>Ga0187769_10002137_pt1 | contig 11496 bp, 10 predicted proteins | sample 0116_SJ02_MP02_1_FD_133140 | JGI IMG/M metagenome (GOLD analysis project Ga0187769, IMG submission 133140) | Tropical peat soil microbial communities from peatlands in Department of Meta, Colombia - 0116_SJ02_MP02_10_MG | ecosystem: Environmental > Terrestrial > Soil > Wetlands > Peat | place... | reverse complement strand
TGGAAAGTCGAACACGGCTACAACAAACCTCTGTTCTGGAACACCACCTCAGCGGGCGCCGCGAAAATGACTAACACCATTTTCTTTGAGCGCTCGGTGCAACTGTTCGCACTGGACTTTGGCTCCTCCGATAGCGGGCGCGACATCGGCTATGAGTTGCGCCAGCGTGTAGGACCGTCCATCGCTGTGGCGATTCCGACTTTCATCCTTGGTCTTTTTGCCGTGATCGCGTATTCCCTTCTATTAGTTTTTTTTCGCAATACTTATCTGGAATTCTGGGGTTTCGCCCTGGCTGTCTTTCTCATGTCCATCTCGGCGCTCTTTTATATCCTTCTGGGCCAATTCTTCTTCAGCAAACTGTTAAGGCTGGTGCCGATCTCCGGCTACACGGGCGGTTGGGGTTTGATCGTGTTTCTCATCTTGCCGGTGCTTATTGGAGTGGTATCTCGCCTTGGTGGCGAAGCGCTCTTTTACCGGACCATGTTTCTCGAGGAGATCGGAAAAGACTACGTGCGCACCGCGCGCGCAAAGGGACTCGCGGAAGCGGCTGTGCTTTTTCGCCATGTCTTTCCCAACGCCCTGCTGCCGATTTTGACGAGCACGGTCGCGGTGCTGCCCCTGCTTTTTCTCGGTGCGCTAATTATGGAATCCTTCTTTGGGATACCTGGGCTGGGCAGCTACACAATCGACGCGATCAACGCGCAGGACTTCGCTATCGTGCGCTCGATGGTGTTTGTCGGTTCGGTCCTTTACATTCTTGGCTTGATTCTGACCGATATTTCCTACACGGTTGCCGATCCCCGCATCCGTCTGAGTTAAAGCAACGATGCCTAAGCCGGTCTTTCTGCCCACCGACGTTGTCTTGTACCTGCTGTTGGCTGCAATTGCTTTGTATACGTGGCATGCGCGGCGCACTCCGACCCTGCGTCGGACCTGGCGTACCGTCGTGCGCGATCCAGCTGCAATGTCCGCGGCGGTCGTCTTAGGTCTGTTTGTTTCCATCTCCGTACTCGACTCGATCCACTTCCGCCCCCTTCTTCCACCTGTGCCTGACGCAGCCCCAGATGCCCCAAGAGCGTATGCACCACGCACGTACTCGCTCATCGACGTACTGCTTGCGGGTCGACGTGAGTCGGTCGAGAAAACCTATTCCGTGCCCCTCGGCACGCACCAATACTCCAAAGAGTCCATGCTGGTTAACGGTAAGACGGTGCGCGACTTTCCACGCCTGCAGTTTGGCGGCGCGCATTTAAAGGATACGGACCGTGACTGGGTGCCAGACATTGCGATGCGCTCAGCGCTCGGTCTCTCGGGCGGTGCCCTTGCCACTGCCCTGCTATGGGTTGCTGTCGCTGTCTTCCGTGCTCGCTTAGTCGGCAACAATATTCGCCAATCGTTGCGCGCGATCCGACAGCGCGAAACCGGTGTTCCATGGCGCGCGATGCTGCAAACCGCATCCCTTTTGATAATCGCTTTCGGCTGGATTGCTGCTTTGTGGCCGTACTATCACGTGGCTGGCACCGATCAGACAGGCAACGATATTTTGTTTCAAGCGATCAAGTCAGTTCGGACGGCGATCGTCATTGGCTCTCTGGCAACGCTTGCAACGCTGCCCTTTGCGGTCATCTTCGGAATTCTGGCGGGTTACTTTCGGGGCCGCGTCGACGATGCCATTCAGTATCTGTATACGGTGCTCTCTTCGATCCCATCCGTGCTACTTATTGCAGCGTTCGTGCTGATGATTCAGGTGTTCATCGACAAAAATCCTCAGGTCTTCCAGACCGGCCTCGAGCGAGCCGACGTGCGGCTGTTTCTGCTTTCAGTCATTCTCGGCGTCACCGGATGGGCAACGCTGGCACGTCTACTTCGCGCCGAAACACTCAAGCTCACAGAGCTCGATTTTGTGCAAGCGGCCCGAGCCTTCGGCGTATCCGACTTCGGCATCATGCACCACCACATACTTCCCAATGTGATGCATGTTGTTCTGATTGTCACAGTGCTCGACTTTTCCGGGCTCGTTTTGCTCGAAGCCGTATTGTCCTATGTGGGTGTCGGGGTCGATCCAACGACCAACAGCTTTGGAACCATGATTAATAGCGCGCGAACTGAGCTTTCGCGTGATCCACCCGTGTGGTGGAACCTGCTTACCGCATTTGTTGTCATGGTAACGCTCGTACTTTCGCTGCAACTCTTTGCGAGTACCGTACGCGAGGCCTTCGATCCACGGGCGCGCGCTTTTCGGGTCCACCGTGCCCGGCGCGCCCCCGCGGCCTCGGGAGTCGACGTTACCTAGACGTTAGGCGATGCTGAAAATCGAGAACCTGACAACTGATCTGGACGCCGATAGCGGGTTAGTGCGCGCGGTTGCCGCCCTCGATCTGACAATCGAGCGCGGAGAAACATTTGCACTGGTGGGCGAGTCTGGCTGTGGAAAGTCCATGACAGCCCTTTCGATACTACGTCTGCTACCCGACAGCGGCCGCGTTAGCGCCGGGCGCATCGATATTGACGGTGTCGATCTTACTCAGCTGGCCGAATCGCGAATGCGCGACTATCGGGGGCGTCGTGTCAGCATCATCTTTCAGGAACCCTCGACTAGCCTGAATCCGGTCATGACGGTGGGCCGCCAAATCGCGGAAGTGCTCGAGCGACATACTGGCCTGCGCGGCAAGGCGGCTCAGGCCAAAGCGGTGCAATGGCTTCGGCGGGTTGGAATTCCTGAACCCGAACGGCGTGTGGGCGACTACCCGTTTCAACTTTCCGGAGGCCAAAAGCAGCGCGTAATGATCGCCATCGCGCTCGCTGCCGAACCCGAGCTGGTGATTGCCGACGAACCGACAACCGCACTTGACGTCACGATTCAAGCGCAGATTCTCGATCTGTTGACGGAGCTGCAAAACGCCCAGCAAATGGCGCTGCTCTTGATCACGCACGATCTGGCAATCGTCGCCAAAATGGCAAATCGCGTTGCCTTGATGTATGCGGGCCAAATCATCGAAGTGGCTGAAGCAAAGGAGTTTTTCGAGCGTCCGTTGCACCCATACGCAACGAATCTCTTCGAGGCGCTGCCCGATGTCAGCAAACGCGGCCACCGGCTCGCCTCCATTCCGGGTACCGTTCCTTCACTCGATCACGAGTTCGCCGGTTGCCGTTTTGCGGACCGATGTGCCCTTGTCATGGAGCGCTGCCATTCAGCTCCACCACCGCTAATTACCTATCACCCCAATCATGCGGTGCGTTGTATTTTGTACCAGGGCACATGTTCCGCGGACAGCGTCCAGCGAAAAAGTGGCAAGAACTCCGGCCTCGCAGCGGATCGACCCGTCGGCCAGTTGCTCTTGGAAGTTCGCGATTACAAAGTGTGGTTTCCAATCCGCAAGGGGCTTTTCAAACGTATCGTCGGATACGTAAAGGCGGTCGACGGTGTCAGCTTCTCGATACCAGCCGCTGGAACCTTGGCGCTAGTCGGCGAATCAGGTAGTGGTAAAACGACCGTCGGCAAGGCGATTCTGCAGCTGTTGCGCGGCACTGCCCGGATTAGCGGGTCCGCACTTTTGGTGGGTCAACCGCTCGAACAACTCGAGGGCGAAGCGCTGCGCAAGGTGCGACGAACCGTACAAATCGTATTTCAAGACCCGTTCGCATCTCTCGACCCTAGAATGCGCGTCAACGAAATACTCGAAGAAGGCGTACTCTCCCTGTGCCCCGAATATACCCAAAAGCAGCGAACGCACCGAATCGTTGCACTGCTCGAACGCGTTGGCCTTCGCTCCGAGGTGCTCACGCGGTACCCACATGAATTTTCTGGAGGCCAGCGTCAACGTTTAGCGATTGCCCGGGCGCTGGCGGTCGAGCCAAAGCTGATCGTCGCCGACGAGCCAACATCAGCGCTCGATGTTTCAGTGCAAGCTCAGATTCTAAATTTGCTTAAGGAATTGCAACATGACTTGGGCGTTGCCTACCTCTTCATTACACATAATTTCGGCGTCGTCGAGTACCTTGCGCAAGAAATTGCCGTGATGAAGGACGGTAGGCTTGTCGAAAACGGCAACGCCGAGCAGATTTTGAACCGCCCAAAGCACGAGTACACCCGCACTCTGCTGGCTGCGGTTCCACGGCTCGAGCACAGAAGTGCATGATTGCGAAAGTCCGAAAACGATCTGCCACGCTCGTAAATTGTCTCATCGCACGGCGGCCGTATCCCAGGCTCGCTAGCCACCATGCAACACAAGTCGTGTTGTCCGGCATTTGCGCTTTTAAACGATGGCGTGATCGGCTCCTAGGCCGCTACCCTCTTAGTGCGTTGTGAGTGGTGGTTTTCAAAACGCGTTTGCGTGAGACGAGCCTTTCAGCGCACTTTGCTTTACGAGTTGTCTCAGACCTTAGGGCGGATCTTGCAGCAACCCATTGGAACGATGCCGCAATTAGGCCCGGACTCATAAGGGTAGGCGACATTCCAGGCGGTGACCTCCCTCATGATGTGCGGGGCGCCAGGCGTTACGCTTTAAGGCTTGGAGTTTTCGATGCAAGCAAGCGGGCGAGGGGTCTGCTCGCCTATGCAATAACGCTTCTACACTGAGGCAGTTTCCGCGTTGATTTCAGGACCGAAAAAGTCGGCTGTATTGCGTCTCATGCAGAGCACTTGCCATTGCTTGGGAGATCGCAGAAGAACCGATTTCATCATCGCGAATCGCCGCAGCACGGTCTAACAACCCAGGCATGCAGCCCATCAGCCGGTGCAACAAGCGTTGACCCGCGGATTGACCCAGCGGGATGAGTTTGACCGCCGCCAATACTTGATTCTCGGTCCACGCCCACGAATACCCAAGTGCCGTGTCCCTAACGGGAACATTCCATCGAACGCATGCCAGCGCAAACAGCGTCGCAAATGCAGAGCGCGCGGTCTCCCAAAAGCCGGCCTCCGGAATGTCAAGCGTAACTAAAATGCGTGCAAGCGCGCGTCCCAGATGCAATTCCTCTGCGCGCGACTCCTGCGTCTGCCGCGACGCGATCACACGCTCGTTCCACTGCTTAATCTCTTGCGCGTTGCCCTGAGACCATGCTTGATGCAGTCGCATCAACAAGGGCAGATCGAGAGAAGCAATTCCATGCTGAGAAATACCATTAAACCAATCGAAGGCGCTTTGTTCGTCATGCACCCAAGACACGCTAACTGCGTATTCGAGTCCTTGGGAATATGCGTAGGCCCCGACGGGCAGCGCCGGACTCACAAGACAAAGCAAGCGTAGCAATGATGACGTTGCCAACACTGCTGAGTCAGCCGGCACCACCCCGAGCGGCGGCTGATGACTCATGGCAAGTGCTGGTGCGAAACCTCGCCAACCGACCCCACCCGATGAGGATCGTGCACTGCATACGCTCCGGCCTCCGGTTCAAACGGTGTTTCCTCCATGATGACCGACAAGCCCAAACCGCGCACTAGATCATCGAGGACGTGATCATGGAGGTAGCGCAACCAGTCAGCACCGATTTGCAGCACTACGTGACGATTACCCAAGTGGTAGGCTGCGCGAAGAAGCTGCAGTGGCTCAGAGGCGCGCACCGTCGATACTACTTCCGGAGCAGCACGGACCTCAATAACGCGCCCGTCGTCGGTCAGCAGCAATTCGCCGCCCCGTAGCACTTGACCCCGCGCCAGAAAAACCGCCACGTTCTCGCCATCGGCCAGCTTGGTGCGCAGGCGGCTGCGACACCTGGCTTCATAGGGCAGTATTAGTTGTCCATCGGGCTTGCGGGCTTCCTGCAGCCGTTGCGAGATCGTCAACATGTCGCGTGCTCAGAACAGAAAATAGCGTTGTGCCAGCGGTAAAGATGCGGCCGGTTCGCAGGTAAGCAATTCGCCGTCGGCGCGCACTTCATAGGTCTGGGCATCGACTTGAATTTGGGGCAGGTATGCATTCAATTTCATGTCGGTCTTGCCAACACGCCTTGTACCAACTACCGGCACAAGCCGCTTTTCTAGTCCCAACCGCCCAGCCATGCCCTCCTCGTACGCGGCGGCGGATACGAAATGGACCGAAGTGGCAACCCTCGCGCCCCCAAAAGCCGCAAACATAGGTCGGTAATGCACTGGTTGCGGTGTCGGTATCGAGGCGTTCGGATCTCCCATCGGCGCAGCGACGATCATTCCGCCTTTGATCACCATTGCGGGCTTTGTGCCGAAAAACGCTGGCCTCCAAAGCACTAGATCTGCCATTTTTCCCACTTCAACTGATCCAACCTCGTGCGCGATACCGTGAGTAATCGCCGGGTTGATGGTGTACTTTGCGATGTACCGCCGGGCCCGAAAATTGTCGCAACCCGCCGTGTCCGGGAAGAGCGATCCTCGCTGCACCTTCATCTTATGAGCGGTTTGCCAGGTACGAGTTATGACCTCACCAACTCGTCCCATCGCCTGGGAATCGGAGGAAATCATCGAAAACGCACCCAGATCATGCAGTATGTCCTCGGCGGCAATCGTCTCACGCCGTATCCGAGATTCGGCAAAGGCCACATCCTCGGCAATCGCGGGGTCCAGATGGTGACAAACCATCAACATATCGAGGTGTTCATCGACGGTATTGACCGTGTAAGGTCGTGTAGGGTTGGTCGACGATGGAAGCACGTTGGGGACACCGCAAACCCTAATGATGTCTGGCGCATGGCCGCCCCCGGCACCTTCCGTGTGAAAGGTGTGGATGGCGCGCCCTTTGAAAGCCGCGATAGTGTCCTCGACAAATCCGCTCTCGTTCAGCGTGTCGGTGTGAATTGCGACTTGAATGTCAAACTGATCGGCCACCGACAGGCAGTTGTCGATTGCCGCAGGCGTCGTGCCCCAGTCTTCGTGCAACTTTAGACCCATCGCCCCCGCTCGAATCTGTTCTTCGAGCGCAGCGGGCAGACTGGCATTGCCTTTACCGAGAAGACCAAAATTCATTGGCAGACCATCGAGGGCCTGGTACATCCGCGACAGATGCCACGGCCCCGGCGTGCAGGTTGTCGCGGCCGTGCCGGCCGCGGGTCCGGTACCGCCTCCGATCATGGTCGTAACGCCGCTCATGAGCGCCTCCTCGATCTGCTGCGGGCAAATAAAGTGAATGTGCGCATCAATTGCGCCGGCAGTCAAAATCAGACCCTCACCAGCGATCGCCTCAGTGCCTGCTCCTATGACTATGTCGATGCCGGGTTGAATATCGGGATTGCCCGCCTTGCCAATCGCGGCAATCCGACCGGACTTGATACCGACGTCCGCTTTGACAACACCCCAATGGTCCAAGATGACGGCATTCGTGATCACCGTGTCGACAACCTCAGCGGCGGGTCGCTGCCCCTGCCCCATGCCGTCGCGTATCACCTTGCCACCGCCAAATTTCACTTCCTCGCCATAGATCGCATGATCGCGTTCAATTTCGATGAACAGCTCCGTGTCCCCCAGGCGAAGGCGATCACCGACGGTGGGGCCAAACATTTCAATGTAGGCACGACGCGAGATTGAAGTCATGGTAGCGCCCCCATGATCTTGCCCTGGAAGCCGAATACGCTGCGATTGCCGCCCAAAGCCACTAATTCCACTTCCCGCTCCTGACCGGGCTCGAAGCGCACGGCGGTACCGGCAGCGATGTTGAGCCGATAACCAAGTGCAGCCTGCCGATCAAAGCGAAGAGCGCTGTTGGCTTCGAAAAAATGGTAGTGCGATCCAACCTGAATTGGTCGATCGCCCGTGTTAGCCACTACGATGCGCAGCGTTTGACGTCCCACATTAAGAGGAATTTCCCCCTCATGGCCCGAAATGATTTCACCTGGTATCACGAAATGCAACCCTCGCTCATCGCCAACGAGGCGCTCACCGAATTGGCTGGTGGACCGTCACAAGTTTCGTGCCGTCCGGAAATGTGGCCTCTACCTGCACCTCCGGAATCATTTCCGCGATTCCGTCCATTACGTCCGAGCGCTGCAAAATCGTTGCGCCCCAGTTCATTAGATCAGCGACCGATCGCCCATCGCGAGCGCCCTCGAGTATAGCGGCAGAGATATAAGCAATCGCCTCAGGATAGTTAAGTTTAAGTCCGCGTGCCTTACGCCGTTCTGCTAAGAGGGCGGCCGTAAATAGCAGCAACTTGTCCTTCTCTCGTGGCGTAAGTTCCATATTCGCTCAGCCCAAACTTAGTTTCTCAATTCCAGCAATTTGCCTCTAGGTCGCCCAAACGCGCGGCGGCACGGCATCGCAACCAACCAGCAGCGGACGTATGGCGGACCAAACCGAGACAAAGGCGTGCCGCAACCGATCCGCACGCGACGCTATTGCCCGACAAACCAGGGTGCCGTCGACCAAAGTGCAACCAAGCAAGACATCCGCCAGCTCGACGGCGCGCGCTGCGTGCAAGTCGGGCTGCCCTGCCGGAAACGCCAGCAAAGTGCCCATCGCCGAATTGCCTGCCGTGCCGCAGCGCGATGCAATGACATCGCAATTGACTCGTTGTCGCTCGCACAACACGAACTCGCCATCGACTTGGAATTCCAGGCTTTGCCGAAGCTCTCCGGCGCGAAAGTCTTCCCCACGCGTGGTAAGCCCAAAGCAACTTATTTCCCACCCAACGAACCGTGCGTTCCTACTTAGCTGCACACGGGTGCCGACCTCCGCCAAGGCTTCCGGATAATAAATATTCTCCTGGGGTAACCATTCCAGGCAACCTCCTTGCACCGTGAACTCTTGGATTAAACGCGCTGTTGGTCCCCCACTACGATAGAACTTACCGGCAGCCGGGGTGGTAATCAGCGCATGCGCGCCGGGTCGTACCTGCGCGGTAATCAAAAGCTCATCACCAGCGACTACTCCACCCGGCGGGTGAACAACATACACGTGGCACGCATCGGTCTCGGGATAAAACGGACGCTGCACGATCAACGGCCCAACATGCCGCTGCTTCGATAGCACCGTCTTGCCGTCACGGTTCTCAAACCAAAGATCGAGCTGTGCCTGCCAACCCCGGTCAGCGGTTGCCGCACTTGTTGAGGTAAGCCGCCGCTTGCTTTGCTCGACAAAACTCATGGCAACACATTACACGCTCAAATGCTGCCGTACCAGTTCGTCGGTCAAGACTTCGACTCCTCCCGAAGTGACAAGCCGGCCTTTGTCCAGAATACAAACTTGGTTTGCCACGCGGCGCGCAAAAGGTAGTTTTTGCTCTACCAACAAAACCGTAAGACCCATCTCACGATTTAGGCGCAATATGACGTCTCCAATCTGATGCACAATTCCCGGCTGTATACCTTCCGTCGGTTCGTCCAGAATGAGCAGTCGGGGTTCGAGCACAAGCGCGCGAGCAATCGCCAATTGCTGTTGTTGTCCTCCTGACAGATCACCTCCCTTTCGGCGCAACATTTGTCGCAGCGCCGGAAACGTCTCAAAAATCCGCTCGGGCAACGTGCGCGCGTTTCGAGCACGCACGGTGAGTCCAACTTGCAAATTCTCTTCTACTGTCAATTGCGAGAAGATTTCCCGCCCTTGCGGGACGTAGCCAATTCCCATTCGTGCTCTCTGCTCCGCCGGCAAGCGCGCAAGATCCTGGCCTTCATACAAAATCTGGCCCGAACTTATCGGCAGTAAACCCATAACGCAACGCAGCAGCGTCGTTTTCCCCATGCCATTGCGACCCATCAATGACGTGCAGGATCCTGGCGGCACCGCCAAATCAATGTCCCAAAGCGTATGACTACCGCCATAAAACTGGTTCAGACCACGAACCTGCAACATGGTCATTGCCCCAGATACACTTCGATTACTTTCGGGTCACTGTGCACCGCGTCGATGTTGCCATCGGCCAGAACTCGGCCCTCGTGCAAAACCGTCACTCGGCGCGCAATCGACCGTACGAAATCCATATCGTGTTCGACGACAACAATCGAATGTTTGCCCGCTAGGGAAAGCAATAGCTCTGCAGTGCGCTCAGTTTCCTGTGGGGTCATTCCGGCGACCGGTTCGTCGATTAGAAGCAGCTGGGGCTCCTGCATGAGCAGCATGCCAATTTCAAGCCATTGCTTTTGCCCGTGAGATAGCAATCCCGCCAGATCATTGCGACGATCACGCAGTCGAATCGTGTCCAGCGTTGCCTCAATTTTTTCGGTTTGCGCGAACGTCAGACGTGTAAGCAGGGCCCTCCAAACTGACTTATTACCGGCAAGCGCCAGTTCCAAGTTCTCAAAGACCGTGTGCTGCTCAAATACCGTCGGCTTCTGAAACTTCCGACCGATGCCTGCTTGAGCAATTTCTGGTTCCGTTCGGGACAGTAAATCGACTGTTTGGCCAAACCACGCCGATCCCGAGTCCGGACGCGTCTTGCCTGTAATCACGTCCATCATCGTCGTTTTACCGGCACCGTTTGGGCCGATAATGCATCGTAGTTCCCCGATCTCGATATACAGCGTTAGCGCATCAAGTGCCTTGAATCCGTCAAACCGCACCGTGATGCCCTCGAGGTACAGGACGACGCCCTTCTCGATTCCCAGCAAGGGGCCGGCCGGGGACGTGGACTTGGAGCGCATCATGGTTTAGAGCGACGCCGGTTGACCGAGCTGATTGCACCAACAATTCCGCCAGGGAGAAACAGCGTTACAAGAATAAATAGCCCTCCTAGCACGTATAACCAGAAGCTTGGTAGTGCGGCTGTGAAGTAGGTCTTAGCGTAATTGACGAAAATTGCTCCCGCCGCCGCACCGTACAGCGTGCCGCGCCCACCAATGGCAACCCAGATGACGATTTCGATGGAGTTTGTAGGTGAAAATTCACTTGGATTGATAATTCCGATCTGCGGGACATACAACGCGCCCGCGACTCCGGCCAATACCGCCGAGAACACGAAGACCCATAGTTTGTAGGACTCAACCTTGTAGCCTAGAAACCGTGCCCGACTCTCCGCGTCGCGCACAGCCTGAATCACGCGACCAAAGCGAGACGAAACTACCCGCCGGCACAGCCAATAGCTCACGCCCAGCGCGCCCGCCGTACACAAGAACAATACGACGCGCGTTGCCGGATTTTGTAATGAAAAACCCGCAATATCTTTGAAATCCGTGAAACCATTGTTGCCCCCAAAACCCATATCGTTGCGAAAGAACGCCAACATCAACGCATACGTCAGGGCTTGTGTGATGATGGACAGGTAGACACCCGATACGCGGGAACGAAACGCAAAGTAACCGAAAACCAGTGCCAGCAACCCTGGAACGAGCAATACCATCAGCAGTGCAAACCAGAATTGATCAAAGCCGTGCCAGAACCAAGGCAGCTCCTTCCAATTTAGGAACACCATGAAATCTGGCAACACCGGGTCACCGTAAACGCCACGCGGCCCAATCGCACGCATCAGGTACATGCCCATGGCGTACCCGCCAAGAGCGAAGAACGCACCATGACCCAAACTCAGTATTCCGCAATAGCCCCAGATGAGATCCACCGCGATCGCTAGCATCGCGTAGCTCATGTATTTGGCCAGGAGC
>Ga0187769_10002136_pt1 | contig 11499 bp, 6 predicted proteins | sample 0116_SJ02_MP02_1_FD_133140 | JGI IMG/M metagenome (GOLD analysis project Ga0187769, IMG submission 133140) | Tropical peat soil microbial communities from peatlands in Department of Meta, Colombia - 0116_SJ02_MP02_10_MG | ecosystem: Environmental > Terrestrial > Soil > Wetlands > Peat | place... | reverse complement strand
TCTGTCGCGAGCTCCTTCAGCGGCATGCGATCGGCGGCCAGCCCCAGTTCGCCGCGCCCGCTTCGGTCGAGGAGGTCGACACCGCGGTGGCCGGGTTCTCGGGCCCGTTCGTCGTCAAGCCGTGCGGCCTGACCGCAGGCAAAGGCGTCTGGGTCCAGGGCGCGGACTTCGTCGAGCCGAGGGAGGGCGCGGCGTACGCGAAGTCGATCCTGGTCCAGGGGCAGCGGGTCCTCCTCGAGGAGAGGCTCGAAGGGGAGGAGTTCAGCCTGATGGCGTTCGTGACCGACTCCGGGGTCTACCCGATGCCCGCGGTCCAGGATTTCAAGCGGGCGCTCGAGGGGGACAAGGGCGGGAACACCGGCGGGATGGGGTCGTACTCCCAGCGGGACCATCTCCTGCCGTTCCTTCCCGGGCCCGACCGCGACCGCGCCATCGACCTGATCGGGAAGACGGCGGCCGCCCTGCGCTCGGACGGCCTCGCGTTCCGCGGGATCCTCTACGGAGGGTTCATGATGACCGCGGACGGGCCGAAGCTCCTCGAATTCAACGCGCGCTTCGGCGACCCGGAGGGGATCAACGTGCTCACGCTCTATGAGCCCGGGGATTTCGAGGAGCTCCTCTATGGGGTCGCGACCGGCCGCGTCGACCCGAACGTGATCCGATTCCGCCTCCGCGCGACGGTCGTGAAGTACGTGGTCCCGCCCGGCTACGGGGATAAGCCGAAGCCCGGCGGGGTCGTCCGCGTCGATGCCGGAGCGATCGAGGCGGCCGGAGTCCACCTCGTCTACGGGAGCGTCGACGCGGTCGGTCCGGGGACCGTGCGCCTGAGTTCCTCCCGCGGGCTCGCCCTCGTCGGCGAGGCGAGCGCGATCCACGAGGCCGGGAGCCGGGTCGAGTCGGCGCTCGCCTTCGTCCAGGGCGACTACTACGTCCGACACGACATCGGCACGAAGGAGGACCTCTCGCGCCGCTGGGAGCATATGCGTCGCCTCCTCGCCCCGAACGCGAAGCCGTCCCCGATCCCGCTCTCGGTCGCGCCTCCCGAAGCGCCGCCGTCGAGCGCGGGCACACCGGACCAGGTGATCGGCTGACGGCCGAGCCGCCAAGCGTCAAATACCAACCCATCGCTTTCTTCGGAACCGACCCATGTTCTGCCCATCCTGCAAGCGGTTGATGCGCCCCGACAGGGCCGCCGGGGTCTGGCGCTGCTCGGCGTGCGGGACAGAGGTCCCGCTCGGTCGTGGGGTCGAGGTCCGCCACACCGCGGCCCACGACCGCGGGACGGTGGCGGTCGTCGAGACGAAGCACGTGACGCTTCCGAAGGCCGCCGAGACGTGCCCGAAGTGCGGGAACGGCGAGGCGTACTGGGTCCTGCGCCAGACGCGCGGCTCCGACGAGCCCGAGACCCGCATCTTCGAGTGCACGAAGTGTGGGCACAAGTGGCGGGAGTACTCGTGAGCGCGCCCAAGTTCTCGCCGGTCTCCCGGGCGTTCGCCCCCGACGCGGTGGGCTCGGCCGTGCGCCTCCGTGGTTGGGTGCTCCGGACCCGCTCGTCGGGCGGCATCCTCTTCTTCGTGCTGCGGGACCGGACCGGCAACGTCCAGGTGACCGCCCGGCGGGACGAGGTCGGCGAGGCGGCGTTCACCGCCGCCGAGCACGTGCAGATCGAGGGAGCCGTCGCGGTCGAGGGGACGGTCGCGGAGGACCGACGCGCCCCGGACGGCCGCGAGGTCCGGGCGAAGCGCGTCGACGTGATCGACGCGGGGGAGCCGTTCCCGATTTTCACCGACCAGACCGAGGAGTTCCTCCTCGACCAGCGGCACCTCGCAATCCGCTCGCAGGAGAACGTGGCGATCTTCCGCGTCAAGGCGGAGCTTTTGCGCGCGTTCCGCGAGTTCTTCGACCGGGAGGAAGTCGTCGAGATGACTCCGCCGATCCTGACGGGGAACGCCGCCGAGGGGGGCGCGGAAGCGTTCCGGTTCGACTACTTCGGCCGTCCGGGGTATCTCTCCCAGACCGCCCAGCTGTACCTCGAGGCGCTCCTCTTCCCCCACGAACGGGTCTACGCGCTCACGCCGTCGTTCCGGGCAGAGAAGTCCCGCACCCCGCGGCACCTCACGGAGTTCCTGAACCTCGAAGTCGAGCTCGCCTGGTGCGACCTTCCCGAGCTCCTCGACTTCATCGAACGGATGATGGTCGACGTGCTGCACGCGGTCGCGGAACGCCGGCCGAAGGAGCTCCAGTCGCTCGGCCGACCCCCGAAGGAGCTCCTCGAGATCCACGCTCCGTTCGACCGGATCCGCTACGCGGAGGCGATCGACCGTCTCACGAAGCTCGGGTTCCCCGTGGAGTTCGGGAGCGACCTCGGCACCGCCGAGGAGCGCGCGCTGACGCTCGAGAGCAAAACGCCGCTGTTCGTCACGCACTACCCGCGCGCGCTCAAGGCGTTCTACATGTTCCAGTCGCGGGACGACCCGCGCACGGTCGAGGCGACGGACCTTCTCGGCCCCGAGGGGTACGGCGAGATCGTCGGGGCCTCCTGCCGCGAGACCGACATCGCTCGCCTCCATGAACGGATCGAACAGATCGGCGCGAAGCGGGAGGAGTACGAGTGGTATCTCGACCTGCGGCGGCACGGCAACGTCCCGCACGCCGGCTTCGGCCTCGGCGTGGAGCGTGTCCTCCGCTGGATGCTCCGCCGCGAGCACATCCGGGACACGACCCCGTTCCCGCGCACCCCGTCGCGTCACACTCCGTGACCGGTCGGTCGTTCCGGCCCCGAAACCTGCGAGTCGGTGGGTAATGTTCAAGAGCGAGCCCACGCTTTCCTAGTCGACGCGTTCCCGACGGAGCACGTGGAGTGGTACCAGCGCAGGCGATGGACCGGGGCAACGAGCGACCGGGACCCTCGGTCGAAAAACCGTCGGGCAACCTCCTTGTGGACCGGGCGACCCATCAGGACGTTGCAGCGATCTGCGGACTCTACAAGAAGGTCTGGGACCCGGCTCCGCCCGGCGTCCCCGCCGAGCTCGTCAAAGCATGGCAGCCGACCGCGCTCGAGTTCACGAGCTGGATGGGCGGGATCACCTACTTCGCCGCGCGCAAGGACGGGCGACTGGTCGGTGTCATCGGCTGTGAGTTCCACCACGGGAGCTGCCGCCTCGTCCACCTCGCGGTCGACCCGGACGCTCGCCGGCAGGGAGTCGCCCAAGCGCTCGTCGGGACGGCGACCGAGTTCGCGAAGAAAGGGAACGCGTTCTCCGCCTGGGTCGACGTGATCCACGACCTCAGCGGCGCCACCGCGTTGTTCGAGCGCGCGGGATTCACGCGCGTCGGCGCGCTCCGGCGACACGAGTGGGGCGAGGACGTCGTGCTGTTCGAGCGGGTCCTCTAGGGGCGGGCGCTAGGGCGGGACCGGCGAGCGGGATGTCCCGTGGATGGGCCGGTTCGGGAGCAGTCCGTGCCGCTGCTGGAGCGCCCGGAGCCGCCGGACGCCGTCCTCGGGCCGACCCCGGAAGAACTCCCGGGCGCCGCGGGCGAGCTCGAGCGCCTCGAGCTCCGTCGCGATGCCGTGCGCCCGTTCGCTCAAAAGATAGTCGCCGTACTCAGAGATGTACTGCGGCAGCCCGGTCTTGAGCCGCGTCACGGCCTGGAGTCGGATCGCGCGGATCTGCTGCTTGAGCGGGGCCAGCTTTCCCGCCCGGAGTTCGCCCTCGAGGTCGTCGGCGACCTCCGTGACGTCTTGCGGCGGGTCGATCCCGAGCGCCTCCATGTCGTGGAGGAGGGCGATCACCCGTTCGAGCTCCTCCCGCGCCTGGTCGAGGTGCCGCTCCTTGAGCGTCACGACCCGGTCGACCTGCTGGAACGCCGCGAGCGCCTGCTGGATCTCGCCGGACCGGGCCGAATGGAGCGCGTCCTCGATCTGGTCGCGCTCGAGTCGGCTGTCGACCGAGTACGCCTCGAGCCGGGTGAGGCGGACCTTGGTCCGCTTGTCCCACTCCTCGAACGCCGCGACGATCCGCTGCTGGGCGATCCGTTCGATCCCGCGGACCACCTCCGCCCACGGCTCGGGGTTGGTCGAGGAGCGGGCGATCTCCTCGGCCCACTCGGGAAGTCGCGGGAGCTGGATGCCGAGCGCCTGGGTGCCCTCCGACCACTGATTGAGACGCGCGAGGCGCCGTCCCAGCTCGGCGGCGAACGGGTTCGCCGACTCAGCGCCGGTCCCCCGGGCCGCGCGGGACGGAGAACTCTTCCGGCGGGGCGCCTCCTCCTTGGGTAGGTCGACCGGCGGTGGAAGGCTCGCGGCGGCGGTCTCGGGCGGGAACGCCGCCGGTCCTTCGAGAAGGGCGTGGCACTGAGGACAGATCAGCGCCTCCGCGGGAACGAGGGTCCCGCACTTCGGGCAGGTGACGTCTCCTTCGCCCATCCGACCGCCCGGTATCAGGGGTGCGGAGTCTTATAAAGCGCAAGTTGCGGAGGGCCCCTCCGCCCGAAGGTCCGCGGGACCACCCCACCGTGCGTCCGGCCCGGGGAGCAACAGCGGGTCAGGATGCCGAACGACTCCCGGTGCGCCGCTGGGCAAAAAACCGCTCCACGACGTTGAGGTGGCGCAGCATCGCCGTCTTCTTCGCCTGGTGCGACTGCATCCGCCGGAGGATGCTGTCGAGCGCCCGTACCGCCACCGCCACGTGGGGACCCTTGTTCAGCATGACACACTCCGCCCGGACCCCCATCGCCGCGTCGGTCACCTCGGCGCGCGTCGGGAGCCCAGTCTTCGTGAGCCCCTCGAGTACCTGGGTCGCCCAGATGGCCGGGAGGTGGGCCGCTTCGCAGAGCCAGAGGATCTCCTCCTGCACTTCGGCGAGCCGCTCGTAACCGACCTCGACCGCGAGGTCGCCGCGGGCGATCATCACCCCGGCCGGAGGTTGGCGGAGCGCGGCGAGCAGGATCCCGGGCAGCTCCTCGAAGGCGGTCCGGGTCTCGATCTTGAGGACCACCCCCATCCTGGGACGGCCGAGCTTCGCGAGCTCCTGCCGGAGGGTCGCGATATCGTCGGGGCTGTGGACGAACGAGTAACCGACGAGGTCGGCGTGGCGGACGATGAACCGCAGGTCCTTGAGGTCCTTCGCCCCGAGGGTCGGGAGGTCGACCGTGGAGTCGGGGAAGTTGATCCCCTTGTCGGCCGCGAGCCAGGCACCCACGGGCGGGGCGTGCGTGACCTCGACCACGAGACGGTCCGGGCTCGCCGATCGGACGATGCCGCCAATCCGCCCATCGTCGAACCAGATCGGGTCGTCCCGGTGGACGAACCGGAGGGTCTCGGGCGCGGTGCATGCGATGTGCGCCGGCCGGCGGAGCTGTCCGTCCGAGTCGCGGCGGGCGTCCTCGCCGGGTTCCGCTCGGGCGGTCACAACGATGGGGTCGCCGATGCGAAGCCGGATGCGCTGCTCGAGGTGGGGCACCGGACCAACCGACGTCTCGTCCTCTTCGCCGTTCGGGAATGCGGCGACGAGCCGCGTGCCGGACGTGATGTAGCACGTCTTCCCGGTCTCGGCCCGACAGCGGGTCCCGACCCGCTGGACGATCCGCAGCACGCGCCGCGCATGGCGCGCGTCCCGGAGCTCGACGGTCTCGTGGAGTCGCCGACGAAGGAGCCATGGCTTCGGGACCGTAACCGTCGGAGTCCCATCGGCGGCGAGCGCGGCCTCGCCCGACGGCGCGAGCCAGACCGACCCGGGAAGCGTGACCCGTCCGATCGCGTCGCGCTTCGGCCGCACCTTGAGGACGGCAGGCCCCGGGTGGATCGTTCCCGTACGAATCTTCGGTCCCCCGAGGTCCATCTCGATCCGGCAGTGCCGGCCGACGACCCGCTCGGCGCGGCGGATGTGGGCGACCATGCGGGCCCACTCCCGCGGCGATTCATGGGCGCAGTTGATCCGCGCGCAGTCCATCCCGCCCTCGACCAGCTCGCGGACGAGGCCGTAGTCGGTCGCCGCCTCAGCGGGCATCGTCACCATGATCCGGGCGGCGCGGCCCGGCCGGGTCGGGCCGAGGAGCCGCCGCGCGTTCCCGGCGAGGATCCGGCGGCCTCGCTCAGGGTCCGGCACAGCCGGGGCAGGCCGACGGGCGGGCGGACGACCCCGGATGCGGTCGAGTCCGCTCAGCACGGCGTCGAGGTTGTAGAGGACGTGGCTCTCCGACCGTCCCAGCGAGGAGAGGCCCCAGTGGGAGAGCCGGGTCTGCTCCCGGCGCAGGTCGAACCGGCGGAAGGCGAGGTAGTGGAGGAGGTTGCGAGCGCTGTCGCGCTCCGCACCGAACGGGGCAAGGTCGACCGCCTGCTCGAGGTCGAGAAGGCTCGAGCGCAGCCGCTCGAGTCGGTTCGCGAGGAGGCCCAGCGTCCGGGTCTCGGGGGTGTCGTCTCGAGCGCGAGCGGCCATGATGCTCTCCCCCGGACGAGGCCACGAAGGGAGTTATAGAAGGAGGGGGCGGACGACTCCACCGAAGATTCCGTAGGCAGCCCACCGGACGCGGAGGGTGGTGCGGGAGGGGCGGCTGAGGGAAGCTGCAGGGGGTGTGACTCCCGGTTTTGTTCAATTCTCACGATGGCTTCTAAGCCGGCTTCACTCTCCTCAACAAACTCTGGTACCGCGGGTCCGAAGCCAGCGCTTCGAAGGACCGGTCCATCGAACCCCCCGCCATGGACAAAAGATGACCCGCGTGCTCGTGGTACGCGGTTTCGAGCCAGTCGATCGCCTGCTCTCGGTCGCCTAGGCTCGCACATGCGCTGGCGACGCACAGCGCCGCTCGTCCGTATTCCTCGTGGTACTGCACCAGTTCCTCGAGGACCCTACGGGCCTCATCGATTCGGCCGGCTCGGACGAGGGCGTAAGCAAGATCCGCCAGTTTTCCGGGGGACGCTTCCCCCCCCATCCCGATGCCCTTATTGATTTCGCGTAGACCCTCTTCGTATTTCCCGAGGTAAACATGGCACAGTCCGACGTTGCCCACCGCGAAGGAGTTCGCGGGGTCCATCGTCGTTAACTTTCCGAACAGTTCTAGGGCTCTCTCGGGGGCCCCGCTGTATAGGTAGATCGCCCCCGCAGCCTCCAGGCTGTGGGTTGAAAGCGGGTCCAGATCGACCGATCTGTCGGCCTCGGCGCGGGCCTCCCGAAACTGCCCCCGGCAAAAATAGATCCAAGCCGCGACCGCGTGCACCATAGCTAGATTCGGGCCGAGGTCGAGTGCCCGCCGGGCCTCGTTGAGTGCCGCCGCGGAATCCCAAGAATCCAAATGCACCCAAGAAAGAGCGACGTGGGCTTCGGCGAGTGAGTCGTCGAGTTCCAGCGCCTTTTCGGCCGCTTCCCTTGCCTTCGGAAGGATCTCCTCCGAAGGCAGCATCTCATTGAAGGCGATCTGACCCGCGGCCCACCCCAGACCCGCATACGCGGGGGCGTATCGCGGGTCCTTCCGAATCGCCTGTTCGAAACACTCGACCGCCTTGAGAAGTTCCTCCTTTCCGAAGGACTGTCGGTAGGCCAGCCCCTTCAAGTAGAGCAGGTGCGCCTCCGTAACCTGGGTCGGCACCACGCCGATCCGCTCTTTCTCTTCCTTACGAAGCTGAATCTCGAGTTCGCCGGCGACCTTCCGGGCGATTTCGCTCTGGATCGAGAAGATGTCCTCCAGATTCCGGTCGTAGTTCTCCGCCCAGAGATGTTTGTCGGTGACCGGGTCGATCAACTGAACGGTGATTCGAACCTTATTGCCGGCCTTCCGGACGCTTCCCTCGAGAATCGTCCCGACGTCCAATTCCCGTCCGATCTCGGCCATCCGCTTTGGGTGAGTCTTGTACTGCATGACCGAGGTTCTCGAAATCACATTGAGGTCCCGGACCTTCGAGATAGTCGAGATCAGCTCCTCGGTGAGACCGTCCGCGAAGTACTCGTCCGTGGGGTCGGGACTCATGTTGGTCAGGGGAAGGACGGCCAGGCGGGGAAGCGTGGGCCTGCCAGGTGGTGGTTCTCCGGCGGTCCACGGGAGCACCACCCGATAGACATCGATCGGTTCACGAACTCCCTTGAGGTTCTTCGCGCCAATATTCTCGAAGGGATAGGGCACCTTGTTCCGTACCTGAACAAAGACCGGCTCGGAAAGGCAGACACCCCCCGGGTCGGCGAGCGGTTCGACCCGAGAGGCGATGTTCACCGCATCGCCCAAGATGTCGGTTCCCCGACGTTGAACATCACCCAGGTGGATTCCCACACGCATCCCGAGCGGTTGGGCACCCTCCTGAGCGTCGTGCTCATGGACGCGTCGCTGGAGTTCGACCGCGCATTCGACCGCGTCGAGCGCGTCGGGAAACTCGATCAGGAGGCCATCCCCCATCGACTTGACCTTCCGGCCGTGATACAACTCGAGGAGCGGTCGGACCAGCTTCTCCTGCTCCTGAAGGAGTCGAAGTGCCCCGGTCTCGTCAGCCTGCGTGAGCGCCGTGTACCCGGTGAGGTCGGTGTACATGATGGCGGCGAGACGCCGCGTCATGGTCCTTGCCGGAAATTGAGTCCGTTTAGATTAGACCTTGGGACCATCCTTCGAAGCGGGGCCAAGAAACCGGGCCCGAGCGTGGACCGGGTTCCTTCGCCCAATCGACCCGTCGCCCCACGGAGTGTGTCGCGCGGAGGGGCTCGGGGCGCGAGGCCCGGGAGGGAAAGTGCAGGGGTGGGAAACCCCACTTGATTCAATGCACTTCACCGGCAGGTACCAGCGCCTCTTCAACGGGAGGCCCATCCCTACACGATTCCCTAGTCGAACAAGGAGGAGCGACCCCAGCGAGGGACTCTGGCTGACTCCGAGTGCTTGTCAGTCGTACGGTCATGGGGACGAAATTGCGGTCGTTCCTAGCTCGTCACCGATCCCCGACTGATCGGCTTCCCGGATCGGAGTGTTGGCAACGATACGTTGATGAAGGGGGTCGGGGTGGAGCTCCGGATGAGAACGCGGCCGAGGTTCACCCCCTTCCTCGGTCTCGCGATCGTGATTGGCGCCTTGCTCCTCTCGGCGATGGCGGCGGGTTTCTCCGTCCGAGCATCCGTGGGCCACTCGGGCCACCCTTCGGGAGGCAGGGTTGGCCAAGAATCACCGGAGGTTTTGCCCGAGTATCCCGAGACGTTCAACGAAACCGGCCTTCCGTCGGGAATGCCGTGGAACGTGACGCTGGGCGGGCAGACCAAGAGTGCCGTCGCTCCGGCGTCGGTCGTGTTTTCGGAGCCCAACGGAACGTACCCGTACACAATCGCTGAGCCGTTCGGCTGGCGATTGGTGGGGCCGGCGGCGACCGGGAGCGTCCATGTGGCGGGAGCCCCCAACACCGTGGTGGTTCCGAGCATCCCACTGGAGGCCAATTCCTTCGGGATCGCGTATGACCCATCCAACGGGGATTTGTACGCGACAACCGCAAATTCGGACTACATCTGGGTGATCAACGGCACGAACAACGAAGTGGTGACCAGCATCTTCCTGTTCCAAAACAGTCCCTGGGGGATCGCGTATGACCCGTCGAACGGGGATCTCTACGTGGCGAACGAAGGATCGAACAATGTGTCGGTGATCGACGGGGCCACGAATACGGTCGCAGTGGAGAGCATCGAGGTAGGGAGCGAACCCTACGGCGTCGCGTACGACCCAACCAACGGGTATCTCTACGTGACGAATTACAATTCGAACAGCGTGACGGCGATCGACGGAGCGACGAACGCCGTAGTGACACTGAGCATCGGGGTGGGCGAGGGCCCCGTCGGGATCACGGATGACCCGGCGAACGGGGATCTCTACGTGGCGAACACGCTGTCGAACAACGTGACGGTCCTCGACGGGGATACCGGCGCGGTGGTCGTGCCGGGCATCGCTGTCGGGACCGATCCCAACTATATCGCGTATGACCCATCGGACCAGGATCTCTACGTGACGAACGCGGGGTCGGCCAATGTGACAGTGCTCGACGGCGCGACGAACCGGGTGCTGGTCCCCAGCATCACCGTGGGGGCCCAGCCTTCCGGGATCGCGTATGACCCGCTCAACCAGGATCTGTACGTGACGGACGACTCCGCAACCAATGTGACCGCAATCAACGGGGCGACGAATACCGTGGCAGTGTCCAGCATCGACGTGGGGGGCTACCCCATCGTCGACGCGTTCGACAACTCAACCGGCGAACTCTACGTGACGGCCGACACGTTGAAACCGCTGGCGTACTTTGTGACCGTGATCAACGGAAACGGCGTGATCACGTCGGACTGGCAAGCAGAGCCCAGGTACGCCGAGACGTTCACCGAGACGGGCCTTCCGTCCGGGTTGTCGTGGAACGTGACGTTGCACGGGCAGACGCAGAGTGCGGTGGCCCCTGCATCGATCGTGTTTTCGGAGCCGAACGGGACGTATGCGTACACGATGTCGGGGCCGTTCGGCTGGCAGTTGGTACAGCCGACGGCGACGGGGACCGTGACGGTCGCGGGAGCCCCGAACACCGTGGTGGTGCCCAGCATCGTTGTGGGGGCCGGACTCTACGAAGCGGTGTATGACCCCTCGAACGGGTACCTGTATGTGACGAACATCGACGCGTACACCGTAACGGTCCTCGACGGGGCGACCGCTGCCATAGTGGCGAGCATCGGTGTAGGTACGGAGCCCATCGGGATCGCGTATGATCCGACGAACGGCGATCTCTACGTAGCGAATTACGGATCGGACAACGTAACGGTCATTGACGGTACGACCAACGAGGTGGCGGTGCCGAACATCGGGGTGGGGCTGGAACCCGACGGAGTCGCGTGCGACCCCTCGAACGGGGAGCTGTATGTGACGAACCTTCTGTCGAGCAACGTGACGGTGATCGACGGGGCGACGAACACCGTCACGGTACCGAGCATCGGGGTCGGCTCCCATCCCGCAGGGATTACGTACGACCCATCGAACGGACACCTGTTCGTGGCGAATGCGGGATCGAGTAACCTGACCGTGATCAACGCTTCGACCAACCAAGTGCTGGTGCCGAGCATCGGCGTGGGGACCGAGCCCGAGAGGATCGCCTACGACCCGTCGAGCCGGGACCTGTACGTAACGAATCGCGGCTCGAACAACGTGACGGTGGTCAGCGGTGCGACCAACCAGGTGGCTGTGTCGAGCATCGGGGTGGGGTCTGAGCCCTTTGGGGTCACGTACGACCCTGCGAACGGGTACGTGTATGTGGTCAACTTCGGGTCGGACAACGTGACGGTGATCAACAGCACGACCGACGAGGTGCTGGTGCCGAGTATCGCGGTGGGGACCTCGCCCCTGGGGGTCGTGTATGACCCGCCGAACCGGTTCCTCTATGTCACGAACCAGGTTTCGGGCAACCTGACGGTGATCAACGGGAACGGGTTGATCGAGTCGGACTGGAAGGTAGCACCGACGTATGGTGAGACGTTCACCGAGACCGGCCTTACGTCCGGTCTGTCGTGGAAC
>Ga0187769_10002135_pt1 | contig 11500 bp, 12 predicted proteins | sample 0116_SJ02_MP02_1_FD_133140 | JGI IMG/M metagenome (GOLD analysis project Ga0187769, IMG submission 133140) | Tropical peat soil microbial communities from peatlands in Department of Meta, Colombia - 0116_SJ02_MP02_10_MG | ecosystem: Environmental > Terrestrial > Soil > Wetlands > Peat | place... | reverse complement strand
GCGGGCCCGGTGGGATTCGAACCCATGGTCTCTGAGAGGGTCTTCAGCTCCGAAGGCTGACGCCTTAATCCGTGCTAGGCTACGGGCCCAAGATTCCGGCGGCCGGCTCCAGTAATTAAGAGATGACGTGCGGAATGTTCTTGGCAATCGGCCGGAGAACCAGGCCGCGGTCGGTTATGATCGCCCCCACCAGCTCGGGGGGGGTTACGTCGAACGCCGGGTTGGATACCGGCACCCCTTTCGGGGCGATCCTCCTGCCTCGGATTCTCACCACTTCCTCGAAGGGTCTCTCTTCCACGGTCACCTCGCTGTGCAGATGCGTGAGGTCAAAGGTCGAGCGAGGAGCCGCAGAGTAGAATGGGACGCCGTGCCTGTGGGCAAGCACCGCGACCTGGTAAGTCCCTATCTTGTTGAAAACGAATCCGTCCCGGGTGATCCTGTCCGCGCCGACGATGACCTTGTCCACTTTCTTCTGGGCCATCACGAAGCCGACCGCGGTATCGGGGATTATCCTGCAGTCAATCCCGTCCCTCGAAAGTTCGAAGGCAGTCAGCCGCGAGCCCTGTAATGCAGGCCTGGTCTCCGGGACGAGGACGCTTATGCACTTACCCCTCTCCTTGGCCGCCCTTACCACGCCCAGCGCGGTCCCGTAGCCGACGGTCGCCAGCGCGCCCGCGTTGCACTGAGTCAGGACGGTGTCTCCGTCTTCCAAGAGGTCGGCCCCGACCGAGCCAAGGCTCCTGTTCACCTCGACATCCTCGTCTTCCATCCTCTTGACTTCCGCCACCACACGCTTCCTTGCCTCATCGACCGAGCTCCCCTCTTGCGCCGTCGAGAGGACGCGGTCTATCCCCCAGAACAGGTTCACGGCCGTCGGTCTCGTCGAGCGGAGGAGTTCCGCGGCGCTGTTCAGGTTCTTGATGAACTCTCCCTTGGTCCGCGCCCTCGAGTTGACAGCGGCGAGTGCGACACCCATGGCCGCCGCCACGCCTATGGCTGGCGCCCCCCGGACCACCATCGTCTTGATCGCGGCTGCAACGCCTTCCGGGGTCGTGTAGCGGACGCGCCTGAACGTCGTCGGAAGCGCGGCTTGGTCAATCATCTTCACACCCCCTCTGTCCCATGACACGGTCCTGAGGGTGAAGAAGTCGGCCATGCGACACAACTCGGCTCGAGGTCTGAAAAGCGTTGCCCTTGGAACCTTCAAATACGGTGAAGAAGCCGTGGCGGAAAGCCAATCCCATGGAAGCCGCCCCCTCTGAAGAGAAGCAGATACCCCCCCTGAACGGCGTGGTGTCTGAAGGCGTCGTCGAGGTCTCGGAGAAGGACAGGTTCGGCGAGCTGGAAGAGCTGGGATACGGAAGCAAGGACGGCGACAGGCTGGTGCTAAGAGACTACGAAGCCCTGTACCTCGCGCACGCCGGGAAGCTCGAGCTGAAAGACCGCGCCGGGAGGGCAATCACGTTCGAGAAGATGGCCGAAATCACGCAGAGGGGGGCCAGGGACGCCTGGACGAAGTTCATGATATACCGCGACCTCAGAAGCAGAGGATACGTCGTCAGGGAGGGGTTCGGCTTCGGCACGGACCTGCGGGTCTACGAGCGGGGGGAGTACCCGAAGAAGGCGGCGAAGTACGTCGTTTTCGCCCTGGACGAAGGGATCGAGAAGAGGGTCGACGACCTCGAGTCGTCTGTAAAGGAGATGGCGAAGATGGGGAAGGAGGCCATCATCGCTGTAATCGAGAGGCGGGGCGAAGTCATCTACTACAGGGTGAGCAGGGCAAGATTCTGAGTGGGACGATGAACCTCAGAGCGGGACTCGAGATCATCCGCCCGGTCAACTGCGCAATGATAGGATTCGCGGTGGTCGTCGGGGAGTTCGTCTCCAGGCCGCCCACCGTGTCCGTCGTCCAGAGCGCCTTCGGGTTCCTCACGGGCTTCTTCATCTGCGCCTACTCCATGGCGGTCAACGACATTCTAGACGCGGAGGTGGACAGGGTCAACCAGCCGGGGCGCCCCATCCCCAGCGGAAGGATGACCCCCCAGGGTGCGAACAGGCTGTCGGTCCTGGCGTTGCTCGCTGGGATGGCCTGCTCGGTGCTCAGCCTTAGCCTGGTGGCTGTGGCGGTCGCAGCCGCCTACGCCTTCCTCTCCTGGCTCTACAGCCACACGGCGAAGAAGCAGGGTTTCGGGGGGAACCTCATTGTTGCTTCGTCGCTTGCAATCCCCTTTGTGTACGGAGGAATCATCTCGGGGGGAGCGATCCTGGGATCGCTGCTCCTCCTGATGGCCCTCACGGCGTTCTTCGCGGGGGTCGGCAGGGAGGTCGTGAAGGCGATGGCGGACGTAGAGGGAGACCGGAAGAGGGGGATCAACTCCATTGCGAGAGCAAGAGGCATGGGAGCGGCGGCCGCCACGGGGGCCGCGTTCTTTCTGCTGGCCGTGGCGACCAGCTGGGTGCCTTTGGTCGCGGGGCTCGCGAACCCGCTCTACACCTACGGGGTCGTAGTTCCGGACGTCATCTTCGTCTTTCTTGCGTTCTCCATATCCCGGAACCGCGGCCCTTCTAATGCCCACAGCGTCAAGCAGGTCGCCCTGCTGGGGATGCTAGCCGGGCTCCTGGTGTTCATAGGGGGTGGCGTCTAGGATGTGGAGCGAGACCCACAGGCCCAAGAAGCTGGAGGATGTGGTCGGCAACGACGAGGTGAGGGCCAAGCTCGTCGCCTGGCTGAGCAAGTGGAAGAAAGGGGGGAAGGCGGTCATCCTGCTCGGCCCGCCAGGGACTGGGAAGACGACGACCGTCCAGCTGGCGGCGAAAAAACTCGGGCTCAACCTCGTGCAGCTGAACGCCAGCGACAGGAGGACCAAGTCGATGCTGGAAGCGCGGGTGGGGGAGGCGCTTCTCAGCACCAACCTGCTGGGAGAGAAGACGCTGATCTTCCTCGACGAGGTGGACGGCCTCGCGGGGAGGGCCGACTTCGGGGCGGTCGACTTCATCAGGGAGTCAGTCCGCCGGAGCCTCAACCCCATCGTAATGGCGGCGAACGACCCCGACTCGGACGAAGTGAAGAAGCTCTCGGGGGTGGCGACCTGCTACCTCTTCGTCAGGCCCTCAGAGGATGAGCTCGAGAAGCACCTCAGGGGAATCGCCCAGAAGGAGAAGCTCCAGGTCCCTGACGCCGAGTTGAAGGCGATCGCCGCGTCAGCCCACGGCGACATAAGGTCCGCCATCAATTCCCTGCAGGGAGGCGCCCCCGCGTCGAAGGACGAGGACATGACTGCGTCCCAATCCCTGAACCTCTTCTTCGAGGCGGCCACGTACAAGGACGCCCTGAGGGCGCTCAGAAGCTACCCGGGGCAGCCGAGGGAGAAGGTCCGCGACCTGGCCGTCAGCGTCATCCGCTCGAAGATACTCGAGGAGCGGAAGGCGAGGGCGCTCGACGTGCTGTCGAGGGCCGACCTGCTGGTGGGTGGAATGGTCCGCGGGGGCGACTGGAGGCTGCTGCGGTACCTCGACCCAATGCTCGCCTCGGGGCTGAGGGATGCGCTCGGGGACGGCGGGGTCAGCTATTCTCAGGAGGGGGTCCCCTGGCCCCTGCAGCTTCGGATCTGGAACGACTCGCGGAAGCTGAAGGACATCGGCAGCCTGGTGGGCAGGAGGACCGGGAACAGCATGAGGGGGGCGCTGGTGGAGGACATCCCCTACCTGATGCTGATGTGCGGCGACGGGGGATTCAGGGAGGAGTTCGTCAGGAGCCTCGGCCTCGAAGAGAACTACGCGGTCTTCGTGGCCAAAGAAGCCGGGAGGACCTCGCGGATTCAGTCGAAGGCGCGCTGAAGCGGGTACTGCTCCAGGCTGCTCCACTCCGAAAAGAATCTGCCCAGGGCCCCCACCAGCGGGTTCGCGTGCTCCACCCTGAAGATCCTTATCCTGTTGAACCTCTTTTCGGAGAGTATCCCCGACTTCGCCAGGAACTCGAGGTGCTGGGCCGCGGACGTGTGGGAGAGCCCGGACCTCCGGGTTATCTCTGATATGTTGAGCTCCCCGCTCTCCAGCATCACGCGTAGGACCTTCGTCCTCCCGTAGGACGAGAACAGCTCCTCAACTTCTAACGTCGGCGACCATCCCTTTTTCGAGCTCTCCGATCAGCTCCTTGGCCGAGACCAGTGACAGCCCGACCAGCGTCGTCCTTCCCCTCACCCCCTTGCCCGAGATCTGGGTCTCTATGATGCCCTTCCTGGAGAGCTCGTTGACGTCGTTCCACACCTGGGTGTGGTGGTTGGGGCTGGTCCCCAGGCTCTCGCACAGGGCGCCGTAGCTCTTCTCCACCTCCCCTATGGTTACCGACGTCGAGTCCTCCTTCTTCAGCAGGTTCGAGACCGCCAGCAGTATGAGCCTCTGGTGCCTGCTCAGGTAGCTCAGCTCCTCCTTCCTGAACTGCGGAGGAAGCGAAGCCTTGGCGGACCTGACGTGCTCCGGGAGTATGCGCGGCGACTCGGACGCGTCTGCGAGCTTCCCGGCCCTGTACACCAGGTCGAGGGCGTACCGGGCGTCGCCGTACACGCTCGCTATGTCCGCCGCAAGCTGCGTGCAGCCGTCGCTGAGGCAGCCGTCGTTGAAGGCTTCCATCCTGGAGGCGATGATGTCGAACAGCTGCGGCCCGGAGTAGGGGTCGAGGGCGATCGAGTTCCACTGGACCGAACTCAGCGTGCTCAGGTCCACCGTCTTCAGGTAGTCGAGCGTCTTGGAGATCAGCAGAGACGAGAAGACCTGGTTCCCCTGTGACACTTCCCTGAGCCTCGTTATCGTGTAGAGGGCCGAGGGGTCTGCGGTTATGAGCGAATCGGCCTCGTCGAAGGCTATGACAAGGTGCATGCGGCTGCTCCTCAGCTCGTCCACCAGGGCCGACAGCAGCTCCTCGAAGCTGTAGCCTCGCGACGGGTAGTTCTGCCCGAGCGAGCTCAGCGCCTTTACCATCACGGCCTGGAGGGACCTGTCGATCCTGCAGTTCACGTGCAGCATCTTCACGAGGTTACCGTAGAGGGCCGCCTTCTTCTGGAGGGACTCCCCCAGCTTCTTCGCGAGCAGGGTTTTCCCGCTGCCGATTGGGCCCGAAAGCATGACGTTCTGACTGGCCCTCGGCGCGTTCTGAATCACGCTCTGGAAGTAGAGCTCGAGCGCTTTCAGCTGGGCATCACGGTGTGGGATCTGGTGAGGCAGGTACTCGGGGAAGAGGAAGCTTTCGTCCCTGAAGACGGAGCGCGGAGGAGCCAAGGCGATTCAGCCGAAAGTGGCTTTTCGCTATATAATTATGATTCTACGATGCATAGAACGATGTAAAGAGGGTAGAGTGAAAGTGTTCCCACAGAAACGTAAAAAGAGCCTCTCCGACGCAGAACGACCGTGAAAGCGGTCAGGTTCCACAGCCACGGAGGGGCGGAGGTCCTTCGGTACGAGGAGGCACCGGACCCGGTGCCCAGCGCCGACGAAGCCCTGGTCAGGGTGAGGGCGTGCGCGCTCAACCACCTGGACCTCTGGGCGAGGAACGGGCTCCCCAACGTGGAGATACCGCTCCCCCACATCTCGGGGTGCGACGTCGCCGGGGTCGTCGAGTGGGTCCCCGCCGAGGAGAAGGAGTTCAGGAAGGGGGACGAGGTCGTGGTCAGCCCGGGCATCGGGTGCGGGAGGTGCGACAAGTGCCTCTCCGGGAGGGACGACCAGTGCAGGCAGTACACCATACTGGGGTACGGGGTCGACGGCGGCTTCGCCGGGCTGGTCAAGGTCCCGAGGACGAACCTGATCAGGAAGCCCGATGCCATGGATTTCGTGGAGGCGGCGTCGTTCCCGCTGGTCTTCCTCACGGCGTACCACATGGTGGTGACCAAGGCGGAAACGGGACCGGGAGACACGGTGCTTGTGCTCGGGGCGAGCTCCGGGGTCGGCGTCGCTGCGATCCAGGTGGCGAAGCTATGCGGGGCGCAGGTAATAGCGACGGCGGGGGACCAGTCGAAGATGGAGAAGGCGTCGGGGCTCGGCGCCGACCATACGATTGACCACTACAGGCAGGACGTCCTGGCCGAGGTGAGGCGGATCACCGGGAAGAGGGGGGCGGACGTTGTGATAGAGCACGTGGGCAAGGCTACCTGGGAAAGAAGCGTGAAGGCTCTGGCGAAGGGAGGGAGGCTGGTGACCTGCGGGGCCACCACCGGGGCGGAGGTCACCACTGACCTGAGGTATGTCTACAACAGGGAGCTGACCATCTACGGGAGCTTCATGGCGGGCAAGGGGGAGCTCCTGAAGGTCGTGGAGCTCTTCAAGGCTGGGAGGCTCAAGCCGGTGGTCGACAGCACGTTCCCTCTGGAGAGGGCTGCGGAAGCGGAGACAAGGCTCGAGAAGAGCGAGCACTTCGGGAAGGTCGTCCTGACGGTCTAGTCGAGAATTTCGTACGTGTGCGTTATCTTCGCCGAGCGCGTGATCGTGGCTCCGACGCTGCAGTACTTCTCGGTGCTGTCCCTGATGGCCTCCTCGACGAACTTCTTCTGGAGCCTTTCGCCCTTGAGGACGTACTTCATCTCGATGGAGGTCCAGGGCTTCGGGAGCCCGTACTTGGGGCGCTCTCCCTTCAGCAGGACCTTCAGCGATGTGAGCTTCTGCTTTCTCTTGTTGAGTATTGCCACGATGTCCATTGCCGTGCAGGCTCCGAGGGCCGTCAGGACCGCCCTCATGGGGCTCATCCCCTTCTTCACTCCCTCCGAAGAGTCGTAGACGACGGAGTGGCCAGACGTGTCAGAGCCGATGAAGACGTTTTCCTGAGCCCATGCGACTTCGGCCAGCCAACCTTCGTCACTCAACGCTAACCACCAGTGGCCTAGACTTCGACGAGACCTCGCCTTTCTCTATAAAACTTCTCCTGCCCCATCTGGCGTACACTTCGCCGACCAGCGCGTGCCTCCCCCTGCCCAGGTCCGAGGCAGGGAGCTCGAAGGTCTTGGCCACGTCGAGCATCTCTTTCTGGGCGTCTTCCACGCTCGAGGGTATCCTCGGCGGGCCGCCGTCCTCAGGAACGATCATCGCCCAGATCCTGTAGGGCAGGTCCGGGTCGCGGGACCAGTAGAAGCTCGCCTTCCTCACCTCCTTCTTGACCTCTGCGAGCTTGCGAGTGAGAAGTCCTCTCTTGACTCCGACGGACATGCGGATGGTCAGCCTCAGTATCTTGTCGAAGTCCTCCCAGGAAACGGTCCAGATGTCGGGGTGGAAGGCTTCGCGGAGCCCTCCCACGATCCTGAACCTCAGGCTGACCTTGACGGTGTCACCCCGCGCGTAAGACATCCGGTCCGTCATCAGCTCGACGCCGGCAGCGCGCGTCGCCGGCCAGGTGTATTCGCCCCTGCGGTTCTTGAGCGACATCCAAATCGTGGGAGGCCCTTTAGTGGATAAAAGCTTGCGCCGCTCGGCCGCGACAGGCCCAAAAACGAAAATGAGTGCAAGTCTGGGCCGTTTCTGGCCCCTGAAGGGCCTTTCAGGACGGCTTAACGACCTTTCAGCGCCTTTTTTAACTCGTTCAAGAAGAAAACATATATTCGGAATCAGCATGGTTTAAATGGAAAGACTGTATGCGTTGTCTGCGGGCCGAGTAGAGTATGGCAGTTGTAGCTACGGCTGGAAAAAGGGACGTGAATGCCAGAACCGCTCAACTTGTGGATCTCCTTACGGAACTCGGGCCAGACGTACCCGAAATAGCCCGGAGGCTCGGCCAGTTCAAGGAGTCTGTGAGGTACCGCTACAAGGAGAAAATAATCAACCGAGGGTTGGCGGTACAGGGAATCGTCGACCACGAGAAGCTCGGCCTAAGGAGAATCGGATTCATCCTCGACTTCGCCAGCGAGTATAGGCAATACGCTCAGTCAATCCTTGCGGCGATGAACGAGCTGTGCTACCTGGTCGGGTTCAGCAGGACACTGCCCAAGGGGGAGTACGTCGTTTTCTTCAGCGTCCCCGTTGACGTGGCGAACGAAATCGTGACATTCTTCATGTCGCTCAAAGAGAAGGGGATGTTCGACAAGGTCGAGCCAATGGAGTTCGACTGGTTCACCCTCGCACCCATGCGGTCTGACTGCTACGATTTCGACACAGGCAGGTGGGAGTACGACTGGTCCAGCCCTCCTGCGAAGGCAAACGTGGCCGCTAGTCAGCAACCCTCGACCCCGTCGAAGTTTGACTATGTGGACCTACTGATACTGAAGGAACTCCAAATGGATGCGAACAAGTCGCTCAAGGAAATCGCTGACAAGCTGAATCTTAACTACAAGAAGTTGGCCTGGCACTACTCGGCCCACGTCAAGGCAAAGCACCTGGTCAGGGGGTTCTCGGTGGCCTGGATGGGGAGCAAGTACGACTACAAGATCGAGAAGGCCCTTCACAGGCAGCACAGGTATGTAGCGCTGCAGCTTCTCGTTAGGAACGTGACTCCTTTCGAGATGATTTCGCTGAGACAGGATGCTAACAAAGTGCCATTCCTCTGGGCAGAGATGATGGGCAAGAACTATTACGCAGAATTCTTCTTCCCTCTTGATTTCGTCGTAGAAGGGATGCAATGGCTGTCGGGGCTGATGGCACCGGTCAGAGATCGCGCCGACCTCTTCACAATCGATTACACCGGGTCGCTGCAGTTCTCGATACCCTACACGCTCTTCGATCAGAGCCAGAGGAAGTGGAAACTAGAACCTACGGAGTTGATGCAAAGATTCGACAACCTGATAGTGCAGATAAAGAGCGGAGCAAGCTAGACCAATAAAGGCCTAGCTTTGCCCGGCCTCTAACCCGAACCTACAGAGCGAATCGGTTCTAGTGGCGCTGGGTGAATACCCAAGGCAGCGAAAACAATGCTGAGGCCGCCCAAGGCCAACATACCGTATCTGATTTTCTCGTCTAAGGTCATGGTCGCGCCCTCCTCGGAATCAGGATTTAAACACTACGCATACGCATGAGCGACCCTTATCATCGTTAAGCGAAATCTCACTTGATATTGGCAGAAGCCCTCGGCTAGTCGCATCGGCTGATAACGGAGCGTCGAGAATGACAAAACTCTATGTCAATTCCCACGTCAGTTAACAGAGGCCGTGGGGAGAGATGGATGAAACTGAGCCCATGCAGGTTGCCGATGCTCTGCCCTGTGATCGTTTAAGGGACTTCCGCGTCGTCCCCTGGCGGAAGTACGGACAATCGAAGGCCAACGGCGACGGCCGTCCTCAACGGCACGTGGCCGCCCTCCACGACTCCATGAGCTACGCATGTTCATTAACGGGCGGCCGGAACAAGCTCTTTGAGATGTCGGAAGGAGGAGGCACCGGCCTCCAGGAGCACGAGACGAAAGACGTTGATTCGGTCCGCCTCGTGGACAGGGGAAGGCTGCTGCTCTTCCTTGGCGTCTTCGTGCTCGAGCTCCTTCTCTTCTTCGGCGCGACGGTCGTTCCAATCGCCCCCGCCGCCCAACAGCAGGTCCAGCAGGCCGCCAGGGATTTGCAGAACTCCACGGCCCACCAGGCGCCCGTGGCGATCCTCGGGTTCATCTTCGCCAACAACGCGAAAGTGGCTCTGGCCGAGTTGATACCAGGGGTCGGCCCCGTCGTCTTCTTCATCTCTATGGTCAACACCGGACAGGTGATACAGGTCATCGGGACGTCCACCGGGGTGCCTGCGGCGCTCCTGGGCTCCCTGCTCTTCGTGTTTCCCTTCACCATCGTCGAGCTCTCCGCCTACGCGCTCGCGGTATGCTCGGGCTCGATGCTGATCATCGCTTGGAGGAGGAAGACGTTACATCGGGAGGCGCGCGTGTTCGCCTACGAGGTCGCGGGCGTGGTCGTGATACTGCTGCTCGCCGCCACGATGGAGACGATAACGCTCCTTTCCTATGAAGTCGGCCTCGCCCTGTGGCTTCCGACCGGGCTCCTGGTCGCGTGGCTGGCGATCACCCTCAGGAGGACCCTCGGCTGAAGAACGTCAGGTACCTGACGTTCGACTGTTATGGTACGCTGATCGATTGGAAGCGGGGGATCGAGGCGGCGCTGGGCGCTGCACTTGGCGGGGCCCCACGTGTCAAAGGTGGGCTCTTGGCCGCATACCTGGAAGCCGAGAAGGAAGAGGAGAGAAGCTACAAGAAGTACAGACAGGTGCTCAGAAACGCGGCTCTCCAGGTCGCCTCGAGGGCTGGGGTCGACCTCGGCGAGGAAGAGGCGGAGGCGTTCGCGGACTCGCTGCCGAGCTGGCCCGCGTTCTCCGACGCCCGGCCGTCGCTGGACGAGTTGAGGTCCAGGGGATACGAGCTGTACGTACTTTCCAATGTGGACAGGGACCTTCTGGAAGAGACAATCAGGAGGTCGCGACTGGAGCTGGACGGATACGTGACCGCAGACGACACAGGTTCCTACAAACCTGCGCCGGGGCACTGGGAGACATTCATGAAGAGGTCGGGAGCAGAGCGAGAAGGAATCCTTCACGTCGCCCAAAGCGTCTTCCACGACATAATGCCGGCGCAGAAGATGGGAATCAGCTCGGCGTGGGTGAACAGGTACCACGAGCGCCTTCCTCCGGGCGCGCAGCCCTCCTTCATAGTGGGGGGGCTGGAGGACCTCCTGCCGCTACTGCCGCGAAGAGCACAGGCGTAGTGTCCCGGGTGGCGTCCCCATCACGGGCTACGGACTCCTTCTACCTCGCCCGCGACACGCAGGAAATCCTCTCCTTTCTTCGTCAGCTCGTAGGGGACCCTCTCGCGCCCCCTGGCCGTGACCACCCCGGCCCTCCGCACGAGGGCGAGCTCCTCGAGCTCGCCGAGATGCTGGTAGACGCTCGCCGTCGTGATCCTCCTGCTCAGCGAAATGCCCTGCCACAATTCGTAGCCGTAGCGGCTTCGCCCCTCCAACAGACGCAGGAGGGCGAGCTTAGTCTCTCCGACCTGAATCCTGGCGACAGTATAGTCCTGGCGAACCGGCACCGGCCTTGCGAACTTCGCCAGTCTTGACACGGCCTTGGTGTCCTTGAGCCCGGCGCTGGTGATGACGCATACTACGACTTCGTCCCGTTCAATCTGTCTTCGCTCCAAGGCCCGCCCCAGGCACGCGACCACCGAAGCCGATGCCGGCTCGGCGAAGATCCCCTCGGTCCGGGCGAGCAGGCCGGTCGCGCTCACGGTCTCGCTTGCGGTAGTCTCCAGTCCCGCTCCCCCAGATGCTTCGATTGCCGCGGCGGCCTCCTTGATGAAGTATGGCTCCGACTCCTCGAGCTCGGTGAAGGACCCGCGCCGCTCTCCAGGAGGGAGCCCCGAGCGCTCTGACTCGGCGAGCCTGACGCCGACCAGCCTGCAGCGGGAGGAATCGACCAGCCCCGACTCCTTGAGCTGCAGGATTCCCCGCCAGATCATGCTCAGATGCCCGCCAGTCCCGACGGGCACGACTATGACGTCGGGCAGGCTCCATTCGAGTTCTTGCGCTATCTCGAGGCCCGT
>Ga0187769_10002134_pt1 | contig 11501 bp, 5 predicted proteins | sample 0116_SJ02_MP02_1_FD_133140 | JGI IMG/M metagenome (GOLD analysis project Ga0187769, IMG submission 133140) | Tropical peat soil microbial communities from peatlands in Department of Meta, Colombia - 0116_SJ02_MP02_10_MG | ecosystem: Environmental > Terrestrial > Soil > Wetlands > Peat | place... | reverse complement strand
GCAGGCCGCAAGGATTGCGGCGAGGGCCGCCGCCGCGAGCAATCGTCTATGACAACGCGCCATTCCCGCTTCCCCCTCCTCCCGACACGGCGAGCCGGGGCGCACGCTGCAAGCCCCACTCATTCGCCCGCCGCCGCTTCCGGCGCACGGGGCGAGCGCGTGCGGCGCAAGACGCGCTTGCGCAGGCTCCAGACCCGGAAGCGGTCGAGATAGAGATAGATGACCGGCGTCGTATAGAGCGTCAGCATTTGGCTCAAGATCAGGCCGCCGACGATGGAGATGCCGAGCGGCCGCCGCAGCTCCCCTCCCTCGCTGAGCCCGATCGCGAGCGGCAGTGCGCCGAGAAGGGCCGCCATCGTCGTCATCATGATGGGACGGAAGCGCATGAGGCAGGCGAGGTGAATCGCCTCGCGCGCATCGAGCTTCTGGTTGCGTTGCGCGTCGATCGCGAAATCGATCATCATGATCGCGTTCTTCTTCACGATCCCGATCAGGAGAAACACGCCGATGAGCGCGATGATGCTGAATTCGGTGTTGCATATCATCAACGCCAGCACCGCACCCACGCCGGCCGAAGGCAGCGTGGAAAGAATGGTGATCGGGTGGATGTAGCTCTCGTAGAGCATGCCGAGAACGATGTAGATGGCACCCAGCGCCGCGAGAATGAGGATGGGCTCGTTGGCGAGCGACTCCTGGTAGACCTTCGCGGTGCCCTGGAAGCTGCCGTGGATGCTGGCGGGCACGCCGAGCTTGTTCATCGTCCCCTCGATGACGCGCACGGCGTCGCTCAGCGACTCGCCCTGGGTCAGATTGAACGAGATCGTGCTCGCGACGAAGAGCCCTTGGTGGTTGACCGCGAGCGGCGTCTTGCCCGGGCCGTAATGGCTGAAGGCGGCGAGCGGCACCATGCTTTCGGCCGCGGTCGACACCGGTGCGCCGGTCGAGGCGCTGTTCTTGCCGACCGCGGTCAGCTGATTCATGGCGAGATTGCGCTCCGCGTCCATGGCGATGGATGCGACGCTCGACGTGCGCGCGGCTGTGCTCTTGACCACGGTACCCGCGACCGCGTTGGTCCCTTGCACGCCGCCGACAGCTCCTCCCGAGGTGCTGACGTAGAGTTGCTTGAGCGTGGCCGGGCTCTGCCAGAACTGCGGGGCGACCTCCATCACGACGTGATATTGGTTCAAGGGATTGAAGATCGTCGACACCTGACGCTGTCCGAAGGCGTCATAGAGCGTATTGTCGATTTGGCTTGCGTTGACGCCCAGCCGCGAGGCGGTGTCGCGGTCGATGACCAGGTCGGTCTCGAGGCCGTTTTGCTGCTGATCGGAGTTGACGTCCGAGAGCTCGGGCACGTGCTGGAGCGCGTCGGTCAGCTTCGGCACCCATTCGTAGAGTGCGGACAGGCTGTCGCCCTGGAGCGTGAATTGGTACTCGGCGTTGCTCTGCCGGCCGCCGACGCGAATGTCCTGCACTGCCTGGAGGAAGAGCACCGCGCCCGGCACCTGCGCCAACTCGCGGCGCAGCCGCGCGATCACCCCGTCCGCCGAGAGCTTGCGTTCGGAGAGCGGCTTCAGGGAGACGAACACGAAGCCGGAGTTCGTCTGCCCGCCGCCGGTGAAACCGACCACGCTCTCGACGGCCTTGTCATTTTTCACGATGGAGATGAACTGCGTCAGCTTCTGCCGCATGAGCTGGAAGGAGATGCTCTGATCCGCCTGGATGCCGCCGGTGAGACGGCCGGTGTCCTGCTGCGGGAAGAAGCCCTTCGGGATTGTGGCGTAGAGAACGAAATTGAGGCAGAGCACCGCGAGGAGGATCAGCATGGTAGTGCGCGGATGCGAAAGCGCGGTGCCGAGCGTGCGCTTGTAAATCCCGAGGCCCAGGTTGAAGACGCGCTCGCTCGCACGCGACAGCCAGCCCGGCCGACGTCCGGGCTTGTGGGGCGGGAGCCGCGCGCACATCATCGGCGTGGTGGTGAGCGACAGCACCAACGACACCAAAATCGCGATCGACAGCACCATGGCGAATTCGCGGAACAGGCGTCCCACGATGCCGCCCATGAGCAGGATGGGAATGAAGACGGCGATAAGCGAGAGGCTCATCGACAGCACCGTGAATGTGACCTCGCGGGCACCGATGAGTGCCGCCTGAAAGCGGGGCATGCCGGCTTCCACGTGGCGGGTGACGTTCTCGAGCACGACGATGGCATCGTCGACCACGAATCCCGTCGCCACGGTTAGCGCCATGAGCGACAGATTGTCGAGGCTGTAGCCGAGCAGGTACATGACGCCGAACGTGCCGATCAGCGACACCGGGACCGCGACGCTCGGGATGAGCGTGGCCCGGATGTCCCTGAGGAAGAGGAACACCACGAGGATGACGAGCCCGATCGCGATCATGAGCGTGTGCTCGACGTCGCGTAGCGACTGCCTGATGGTGGTCGAGCGGTCCATGGCCACGGTAATGTCGATGTCGGTCGGGATCGAGGCCTGCAGCTGCGGCAGCTCGGCCTCCACCCGATCCACGGCGTCGATGATGTTGGCCCCCGGCTCGCGGTAGAGAATGACGAGGATGGCCGGCTTGCCGTTGGCGATCCCCGCGTTGCGCAGGTTCTCGACCGAGTCGGTCACCTCGCCCACGTCCGTGAGCCGCACCGGGGCGCCATTGCGGTAGGCGACCACGAGCGAGCGGTATTGCTCGGCCTTGGTCGCCTGGTCGTTGTCGTAGAGCTGGTAGCGCAGCGCCCCCTCGTCCATCGATCCCTTCGGACTGTGGGCGTTCGCCGACGCGAGCGCCGCGCGCACGTCCTCGAGTCCGATTCCGTATTTGAAGAGGGCATTCGGATTGAGCTCCGCGCGCACCGCCGGCAGCGAGCTTCCACCGATGGTGACTTGACCGATGCCGTCCACCTGGGAGAGCTTCTGCGCCATGATCGAGGAGGCGGCGTCGTAGATCTGGCCTTGGGTCAGCGTGCTCGAGGTAAGCGCCAGGATCAGGATCGGCGCGTCGGCGGGGTTGACCTTGCGATAGGTCGGGTTGGTGCGCAGGCTCGTCGGCAAGTCCGCATGTGCGGCATTGATCGCTGCCTGCACGTCGCGCGCCGCCCCGTTGATGTCGCGATCGAGGCCGAATTGCAGCGTTATGCGCGTCGAGCCGACCGTACTCGACGACGTCATCTCGGTCACGTCCGCGATCTGGCCGAGATGGCGCTCGAGCGGCGTGGCGACGCTTGTGGCGACAACCTCGGGGCTCCCGCCGGGGAGCGTCGCCTGCACCGAGATGGTGGGGAAGTCGACCTGCGGCAGCGGGGCGACCGGCAACAGGAAGAAGGCGACCCCGCCCGCGAGCGATACCCCAAGCGTGAGCAGCGTGGTGGCGACCGGCCGGCGAATGAAGATCGCCGAGAAGCTCATGACGTCGGGCTCTCTTCCTCACCCTCCTCGGGCGGGGCCATGAAACCGCCGCCGAGACGGAGTGCCAAGCGGTCGAAGGCAAGGTAGATGACCGGGGTGGTGTAGAGGGTCAGGGCCTGGCTCACGAGCAGGCCGCCCACGATCGAGATGCCGAGGGGGTGGCGCAGCTCCGCGCCCACGCCGGTTCCGATCATGAGCGGGAGGGCGCCCAAGATGGCCGCCATCGTCGTCATCAGGATGGGCCGGAGCCGCAGCAGGGAGGCCTGGTGAATGGCCTCGCGCGGCGCTTTGCCCTCGTTGCGCTCGGCGTCAATCGCGAAGTCGATCATCATGATCGCGTTCTTCTTCACGATGCCGATCAAGAGGACGATGCCGATGATGCCCATGACGCCGAGGTCGCTGCCGGCGGCCATGAGCGCCAAGAGCGCGCCGATGCCGGCCGACGGCAGGGTCGAAAGGATCGTCACGGGGTGGATGAAGCTCTCGTAGAGCACGCCGAGCACGATGTAGACGGTCACGATGGCGGCTAAGATGAGATAGAGCTCGTTGCCGAGCGCCGCCTGGAAGGCGAGCGTCTCGCCCTGGAAGCTCGTCAGGATGCTCCGCGGCATGCCGATGTCGCGCTCAGCCTGCCTGATCGCGGTCACCGCGCCGCCGAGCGCAGCACCCGAGGCCAGGTTGAACGATACCGTGGTCGCGGGAAATTGGCCGAGATGATTGATCTGGAGCGGCTGGATCTGCTCGCTGACGTGCGCGATCGCGGAAAGCGGAACCTGACCGCTCGAGGAGGTCGAGGACGGCAGGTAGATCGCATCGAGGTTCTTGAGCGAGGCCTGGAACGAGGGCGTCGCCTCCATGATCACGCGGTACTGGTTCGATTGCGTGAAGATCGTCGATACGATGCGCTGTCCGAAGGCGTCGTAAAGCGCGTTGTCGACCGTCGCCGGCGTGATGCCGAAGCGAGCGGCACTGTCGCGGTCGATCGCGATATAGGCGGAGAGCCCCTGGTTCTGCATGTCGCTCGACACGTCCTCGAGCTCAGGCAGCTGCGCGATCTTGTCGACGAGCTTTTGCGCCCAGCTCGAGAGCTCGCTCGGATTGGCGTCCTCGAGGATGAAGCGGTACTGCGCGCGGCTGATCGTCGCGTCGATCGTCAGGTCCTGCACCGGCTGCATGTAGAGGGAAATGCCCTCGACGCCGGCGGTCTCGCGCTCGAGGCGGCGGATCACCTCGCTCACGTCGGCGCTGCGCCGCTCGTGCGGTTTGAGGTTGATCAGCAGCCTGCCGCTGTTGAGCGTCACGTTGGTGCCGTCGACGCCGATGAACGACGACAGGCTCTCCACGTCCGGATCCTTGAGGACGGCCGCCGCCAAGGCCTGCTGGCGCTCCGCCATGGCGTCGAAGGAAATCGATTGGGGTGCCTCGGAGATCCCTTGGATGAGCCCGGTGTCCTGGACCGGGAAGAACCCCTTGGGGATCTCGATGTAGAGAAAGGTCGTGAGCGCCAGGGTCCCCACCGCGACGATGAGGGTGAGCCCCTGGTGATCGAGCACCCAGCCGAGGCTGCGGTCGTAGCCGCGCACGAGGGCCTCGAACCATTCGCGATTCTTGCGCTCGAACAGGCTCTCCTGGGCCGCCGTCCGGTGCCGGACCAGCTTGGCGCATAGCATCGGCACGAGTGTCAACGACACGCCGGCCGAGATGAGGATCGTCACCGCCAGCGTCACCGCGAACTCGCGGAAGAGCCGTCCGACCACGTCGCCCATGAAGAGCAGCGGGATGAGCACGGCGATCAGCGATATGGTCAGCGACACGATGGTGAAGCCGATCTGCTCCGAGCCCTTGAGGGCCGCCCTGAGCGGCGGCTCGCCCTTCTCCACGTAGCGCGCGATGTTCTCGATCATCACGATGGCGTCGTCGACGACGAAGCCCGTCGCGATGGTGAGCGCCATGAGCGAGAGGTTGTCGAGGCTGAAGCCGAGAAGATACATGGCGCCGAAGGTGCCGACGAGGGAGAGCGGCACCGAGAGGCTGGGGACGACGGTCGCCGGAACGTTGCGCAGGAAGAGAAAGATCACCATGACCACGAGGACGACCGCGAGCACGAGCTCGAACTCGACATCCGCCACCGATGCGCGGATGGTCACTGTGCGGTCGGTGAGCACGCTTACGTCGATGGTGCTCGGCAGGGCCGCCTGCAACTGCGGCAACAGCGCCTGGATGCGGTCCACGACCTCGATGACGTTGGCGCCCGGCTGGCGTTGAACGTTGAGGATCACCGCCGGCACGGTGTTCATCCAGGCGGCGAGCTTGGTGTTCTCCGCACCGGAGACGACCTCGGCCACGTCGGAGAGGCGCACCGGCGCGCCGTTCTTGTAGGCGACGACAATGGCGAGATACTCCGCGGCGTCCTTCAGCTGGTCGTTGGCGTTGATGGTGTAGGCGCGCGCCGGCCCGTCGAAGTTGCCCTTGGGCGTATTGACGTTGGCGTTGGAGATGGTGGTTCGCAGATCGTCGATGTTGAGGCCGTAGGCCGCGAGCTTGCGCGGGTCGAACTGGATGCGCGTCGCCGGACGTTGGCCGCCGCTGATGCTGACCAGCCCCACGCCCGGCATCTGCGAAATCTTCTGCGCGAGCCGCGTGTCCGCCATGTCCTCGACCTGGGGCAGCGGCAGCGTCTTCGAGGTGAGTGCCAAGGTCATGATCGGAGCGTCGGCCGGGTTCACCTTGGCGTAGATGGGCGGCGCCGGCAGATCCGCGGGCAGGAGGTTGCCCGAGGCGTTGATCGCGGCCTGCACCTCCTGCTCGGCCACGTCCAGGCTGAGATCGAGGCTGAACTGCAAGGTGATCACCGAAGCCCCCGCCGAGCTCGTCGAGGACATCTGGTTCAGGCCCGGCATCTGGCCGAACTGGACCTCGAGGGGGGCGGTGACCGAGGAGGTCATCACGTCCGGGCTGGCGCCGGGGTAGAAGGTCTGCACCTGGATGGTCGGATAATCGACCTCGGGCAGGGCGGAGAGCGGGAGGAACTGATAGGCGACAATGCCCACCAAGAGCACCGCCACCATGAGCAGCGAGGTGGCCACCGGCCGCAGGATGAAAATGCGCGACGGGTTCATCTAGGAGCCCGAGGCAGCGGCACGGCCCGCCTCATTGTTGCTCGGGCTTCTTGCGGTGCGCGCGCTTCTGCTGCTCGTCCCCGCCCGCGCCCGCCGTGCCCTTGGAGTCGGCGCTGGCGGAGCCGGAGGCGGCGGCAGCCGGCTGGCCGGGCGCGGCAGGTGCCGTCGTTGCCCCGCTCCCAGGCGCGGCAGCGGCACTTCCCGTCGCCTCACGCAGGCTGATCTTGCTGCCGTCGCGCAATTTGTCGGCGCCGTCGACCACGACACGGTCGCCCGGAGCGAGGCCCGAGGTGACCGCGACGTTTTCATCCTCGCTCGGTCCGAGCTTGACCGCGCGCACCGCGACCGTGCTGTCCGCATTGACCAGGTGGACGAAGGTGCCCGGCGCGCCGCGCTGGATCGCCGCGGTCGGGATCACGACGACATCGTGGAGCGTGTTGACGAGGAGGCGGATATTGACGAACTGGTTGGGATAAAGCGCCTCGTCCTCGTTGGCGAATTCGGCGCGCATCTTCAAGGTGCCGGTCGTGGTGTCGATCTGGTTGTCGATGTTGGCGAGCTTGCCGGTCGCGAGCTTGACCGTCCCGCTGCGGTCGTAGGCCTCCGCCCGCAGGACGGCCCCGGCATGCACCTGCTTCAGGACGGCCTGCAGGTTGTCCTCCGGCACGGTGAACACCACCGACATCGGTTGCATCTGGGTGAGCACCACGATGCCGTTCGCATCGCTCGTCTGCACGTAATTGCCCTGATCCACCTGGCGCAACCCGACCTTGCCGGTGACGGGTGCCTTAATGTGGCAATAGGCGATGTTGAGCTTGGCGGTGTCGATCTGCGCCTGATCCGTCTTGACCGAGCCGATGAGCTGCCCGACGGTCGCCACCTGGGTGTCCAAGGTCTGCGTGGCGATCGAATCCTCTTTGACCAGGACTTTGTAGCGCTCGAGGTCGAGCTGCGCATCCTTGAGCGTGGCCTGGTCCTTGGCGAGCTGGCCTTGCGCCTGCTCGAGTGCCAGCTCGTAGGGCCGTGAATCGATCTCGGCGAGGAGGTCGCCCTGCTTGACGATCTGGCCCTCCGTGAAATCGATGTGCAAGAGCTGACCGTTGATCTGGGTCTTGACCGTGACCGTCGCGAGCGGGGTCACCGTGCCGAGCTGGTTGAGAATGACGCCGACATCGCCCTTCTGCGCCGTCGCCGCCACAACGGGCATCGTGCCGGTCGCGGCAAAACGGCCGGCACGGACCGCCGGCCCGGGGCGCGTGTGAATCCACCAGGCAACCCCGACGGCCACCACCACGAGCGCGCCGATCCATAAGAAACGCCGCCAGGCCGGCCGATGGCGCACTACCGGTGCCTCCTGCCGCACGGGGTCGCGCGGCTTCAGCTTCGCTTCCTCCTTATCTTCTCTGCTCGTCAGGTCGTTCATGTCGAGCCATTGCCCAAAGGACATCCCTCGCCGCGGCCGCACGCTCGTTCGTGGCCTCGCCCCGGGGGGCCGAGCCTGCCCGCCAGTATATATGTGAAAGGCCCGATTTCCCTGCCCAAAATCGCCGTGCCCGGCCTGGCCCGGCCGAAGATGCCCAGCGGCACCGGCCCCGCCCGCCTAGGGGCCGAAAGATTTCTCGGCAGGCACGGGCTCGACAGCTGGGCGATCGGCGGCGCATCGTGCCGCCATGGCGAGAAGCTCGCACCCGGCAATGCGCCGCGACTCGACGGCGCTCCTCGACAACCTAGCGCTCGACGAGAGCGCACCGGGAGGCCGGGCGCGGCAGATCTATCGCGCCCTGCAGACGCTCATCCTCTCGGGCGCGCTCAAGCCCGGTACGAAGCTGCCCTCGAGCCGAACGCTCGCGCGCCATCTCGAGCTCGCGCGCACGACCGTGATCGCCGCCTTCGAGCTGCTCGCCGCGGAAGGCTACATCGAAGGTGCCCATGGCTCGGGCACCTATGTTTCGCGCGCCCTCGAGCGCGAGCTCCTGAGCAAGCCGCCTCGGCGGGCGCGTGCCGAGGCGCAGACCGCACCCCGGCTGTCCTCGCGCGGCCAGTTCATCCGCCGCCTGGCCGCCGCGCCCGGCTCGCCTCCGCTCAAGATTTTCGCCCCCGGCATCCCGGCGCTCGACGCCTTCCCCTTCGAGGAGTGGCGCCGCCTGCTCGCGCGCGTGAGCCGGCGCGAGGGACGGCGGCTCTTCTACCCGGCGGACCCGCGCGGCTGGCCGGCGCTGCGTCAGGCGATCGCCGCCTATCTCGGCCCGGCGCGCGGGGTCGTCTGCGAGCCGCATCAGGTGATCATCCTCTCAAGCTCGCGCCAGGCCGTCGACCTCGCGGCACGCCTCCTCGCCGACCCTGGCGACACCGCGTGGACGGAAGAGCCGGGCTATCCCGAATCCCGCGCCGTGCTGGAGGCGGCCGGCCTCGCACTCGCGTTCGTGCCGGTCGATGCCGAGGGCCTGAGCACGGCGGCCGGCCGCCGGCTCGCCCCGCATGCCAAGCTCGCCTCGGTGACACCCTCCCATCACTACCCCCTCGGCACCACCATGAGCCTCGCGCGCCGGCTCGATCTCCTCGCTTGGGCGCGCAGCGCCAACGCTGTCGTCGTCGAGGACGATTTCAACGGCGAATTCCGCTACGGCGGCCGGGCGCTTACCGCGCTCTACGGCCTCGATGGCGGCGAGCGCGTGATCTATACCGGCACTTTCAGCCGGGCGATGTTCCCGGCACTGCGTCTCGCCTACATGGTGTCGCCGGCGCCGCTCAGCGATGCTTTCGTCCGCGCGCGCGGCCAGCTCGACGGCTATGCGGTAGCGATCACCCAGGCCGCGGTGGCCGAGTTCATGGCAGCGGGATCGTTCGCCGCCCATATTCGGCGCATGCGGGCGCTTTACAAGGAGCGGCAGGACACCCTCGTCGAGCTGGCCAAACGGCATCTCAAGGGCGCGCTCGAGCTCGAGCCATCCGATGCGGGCCTCCATCTCGTGGGTCGCTTGCCGCCCGGCATCTTTGACGAGGACGTGGCCCTGGCCCTCGCCGACACGCGCGTGGCGCCGGGCGTGCTCTCCCGCTTCTATGGCGCCGGCCGCAGGCCCAAGCCGGCGCCCTCCGGCCTTCTTCTCAATTATGCCCCCTGGCCAGCGGCGGAGCTGCGCGAGGGGGTAATCGCGCTCGCCAAGGCGATCGAGAAGGCAAGCAGGGGGCGGTGAGAGGGTCGCGGAGCGCGCCTCGGCCCGGCAGTGGCAGCTGGCGTGGGAAACGCGACGTTTGATCATACCCGCCTTCTCGCGCATGATGCGCAGGGAGAAGCCCGCCAATTGCGGGCAAGGGGGGATCGCATGCTGGCACTGGGGCCGAACTGCGAGGGCCGCGAGCGGGACCTGCCGCCCGAGTCTGGAGAGGCGGTGATCTGCTCCTTCGAGTGCACTTTCTGCAAATACTGCGCCGATAGCGTGCTCAGCGGTCGTTGTCCCAACTGCGGCATGAGGAGCGTGGGCCCTCTATCAGGCGAGGCACCATGAACGCAATCGATCTCAAGGGACAGAAGGCGGTGGTAACCGGGGCCGCGCGCGGCATCGGCTATGCCATCGCCGAGCGCCTGCTTGCCTCCGGTGCGGCGGTAGCACTTTGGGACGTGGACGAGACTGCCGCGCGCAAGGCGGCACTCGAGCTCTCGCGCGGGGGCGAGACCCATGCCATGGCGCTCGACGTGACCCAGGACGATGCGGTCAGAAGCGCCGCGGCGGCGACCGAGAAACGCATGGGGCGCATCGACATCCTGGTCAACAACGCCGGCATTGCCGGCTCGAACTCGACGAGCTGGACCTACGACCCCTCCGAGTGGCGCCGCATCGTCGAGATCGACCTCGTCGGGGTCTTTCTCTGCGCCCGCGCGGTGCTGCCGTCCATGCTCGCCCGCGGCTACGGCCGCATCGTCAACATCGCGTCCGTCGCCGGCAAGGAGGGCAATCCCAACGCCTCGGCCTATAGCGCCGCCAAGGCCGGCGTGATCGCGCTCACCAAGTCGCTCGGGAAGGAGTTGGCCAAAAGCGGGGTCATCGTCAATTGCGTGACGCCGGCCGCGGTCGAGACCGAAATCTTCGCCCAGATGTCGAAGGAGCACATCGGCTACATGCTCTCCAAGATCCCCATGGGACGCTTCGGCAAGGTCGAGGAAGTGGCGGCCCTCGTCGCCTGGCTCGCGTCCAAGGACTGCTCCTTCTCGACCGGGGCCACCTTCGACATTTCGGGCGGCCGCGCGACCTATTGAACGAGCGCCAAGCCGGCGCTGTCCAGGCGCTTGAGCCGGCTTCTTGCCGACGGGCGGGCAATCTCGAGCAGCGCGTCAGTGCAGCTTCACCACCGGCTCGGTGCGGCGCGTCAGCAGGCGCGCGGCCGTGTCGAGCGCCACCTTGGTGAAGCCGTGGAGCGCCAGCTCGTGCATCTTGTAGAGCGAGAGGTACATGAGCCGCGCGAAATAGCCTTCGAGGCGCACGTTCCCGCCGACCAAGGCACCCATCAGGTTGCCGATGACGCTGTATTTTCCGAGCGAGACGAGCGAGCCGAAATCGCGATAGCGGAAGGCAACGGGCGGCTTGCCGACGAGCCGCCGCTCGAGCGAACGCACGAGATGCGAGGCCTGTTGGTGCGCCGCTTGGGCGCGCGGCGGCACGTTGCCCTTGCCGGCGGGCCAGGGACAGGCGGCACAGTCGCCGAGCGCGAAAATGCTCGCGTCGCGCGTGGTCTCGAGGGTGGGGCGCACGACGAGCTGGTTGATCCGGTTGCTCTCGAGACCGTCGAGCCGCGCCAGCACCTCGGGAGCCTTGACCCCTGCCGCCCACACCACGAGCTCGGCCGCGATATGCTTTCCACTCGCGAGGCGCAGGCCGTCGGGTGCCACTTCCGCGACGCGCGCCGCGGTGTGCACCTCGACGCCGAGCGAGTGAAGCAGGTCCTCGATACCCTTCGAGAGATGCTCGGG
>Ga0187769_10002133_pt1 | contig 11501 bp, 8 predicted proteins | sample 0116_SJ02_MP02_1_FD_133140 | JGI IMG/M metagenome (GOLD analysis project Ga0187769, IMG submission 133140) | Tropical peat soil microbial communities from peatlands in Department of Meta, Colombia - 0116_SJ02_MP02_10_MG | ecosystem: Environmental > Terrestrial > Soil > Wetlands > Peat | place... | reverse complement strand
GCCCGAGCTTTTCCGCACGCAGTACTTCTGCCAGCGCGAAGACGCGGCGCTCTTCGACCTCGCTGAGCCTGTGCCTGGCCCCAGCACGCAGGCGCTGGGGAAAATCGCCCGGGAGAAGCAAGTCGTCGTCATTGCGCCGGTTTTCGAGCGGCGCGCCGCAGGCGTTTATCACAACAGCGCTGCCATTCTCGATGCGAATGGCGAGGTGGCAGGAATCTACCGCAAGATGCACATACCGGACGATCCAGGCTACTACGAAAAATTCTACTTTACGCCCGGCGACCTTGGCTTCCCCGCTTTCCACACCCGTGTGGGACGCCTTGCGACTTTGATTTGCTGGGACCAGTGGTACCCGGAAGGGGCTCGCTTGGCAGCGCTGGAGGGCGCGAGCGTTCTGTTCTATCCCACCGCCATAGGCTGGCACCCAAACGAGAAGGCAGCGCACGGCGAAGCTCAGCGCGATGCTTGGCGAACCATCCAGCGCAGCCACGCCATCGCCAACGGGGTTTATGTGGCGGCGGTGAACCGAGTAGGTCTTGAGAAACCAACCGACGCGCAGGGAGAAGGGCTGGAATTCTGGGGGACTTCATTCGTCGCCGACCCCTTCGGCGTGGTGCTGAAAGAAGCTTCGACGGACCGAGAGGAATTGGTGCTTGCGGAAGTTGACCTCGGGCGCCTCGAGGAGACGCGGCGCAATTGGCCCTTTTTCCGCGACCGGCGAATCGACGCTTACGCGGGAATAACTCAACGGCTTCTCGACCGGAAAGCGGAGGGCGAAGAAGAGAGCCGTTCAGGAATTGACAAGTGAGGATGGAAGGGCAAGCTTCGGCCGGTAAGAGATGATTCGGGCATTTTGTATTTTTGCGCCCTTGCCGGCTCGATTCGAGCGGAACGACCTATCTCGGAATTCCCCTCCCTGCATTCCGAACCTCCTCGCGCCGACCACCGTAGACCGTGAATCGCGCAGCTCTTCCGAGACCGCCCCGTGATCGGCATACACGTGGTGGGCCTCGTTTGGGGTCTCGGAACACTCCTCTCTCTTACCCGCGAACAGCCAGCGGTGTGAAAAGCAGAAACTGCAAATCAGAAGCTACTTGCTCTCGATTCGCAAATTGTTCGTCAGATTGAAATAGGTGGCTGCCAATCGCGCCTCGGTCTCTGCTTTGGCGCGGTCAAGCTCCGTGGCAACCACGCCTTCCAGGGTCACATTACCGTTCTTCACAATGATGTGGATAGGCGGAAGCGCTTGGTCGCGGTAATGAATGAAATACGGGTCGTTGTAAATAGCTCGCGCAATGGCCATACGCAAGCTGTCGTCATATTCGGAAACTGGGAGGACTTCCAGGTTATTGTCAAGCTCCGCCACGCCCTTGACGTGAGCCAGGAAATTGGCAATGTCTTGCTTCTTGTAGGGCTGCGTGACCTGGCCATTTACAATCAGCCGGTCACCCTCGACCTCCAAAGTAATGTTGTCGAAAATCGTGTAGGCGTAGTAGGTGACGATATCTTTCCGCGCTTGCTCCCCGATCTGACGAGGGGTTACGTCTTCGGCATGAATGTTGATGTTGTCAACGACCTGGATTACATCGTCCACCTTGCGTGTGGCGTGTTCCGCATCAATCTTGACACCCAGGCAATCCACTGTGCCGGTGAGTGTGGCAACGCCGTTTTCCACGCTCACCTGAACGTCGCCGTGCTTGTAAACCTGCGCGTGGTAAAGCTTATCCTCAACCCGGGCCGTGATCTGGGCCGGGGAGTCGTCGTGCTTTTTGGCAAAGGTCACCTGGACCGCCATAGCCAGCATGATTGGCGCAAAGCGTAGTTTTGTTCCGCGCATTTTGATCCTCCTTGTTGGCCCCCGCCTTGATTGACAGTGGGGCGCCTCTGCCCGGCTCCGAGGGTCACGCTCCAGATGCATTTCGCCGATCCCGAGCCCTTGCGGAACCAGCAGTCACCCATATTGACGTTGCAGATTGGGCCTGGGTTACGGGCACACGAGGTCCAGCGCCATGGCGGCGGCGCCGTAGAGGGGTGAGTAGGTGCCAAGCTCGGCGACAACTATCTCGGTCGAATAGCCAATGGTGGGCGAGGCAAGTTCCGCCAAGCACTGATGCAGGGGTGCAAGCAGAACTTGGCCGGCGAGAGTCAATCCACCGCCGAGGATAATTCTGTCTGGATTAAGAATGCGGATGGTTGTGAGCAAACCGCGTGCCAGCCAACGAGCCGCTTCGCGGACGATGCGAAGCGCAATCGTGTCGCCCGCGGAGGCCGCGTGTACGATTTCTTTCGCAGTAACACCCTGGGGCTCTCCATCGCTCGAGTCAGAGGCGCGGGTGAGGCCATCGCTGCGGCGCCATCCCCACTCCTTGGCCCGCTCTCCGATCGCTCGCCCCGAACAGAGACTTTCCAAGCAGCCCACAGCTCCACAGGAGCAGGAGAGTCCTGAATCAGAAATGGGAATATGCCCCAATTCCCCCGCTAACCCGTCTTTGCCTCTGTAAGTCTTCCCATTTAGAATCAGCCCTGCTCCCACACCTGTACTGAGCGTGACATAAACCAGCGATTCTGTGCCGCGCCCGGCGCCATAGCGGAACTCGCCGAGCGCGCCGGCATTGGCGTCGTTGTCAAGCAGGCAGGGCAGATTCAAGTTCGTGCTAACCCAGTCGGCAAAGGAGAAGTTCTTCCAGCCTGGGGAATGGATCGAGGTGACGCGTTGATGCTGGAAATCCACAGGGCCGCCAAAACTAATTCCGCACGCTCCCACGCGGCGGCCGGCCTGGTCAAGGAGGGCTCGCCCACGTTCGCGGATGCGTTCAAGCATCCAATCACGCCCGCCAGAATGCAACGTGTCGCCCTCCGAAACCACCAGCCGGTGGCCTTCACGATCGAAGAGGGCGACGCGGAAATGGGTGCCCCCGATGTCAACGGCCAGTACGTTGTCCACAAGGCTTCTCGATCGGTATGTGGTATGTGGTATATGGTATGTGGTGGGTAGGGAGAGCTTCCCCACATACCACCTACCACATACGGTTCTTAGAGCTTTCCCACATACCACCTGCCACATACCGTATATCGTTCTTCACTCAGTGCCGATATCGCGATGCGAAACTCTGGTCTTATACCCTTCCTCGACCAGGGCCTTACCTACCTTCTCCGCGATGACAACCGAGCGGTGACGCCCACCGGTGCAACCAATGGCAATGGTAAGGTAGCTCTTGCCTTCCCGCACGTAATGGGGAAGAAGGTAGACAAGCAGACGCATCAATTGCTTCATGAACCCCCGGGTCTGTGGGAAAGAATCCATATAGCGTTGGACAACCTCGTCAAGCCCTGTTTTGCTCTTCAGCCTCGGGATATAGTTTGGGTTAGGAAGAAAACGCGCGTCGAAAACCAAGTTCGCGTCGGCTGGTACGCCGGAACGAAACCCAAACGAAACAACGGAAACCAGGATGGCTCGACGTGCAGACAATCCACCGAATTGCCGCTGGATAAGTTCTCGCAGTTCATGCACGTTCATGCGGGTGGTATCGATAGTGACATCAGCCAGTTGGCGCATGGGTTTCAGCAGCGTGCGTTCCAGCCGGATTCCCTCGCGGACGGGCAACTCGCGCCCTAAGGGGTGAGGGCGCCGCGTCTCCTCGAAGCGGCGGATCAAAGCCTTGTCCGAGGCTTCCAAAAACACCAGCGACAAATTCAAGTGGCGGTTTCTGAGGTCCTGATAGAGCGTAGGGAGTTGGCTGAGCGCCTCGCCTTCGCGAATGTCCACAACCACGGCGGCAAGTGGTATCCTGCTCCCCCTTTGCTGGCAGCTTTGCGCAAAGCGAGCGATCAAATCAGTAGGCAGGTTGTCTACGCAGTGATAACCGAGGTCCTCGAAGGCCTTGAGCACTGACCCCTTGCCGGACCCGCTCATCCCCGTGATCAGAACGAAATGTTTGCGAGGCTTCACGGAAAATCAGAAAGCAGAAAGTAGAAATCAGAAACCAGAAGGCAGAAAGTAGAAGGCTCAAGCACCTACTTTGGCGGCTGCTTGTCCCTCCTGCGGCGGGCCTCCTTCTGCTCTCTACTTTCTGATTTCCGCTTTCTGCCTTTCTACGGTTCGGGTTCGATCAATCCCAAGTTGCCATCCGGCCGGTGGTAAATGACGTTGACACGCTCGGTCTCGGGATTGCGAAATACCACCGCGCCGGCACGCGACTGGTCGAGAGCGGAGATCGCTTCTTCGATGCTCATCGGTTTGATGGGAACTCGCTCGGCCTCGATGGTGCGGCTTTCTTCCTGTTCAAGGTGCTCCGGGCCCAAAACGTTCAAGACGACGGTGGTGGTAGGCTTAGGACGGCGCTTGCGGGCACGCCTTCGCCCCTGCAGGCGGACGGCCTGGCGTTCCAGCTTGCCCAGCGCGCCATTGAGGGACATCCGGGCATCCCCCGACTCTTCCACGCCCACTAGGGTATGATCGCGAAATTTCAGGGTGACTTCGGCGAGGCGGCGGTGCTTTTCCGCCGTCAAGATAACGTGCACCTCATAAGCCTCACCCAGAAGGCGTGTAATCTTTCGCAACCTGGCCCGGGCATACTCGCGCAAGTCGTTGCCGATCTCCATCTGTCGTCCGGTAAACTCAACGTTCATGATTGGACCTCCTCGAGACTTGAAGGGAGGAACGAGCGAGGGGCGAGTTCTTCAAGCTTTCACCCGGCGTTGGTGGGTACTGGGAATCCGCATATCCTCGCGGTACTTTGCCACCGTCCGGCGGGTTACGCAATAGCCGACCTTCTGCAACTGTTGCGTGATTTGCTCGTCGGTAAGAGGCCTTGCGGGATCCTCTTCCTCGATCATTTTTTTGACAAGGCGCTTGAGGTTAATTAAGGAAGTAGCCGCTCCCGAGGGTCCCTGCACTGCTTCGGAGAAGAAATAGCGCAATTCGTAAACCCCTTGCGGGGTGTAAGCATACTTATTGGCGACGGCACGGCTGACGGTGGAAGGGTGAACACCCACTTCCTCAGCAACCTCCTTAATCATCATCGGGCGAAGGCAATCAATTCCGCGGTCCAGGAATTCCGCCTGGCGGCGAATAATCGCCTCACAGACCTTGACGATGGTCTGTTTGCGCTGCTCGATGTTCTTGATGAGTTGAATGGCCGAGGTGAACCGCTCTTTGACGTAATTACGCACTTCCCGCGTCGTGTTGTCCTCTCCCAGCAGGCGGCGGTAATGGTGGCTGAGTCGCAATTGAGGAAGGCCGTCCTCATTCACGACCACCTGATAACTGTCTCCCGCCTTCACAAACGCTACGTCGGGTTCGATGAGCCGCGCCTGCGCGTTGTTGTAACGTTGGCCGGGCCGCGGATCCAGCTTGCGGATAAGCTCCACACAGCGCTCCACGGTCTTGACGGGACGGTCGAGGGCCCGGGCGATTTCCCGATACTGCTTGTTCTGGAGCTGTTTCAGGTATCCGGAAACGATCTGTTGCGCCAAGGTATTGTCAGGGGTAAGCGTGCGCAGTTGGATCAAGAGGCACTCACGCACGTCCCGGGCGGCCACTCCCACCGGATCGAAAACCTGGATCAGCTCCAAGGCTTCCTGAACATCGGCCAGCGAGTGCCCGCCGGTTTGCGCAATCTCCTCCAGCGGAGCGGTAAGGTAGCCGTCTTCATTCAAATTGCCAATGATGGAATGCCCTGCCTCACGCACGGAATCCGAGCACAAGGAAAGGCTCATTTGCCATTCCAGGTGGGCGGACAGAGAGGTGGGTTGGGAGAGGAAATTTTCGAACGAAGGTCTCTCGATCACCTCGGATTCAGGAGATCTGAATCCGGGGTCAAGGTAGTCGTCGAAAAAAGACCCGAAATCGATCTCCTCGAACGAATCCTGATGTTCAGTGTTTCGGAGGGGATGATTGGCAGAGGGGGGAGCGTTGTTAGCACTCTCCGTCTTCTTTTCCACTTCATCGATAGTGGGAACATCCTCCGGGACCTCTTCCAAAACCGGGTTGGCCACCATCTCCCGGTTAATCATCTCCCGCAACTCCAGTTTATTGAGCGCCAGAACGCTGACCATCTGCACAAGGCCCGGCGTCAGAATCTGTTTCTGCGCCACCTTGAGGTTCAGCCCGATTCTTGGAGAGGGTGCACCGCCCATAGAATTCAACCACTCCGGTACAGCAGCTAGAGAGTGGCGCGAAGCCACTACATTGTCAACCGGAAATTGTCGCCCAAGTAAACTCTTTTCACCTCAGCGTCATTGCCCAATTCCCCCGGCGTACCTGCCCGGAATATCTTTCCATTATTAATGATGTAAGCCCGATCCGTCACCTGCAAAGTATAGGGTACATTATGGTCCGTCACCAGCACGCCAATCCCAGTGCCTTTCAGGCGCACGATGATTTTCTGTATATCCTGAACCGTGAGCGGGTCGATGCCCGAGAACGGTTCGTCCAGAAGAATGAAGGAGGGCGAAATCACCAGAGACCTCGCGATCTCCACTCGCCTCCGCTCCCCTCCCGAGAGCATATACCCTTCGCTTCGCCTCACCTGCTGCAAGCCCAGATCTTCGATCAACTCTTCCAGTCGCTCCCGCCGCTGGCGAGAAGTGAGCGGCAAGGTCTCAAGCACCGCCATGATATTCTCTTCCACAGTAAGTTTTCTAAAAATGGAAGGCTCTTGGGGAAGGTAGCTGATTCCGTTTCTCGCCCGAACGTACATCGGAAAGTCCGTGATGTTCACTCCGTCGAGGAGGACGCGGCCGGAATCCGGGCGGGTGAGGCCGACAATGATGTAGAAGGTTGTGGTCTTGCCCGCTCCATTCGGTCCCAGAAGCCCTACGACCTCTCCCTGAGCAATCGTTAGGTTGATATCATCAACGACTTTACGTCCCTTATACGACTTCGTCAACTCGACTGTAGAGAGAATCTGCATGGTCGCTCATGGCGCGACACGATGTTGCGATAAAGAGGGTGACCCCGCACCTCCGTCCACCAGAAGCCTATCATCGTGGACAAACAGTGTCAAACGTTGGCCGGTGGTGAAACCCTTTTCCATATCGATGGTGGGAGGGCCGCCCGTCAGGACGATCTTTCCTGGGCCAGCGAAGTACTCGCCATGCTCGCCTGTAGCGCGCCTGCCCGGCTGGAGGACCACGACGTGCCCTTCAGCCGTGGCGTGCTCCACCACCGACTCTTGGTTTGTGCCAAGTTGGGAGAAAGAAACGTCCATTTTATCGGCTTCCATGCTCGTCCCTTCTGCCTGTAACTTCACGTGACCACGGTAGCTCGCTTTGCTGCCCACGTCGAAATACTCCAGGAAATCGGCACGAACCGTAAAGGGCCGCGTTTCGCGCGAGGGCGTCTCAGCGGAGGGCGTCGCCCCCGCCGCATAGGAAGCGGGTTGGAGGTGGGAAGTCAGCACCTGAGAGCCGGAGCTCAAGCGCTTCGCCATCCTATAGACGTCCAGGCTGGACGATTCCACTACGTCCGCCCCCCGCCAGGCGCGCACATTCCCCTCATAGTGCACCAATTGGCTGCGCCGCTGGGCTACCATGTGGTCCGCCAAGACGCTGGTGGGGTCGGGAGCTTGACCATCGCGCTGCCTATCCCCGGTTTTCAGGTGAGTACTCTGCACCTTGCCGGTTCCTTCTACAGTGTCATTGCGAAGATCAAAGTAGAGACGCTCGCACCCCGCCCGGGTCTCAGCATCCCATACCTGGGGACGCCCCATCAGAGTCACACCCTGCGCTGCCGCCACGTAAACTGACTCCTGCGCACTGGCATTGCGGTCGCCGTCACGGAACGTGTAATTTCCTGATTGTTTGACCTCCTTCAGGGCGTGCGTTACCTCATCAAAGGTGGCCAACAACTGATCCGCCGTGCTTTCTTGGGCGACACTGCCAGGAGGTGCGTTCCTGGGTGGCTGGAAAATAATATGGGTCGGTTTGCGGCCACGAAGCGTTTCGAGGTTGCTCTGCGCGTTGAAGCCCATTAGGAACTGTCCGGAAGTGATGATGCGCTGGCCCACCTTGGGATCGGGAGGGTCTACCACAAGCCTGCCCGGACCGACGGTCTGGGCATTGTCAAGACTCCTCCCGTCCGGCCGAAAATCGAACTTTAATTCTGCCGCGGTGAGCGTCTTCTTCTCCGTCCTCGGCCGCTTTGCTTCTGCCCCAGACTGGCCCAGGGAGGATGAAGATTCAACCATGAGTTGTACGTTTTCCGAGGCATCCCCGCTTTGTAGTTTGGCGGGAATGCCAGCCAGACTGAGTTCGACTCTTTCCGCCAGGAGGCGACCAGTGCTCCCTTTTCCCTGGGATAGTCCGGCCACATTCCCTTGGGCTGAAAGATGGCGGAGTGCCCCTGATGCGGGGTCGAAGTCGCCCCCAGCGCGATCAGCGGAGAGTTCGACCAGCCTATCCGCCGAGGACTCTGAAGCCTTAACACTGCCTTCGAGCTCCCCCCGCGTAACCCGATTTGCTTCATTCAGAAAAACCTTGCCGCTGTCCCCAGAAACTTTGCGCTCCCCTTGCGCTACCTGGATTGGACCCCAAAGTGTTATCTGCCTGGTTAGCTTTTCATAACGAAGGCGGCTGGCTGCGAGCTCTATGGGGGGACCTGCGGCATGGCCGTTGTGTAGTGGCAAGTCCATCACCACGTCTTTCTCAAGCTCCAGCGAACCATTCCTCGTTGCGTAAACCATTCCCTGGGAGGTTCCAGAAGCCGGTCCGATGCGAAAGCGCACCGCTTGGTCGCTCATTAGCAGCGACCCCTCGTGCCGGTAAGACACTTTCGCAGTCTCCAGGTAGATTGTCTGCCTGCCTTTCAAGCCCGCAGGCGGCACTTCAACAGCTTCGGCATTCAGCTCAATGTGCACAGGTCCGTAACTGAAAAGGTCCCCACTTTGGCCATTATAGTTACATCTTTGGGTGCGCATGACGTCGCGGCGCTTCCCGCTTCGGTCGAACAACTCCACCAACACGTCTTCAAGGACTGTAGCTCCACCCTGCTTGAAGGACACCGTGCGAGCCGCATGCACGGTGAAAACACGCCGGCCCTCGTCCGAGCGCGTGAAGGTGTAGCCGGAAAGCTGTTGATGAACATCGACAGGGACACTCTGAGGCAACGCCACTGGCTTCGCTTTGTGGCTGGTGGCGACCCAGTAAGCTACACTGACCGCTAGCATGGTGACCGTCAATGCGCCACCTACCACCCAAGCGATCAGGTCCTTGTGCCGAGTTTCTTGTTGTCCTGTTCCGGTCGTTCCCACAGATCCCACGCCAGTGGCCCGTCGTCCGTTGTCAGTCGCGCGAATCCTCCGCTCTGCCCTGACGCCAGGCAGCGGCTCTCCTGGCTTCACCCCCCACCTTCAACTCTGAATCTCACTCACCACCAATTGCAGCCTCCTCACATCTTGGAACACGTTCTCGTCCAGGGTGAAAGCCATATCGAGCGCTTGTCCGGGGGCGATTGTGGCGCCTCGTTCGGCCATTCCCCACCCTATAGCGTCAAACGCCCTTGGCCCGCAGGCCACTCTTAGCTTTAGATGCTTTTCCTGGAGGATGCGAGGCCCCAGCAGGAGGGGAAGATGCCGCGCCGCCAGGACGGGGGTGGGATTGCCGCAGCCGAAGGGGGCCAGCCTCTCGATCGCCTCGAATAGATTCCAATCGATGTCAGCCCCGCTCACCTCGGCATCCACGCGCAGGACGGGAGCGAGATCATGCGGCTTCAGCACGGCACGGGCGTATTGCTCGAAGCGCGTTTCCAACTCGGCGATTCTGGCCACAGGCAAGGCAAAACCCGCCGCCATAGCGTGGCCACCGAAGCGTTCAAACAGGTCCTGCACGGTGCTCAGGGCGTCGAGGAGGTGAAGCGCCCTGATGGAGCGCCCGGACCCTACTCCTAAGCCATCCACCACGCCAATCACCAGAGTGGGGCGATGGTAGCGCTCTGCCACACGTTGGGCCACAATCCCAGTCACTCCGCGGTGCCATCCTTCACCCGCCAGCACGAGAGAGTAACGCTCCCTTTTCTCAGGGTGGCGGTCCAGGATGGTTTCAATCTCACGCAGCATCCCCTCTTCAACGCGTTGCCGCTCGCGGTTGAGTTCCTCCAAGCGGGCGGCAATCTCGCGTGATTTCCGCGGATCGGAGCACATGAACAGGTCAATCACGTCTCGCGCATTCTGCATGCGCCCCGCCGCATTGAGGCGCGGCGCAATACGGAACGCCACATCCCCTGCCGAAACCTTGCGCCCTGCGAGCCCGGAGAACTCAAGGAGGGCCTGCAAGCCAGCTTGTGAGGGTTGGCGCAGTCCCTCCAGGCCGAAGCGCGCAATGGCGCGATTCTCTCCCACCAAGGGCACGACATCGGCAATGGTCCCAATCGCCACAACCTTCAAGTAAGACTGGAGCAGACGGCCTGAGAGCCTCTCGCCGAGCAAGGCCTGCGCCAGCTTGAAGGCTACGCCCACGCCCGCAAGTGCCTTTTCAGGGTAGCCGCACTCCGGCCGGTGCGGGTTCAAGATGGCGCAAGCGGGGGGCAAACGTCCGTCCGGGAGGTGGTGGTCGGTAACGATGCAATCGAGCCCCAATTCGCGCGCCCGCGCCAGCGCCTCGTGTTCCCGGATGCCCGTGTCCACGCTGATCACCACGCGGAAGCCTTTTGCAGCCGCTTCCTCAACTGCCGCCACGCGCATCCCGTATCCATCGCTCAGGCGATGTGGGATGAAGGCCTCAACCTGTCCACCCAGTCCCCGTAGCGCGGTCAGCAGAACCACGACCGCCATGGTTCCGTCCACGTCGTAATCACCGTAAATCAGAATCTTCTCTCGCTGCTCCAACGCACGACACAGGCGCGCTACGGCAGGTTTCATATCGGCGAGCAAGAAGGGATCGTGAAGCTGATTAAGAGCAGGATTGAGGAATCGCTGGGCGGACTCGGGATCGGTGACTCCCCGCAGCACCAACAGCCGGGCGATGATATTCGGAATGTTCAATTCACGGGATAGGCAAGCGACCGCGTTCCCATCGACAGGACAGATTTCCCACCGCATGTTGAAAGCCCATCCTGACAGAAGATGCGAATGGTTGCAAGTCGGTTGAGGCCCACTGCCTATCGCTGTCTGCCCACTGCCTGCTTCTCACTTCCCGCCGCGGGCTTCTGGATTGCCGAGAGCCTGATAATGGCGGCCGCGGCGGTGTAACGCACAAGGTCTCTCTCGTCGGACATCGCCGGTACGATGTCTTTCAGCAAGCCCGGATCACCACGTTCCGCAATCGCATCCAGCGCCGCTGCTCGAACAGTCCAACTCTTGTCTGTGACTGCCTGGATCAACGCCCTGGCACTGCGCGGGTCTGGGTCCTTCGCCAGGGCCTTGGCCGCTGCTGCCCGCACGGGCGAAACATCGTCCTTCCTCAATTCTTTGAACGCGGTGTAGGCGAAACCGCCATAGGGCACGAACCCGATGGCTTCCTCGAAGCCCATTCCCGCCATCTTCTTCGGGTTTCTTAGTGTTTCT
>Ga0187769_10002131_pt1 | contig 11509 bp, 9 predicted proteins | sample 0116_SJ02_MP02_1_FD_133140 | JGI IMG/M metagenome (GOLD analysis project Ga0187769, IMG submission 133140) | Tropical peat soil microbial communities from peatlands in Department of Meta, Colombia - 0116_SJ02_MP02_10_MG | ecosystem: Environmental > Terrestrial > Soil > Wetlands > Peat | place... | reverse complement strand
GACGTCTATCAGGTAAGCCTCGTCAGCTCCCATGTTCAGAGCTTCTCTGAGAGCGTCGTTTGCGGCCAAAGAACCCAGGGTGATTGCGATCACACTTCCGCCCTGCTTTTCTCTTATCCGCAGCGCTTCTTCCAGTGCGTTCTTGTCGAAGTCGCTAACCTTTCGCTCGACCCGCTCAGTGATCAGAGACCCTGTCTTCTGATCGACCTTTAAGCCTCCGATATCATAGACTTGCTTAACGCAGACGATAACCTGAACCATCGCATCACCCATACCGATACCGAATCCCAAAGCCTCCCTGTGGGAAGTTCCAATCGATGGCGCCTGGCGAAGTGGCGGCCCTACATGCGCCGCACTCAAGGCAGCCGAGTCGGGAGAACACTAGTTCACCCGACTTCATCGTGAAACAAGCCGCAGGGCAGATCCTAAGCAGTATCTGAGCGTCTCGCTCATTGCATAGCTTGTGGTTGACGGTTATGTGACTCTCTTTGTCGGTGACAAAACTGTTCAGATTCAGTCTTTGCTCAACACTAAGCTTCTCCAGACTCACAGAGCTCTCGCCCCCAACAGGTCTTCGACCAGGCGGACCCATGAAACTTTGCCTTTCATTTCGCGTCTAACCACGCCAAAGAGGTTCTGTCTAGGATTCCCGTCGACCGCATATAATCTCTCCATAAGGTTGCAAACAAGGTCAGGATATGTTGAGTATAATCGCTGGTTCGAAAGAAACCTGGGGGCATTGCGATAGGTCCGCAAGTCCCGGATGACAAATGTCTTCTGGAGTATGCCCTCGTATTGCGAGAGCGTAGAATCACTGTAGTCCCCTTTTTCCTTCGCCTTCGTTACGACCTCAGCAGCCATTGCTCCGGAAGCAACGGCGAAGTCCATGCCGCGCAAGAGAAGACCGCTGTTTGAGGCAAATCCTGCTGCATCGCCCACCACGAGGAAGCCGCCACGGTGGAGTTGCGGCACCGCTCCAAGCCCTCCTTCTGGGATCAATTGCGCCGAGTATTCGAGTGGAGTGGCACCTTCAATCAGTCCAGATACCGTGGGGTGGGTGATCAATTCATCGAGCAACTCTGTGCTTTTCGCGTCTGTTTTGATCAATGAGTGAATGCCTGCAACCACTCCGACTGACACGCTCTCTCTGTTCGTGTATAGGAAGCCTCCTCCCTGCATGCCGCCCGTGCAGCCGAGGAAAGTGTAGGCCACGCCCTCGTCTCCGTGAACATTGAACCTCCCCTGTATGACTTCACTCGGAAGTCCCACCACGCTCTTGACGCCGAGTGCCACGGCGCTGGGGCTGAACTTGCCTCTGACCTTCGCACTCTCTACGAGACGTGAGTTCACGCCATCTGCGGCTATGACCACCCGGCTTCTGATTTCTTCCCCGCCAGTCTTCACTCCCACGACCTTGTCCCCATCCCATAGGAGGTCTCCGACGTAGGTGCCGTCTGCCACAATCCCTCCCGCCTGCTCCACCTTCGACCCGAACCACTCGTTGAACTTGGAGAGAAGGACCGTGTAGCTGTTGTAAGGAGGAGTGGAGAACCGCGAGCCATCAAAACTCAGTGACGCGGCGGATTGCTTCGAGAGGAGGGAGATCACGTGCCTCTTCACATATCTCTCCACGGGTGCTTCATTCCAGAACTCGGGTATCAGCTTGTGTAGGGCGTGGCAGTACATCAGCCCTCCGCTCATGCTCTTTGAGCCAGGGTGCCTTCCCCTCTCTATCAAAAGCACCTTGACGCCGTGCTTCGCTAGACTGTATGCCGCAGCACAGCCTGAAAGCCCGGCGCCGACAACAATAACCTCAAACTCGGCTTCCATGCGAGAATCCAACCTGTAGAAAGAGAATAAGGATTTTCCCTTCTACAGGCTTTGCATGCCCTCTCGCGACCTTCTGATCATCCGACGAGAGCGATGCTGAACTTAGCCGACCGTCACGAATACGCATCGTAGTCCTTGCCAAGCAGCCCAAGTGCGATTTTCTGTTCCAAGATTTCGTTTGTGCCCTCGAAGATTATTGAAACCCTTGCATCGGCGTAGTGTCTAGCACATCTGTTCTCCATTGAAAGACCGCCGGCATTGAGGACTTGGATCCCTCTGTCTGCGGCATCGAGTGCCGTGTTCGACGCGAAGTATTTTGCCTTGGTAGTTGCCACATCAACGGCGTCTCTCTGTTCCTTGCCTTCCCCAAGCTCTTCGTATCTTTGTTTCATGTAAGCTGCCCTGAGCGTGAGCAGCCTGGCTGCTTCCAAGCTCGTTGACATCAGTCCAATATGTCTCTGGATTGATGGATTGTTGCCGACCAACTCACCATTTTCCGAGCGTTTCCCCATGCATCGCAGGGATTCGTCAAGGCAATCATGCGCAACCCCGACGCAACCAGCTGCCACGCCGAGCCTGCCATCCATCAGCCCTGAAAGTGCCACCGCCAGCCCCTTTCCACGCGGCCCTAGCAGGTCCTCTCTTGGGACCTCGACCTTGTCAAGGTAGAGCGTTGAGGTGTCGGAAGTTCGCAAGCCGAGCTTGTCCTTGATTCGTTCTGCCTTGAAGCCTGGGCTCTTGGTGTCGACCAAGAAGGCGCACATTCCGTCTTTCTTACCTCGTGGATAAGCGAAAATCAGTACCCACCTCGCTGTTGACCCGAGCGAAATCCACGTCTTTTGGCCTGAAAGCATGAACTTGCCTTCTTTTTCTTCAAACGAGGTTGTCAACGAAGCAGGGTCGCTTCCTGCGTTCGGCTCCGTCAATCCGAACGCAAGGATGCTGTCTCCTTTGGTTGCCGGGGCGAGGATTCTCTGTTTCTGCTCTTCGGTCCCCCATCGGACAAGAGTCATCTGACATAATGCCGTGTGAACCGAAAAGAAGGCCGCGGGTCCTAATCCCTCCTGGCCTATCCTCTCCGCCGCCAGGGCATAGGTAACCGCGTCGGCTCCTTGGCCGGCTCCATATTCCCTGGGAACGACGAGGCCCAACAGACCAGCTTTCGCGAAGATTGGTATGATTTGGTTATTGATCCTATCTTCCAAGTAGCACCTGTCCTCAATAGGTCGAATCTCCTTGCAAGCCTTGTCGACCCGTTCGAGTAGCATGGCCTGCCCCTCGGAGATATCGAAGTCCATCTTCGAGAGGTTGACGAATTCGTCCTCCCGGGTCATGACCCGCTACCCAAGCGCTAATTCCTTAACTCTTTCTGGTTGACTAGGGCTCTATGAGATTCACGGTTTTGATTAGGAAGGCGGTCTAGAGCAATCCGTGCCCAATATTTATTGCGCGTGACCGGGCCCGGTCCGGCATATGCCAAGCCTTCAAGACCGATACGCCCCAAACAGTCGGTGTTTTGGGTGTGGCCCGAAGAACGAAAGTGGTTTGAGAATCAAGAGCTTCCCGGAGGGACGTGACGTAGTGGCTACATTTGTGGCCGAGCGCTACCAGGCTTCATTCGGGGGTTTTGTAAGCGGTGGTATCTTGTCTACGCTCTTGGACTGCCACGGCAACTGGACGGCCCTCTATGCACTGATGAAAGAGAGAAACATTAACGCTCCTCCGAGCACCGTCACCGCAAGACTTTCGATTAGCTTTCTCAAGCCGACGCCTATTGAGAGTTCGTTGCACGTGAGGGCAAGGCCCGTCAAGGTCGAAGGTAACAGAGTAGAAGTGGAAGGAGAGATTGAAGCGGATGGTGTCATCACTGTGAGAATGACCGGCACGTATCTGGAGGTGAAAGAAGGTCATCCAGCTTTTCATAGGTGGGAGTGAGAGTCACAATTGCACATAATCGCGTCCCGCCGACTGCAGAGAGGCTAGCAATCGGACTAATCACATCAGGCGCAGTCTGACCGCGGAATCGTACATACATCTGCCATTCGATGGTTGGGTGATAGTGGGGCCCTGGGAGGGATTTGAACAACAGAAATGGGGCTTTGGCGAACGTACTGGTGGGAAAAAGGATCACCTCAGTCTAGATGAGGGGTCCCCTTTATCGTTTGGGCATGAGAATCACTTGATAAGCAGCCGTCTGTTAGAGGACCGGAGCTGTTGCGTAGAGATCTCGTCTGGACCGATTCGGTGGCAATGGGTATTATCCTCGTCATAGTCGGACTCGCTGTCTGCATGGGCGGAGTCGTGGGCTTTCTTCCCTCATTGCTTGGTGCCCTTCTACTAGGGATTGTTCTCGCAGGAGCGGGTATCGCCCTCGTCAGACAGGGCATGAAGCTCCGCCCACCTCGAGAATCGCACGGCTGATAATGTCCATTGCACCTTTTTTGTTGGAAGAACCGTAGCCTGCGCCGCACTCACCCAGTTGGCCCCTGGACTTTCTAGTCTAACGATGTGTTCTATATAACGGATGCCGGGAATACCTTCTACTCTATAGAATCAATCGAAATGTTCTCGCTATTGGCAATCGTATTCTCGGCTTAAGAATCGGTTCCTGAATGCGAATTCGAAATGGCTAATCTCCTGGTTCTCATTTGGCACAACAAAGAAGGCGCTGGAGAGCCCGACGCCGAAGTGAGGATTCCGGCCAGCATGGCGAAGTGGGTTCCGAGGCTAATGAGATTCGTCCCAAAGAGGACGAAGGAAGAGACATGGGGACAGGAAGTCGATTTCGACGCCGTCTTTGCCGACCTAGAGAAGGCCGTCCAAGAAGCTGTGCAGACGGGCCTGACCGAACTGATGACGGTCAAGACGCATGACGGCTTTGTCAGAATAATGGTCGAGAAGTAGCGGCGAACAAGTTGAAAATTAGAATCGATTTCGGCCGGCTTTTACCGGGACTGCTCCTGGTCATCACGGGACTGATTCTGCTGGCGATACTGCTACTCGTGGCCGTTGTCGCCTTCCTCTTCTCGTTCATTTCTGGTGTCGGTGGGGTCGTGGTTCTGGCTTTGGATTTGATGCTGATCTCGGCGGTGCTCATCGCTGCAGGAGTAATCACGGTTGTGTCGGGCGTTACTTGGTGGGCGCCAGGCGGCGAGGGCTGGTTCTTCGGGTGGGCGGCACGTAGGGCGCAGCAGGACAGGATGCGCGTTTCACAAAGGGTGGGCGAAGTCATCGGGGTTGTCATCACAATCATAGTGTTCCTGTTCCTTTACGAGAACCAACTGCGGGGCGCCGCGTTCTTCGCCTCCTCTTTCGGGAACGTCGCTCAGTTCTTCTTCTACGCCCCCCTCTTCACGGGAATGATTCTTTCCCTTGCCAGGGCGGTGTACGGGCGCCGGAACGCAATTAGACCCTTCGACTGTCTCAACGCCCTCTTCCTTGCGGTTGCCGCATTCTGGCTCCTCTCAGCATTTCCCTTCGACTTCTCCCGTTTCGGGGAGATGTTCGATTCATCGATTCAGTTCCTCTTCGGATGGTTGAACAACGACATAGGGCACATATTGTTCGCTCTCGTCGGTATCGTTTCGCTCATCAATTTGGTCTATACGCTGTTTCTATACTCGGCGGTCCGGGGGCAGTTGCGACATCAAGAGGTGAACTGACGCTCAGAAAGCGCGTGCCCTAAACCTAATGCAGAACTGGGAGTATTGTGGATATGGAAAGTATTGAGAATCGCCTCTTTAATCCCTACGGAGTTTTTTTGTCCAATGTCAGCGAGTAGGATGGCTGTAAGCAGGCAGTCTCTGAGAGTCTGTACCAATTGTGGGGTTGTATACTCCAATACACTTACGAAGAAATGTCCTGCATGTGGCGAACTCATAGGGCTGTCCACTGAACTACTGGACAAATGAGTGGCGGGCGAGGATCGTATCCCGGAGCGAAGATTGGGAAGGGCTAGGATTTCTTCTCCTTCTTGAACGGGAGCGACAGCCAGACTTGCTATATCTCACACGTCCTGATGGACTCGCAGAGGCGGATCGCAGAATACGCCAAGGATGTCGCTGAGGTCGTCCTCAACATGACGGTCGAGCGGACCCTCAGATGGGAGGAGCTCCCGGTCCCTCAGATCGTGTACTCCTAGAAGGAATCGTCAGCCATACCAACATGAACCAAAGTCATTCCCTATGGAATCGACTGTCGGATTATTGGACGGCCCTGGGAGGGATTTGAACCCTCGATCGAGAGGTCCACAGCCTCCTATGCTAACCAAGCTGCACCACCAGGGCCACGAGGTGCGGCTTTTTGCCCGACTGTCTTCATGTCTTAAAGCGTTCTCTTACCAATGAGTCACCCTCGAGCCCACGAAGATGAAAGTCGCCGCGAGGTCAGGCAGCAACGCGGAGGTCGAAGAGATTCTGGTGTGGGCGGGGGCTTAAGTAAAGCGCTGCCGGTCTTTCGTGAGGGTAGGCTAGAGGGCCTTCTTGATCGCTTCGAAGTCGGGAAGCTGTCCTGGGTTGTCGGCCACCCACTTGAAGATCACCTTCCCCGAGTCATCCAACAAGAAGATGGCCCTGTTGGCGCAAACGTATCCTTCGACCCCACCAAGGTTCTTCCACACCACGCCGTAGGTCTGAATCACCTCGCGCTTGAAGTCACAGAGCAGGGGGAACGTTAGGCCGTTCTTCTCGACGAAAGCCTTCTGCGCGAAGGGGGCGTCGACCGATACCCCCACCACGACGCCGTTCAGCTTCTGAAGCTCTCCGTGCATGTCCCTGAAGCTACACATCTCCTGGGTGCAGACTCCCGTGAACGCCCCAGGGAAGAAAGCAAGAATCGTCTTGCGTCCTTTGGTCAGGAACTCGGACAGCTTTCGCTGTTTCTTTTCCGAGTCATAGAGCACGAAGTCCGGAGCCTTTTCGCCGATGTTAGGCATGCCAACGGGAGGAAATTGGTTCTGTATTAATCCTGCGAATAATCCTTCGGAACACCGCTATTCGGCGTATTTGGTCAACAGCATGCCGACAACACATATCAGGGCCAGAAACAGGAGCCGTTCGATGCTTCCGCCGGGGGCAGTGAAACCTGACTACAATGGGTACTGCCTGTCTAACATCCCAACAGCCATCCTCTCGTTCTTCGGCATCGACGTGGCCCGACCGACGCTCCCAACGGATGCCCTTGGGGACGTGGAAACCTCGGGGGTGGAGAACATCGTCTTGCTGCTATGTGATGGCATGGGATACAACGAATGGCAGAGGCAGAGTCAGAAGGGCTTCTTTGGGGCGATGTCCAAGAAAGGGAGCGTCAGGCCCATCACTACAGTCTTCCCGTCTACGACCGCGGCCGCTCTTACTGCGGTTAGCACGGGATTGACCCCGCAGGAGCATGGCCTCCCTGAGTGGTTCGTATACATGGAAGAGCTGGGCTCCGTAATCGTTACACTTCCCTTCACCAGAGTCGGCGACTCTGGGAGAGACACCCTAGTGGGCGAGTTCGACCCGAAGGCGCTGTTCGACGGGCGGACGATTTTCCAACGCCTCAAGGAAGAGGGGATCAACTGCGTGTCCATGGCGAGCAGGGGGCTAGCCTATACTTCGTATTCCAGGATCTCCAGGGCGGGGAGCGACATGGTGCCCTACGCAACAGCGTCGGACTTGACCGTCTCCCTCAGGCGGCTCGTCGAGGGTTCCAAAGGGCGGAATCTTTTCTATGCCTATTGGCCTTATGTGGACACGATCGAACACATCTATGGCCCCAGCACGGACGAGGCCGAAGTGGAAGGCTCGCTCATTTCTTACGCGCTCCAAGAAGGCTTCCTTTCGAAGCTGCGCAAAGACGCTGCAAGGAGGACCCTCGTGCTCGTGACCGCGGACCACGGGCAGCTCACAGTCGCGCCAGAGAAGACACTCTACATGAACCGGTTCGGCAAGCTCGTCAGAAACCTAGAGCGCGCGCCATCGGGGCGCATGATCCCTCCATGGGGGAGCGCCAGGGATACATACATGAGGGTCGACGAGAATCGCCTGGACGAGACGGAGCGCTATCTTGAGAAGAAGCTCTCTGGAATTGCAACGGTCCTAAGAACGGAGGAGGCCATCGAGCAGGGGCTCTTTGGGATTAACAAGCCTAGCAGGAAGTTCATGAGGCGAGTGGGCAACCTGATGGTCCTGCCCTACGGGTCGAACACGGTCTGGTTCAGATACAGAAAGAGTGAATCAATGGGCCTCAAGGGGCACCACGGCGGCCTGACCGAAGATGAAATGACGATTCCACTGGCCGCTGCCAGGGTCTCAGACATCCAGTAAAGCGACGCGAGGTTCGCCCGCACCCAGCACGACCCTAGCGTCTGCAGACAGAATCTCCTCCCCTCTTGCGATCAGCGGGTTCACCTCCATCTGGTCGATTGAGGGATTGTCGACCATGACCGCCGAGAAGCGAGAGACAACCTTGGATAGGCAGCCAACCTCGACCGAGGGTCCGCCCCTGTAGCCGTGGAGTATGCGGCCCAGCTTGGTCTGCGCCAGCATCGCCTCGACTTCACTGGGAGTCACGGGAGACAGCGCGAGGAGGTATTCGCGCATGAGTTCCGCATACGTGCCTCCGAGACCCAGTACAAGCACCGGACCGAACGTCGGGTCCTTTGTCCCTCCGAGTATCAGTTCGATGCCGCCTTCGACCATCTCTTGAACGAGCATCCCGTCGAACTTCAGGCCCTTCCGGCTGGCCAGCTTTCTATACCGCGCGAAGACCAACTTCGCTTCCTCTACGCCCGCGACATCGAGGGCTACGCCCCCCACATCGCTCTTGTGGACGAGCCCCCTCGAAAGGAGCTTGCATGCCACGGGGAAGCCGATCATCTCCAACTTCTGAATTTCACTTGGGGAGTGAATCACGACCGATTTCGGTTCGCCGATTCTACACGAATGGAGCACCCTGCTTACGTCATCAGGGGAAAGCTGGCCCCTCTTCTGGCTGAAGCGGAGTAAGTGCCTCTTGTGAAGGTGAGGCCGCCCCCCGATAGCTCTCCTGACCTTTTCATATGCGACTACGACTCCGAGCGCTCTCGCCGCCCGCTCAGGGGTCGGGAAGCTTGGAACGCCTCTCTCCATGAAATCTCTGCGGATTCTCCCCGCTAGCTCGGAGTCGCCTATCACGCACATGCAGACAGGCTTCTTCGCATTCGACACTGCGTCCCCAATTCGCCTGCCAAGGTCGTAACCCATCGCAGGGGCCTGATGAGTCGGCAACTCCAGGAGAAGGTCATATGCTGGTTGCACCAAGACGGACTTGCTGAATTCGGCGAGCTCATCGGTGGTCACAGACGCGGTGAGGTCGAAGGGGTTTACGACTGAGGCGTTAGAGGTGAACGCAGCCCCCGCGAACTCAGCGCGAAGTTGCCGCTGGGCCTTCTTGCTAAGCGTATCTACTCTAAGACCGAGTCTCGCGGCTTCGTCGGCTGCGATGGCCGCCACGCCTCCAGCGTTGGTCACGATCGCAAGCCTGTTCCCCTTCGGCTTCGGGAGAGTGACGAGGGCGACCGAGTAGTCCACCAGTTCTTGGAGGCTGTTCGCCTCGATTACCCCAGCCTTGCGGAAGGCCGCCTGGTATACCTCGTAGCTCCCCACAAGCGATGCCGTGTGAGTCAGAGCCGCCCTGGCTCCGACGGATGTCTTGCCGACCTTGAAGACCACTATGGGCTTCTTGGTGGCGGCGTTCGCAGCCACCTCCACGAATCTCCTCCCGTCTCTTAGCCCTTCCAAGTAGACGACCACTACCTTCGTGCCCGGGTCGTCAGCGAAGTACTGGATCACATCCTCGACCGAAACATCAAGCTGGTTCCCCGTCCCGACGAGCGCCCTTATCCCGACTCCGTTCGAGGCCAGCTCCTCTGCGATGGTCTCCCCGAGGTGCCCGCTCTGTGTGACTATGGTGATTTCTCCGTCGAGGGGCTTGATCAGCGAGACAATCTGGCTCCCGTCAGGCAGCGTCTTGGTGGGACGCAGGAAGAGCGAATTGACCCCTGATCTAGTGTCGAGTAGGCCAATCGTGTTCGGCCCGAGTATCCTCATGTCGTGTTTCTCTGCGACCTTTCCAATCTCTGCCTCCAGCCCTTTCCTGCCCGCCTCTGCATAGCCGCTGGCGATTACTACGGCAGCCTTGACTCCGGATTCTGCGGCCTCCTTGATCAGCCCAAGGGTCAGAGACTCGGGGACCGCGACTATCAGCAGCTCGGGTGTCTCGGGGAGATTATCCAATGAGGGGTAACAGGGCCGGTCCCCGATGCGCTCGTAAGCGGGGTTCAGGGCGTAAAGCGACGCCTTGAGGATGCCTTTTTTCGAGTTGGCAACCAGGTTGTCGAAGATTATCGAGCCCAGCTTGTCAGGGTCGGTCGAGACTCCGGCCACGGCGATGCTTGCGGGCTCGAAGAAACTCCTCATTCCCCTCATGTGGTCGTGAGGCAATCTCCTTGTCGCCTGCCTCAAAGCGACCTGTCAAAAAGGTGCGGCCCCTGGGCAAACATGCCCTCGGAGGCACCGACACTGACCGAAGTCACCCGGTCTCACTGGCCATCCTGACCCGGTAGCCCGAATTCTCAAGGACATCGGAAACCGCCCTGACCACTCTTTCCGAGTCTATGTCCTTCGCCCACTCGTTGACGTTCGAGACGGGAGGGCATCCTGCCGGGGGGATGCAAAGCGCGTTCAGTCTCTCTAAGTCAGAATCGAGCAGCAGTGTTCCGTGGACCAGGAGGGTGTGAGCTGTTGACCTCGCGGCCATTCCCGAGATCTTTCGGCCGGAGGCGTCTATCCGGTTCGGGGGAGAGAATTGGGCGGGGACTCCGAGTCCCTTCAGGGCGCCAATCACATGCTTCGAGGCTCTGTCAAAGGCTTTGGTCGGGGATACGAAAGCTCCCTCGGTCTTCATGAAGAAGCTCCAGTTCAAGTTCCCCTCGTCATGGTAGACCACCCCGCCGCCGGTGGACCTTTCTACCACACGGATTCCCATCTTCTTCGCAGCTTCTTCGTCGTACCAGCCATACCTGGCGCTCCTGGCTTTTCCCCTTACGAGGCACTCGGAGTTTATCCAGAACCGCACAAGTTCAGGCAGCTCCCCCGATTCCACACGTCGGAAGAGCTCATCCTCTCGAGACAGATTCTTCACCGGATCCCGGCTCTGATCGAAGTAGATGTGCAGCTCCATCCCGGGCATATCAGCTGCACGGTTTGTGAGGGAAGATTTTCAGGGTTTGCTAGGCCGTTCCCGCGTCGGCAGGAGGAAGGTCAACGCCGCCTGGTTCGCGGGAGGAGGTCAGGACTACGCCTGTGCCGCGGCCGTCCTGGCTTCCTTCCCTCGCAGGATAGAAAGGAGCAGGGCCACGACTAGAATCGAGAGCGACCCCACAAGGGCAGAGTGCATGCCGTCTACGAACGCCCCCGAGAGGCTCCCATTGATCTTGCCCACTCCTAGGAATATCTCGAACGCCAGCTGCTGGGGGATTGAGAGGGACGCAATCAAGAGCGCAACGGCGAAGCTGCTGACCATTCCTATGTTGGAAAACGTCCGGAGCAGCCCCGAAGCTATCCCGTACGCACCCCTGGGGGCGCTCGCCATCGCCGCGCTGTTGTTTGCAGGGAAGAAAGTGCTGGACCCGGCCCCGTTGACTATCGCTCCGGCCACG
>Ga0187769_10002130_pt1 | contig 11510 bp, 14 predicted proteins | sample 0116_SJ02_MP02_1_FD_133140 | JGI IMG/M metagenome (GOLD analysis project Ga0187769, IMG submission 133140) | Tropical peat soil microbial communities from peatlands in Department of Meta, Colombia - 0116_SJ02_MP02_10_MG | ecosystem: Environmental > Terrestrial > Soil > Wetlands > Peat | place... | reverse complement strand
GCGGAGATATTGCCAGCTCTGCATACCCCGAGCGAAGTCGCACCTCTGGTTGGATATGGGCCTTCCGCAGGATAGTCTCCGAGACGTTCAGGTTCCTCGTCGCCGATCAATTGGACTAGCGCGACGCTATCCTGCAGGTCTGAACCGCAACGGACCGCCACGAGCTCCTGCGGAAGCCTGCGCCGCGTTACCCCCTACGCGCATGAAAAGAGTGCGCTCAAGCAGTCAACCCGTAGTAGGCAATTTGGCGGGTAATTCGGACTCGTGGTTCTCTAACGCGCTGAATCCCTTGGTTCGAGTCCTCTCCCGAACATTTCAACCTTATATTTCAATTACTTCAAACTCGTTATTATAGCAGTTTCGAGTACATCCAAGACTCGAAGTTCGGCGCGCATCATAGTTGATTCAACTCGCTTTGCGCACAGCTAAACGCAGCGATGAATTTCGAGTCCGGTCGGCTTCGCGAGGCTCCTAGCACGCAACTCTAGGGGGTAAAAACTGGGGGTAGTGAAAGGTTCGAGTCCTGAAGGTTGGATTCCTGAGCGAGCTAGATTGACTCTGCGAGGCGCGAATTTCATAAGTCGCGGCTAAGCCCAAAACTAACAAACCATCCGCAACTGAATGAGTGCTATCGGGCCACGACCGGACGCTCGCGGTGTCGGCGTAAACTTCCCATAAGGGGACTTTTACACTGCCTGGCAACATCTTCACCGCACAACAGCCGGGTCCAGCACTATCGTCTGGAGTACTCGAATGAAGCTATTCTTAGCCGTCCTTCTATTGCTCTCTGTATGGATCCTGAGCGCCGGCGAGTCTGCAGCACAATCGAGCTCCGCTACGCGCATGGTCTCCGAAGAAGATGAAAAGAAGGCAGCAATAGCTGTCGTGCTGGCGCACGAACAGGCATTTCAATCGTACGACGCCGACAAGCTAGTTGCTCTGCACACGGCAGACTATCGCGGGATCGAGGAGTCCTACCCTCACGCGCAACGGAAGTCGCAATATATCGAGGAGTTCAAACCCCTCAAGGAGGCGGGCGTCCGCATCGACTACCACCCCCAAGATGCGGTGGCGGACGTGCGAGGCGATGTTGCATGGGTCACTGTGACGTTGCATAGCGTTTGGACGACGGATACTCCGGCGGGACGTGCGATCCTGGCTGGTGACGAGTGGCGCGCGACCTTCGTCGAGAGTTGGGTTCTCGTGAAAACGGCAGCGGGCTGGAAAATCGCGTTGGGCCATTCCAGTCAGCTTCCTCCCTATTTTGGGATCGACGTGGATTATCAGCAGCAGCATGGCGGAGTGAAGTTTGCGGAAGTGTCGAAGAGCGGTCCCGCGGGCAAGGCAGGACTCAAATCCGGTGACGTGTTGATCGAGTACGGTGGGCAGAAAATCGATAACCCCGATGACCTATACAGACTCCGGTATGCGCACTACGAGGGACGTGAGGTGATGGTTACCGTGATGCGGGGAAAAGAGTCAATTACGAGGGAGGTAACCCTTGAGTCAATGAGGTAAGTTGTGGGGCTCAAGTCGGCCACGAGCCGCCACTCGACGCGCTATTGGTATTTCCCCGAAAGCCGCCGTTCAACCGACAGGTGCTCGAACATGGGATGCGGGTCTCCTGCAAGGCCACTGTCTGCCAAGCCCCATCGCGCTTCACCCACACCCGGATAAAAAGTCCCGCTGATCTTAAGAGACACCCGCCAGCGGGCTCAGCCCGCTGGCAAGTCAAACTGCCTCAGGAATTCAATCCTACAATGGTGTCCTTCAGGCTGCCGTCGAGCCATATGCCTTTGACCTTGTCGAGCATGCCCAGATAGTCGCGGTCCTTCAGCAAGGCTGCGTTCACCTGCGTCATCCTGTCGAGACTCTCGTCATCAAAATACCAGTGAACACAGGGAGTGCCGAAGATCTCAACGCCGAACTTCATGTTCAGAGAATGTCGCTTATTGAGGTACGCGGTCACCTCAGTCGCGAACTGCACTGCTGCAGGAATGTCAGCAACATTCCGAACAGTGGCACAACGCTCAAAGCGAAACATGGCTGTCTCCCGTATGGCTTGTATAGAATCAAAAAATAGGTTACGCCTGGTCTCTGCTCTGACAATTCGGGCTATTACCTAAGCCTACGCATCGCTCCAGCAGTGCTTGCCTGCCCATTAAGAATCCAAGAACGAACCGCTACAGTGCTTTGCTCCTATGCGGCAGCGATGGGCAACCGCACGTCTAATGAGGGCACTGACGGCCAAGAGCAGGCATTCGGCCCCGTGGCAGCTCCTTCCGCATAGCGGTCAGTGGGATTGGGCGCCGCCCTCAAGGGTGCGAGGGTGAAATCGAGTCCTCGCCGCGACGCATCTGCGCGAGAGACCACCGCTATGAAGGCTCTATGGCACTCGTGTCACCGCTGGGGGTTTCCAACTGCCATCGATAATCGATGGACTCTTGTCCTTAGGCCAATACATCCTCAAAGTGACGTTGAAGTCGCCTGCAGCAGCTGGCAGCCAGTTCGCTTCTTTGTCCTTGCCTGGCGAGTCGTGCTGCAGGTAAAGGTCTACTGAACCGTCACTGTTGCGTTTGAAAGGCATCCAACTGCTTATCGCATAGCGGTTAATCGCGTTGTCGACGAAGAAGGATTGGGCATCGTACATCGTCACGGACCAGAACGCGTTTACGGGGGGTCCCAGCGCCTTATCGAAGTGGAGCGTATATCGGTTCGCTCCGTTCAGAGCTTTGCTTTCCGCGTCAACGTAGGTCGTCGGATATACAGCATCCTCAGGAAGGTTAGCACCGAGCCCAACTAAAGCGACAATGCCCCTAATACCATATTCGGTTCCGAACTTTCCGAGGATGGAGGGCGGAATCTGCCATCCATTCACTGGCGTGCCCGAGTTCTTTGCCGCTTCCTGTAGTTTCTGGAGCGCCACCGATAACGACCCGTCTAGTCCCTTTGCGACCGCCGGATCGAGTTTAGATGGATCAAACTTCTCACCCGGCACCACACCGATCGTCGCTAGTTTGGCAAGAACGGGAGCGTCAGAGGCCGGCGGTGGATTCGACTTGAGGAGCTGCGCCAAAGCATCGAAAAAACTCGCCGAGGTCATTTTTTGCAGCGTCTCGACCGGTGCTGCCTTCATGTCGATGTCAGGGTCCACCGTGCCTTGTGGCGGAGAGTATGGCTTGCCAAATGCAGAGAGTGGGACGAGTTTGTAGCCGTTCTGAATGGCGTGCACCGCCGCGTAATCCTTTGGTCCATTGGTCTGCGTGCGTCCGATGATCCATACCCCGGTTGTTGGGGATTTCAGTTCCTTCATGCCGGTAGGAAGCGTCCCCGTCCAGCCCGGTCCCGTGACCACGAACGTGCCCGCCTTCGTCCCGGTCGTTCGCTTACCGGGCGAAGCGAAGATATCGGTCCACATATCTATCATCGGTAAAAGGTAGTACCGGCCATGCGTGTCGGGCACCGATAGCACGACCGGCTCCTTTGAAAGGTCGAGAAATGCCGACGAGTAGAGCGTGTCGACGTTGGCCCGAACGACGTCTTTGAATGAGGCAGTTGGAAATTCCCTCAGATGAGCGAACTGGTTGGCGGGCGCAAAATTGCCTGCCGGACGCGCCACGTTGGTGCTCTTCTTCATCGTGATATCCATGATCACGAGGGGTAGGCCGTAGACCACGGCTTGCACCCCGGTTTCGAGCCCCTCCTTTTCCTTCGCTGCCGTGTTCTCTGGCGTCGCTGGACCGGAACCCGCCGTACTATTGGACTGCGGCGGCGGCGCAGCTTTTTGGGTGCAGCTACCGACGACTGTGGCGCTCACCAGGGCAACTACGAAAAGGCCAACGGCTGGAATTAGACGGCTCATGATTCCCTTCCGATTCTAGTTAGTCGGGTTCGACCCGATTCGGCGAGGCTACCATCTCCAACTCTCGTGCCGTAAGCACCCCTGAGCGGTTCAGCGCATCTGCAGGCAAGTAATAAGGTTTGGGCCTGCCTTAGCGTCGCCTTAGCCACAGTCGATTAACCTGCGGTCTCGGTCCGCGAGCGACTGTCCGCAATCGCGGATCAGATGACCGCTTTCAGAGCGTCGTTACTGACCGCTCAGGGTCCGACTCCGGCCGGTCAGGGGTTCCGGGGCGACCCGCAAGCGCCTTGGTCGCCTAGAAGGGGTTGCCCCACGACTCCGGTTGATGACGCGTGTCCCATCGCCTCGGATGTGCACTACGCAGTCTACAAACCCAGTAACATCTTCAGCCGCGCACGGGTCGCCTGCAATGTGGTTCGAGGAACTGCGCCGAGCTTCTTAGCGTTGCGTGCCTTGAAGTCGATGGTGCGCAATTGGTGAGGAAGAATGACGCCTTTGACGGACAGTCCTTGAGGAATTGAGACTTCCAAATCATTGCGAGCGCTCTCCGCTCGACCACCGTGGGTAGTTACGGCACAGACCATGGCGAGACCGAGTGCGCTCTGCAGAGCGTTCACCGAGACGACGAGCACCGGCCGGCGGCCTTGTTGCTCATGACCTGCGGCTCTGTCGGCATCGACCTCGATGAGGTCTCCCTCTAAGAGAGCCACTCAGAGGATTTCCTTGCCTCGAGCACTGCCCAGTTCGACGAGGCCTTTCCTCGCTCTCCGCAACGCCTTGACCAAATCCTTACGAGTGAAGGTCGGTACTTCAGTCGCTCTTTTAATGACGAGGCATTTCCCATCAACTCGGAACTCGACCTGTGCGCCCTCGGCGATCTCCATCTGTTTAGCGATCGCGGCAGGGATTCGGAAGGCCAGGCTATTGCCCCACTTCAGGATGGATTGCGACATGTCGATTGCTCATGTATAGCCATAGTATATACATCACATCTCCCCAACCGACAAGCGTCATTCCGCAGTCCCGCAAGGTTGGGCTAGGGAGAACACACGCAAACTGCTACATAAGCTCATATGCCGTTACCCGCTACGCACCGAGCAGAAACTCGTTTTAAGCACGGATCCGGTAGCGGGCAATTTAGGGGGTAATTCCAATCGAGGTATCGCAAGTGATTGAATCTTCGCATGAAATCGATCAGGTTAGAGTCCTCTCGGGCACCAGTTTCTAATTATTTATCAAACAACTATCGCTCCTTTAGGATTGATTTCGAGGTGTAGAGGTGCTTCGAGTGCCGCGCGAACTATAGAGGATTCGCGCGCCAAAAGTACGGGCACGCCGTGCATCAGGCAAACGCTGTGATCACGCAGCCCGCGTGCGGACTTAGTGGCGACGAAGGTTAGCTTTGCAAGACGCCGCTACTCGCGGAGGAAGTTCATCGACGAGGACTGAGCGAAATCTCGCTTAGCGCCAAGGGTCGCTGATCGGCCGAGGGTGTGTGCTAAGAGCACTTCGCCGACGGCCATCGGCTCCCATGTTCTGAAATTAACGTCCGCACTTCAAAAATGGGCCACATCCATGACCGCTAATCCGCCAGGCGTGTATGGTGTCCCAGACGGTCGGATAAATCTAAGGCGATGACGATGCTCGCGGCACTGGTATCCGGCTTAGATTGATGGTGCCCATTCGTGAGCAGCGCTAAGTGGCCATCGGGCATCACATCGGCATCGCTGGCATAAAAGCCCCTTGGGACCGGGTCGGTTCGCACGGACATGTCGATGATCTGGATTCCCGACAGGGTCAGTACAGTATCCGTGTTAACGACCAGTGGCGCATCTGTTTCCGCTGGACCGCGGCGGGACCCGAGGACGTTGAGATCGTGGACTATCACTGAGGTAGTTGGGCTCATGAGTTTCAAAAATGGTATGCGGCCGGTTCACCCGGGAGAGGTGTTGCGAGAGGACTTCCTGCGCCCGGCGCGGTTGACTGCGAACGCGCTGGCGAAAGCCCTGTGTGCACCTGCCCCACGAATTAACGACATTGTGCGCGAGCGGCGCGGCATCACGGCTGATACGGCGATGCGGCTGGCACGCTACTTCGGCGGAGATGCGCAGTCCTGGCTGAACTTGCAGACGTTGTACGATCTTCGAATTGCCGAGAAAACCAACGCGAGAAAGATCAACCGAGAAGTCACGCCTCTTGCCAGTGACGCCGCTTGAGCAAAAACTGAACTTCGAGTTCGACCGTGAACTGCGACGAACCGATGCGAACTTACTTGGAAAGCCAGACTTCGTTACCCCCTACGCTTTCAAGGAAAAACTCAGCTCAAGCACGCACGCGGTAGGGGGCAATTTAGGTTCTGGTGCATTAACGGCGGAGCCCTATGATCGGGGCCTCGTGCGAGACTCCGAAATGCCCCAAGCCGCTTCCCGCGACCCCATCTATCGTCGCCGCCGCTACACCCCGGAGCTCATCGAACAGTGCGTCCGCTGGTACCTGACTTACCGGCTGAGCTATCGCGACCTGACGGCCATCATGGCCGAGCGTGAGGTGGCCGTAAGCCATACGACGATCATGCGCTGGGTGCGCCATTACGTGCCGGAGTATGAGCGACGCTGGTCCCGCCCCCGTTAATGCACCAGATCTCAAGGCGCTCGCCTCCGCGCCGGCGCACAGGGCGCGGCAGAAACGGCGTGGTTCGCTATCCGAGAAGGGTGCCCTTCGGCCAGAGCCTGTACCTTCTAGTCATGCCCACGGGCCGCCGATACTGGCATTAACGCTATCGCTTTGAAGGCCGGGAGAAGCTGCTTTCCTTGGGGCGCTATCCGTACGTCCCGGTCGAGAGCGCCTCGGCGCGACGTCACGCAGCGCGGCACTTCCTTGAAGCCGGAGTCGATCCCGCCAGCCACAGAGAGGCGCTGCGTCGAATCTCTGTCGATGGTGCCTAATCAAATCGGTCGAGAGCCGTCGCACCGAAATGGCTCATTTCGGCCCAACTCTGGCCATTCGCGCCAAGTCCATCGATTTCCGTAAAGCCGACACCCAGTTGCGACGAACCAGCGTTCCCGCGCCGGCTAGGGTCAGTCGCGTCGAATACCTGCTGGGCTCTACCAAGGAACCGAGATAATCGAGGTACCGCAGACCGGGATCGCCCCGTGCGGCGGACAGTGTGCTCACGACCTTCGTAACGCTTTCCTGTTTTATCGCCTTGCAAGGGTCTTGCCCGCATCAGCCGCCCGCGGGCACTCCATCGAAGAAATCCACTACGCCCGACTCGAGCGAGTACTCCGCCCCCACCACCGTCAAGCCGGCGGTCTGAATCAGCCGTTCGAGTACGTCCGAGCCGTGGCGCAGATGCTCCGCGGACATACGGATGTTGGCGCGTACGGCAAGCTGCTCCAGGTTCTGCAGATCGATTGATGCGCCGCGCTCCAGCAGGCTCTCCACCGCCGGACGTATGCGATTCACGATCGAGCTTAAGTTGCGTGACTGCTCGTGCGAGGGACGCGCCAGCTGCTGCAACGTGGCTTGCACAGCGCCGCAGTTGGAATGGCCGAGCACAACCACCAAGCGTGTGCCGAATGCCTCGGCAGCGAACTCGACGCTTCCCACCTGAGAGGGGGCCACGATGTTTCCGGCGACGCGGATGACGAACAGGTCGCCTAAGCCCTGATCAAATACAATCTCTGCCGGTACGCGCGCATCAGAGCAGCCTAGAACGATGGCAAACGGGTGCTGGGCCGAGGGCAGCTCGCGCCGCCGCACCCTGGATTCCCGCGCCCGAGCTCTCAGGTCGCTGACGAAGCGGCCGTTTCCGGCACGCAGCGCATCGAGTGCAGCTTGTGCCGAAATCATCGTCGCGCACCTCGCTGTACTCGTGGAGGGCGGCACTATATCGGATTTGCGGCGAAGGCCGCGGAGGTTTTGCGTAGAGCTGAGGAGGCTTGCGGTTTGGGCGTGCTAAGAGCGGGGATGCGAGGCGTCTGAGTGTTCCTGGCTTAAGCTAATCAAGAGCGCGGAAAGCCGTCCGTAATCCCCGGCCTTGTCCAGGAACGCCAGAGCCCCGAGGGCCTCGGCCTCGTGCTCAAATAGAAGCGCCGCGTGGTTGGTCAGTACGACTACCTTTGGGCAGGAATCGGTGACTCGGAGAGCGCGCATGACGCCAAAGCCTGTGCCTTTTTGCAGTTGCAGATCCAAAAATCACTACATCAGGCCGGCACACTCGAATGCGACTGATCGCCTGGTCCTCGGCGTGCGCCTCACCACATCGGTCGCTCACCGGCCAACACCGGACAGTTTTACCGTTCGCCTGATTTTCCGATTGCAGACGTTCAGGCCGACGATTTGCCGGCACTTGGGGATCAGGCGCATCCTAATCCGTTAGCCGGTCCCCGGCATTGTGGCGACATGACAACAGAACAAACCGACCACCCCTGTCGAGCGAGGTCAAACGCCTGGAAAGCGAGGTTGGCCCGCACGCACACCACCCGCTGCTTCATTTGCCAATCTTCGAGCAGCTCAAGCAGCGCAACGTCTTCCGGGTCGCGGTGCCGTACCTGGTGGTGTGCTGGCTGATCCTGGATCCGGTGCATGTGGTGTTCCACATGCTCGATTTCCCCATCTGGGCGAATCAGCTGGTCGTGATGCTGATGGCTATAGGGCCCGGATTGACAGGCTCCAGGAAGTCGTACAATCGGCGCAGGTCTGCGTAGGCTGATTCGGTCCAGCGGAGCGCCACAAATCAGCGCCGTGGTTTTCGGGCAAGAACAGGGAGCCCCTTCATCCAAGCGCGGACCTCGGCATGGTCAACCGTCGTGCCAGCGTCCACTTCGGCGAGTGCGGCTAATGTCTGTCGATGACGTTCCTCAGCGAGGGCGAGGTATCCCTCAATTGCTTCCTTGACCACCCAGCCTCGCGGGCGTTCGAGGCGTTCTGCAAGGCCATCAAGCCGCCGAGCGAGCTCGTCCGGAATGTGCGCGGTCACGACGCGATTGCGCATGTTTAATCATCCTCAATCAACATGATTTACTGTATACCTTGGCGGCATTGCCCCGCGGCACTCAATTGCGCATCACTGCCTGCACGCTGCTCAATGAGATGGGGGAGCGCTCGAAGGCGATCGAGCGACAGATGGCGCACGGGGTCTCAGATTCGGTCCCGCGTCGTTACAACTATGCACAGCATCTCCCGGAGCGGCGCATCATCATGCAAGCCTGGGCCGACTACCTGGACCGCCTACGCTCGGCGCAAGATGAGCGGATGTCCACCGCCCTCTTCTAACGATTCGCGTCGGCTCATGTAGTAGCCGAACAGACGGACGTCGATGCGCGTCGAAGGACGCTCGGTCGAATACCACGCGGTTACGGGAGCCGCTCGCCTAGCCTATCTGAGCCAGCCCTTCGCCATGAGTGCGTAAAGCACACCGAGCATCAGAAGAAGCGTTATGAAGGCGACCTGCCGGAGCGTGACGGTCCACGGGGCATCGACGAGATTCATGCCCAACAAACCGCCAATGACCGTGGGGATGAGCGCCAGAGCGGAGACTGTTGCCAGCAGGCGCAGGAACCGGTTGGTATTGTGGGCCGCGATGCCGACATGCAGATCAATCAATGACAGCACGGACTCACGAATGTCCTCGGCGGTTTCGTGAAGGAAGCCCGCCTCCTCGGCCAGCTCGTGTAGCTGCTGACTATCGGCCTCACCCAGTCCAGGAAGCGCGAGCCGACCGTCGGCAAGCATCTCCAGCAGCCCGCGCAACCGCCACAGATCGCCCTTAACCGGCGAGAGGGCGCGCTTCAGACGGAAAGTCTCCTCGAAGAACGCTTGTGGGCTCTCATTGGCCGGCAGCTCTTCGAGCTCGCGCACCGCGCGCTCGAGTCGCCCCGTCATCTCCTCGTTGCGGTCAAGCACATACCCGATGACATGTAGCGCGCAGCGGCTACCCCAGGCGAGGTTTTTGAATCCGGTCGGGGGTTGCTGGATCTCCAGTGGATGCACTGCAAGTGACAGCACCCCCTGCGCGGTGATCAGCAGCAGGACCGGATCACGCCGCATCGCCCTGTCCCATGAGGGAACCGATACAGTCAAGGCTGACCAGCGGGCGCCGGACTCCAGGCGCGGATAGCTCGAATCATGCAATGCCGCCTCGATCATTACGTGCGGTACGCCGGCTGCCGTGGCGACTTCGTACAGCCGCGCGGCGGTGAGGTTCGATGCATGCAGCCACGTGCGCGCCTCCCCAGCCCGACCCGCCTCCGATGGGGAGGATGCGGCCCAGTGCAACAGATCACGCCACTGCCCGCTGCGGGGCTGCGCATCGCTGGGGTCGAGCACCGATACCCGCGGAGAGCCCTCGGGAAGCGCCCGCCGCGACCGCTCGGCCGGATGACGCAAGCCGCCACGGACGCGCGCACCGAAGAGCGCTATGCGAAACAGCTGCAGAATGCGCAGGGATAGACTCCCACGCCATAGCTGTGGGACCGAGGGAAGGAGCGAAGCCAGCGCGCTCAGCACGATCAGCGCATCGAGGATATGCCATGGATCTAGCAGAAACCTTTTTCGATTCGCTGCGGAGCTGAAATTGACGCTGTACTCCAGCGCGAATAGGGCGACGACTAGCCAGCTCACGACGCTGCAGGAGCGTTCCATGGCGGGCGGTAGTAGGAACACCACCGGCCCCACCGTCACACCCGCCGCAACGAGCGCGAGAAAACCCATGACAGGCTCGGTTAGCAGTGCCTGCAAGCGGCCTAGCATGTGGGCACCCGCCTCCCGGCTCGGAGCGCGACGCAGGCCTCACCAACAGGGTTGCATACAAGACGGGTTGCACACGAGACAGCCATGACGCTTAGCCTTGTACGAAGCGTAAGCTCAACGTCGTACCGAACGATGCGCTCGGAGAGAGATTCGTTTTCAGAGAGCGCGATTCTATGCACTCGTCTCAATCGTCGTGCGCCGGACGGATCGGCAGGCGGGCGAACCGCCAACAGAAAAAATTCGTGGATGAACCACTTCAGCGCGTGGAAACCACCGGCAGCCCCGCTGATCAGCAAACGCTCTGCAATGAACATCGTGTGCACAAGTGGGGCGGCAGCCCCTGGGCTGCCGGGTTGCCCTCGCAATCAGCCCGATCCGGTCATCGTGATGAGGCATTCTGAGGACAGCTCTACGCCACCCAAACGGTACTACAGGGTAGATGAGCGCCTTTGCTCCGATCGGCACCTCGCGGCGCCCGACGCGCCGCGACACTGGACGCTATGCGACATTCCTGGAACGCCGCCGCGCCCGCCACCAATGTATCAGTCGCCGATCGACGCTCACCCCCTTTGACTCAGGGGTGTCACTCCGCACGTGCGAGGGGGCGTCTTTCGACTGCCACGTCACCGCCACGACGTAGAGTGTGAAGAGAGCCCCAAGTACGCAAAAAGCAACGGGTATGTTGGTCACGACCTATCCGCTTGACCGTGGCGTCCGGCAGGCCGGAGAGTACCGCCCCGTGCATTAGGAATGGGTTAGGAAACGAGCTCCGCCCGACCCCTGAAACGCGCGCTATAGCCAATGCCTGTATCGGCAGCGACACCGAGACGCTAGGCCGGCCGCGACTACTCATCACCTAGCGCCACGACTTGTCATCAGCACATCAGGAAAGGTC
>Ga0187769_10002129_pt1 | contig 11511 bp, 13 predicted proteins | sample 0116_SJ02_MP02_1_FD_133140 | JGI IMG/M metagenome (GOLD analysis project Ga0187769, IMG submission 133140) | Tropical peat soil microbial communities from peatlands in Department of Meta, Colombia - 0116_SJ02_MP02_10_MG | ecosystem: Environmental > Terrestrial > Soil > Wetlands > Peat | place... | reverse complement strand
TTCCCGCCCTCGCTCATCACGATCATCTGGTAGGTGCCGCGGAGGGCGCTTCCGGCTCGCGCGATCTCTTCCGGCCGCGCAATCCCTGGGATGAAGATGCCGTCGGCTCCCGCCTTGAGATAGCGTTCGGCGCGGCGCATTGCACCGTCGAGCCCTTCCAATCCATAAGAGTCCGTGCGCGCGATGATCAGGAATTCAGGATCACGACGCGCGGCTCTTGCCGTGGCGAGCTTCTCCCCCATGTTCTCCGGTGGAACAAGGCCTCGCGCCTTGGTATCGCCCGGCTGCTTGGCATCCCGTGCCTGGTCCTCGAGGATGAGGCCGGCGACGCCGAGTCTTTGGTAGAGCTCCATGGTGCGGACGACGCTCTTGACGTCGCCATAGCCGTCATCGGCGTCGATAATGCACGGCAAATCGGTGGCGGCGACAATCTCGCGTGCGCCCTCGATCATTTCGCCGAGCGCAGCGAGGCCGACATCAGGCAAACCGTAGCGCGCCGCCAGCATCGAGGAGCCGCCGATCGCGATGGCCTTGAATCCGGCGTCGGCGATGAGGCGCGCAGAAAGCGCGTCGTGGGCCACCGGGGTCACAAGCGGCTGCTCCTCCGCGGCGAGCTGGCGAAACGATTTGGCGCCGAACATCTCAGCCTGGCGCTTTTTTGATGAGGCCGCGCGCGCGACAGTAAATCCACGGGCGAACCTCGCGATCGTGCGCTTGGAACGCGGTGATCGCGGCGTCATGTCGCAACGTCTGCCCAATCTCATCGAGCCCCTCGAGCAAAGCAGTGCGCCGCGCATGCGGAATGGCGAAGGGAAACGTCACGCCATGCGGCATCTCGACGATGCAGCGCTCAAGGTCGACGGCGAGGCTTGGATCATTTGTGGTTTGAAGGAACTCCAGCAACTCGGCAACTTGAGACTCCGGCAGGGTCACGGGGAGCAGCCCGTTCTTGAACGCGTTCTCGAAGAAAATGTCGCCGAAGCTTGGCGCGACGACCGAGCGTATTCCGAAGCGGAGCAACGCCCACACCGCCCCCTCGCGCGAGCTGCCACAGCCGAAATTGGGACCGCCGACAATGATTTTTGCGCGGCGGTACGGAGACTGATTTAGAATAAAGTCCGGCCGCTCCTTGCCCTCGACATCGTAGCGCCAGCCGCCGAACAAGCCTTTGCCGAGATCGGCGCTGACCGACCGCAACCACTGCGCCGGGATGATCGCGTCGGTATCGATATTCGCTTTCGGAAATGGTGCTGCGATACCCGAGACGCGAGTGAATTTCTCCATGCTCACTCTCCTCTCAGTGCATCAGCTTGCGGACGTCAGCAATCGCGCCGGTCACCGCGGCCGCGGCGACGCTCGCCGGACTGGCAAGGTGTGTGCGGCTTTGCGGTCCTTGACGGTTCTCGAAGTTGCGGTTCGAGGTCGCAATGCATCGCTGTCCTGGTGCTACTTGGTCGTCATTGATCGCAACGCACATGGAGCATCCTGCCTCCCGCCATTCGAACCCCGCATCGCGAAAAACCTTATCGAGTCCGGCCGCTTCTGCGGCTCGCTTGACCTGGGCCGAGCCAGGTACGACCAATGCACGGACGCCGGGTGCCACCTTGCGACCACGCGCCACCGCGGCAGCCGCCTCGAGATCGCTGAGCCTAGCATTGGTGCAAGAGCCAATGAATGCGACATTGATCGGCGTGCCTTCGAGAGGCTCCCCCGGCTCGAGGCCAAGATAGGTAAGCGAGCGCGTCATCGCGGCACGGCGATCGGATTCGGCGACGGCAGAGGGATCAGGGATTCGCTCGTCGACGGCGATAACATCCTGCGGTGTCGTCCCCCACGTGATTTGTGGCCGGATCTTTGCGCAATCGACGGCGACCTCGCGATGGAACACGGCCTCCGCATCGCTCGGCAGTCGCCGCCATTCCAAAAGAGCTTCGTCCCAGAGGTGGCCCGACGGAGCAAATGGCCGGCCATAAAGATACTGGTATGTCGCGTCATCGGGGGCGATGAATCCTGCGCGCGCGCCAAGCTCGATCGACATGTTGCAAATGGTCTGCCGCCCTTCGATCGGCAGCGCGCGGATCGCGGGGCCGGCATATTCGACGGCATAGCCGCGGCCGGCAGCAATGCCGACCCGACCGATCAGGTAGAGAATGAGGTCCTTGGGATGTACACCCGGCCCGAGGAGCCCGTCGAAGACCACGCGCATGGTCTCGGGGCGACGCTGCACGATTGCCTGGGTCGCCAAGACATGCTGGACCTCGCTGGTGCCAATCCCCCATGCATAAGCGCCGACGCCCCCGGAGGTTGCGGTGTGGCTGTCGCCGCAAACCAAGGTGGCGCCCGGTAAGGCAATCCCGAGTTCCGGCGCGATGATATGGACAATGCCCTGCCAGGGATGGTCGACATCGATCAGCTCGATCCCATGTGCCCTGCAGTTCTTGCGCATTTGGTGAACGAGCTCACGTCCGCCCTCGAAAGTCTCGCCGGTGCGGCCCGGCGCAGTCGATACGATGTGGTCGACGACGGCGAAAGTCAGATCAGGATCTCGCGTACGCCGGCCGGCCTGGTCGAGGCCGGCAAAGCTCTGGGCACAAGTCGTCTCCTGGATAACGTGCCGATCGACATGGAGGAGGTGAACGCCATCCGCAAGTTCGCAAATCACGTGCTGCCGCCAAATCTTGCCGAACATCGTCTCGCGATCGCTCATCGATCTGCTCATTCGCCAATTCCGGTTTCGAGGCCCGAAAACTAACGATCTCAGAACGCACCCGAATAGGAGGAAATTGCGGCGGAAGCTGATGCTCGGTTGGACGCTTGCAGGCGCCCGGCTCGCAATTTCGTACTAGATACGGAGCCGAAGCCCGCCAAAACTCGCCGGATCACCTAAAAACGGCCGGGAGGAACTTGATGCACCGCCGATATGCCACTGTGGCGCCGGCCCTGCCGGTGCCATTCTCGTCGCTGCGCGCCGAGGAGATCGATGTCGCCAACCAGTGGGTCGCGACGAACGACATGCCTTTTGCGGTGACGCTCGAGAAAGGCTGTCTCAAGGTGGCCGGCCTCGCGATCGATACGGTGGGCCGCTCTCCGGGTGGTTGCACCGACAACGTCCACACTGTATCCGAGGCACTTTGGGTTACGATGCCAGGCTCGTCGATCAAGACGCTGCACGATTTGAAAGGCAAGTGCCTCAACTTCACCAATCCGCAGTCGATGCCGGTCTCACCGAGAAACTGATGAGCGAGCTCATTGACAAGGGTGGCATCGGAGGCGTGCCGTATTGGGGACCGGGCGACTTCAACTACGGGAACCTCCCGGCCCGCCAGGCTGGAGCAAGATGGTCAACGAGAGCTTCCTGTCCGGCGATCTGCGAAAGGGGAAGCCATGACCGCTGAAGCGAGCGAGGCTCAGGTCGTCCTCCAGAATGTGACCCGTGTGTACGCGCGCGGCGCCACTAGACCCGTGCATGCGATAGGACCCCTCGATCTAGATATCTCGAAAGGTGAGTTCTTCTCGGTTGTAGGCCCGTCGGGCTGCGGCAAGTCGACCCTGCTTGAGGTCATCGCTGGTCTTGCCGAGGCGAGCGGCGGCTCCGTCGCCTTCGAAGGCACGCCGACCGGCGGCAAGGTGCCCGAAGGCATCGGAGTCGTCTTCCAGGAGGATTCGACCCTTGCCTGGCTCACGGTCTGGGACAACATCGCCTTCGGGCTGCGCCGGCGAGGCGTTGCCGCAGCCGAAATCAAGCGGCGCGTCGACGACGTTTTGAGGCTGATGGGGCTGAGGGATTTTGCGCGCGCATATCCCGCCCAACTCTCCGGGGGCATGCGACAGCGCGTCTGCATCGCGCGCACTCTCGTTTTGCAGCCGCGGCTGATTCTGCTCGACGAGCCATTTGGTGCGCTCGATCAGCAGACGCGTCTCCTGATGGGGGACGAGGTGCTACGACTGTGGCGTGAGACAGGTGCCACTGTCTTCCTCATCACTCATGCCCTCGACGAGGCGGCGATGCTGTCGGATCGGGTGGGCGTCATGTCGGCCAGACCAGGACGTTTCCTTGAAATCGTCAAGACCGGTTGGCCGCGTGAACGCGACAGTCGAATCGCGGCGCACGAGGAGTTCGGACGTCTCACGAGCCGGCTCTGGTCGCTCCTGCGCGACGAGTCCATGAAAGCGCTGGGTTATCCAACGGCGGCGGCATGAGAGGGGCCTGGCTACTTCGCTTGGCGACGGTCGGCGGCACCGTCCTCATCCTCGAGCTGCTTTGCCGCGTCGGCATTATTGCCGGCTTCACCATGATTCCGCCAAGCCAAATGGCAACGGGGCTCTTTCAACTGCTCGTCAGCGGGACTCTTCTCCCCGATCTCAAGACTACACTGAGCGGCGTGGCGATCGCGGTCGCCGCCGCAATCCTCATCGGCTTCCTCACCGGCGCTCTCCTCCACGCCGTGCCACGGCTCCGGCGCACACTCGACCCATTCTTTGCAAGCTATTACGCCGTGCCGGTCTGGGCGTTCTATCCGCTGTGCATCGTGCTGTTCGGGCTGAACGACGTGCCAAAGGTGATCATAGGGTTTCTGTATGCCGTCGTTGCGATGATCGTGAATACGTTGAATGGCCTCGACCGCGTACCACCAGTGCTGCGAAAACTCGCCCGTACCCACCAGATGAGCCGTGGTGCGACGGTGCTTCTCATCATCTTGCCGTCAGCGGCGCCGCATATCTTCACCGGCGTCAAACTCGCCATCGCGTATGCCTTCATCGGTGTCGTCGGGTCCGAATTCATCCTCGCGAACGCCGGGATCGGTTATCAAATATCCTTTGCATATAACAATTTCGACAATGTCATCCTCTATTCACTCATACTTTTCATCATCGTCTTCGTCTCGGCGATCAATCTCTTTCTCTACTCTTGGGAGCGCGCAATTCTGCAGCGTCGCGGCGGGCGATGAGCACCATCGCGGACCGGCTGTGGCGGCGCTGGATTGGAGTTATCGACACGGTCCTGCTTGTCGGCTTCTTCATCCTCGCCTGGCAGATCCTCTACGAGATTGCAGGTGCGGTCGCGCTATCCCCGCCGATTGCGACGATCCGCTACGCGATCGCCCTGCTCGGCTCTGCAGATTTTTGGCCCAACGTCTTCCTGACCTTCCGGGCCTTCGGTATTGCGCTCGTCATTTCAATCGGAGGCGGCCTCGCGCTTGGCCTCCTTCTCGGCCTTAACCGATTGCTTGGCGAAGCGTACGAGCCGGTGCTCGTCGCTTTTTACACGGTCCCAAAAGTCGCATTCTACCCCGTGATCCTGCTGTTCTTTGGAATTGGCGTGGCTGCGGAGGTCGCGTTCGGCGTCATTCACGGCGTGGTACCGGTCGTCATTTTCACGATGAACGCGGTCGCGACGATCAAGCCGGTGTTGCTCAAAATGAGCCGGAGTCTTGGCCTTTCGCGATGGCAGCTGATGACGACCGTGGTCATGCCGGCGGCCCTGCCCGAGATCTTCACCGGGTTTCGCGTCGGCTTCTCGCTCACCCTCGTCGGCACGCTGCTCAGTGAGATGTTCGGCTCGCGCGCCGGCCTTGGCTATATGCTGATGCAGGCGATCGGACTGAACTCGGTCAGGCTGATCATGTCGCTCACTCTGCTGATTGTCGTATTCGCCGTGATCGCCAACGGTCTTCTTCTGCTCGTTGACAAGCGGCTGCACCATCGTGCGTGAGCGGGAACCCGATTTCGATCACCATGCCGGGCTCTATGGCGAGATCGGTTCCGGCAGTCCGTGACCGCCAAGCGCCTGTGGCGCTTCATCTATCGCAATGTTGCCACCGACTTCAGCGGCCTACCGGTGCGGGAGCCGCCGAAAGGCCGTATTCGGTCTTCATGTGCCTCCGGGTCTCGGCAGCCTCGTTCAACAGGAAATCGCGGAAGGCACGCAACTTAGGCTGCCGCAGCTTGTGTTGCGGATAAACGAGATAGTAACCCACCTCGTTCCGCATCGGGAGGTGGAATGGAATGACGAGGCGCCCCCGCGCGAGGTCCTCGCGCACAAAGGCGACATGTGCGATCGCGATGCCCAGGCCGTCGACCGCTGCCTGATAGCACAATCCTGAGTTCTCGAACCGCAACCCCTCCTCAACTGGAACGCCGTCGACCCCGGCACGCTCGAGCCATTGCCGCCAGAAATCCGGCCGGTGTAGCGAATGCAGCAACACGTGATGCCGGACGTCGCACGGATGGCGCGGAGGGGGAAGCCCGTTGGCGGGGGTCGGGCTGCAGATCGGAACCAGCAACTCGCCGAACAGACGCTCGACGACATGATCGCGGCGCGGCGGATTACCGTACTCGACAGCCGCATCGATGTCTTCGCGCCCAAAGTCGCCGTGATCGTGCGCAGTATTGATCCGCACTGCGATGCCGGGATTCTCGGCCCTGAAATGCGCCAGACGCGGAACGAGCCAATGCATCGCGAAGGTTGGCAGAAGTCGAATGTTCAGGGTGTCAGGCCTCGAGTCGGGACGTATGAGGGCGGTCGCTGCGTCCATCGCTTCAAAGGCGGCCCGGATCGCATCGCGATAACTCTTGCCCTCGGCCGTCAGCACGACTTGGCGATGCCGGCGCTCGAACAGCATGACCCCCAGCGAGATCTCGAGCAGGTGGATGTGACGACTGATGGCACCCTGTGATACGCAGAGCTCCTGAGCCGCTCGCGTAAAGCTGAGATGCCGTGCTGCCGCCTCGAAAGCACGCAACGCATTGAGGGACGGCAGCCGATGGCGCTCGCCTGACTGCATGGCCCAGCATAGGCCTGCCCGCATTTTCCTGCATCAGCTTTTTAGATTCGAGCATGAGTTATATTGCATTGCCAACCATTCGGTCATGCCAGATGCTCCCGGGAACACTGCAAGGTCCAATGCAGCGGTTCGGGAGGAGAAGGATGGAGAAGTTCGAAGCATTACCGCAGGATAAGTCGAACGCAACCCGTCTCCGAGGTCTGACCAAGGCGGTTGTCGCTTTCATCGGGTCGAACTTCAATCGCCGCATCACCCTACGTGACCTCGAGGCGGAAACGGGGTCGAACAGCTTCCGCATCATTCGGGCGTTTCGCCGCGATCTCGGGACGACACCTCATGCTTATCTCATAGAGCTGCGGGTTGCCCGAGCAGCCGAGCTCTTGCTCGAGGGCGAGCCCGCTGCGGAGATCGCATCGGAGGTCGGATTTGTCGACCAAAGCCACCTTACCCGCCACTTCAAGCGACAGTGCGGGAAGACGCCACGCCGCTTCCTCTGCGATCGCGCGCGCCCCGAGGCCGTTCCAACGGGTGCTTGAGCACCGCTGGCCGAGCCGCCTGCATGGTGGCACCGGCAAACTGTCGCCCGCCTTGTTGCGAGCGATCGAACCGCGCCCGCGCTCGGGGCACTTAACAAGTGGCTGCGCGCGAACCTCTCGAGTTTCGGCGAAATCTTGAGCTTCGAGCGGTTGAATGCGGACAGTCGAATCCAACGTATTTGCGCCAGGACCGTGCCCGCGGTGCGTATGTGCTGCGCCGCAGGCCCTTAGGTCCCCTGCTGTCGTCTGCGCACGCCATCGACCGCGAATGCCGCGCGACGCTTGCGCTCCAGAAACTGATGTTCTAGTGCCGGGGGTGCTCGCACTGCGCTATGACCCGACGGTTATCGGCAGCCAGTTCTACGTCATGGACTTCTTTCCTGGCCGGATTTTCGGGGACCCGACCTTGCCCGGGCTCAAACGTAGCGGCTGCGCCGACATTTAAGGCCGAGACAGCGAGCATCCTACCTTTTTGTCTTGAGGTCGTCGGGCAGGAAGCTTTCATCGACGAGCTTGCTCCAGTCGACATCGCCTTGGATTACGCCGACCAGCTGCATCGCCTTCACCATATTGTCGAGATCCACATAGTTGAGGTTGCCCTCGCCCCAATATGGCACGCCCTGGACGGCACCGTGATCCATCATGTTGCTGACGACCGCGGCGATGACCTGCGGATCCGTCCTGTATGCTTTGGCGATGATGGCGACGGACTCCTCGCGGTTAGTCTTCATGAACCCCACCGCCTTGCGGCGGGCTGCGATGATGCCGCGCAGCAGCTCGGGCTTCTCATGAATCGTCTTGGACGAGGTAACTCCAACAACGTTGTTGATAGGCGGAAAGATGTCGCGGGCCCAGAACACGGGCTTATATTTGCCCTTGCTCAAGGTGAACATCGGCTCCGCAATCACGGCTAGGTCGATACCCCCATTTTCAAGGGCGGTCAGGCCTTGAGCGAAGCCGCCGGTTGCCAATAGCTTAACTTCGTCCTGCTTGTACCCTGCTGCCTTGATGAGTAGGAAGTCGAGGGCCTGGGTCGTCGATTGAGGATTGGAGAAGCTGACGCGTTTGCCCTTGAGGTCCTTGAGCGTGGCTATAGTCGTGTTCGGCATGCCGACCCATAGCACCTCTGACACCGTATGGACCGGCTCGCTGATGATTTTGAGATCTGCGCCACTCTTGACCGCTGCGATGAAGCCTGCCAGCGACGATTCCGCATAAGGGAGATTGCCTCCCAACAGCATGCGAATGTCGGTGCCGCCGCCCGGAGAGCTGCGCACCGCATCGATATTGGCGCCGAAGTCCTTGAAGAAACCCTTTTCAAGAGCGACGGCCAGGGGCATGCCGCCGGGAGACACGCCATATTGCGCCGAATCGACTTCTTCTGCCGCTGCGCCCCGCACCATAACAAACACGGCAACCGTCGCAACGGCTACGATGCCTTTGAACCTTCCCACCATTGTCAACGTCTCCTCTCACACTGGACTAATTTCGGTAACGTTGTCAGGCGCTGCAGCCAAATTATTGTAGCAAATTGCAACCTGCCCCCCGCATGGCTTAACCCGCCGTCAACCCGCTATCAACAATGAATTCGGCCTCAGTAACGAAGCGCCACCTCCGAGATCAAGAAAAGTGCCAGTGCTGCAATTTCCGCTGGGTGCGCGAAACGGCCGAGCGGCACCGCCGCCTCGAGGGCGTCGCGTTTTCTCGAGGGGTCGCTCGGGCCTGACGTAGCGCGCCTTATCGAGCCGCCGACGGAGCGGAGCAAACCATAGCAGGAGGTGCCCTTCAGGAATCGATGCGGCATCTGATTCTCTGCCCGTAGCCGTTTGCGGCTTACGTCTGTTCGTGGCACCTCGGGTCATTTCGCGGCGACGCAGCACATCGGTTGCTTCCCGGGCGAGGCGGACATGATCCGGCAAGCAATAGCGGCTAGGTCGGCCGAAAACGACCCCGAGCCGCCATAGTGGCGGGCAGTACAGTTGTCGGGCTCGCGATCGCTATTCCGAGCTCGGCGAAGGGGGCACTGAGTCTCACTGCGGAACGGCTCGGCCTTCTACCCTTCACCTCGAGCACTCAGAGGCCTCGATCTCGCAACCCTTGCCGCCACCTTCCTCGCACTTGCTCTGGGCCTGGGCGCGCGCCTGAGCCGCGCTGCCGCCGAGACCCCAGAAGGCATCCGTGCCCTCGCCCGCCGCGACCGCGCCGCATTGGCCCTTGAACCACACCATCACTTCGCAGTCGTCGCCGTTCTCTTTGCACTTCTGCATGGCGACGCTTTCCGCCTTGGACTGGCTTTCCCAATGATAGGAGGCACCCCAGGCCTTGCTCGCGCGGCCGTAGGCGATGGCGCCATAGCCGGGATCAGGAGGCTCGAAGTGGTAGCACTGGTGCCTAAGGTTCACGCACGTCCCATTCTCATACTCGCCACAAGTGTCGGTGCAATAATCCGCTTGCGCACTTGCCGGAGCGATCCCCGCCAGCATCAGCATGACGCCAAGCGTGGCCGCTGCAATTCCTCTCGCATGCCCTGCAACGTGCGCTCCGTGTTCGCTCGGGACCGACATATCGGGCCTCTCTTTCAGCTGGAACTCCGCGCCCTTCCGCTCCGGCCATCCAAGCAGCTTGCTCCCCGCTACAACTGGACGAAGCGTCGCGCCTTGATGTGAATCAAAGCGCTGTTGCCACCGACCACGGCGACACGCTGATCCCGGCCTCGTTGGTCACGTCGGGAAAGGTGAGCGCGCGCGCTGCCGCACGGCGTCCCTTTTTGAGACATCGTCGCCGCGAAGCGAGGGGAAGAGCGCCCGGCCTTGGCTGAGGACCGCCTCGCGCAGCAGCATGGCGAGCGTGTCAAGGAGGCGCTGCGGGTCGACCGTGTGGCCGTTGGAGCAGGGTGACCCGCGCGCCGGTGCACGCCCTCGATCGAGGGCGCAGCCTCGCGCGCGCCGGCCGCCCCGCCCGTCATCGATGCTGCGATGAATGGCGAGATCTTCCGCGTCTATGTCATGCAAATCCTCGCCCCGACCCCCGGGCCCGGCGATGTCGTGATCCTTGCCAACGATCATCGCGCGCGTCCTCCCGGTGGCGCGCGGTCTTCTCGGAGCCGCAATAGGGGCAGGTGGGGGTTTCGCCCCACCTGAACCGCTCAACATGGCCGACGCAATCTTCGCGTATCGGCCAGCGCCGGTATACTTCAGCCATTCTAGCCGCCGAAATGCTCCGCGATCCTTCTCTCGGTGTCGCGGCGATCATAGCAATCTGCTACCACGAACGGCACTGGCAGCCATTCGTCGCCCTCTGCAGGGAACTGGACAAAGATAGGGCAGGATGGTACGGCAAAATCCGCTTGATATATGAATGTTCCAAGACCGGGATATCGACGGACATTGTTCCATTCCATGGGCATTTTCGTTCTCCCTTTCGCAAGCCGGCCCATCGCCGGCGCTCCTTATAGCTCGTGTTCCACCTCGACCGGGGGCGGCAGATGCCTGTCGACGGCGACGCCGGGCCTCGAGCGGCCATCGCCCGCCCGGGCCAGGCGCTTGAGCGCCCAAGATCGCCTCCCCGCATCGGATTGCATCCTGACCTGCCGCAACAGACGAAGGGCGTTCCCGCCGAGGATCAGTGACTCTTGGTCCGGCGGCAAGCCGAGCAATCGGATCTTGTGAAGCTCCACTCCGGGATGAAGCCAGGGACCGTCGGAACCGAAAAGAACTTTCTCTGCCCCGGCGCGCTCCACCGCCTGCACGATGTAATCGAAGCGCCGCACCCCCGAGGTATCGGCATAGACGTTGGGATAGCGCACGAGCTGATCCACGACCTGCTGGTGCACGCGCCAATCATCGCCGAAGCTGCCGAAGTGCGGGATGATGAAATTCACGTCGGGGTAGCTCGGCGCCAGCATTTCCATCACATAGGCTTGACCCGCAACGTCGACGAGCAGGGGCAGGCGGAAGGCGCGTGCCGTCTCGCATACCTCCCGGGTGGCCATGGCCTCATGTCCGTGCACCTTGATGCCACGGAAGTTCCACTGCGCCACGGCGCGCCGGACCATGTCGAAGACGTGCCCGGCATCGCGGTCCGCATGAACAAAGGCGATCCCGGTGAGCCGGTCCGGATGGCGCGCCACGATTCGCGCGACCTCGGCGTTGGCCTGAGCATAGTCGCTGTGAAACAGCGAGAAGACGACC
>Ga0187769_10002127_pt1 | contig 11518 bp, 9 predicted proteins | sample 0116_SJ02_MP02_1_FD_133140 | JGI IMG/M metagenome (GOLD analysis project Ga0187769, IMG submission 133140) | Tropical peat soil microbial communities from peatlands in Department of Meta, Colombia - 0116_SJ02_MP02_10_MG | ecosystem: Environmental > Terrestrial > Soil > Wetlands > Peat | place... | reverse complement strand
TCCTCGAAAAACACGCGGATGCGCGGCAGGTCGGCCGAAGTAGGCATGATGTAATTGGTCATCTGGCTGTTGACCATGCGCCCTTCCTGCCAGGCCACGCTCTCGTAGAGCGCGAAGCCCACGCCTTGCGCCACGCCACCCTCAATCTGGCCCGTGGCCAGCAGCGGATTGACGACGCGGCCGACCTCCTGCACGGCAACGAAATCGTCCACGCGGATTTCGTAGGTGGTCATGTCCACCGAAACTTCCGCCACATACACCGCCCAGGCGTAGGCACCGTAGGCGTCGCCGCGATACTTCGCGTCGTCCCAGTGGATGCCTTGCGGAGCAGTGTATTCGCTGGTGGATTTGAGCGCGCTGTGGAGCTTGATGTACTGGCGGCAGGCTTGCTGGAATTGCCCGGAGGAGTATCCCCGTGCCGGTAGCAGGCCGGTAGTTGTGAGTTGCTGGCGAATGGCCAACACTGCCGATTCCACCAGCTTGCCCACCACCATGCAGGTGCGGGAAGCCACAGTAGGGCCGCTATTGGGGACAACTGACGTGTCCGGCTGCACGACTTCAATCAGGTCGTAATCCACGCCCAGAGCTTCGGCCGCGATCTGCGAGAAAATTGTGGTCGTGCCCTGGCCCATCTCGGTGCTGGCCGCCAGGATCCGCACGCGGCCTTCGGGCGTAGCTTCCGCCCCGACCAGCGAAGCCATATAGCGCTCGCCGGAGCCGGTGAATCCTGCGCCGTGGAGAAACGTCGCCAAGCCGATGCCCTTCTGAACCTGGCGCTGTGGATTCTCCTCCCCAAAGCGCTGTCGTTTGGCATAGTAGGCGCTCAGTTCGAGGGCGCGCTCCATCAGCGCGGTCATGTCGATCTTTTCCCGCACCACCTGCCCCACCGCCAGCGTCTCACCTTGGCGAACGAAATTGCGGCGGCGGAATTCCTCCGGCGCCATGCCGAGAGTTTTGGCGACCTGGTCCATCTGGCGCTCCAGCGCGAAGATACTCTGCGGAGCGCCGAAACCGCGGAAGGCGCCGTGCGGCGGAAAGTTCGTAGCTACGGCCTTGCTCCGGATTCGCACGTTCGGGCAGAAATAGGGCCCGGCGGCATGGATGGTCCCGCGCGAGAGCACCACCGGCGAGAGCGTGGCATAGGCGCCGCCGTCGATCACGAACTGGATGTCCATGGCCAGCAGCTTGCCGTCACGCGTGACTGCGGTGCGGTGCCGTGTGCGCGCGGGGTGGCGCTTGGTGGTGGCCGCCATGTCTTCCATGCGGTCGTATACGATCTTCACCGGCCGGCCGGATTTCCACGCCAGCAGCGCCGCGTGCCCGGCGATCATCGACGGGTACTCCTCCTTGCCGCCGAAGCCGCCGCCGGTCTCGGTCTGGATCACCCGCACCTGGTTCACCGGCAGGTCCAGCAACATCATCAGTGCGCGGTGGATGTAGTACGGGCATTGCATCGATCCCCAGACCGTCACACCGTGTTCGGCGTCGAAGGCGGCGATCATCCCCTGCGGTTCGATGTAGAGCTGCTCTTGCGCGCCGGTTTCGTACTCGCCTTCAACGATGAGGTGGGCGCCGCTCCACGCAGCCTCCACGTCGCCGGTCTCGACCAGATAGGACTTGAAAACGTTGTCCTCGCCCCAGATCACTTGCTTCCTTGCCAGGGATTCATCCATGGTGAAGAGCGCCGGCAGTGGCTCGATCTCCAACTCGACAGCGCGCCGCGCTTCTTCCAGCAAGTACGGATCCGCGTGCGCCAGCAGGACCACCGGCTCCTCGGCGTGGTTCACGATTTGGTCAGCAAGACACGGCTGATCGTTGAGGATGAGCGGCACGTAGTTCTTTCCCGGGATGTCCTTGGCGCTGACGATGGTGAACTCTGCCCAGGGAATGCCTTGGAGGAAGCGGATCTCCCGCAGGTGACCGCGCGCTACCGGACTGCGCACCGTTGCCCCATGGATCATGCCCGGCATCGCCATGTCGTCTACATATATGGCGCGGCCGGTCACCTTGTCGCGGCCTTCTTTTCTCGGAATGGACCTGCCGATGAATCCGTCACCCATGGAGTTATAAGGGCAGATTACAACACAAATGAGAGCCGCAGAGGAGGCTGAGACGCCAAAGATCCTGTTCACTCTTCTTTACGGCCTCGGCGGTTCTATTTGATTCTTCTTCACCTCAATACGGAATCTTATCGGGCTTTTGCTGCCAGGCGCGGAATGCGGCCAGAGCATCGTCCCGCAGGATCTGCGTCATGGGGATGCTGCGCGCGGCGGGCGGCGACTGCAGCTCCCGATAGATGCGCGAATCATCGAAGCCGATGGCGGCCGCGTCCTCCGCCGTGGCGGCATAGTAAACCCGGTCCGGCCGCGCCCAATAGATCAGCCCCAGACACATGGGACAGGGCTCACAACTGCTGTAGATCTCGCATCCCGTCAGTTGGAAATGGCCGAGCGCGCGGCAGGCGGCGCGCACCGCCAGCATCTCGGCGTGAGCGCTGGGATCGTTCGTGGAGGTTACTTGGTTGGTGCCTTCCGCGATGATTTCGCCGCCGCGCACCACCAGGGCAGCGAAGGGACCGCCCCGGCCCGAACTGACGTTCTCCAGCGCGAGCGCGATGGCCCTGCGCATGAATCCTTCCTGCACCGATCTCCCCCCGATTGCGCGGATTGTACCTCAGCTTGCGATACCGAGCGTTGGCAGGTAACGATGTTGTGAGTGTCCGAACGTCCCACCCCTGACTACCTCAAAACAGAAATCCATATTCAACAATCGCTTGTTGCAAGATCGCCTTGCGCCGCGTGTCGCTCTCGTTGACACCCCGCGGGAGCTTGCAGTAACGTTTGGCCCCACTCAAGCGGAAAATTCTCTCCCCCGCGCGGAGGCCCTACACGATCTGCGAGACCGAGCAAAACATGCTGGATCGCTGACCGGTCGGGGACAGCCGCGTTAATGTTGTTTTCCTAAGCTTTCGAGCCATGGCCTTGCAGAAGATCGGCAGGTACGAGATCACGGCAGAACTGGGAAAGGGCGCCATGGGGGTGGTGTACAAGGCTACCGACCCCAACATCGGCCGCACCGTTGCCATCAAAACCACGCGCCTCGACACACACGGTCTTGAGACTGCCGACCTGTTACGCCGCTTCAAGAACGAAGCGCGCTCGGCGGGCGCGCTTAGCCACCCTAACATCGTGACTATCTATGACGCCGGCGAGCAGGAAGGCGTCTTCTACATCGCTATGGAGTACATCGAGGGTGAAAGCCTGCAGGCATTGCTCAGCCAGCATCGCTGCCTGCCCGTGGAGCGGGCCATCGAGATCGTGCGGCCGGTCTGCACCGCCCTCGACTACGCCCATGCCCACGGCGTAATCCACCGCGACGTCAAGCCTGCCAACATCATGCTGGCAGCCCGCGGCGCGGTCAAAGTGATGGATTTCGGCATCGCCAAGGCCGGCGGTAACATGACCGCCACCGGGCAGGTGCTGGGCACACCTAATTACATGTCGCCGGAGCAGGTGAAGGGCAAGGCCCTAGACGGCCGCTCCGACCTGTTCAGCGTGGGCGTGCTGCTCTACGAGATGCTGACCGGCGAGAGGCCCTTTGACGGCCAGAATGTCACCACCATTATCTATAAGATCGTTTCGGAGAACCCAATCCCGCCGCGCGAACTCGACGTCACCATTCACCCCGGCCTGAGCGCCGTGGTAACCAAGGCGCTCGCCAAAGCCCCGGATGAGCGCTATCAGACGGGCGCCGCGCTGGTGGCAGATCTGGAGAACTACAAATCGTTCGGCTCGGAAGCCGGCGCCACCCAAGTGCTCCCCACCACTGCTTTCCAACCAGCCGGCGAGCGTACGGTGGTAACACCTCCGCCGACCCCACCTCCGCCCCCATCTCCCGATGCCGTGGCGACCGCCACGATCGCCGCAAGAACTGCTACCCCAGCGACTCCAGCCGAGACACCGCCGGCACCGAGCCAGCGGCCCGCCCCGAAGACGGCAACGCAAGGAACGATCATGCGTGTGCTGGTCGGCGTCGTCTTGCTGGTGATTGCGGTGACGGCTACCTGGCGCGTATACCGCCGACAGCAGCAGCGGCAGCAGCAGGAGGCCGCAGCGGCACAAACGCAGGCCACAGCGCAGGAGCCTGTGGCGCCACCGGCGCCTCCGGCTTCTACGGACACCGCGATGGCGGCCCCACCAGCCGAGGCGCCGCCCTCGGAGTCAACGGTGCCTGTCGAATCCGCGCCACTGCAACCGGCACCTCACGCGGCGTCCAAGCCTAAGCCAAAGCCGGCGGCGACTGCACCCGCGCCCGCGCCGCAGCCTCCGTCCGCGCCGCCAGAAGTGCCCACCACGGGCACCGTGCACGTTACCTCCACGCCTGTGGGCGCCAGAGTCGCCATCGACGGCAGCGGGTCCTTCGTGACCCCCTTCGATTCTCCGCCGCTCAAGGCTGGAAGCCATGCCTTCGGCGTGTCGAAGCTGGGATGGGCCGCGGCGCAACGCAAAGTCGATGTGGTCGCCGGCAAAGCCACCAACTTGGACGTGTCGCTGACAGTGTCGGGTGCGGTGCTCGAAGTGCAAAGCGATCCCGCCGGCGCCGCCATCCTGGTGGACGAAAAACCCACCAACAAATTCACGCCGGCCAAGCTGGCGGTGCCGCAAGGCGAGCACAAGGTCCGCCTGCGCCTGGAGGGTTACAAGGACGAGAGCACTGTCGTGACCCTCGCCGAAGGCCAGACTTTCAGCCTCTCGCCGAAGCTGGCTCCCGCCAAAGCCTCCAAGCTGAAGCGCCTCTTCGGAGGCGGCGGGAGTGCGCCCGAAAACATGGGAACGCTGGATGTGACTACCCACCCCAGCGGTGCGCACATCACCCTGAATGATGCCGCCGCTGCTGAGACCACGCCCACCAAAGTGGCCGTCAAAGCTGGCAAGTATGATCTCGCCATCATCCTCTCCGGCTACAAGACCGTGCACCGCGCGGTTGAAATCGAAAAGGGCAAGACCCTGGGCGTAGATGAAGTCCTGGAGAAGGAAAAACCCTAGCCGGCGCCATGGCGAGACTGATCATCTCGGCGCCCGACGGCAAGCGCGGCATTCTGGAATTGACCAAAGCGGTGGTCACCGTGGGGCGCGGTAACGCCAACGACCTGGTGCTCAACGATCCTAGCGTCTCCCGCTTTCACGCGGTGGTGAAGCAGTCGCCGGGGGGCGCGGTCGTGATCGCCGACCGCGGCAGCACAAATGGGGTAATGGTAAACGGCGTGCGCATCGTTGCCGAAGTCGAACTGCGCAAGGGTGACCGGGCGCGCATTGGGGCCTACGAACTGGTCTTCGAGTCGGTGGACGATTCCGCTTTTCAGATTCGCCGTGCTGACATTCCCTCGGCCATCCAGAACGTCCTCCGCGGCGAGGCGGCCAGCCAACCGGTGAAGGTTCCGGACAGCAGCGTGGCGCGCGCATCGGGCGCCACCCTCGACAACCTGCAGCGGGAGAACTTCCTGCTGCGCTTGCTCTACGATGCCGGCAAGGCGCTGCACGCCAAGCTCTCCACCGACGACATCGCCGCCGAGGTGATGGGACTGGCGTTTCGCGTGGAGGGCGTGGAGCGCGGCTTCATCATGTTGTTCGACGAGAAGGGCGAGGTCACGCGCCAGACTGAGGTGCGCTATCGCGTAGCCCCCAGCAAGGAGCAGCCGCAGATCATCCTCAGTCGCTCGGTGCTGGAACGCATGAAGACCGAGTTGCAACCCATCCTAATCACCGACCTGTCGTCCGACGAACGCTTCCGCGCCAGCGAGAGCATGATGATTTCCGGCCTGCGCTCCGCCATCTGCGCGCCGCTCATTGCGCAAAACCGGCTGGCGGGCGTGCTCTATGTCGACAACCTCAACAAGACCTCCGCCTTTACCCAGGACGAACTGGACGTGCTCACGGTGGTGGCGGCGCAGGCAGCCGCCGCGATCGACAGCGCCAAGACCCACGCCCAACTGGCCGAGCACGCCATGCAGCGCTCCGCCTTGGAGCGTTTTCTCGCGCCCGAAGTGGTGGAGATGATCGCCGCCAACCCGCAAGAGGTAAAGCTGGGCGGGGTGAGCCAGAAGGTCACCATCCTGTTTGCCGATATCCGCAACTTCACCAGCCTCTCGGAAACCCTGCCGCCGGAGAAGATTGTCGAGATCCTGAACGAATACTTCACCCGCGTCACCGACGTAATCTTCGACTACGGGGGAACACTCGACAAGTATCTCGGCGACGGAGTGATGGCGGTGTTCGGCGCGCCTATCTCCAAGGGCAACGATGCCGCCAACGCGGTGCGCTCCGCCATCGTCATTCAGCGCCTCGTGAGCGAGATGAACCGCGACGCGGCCGCGCGCGGCTGGCCGCGCCTCGGGGTCGGGATTGGCGTGAACACCGGGGTGGTGACCGCCGGGAACATCGGCTCGCCGCGCCGCATCGACTACACGGTGATCGGCGACCCGGTGAACGTGGCGTCGCGCCTGATGAGCAATGCCAGCTCCGGCCAGACGCTGATTTCCGAGGACACCGCCCGCGACCTCGGCCCCGCTGCAGAATTCAAACTTCACCGCCTGGCCCCCTTGCAAGTGAAGGGCAAGAGCCAGCCTATCTCCGTGTTCAGCGTGGATGTGGGGCAGGACACGCATGAGATATCGCCCTCGACGGATAACAAGTAACATGACGGCTGGTTACCCCCTGCACCATTTTCTGAGCAAAAAAATGATCGCATCCCGCTTCTCCCGTGCATAATTCCCCCCGGGGGGTGAATCGATGCAAATGAAGCAGGCGCCCGTCATTCATCAGGGACAGTTCACAGCCACGGTCGAGAAACACTACATGTGGCGCTACGTCATCAAGCGAGCAGGCAGCGACGTAGTGCTGTACGACGGGTGGGGCACTGATCTGGCCGAGGCGGTGGAAACCGCCGATCGCCAGCTCAGCTTCTTGTGCGATGCGGAAGTGTCGTTGGCCAAGGCCAGTTAGGCCAGAAGAAGCGACTACGGGCGGCTAGCGGCTGGCGCCTCGCGCAACCCGAATTCGCGCGCTCGCCGCAGGCATTCCTGGGCGCCGGCCGTATCTCCCTGCGCCCGGCGCAGCAGGGCCAGGTGAAACAGGCTGCTGACCTCCCCGATCGCCTGGTCGTCGCTGTACTCGAAGGCGCGCTCAGCGGCCTCCATTTCGCCGCGCCGCTCATGGATCACGCCCATGTGGTAGTGCGCCATCAGGTACTCGGGCGTGAGGATGATCGACTCCTCAAACTGCTTCAGGGCTTCTTCCAGTTGCCCGGCGTGGAACAGCGCCAGCGCCAGCCGATAGTGGGCGGCGTTGTAGTGCGGATCGATCTCCAGGCAACGGCGGAATGAGCGGATGGCTTGCAGCATGTTGCCCTGGTGATACCAAGCCACGCCCAAATCGTAATGCGCCAGGATGAACTGCGGTGCCGCCGCTATTGCCTGCTGGTAATAGCGGATTGCCACTTCCAGCACACCTTCGTGGAAGTACAGATTCCCCAACAAGTGATTGGCGAGGACGTGCCCAGGATCTGACTCAAGAATGCGTTCCAGTTCCTGGCGCGCGGCTTGGTTGCGGCCGTCGCGCTCGCAACTCAGGGCCAGCAGTAGCCGCTGATCGAGGAACTCGTCGCGCAGGAAGCGACCGCACTCCGCGCAGAACTTATGGCTGGGGGGGCAATTGGCGCCGCACCGCGGACACCGCTCCACCCCTTTTTCGTTGCTCATGGATGCCTCACCTGCGGAGAATCGACGACCCCAGCAGACCAAAGGCGGGTTTGCTGGGAACCCCCGGGCCCGCAGCCCCCATTTCACGACGCCCCGCCACCCGGCACAGTGACCGCGATCACATAGGAATGTGATTGTCGGCCGCCGTGCTCTGTCACCTAGGCTTGTAAGCGCCATCACAGACCCGTACGCGCCAGCGCCTATAGTGGAAGTTGCAGGATTATCGTGGGCTGGGTTCGCGACGGCCCACGCCGGAGGCGTGCCAATGTTCGAAGAAGAAATCAAGCTGCAAAAGGAATCCTCCTATTTGGTACCGCTCGTGCTGGTCGTGGTGCTGATCGCGGTGATCGTGGGCACGGTGTTCTACGCGGTTAAGCCCGGCCGCAGCCTGTCGCAACAAGAGGCCGCCAGCCTGGTTTCCGCGTTCCTGAAGGGCGAGGGGCCCGCCACCGTCCACTTCCACGTCGGTGTGCTGGAGCCCAGCGTGGCCGAGAAGATCCGTGATCCACATTACAGCCTGCTGGAAAAGGCCGGCATCCTCAAACTGAGTCCGGCCAAGCGTGATGCCGTCCGGGTTGCCTTCACCCCGGAGGGCGAGCGCAGGGTGGCCGCTATCCCCGGCGTGGTGAAGACCAGGAACTCGGATGGCAGCGACGCCTACACCGTTCCCCTGGCGGAACGCCAATTGGCGGCGCTGTCCAAGGTCACCATCAGCAACCGCGACGTCGCCTACGTGCAGTTCACCTGGCAATGGGCGCCCAATGAGCTAGGCAAAGCCTTTGACGCCGCCGGACCGCTGGTGAAGAGCTTCAATACCTGGGACCGCTCCCTGCTCATCCAGAAGTACGGGGTGGCCTTTTACAATGTGGAGCCCGCCCAGGCGACCTTGACCTTCGTGCGGGGGGACAAAGGCTGGAAACTGGCGGCGGAGTAAAACCGAGTTTTTTGTAGAGACGTGGCATGCTGCGTTTCTACGAGCAAGCAGTCTCGCAACTTTGCGTGAGACGTAGTTGGGTACGTCTACAAAGGCCGGGGCAAGCTACGTCTCTACGCTTCGGATCTAAGCTCGTAAACTGCTCAGCGCCGCGATGTGGTCGGGCGTCGTACCACAGCAACCGCCAAGAATGCGCGCTCCCATCCGCTTCCAGGTGGTGGCTACCTGCAAGTAGCGCGTCGGCGGATACTCATCTGTAAACATCCATTCCGGCGGATCAAAGCGCCCGATGTGAGCATAGGCTCCAGTTGCCACATGGGCATGCGGCAGCAATTCCTTCATCCCGGCATTGATGTCCCCGGGCGGCGCGCAGTTCAGCAGGATTGCGTCCACTCCCAAGGGTTCAAGCGCTGCCACCATCTCAGGCATGGTCTCGCCCGTGAACAGCCGTCCGCGCTCGTCGCACACGAAGCTTGTCCAGCAAGCAAGGCCGAGGCTCTTGGCGACCTCCAGCGCTGTGCGGGCTTCGGAGATGCTGTTCAGCGTCTCGAGCAGTACCAGGTCGGCCCCCGCGTCCTTCACAACCTGGAAGATTTCGCGGTATTCGCTTCGCGCCTGCTCGGGCGAGGGCGCCAGGTCAGGACGGAAGCACCACTCCAGGGTGGTGATCGCCGCAGCCACGGCCACAGGGCGTCCCGTGGCGGCGCGCTGACGAGCATCGATGGCCAAGCGCACCGAGGCTGCGAGCAGCTTGTCGGCGCGGTGGTCGAGGTCCGCGGCGCCGATCTGGCGGCGGTGCGCCTCATCGCGGAAGTGGCTGAAGAGTGCGCGCCGGCAAAGCTGAAAGCTGTTGGTGCTGATCACGTCGGCGCCGGCGCGGATGTAGTCCTCGTGAATGCCACGCACGAATTCCGGCTGGCTGGCTAGTTGGTGGTCGGCCCAGGTGACGTTGCGGCGCAGGATCTCGGTGCCGATGGCACCGTCGAGGATCACCGTTTCGCCGGCGCGCAGCTTGTCACCAATCGCCTGGTAGCTCATGCCGTCTGGACTCCTTCGCGTTTCAGTTCGAGCGCCTGGGCAAGTGCCGCGATGTGCGCAGGCGTCGTGCCGCAGCAGCCGCCTAAGATCGTGGCTCCTTTCTTGCGCCAGCGCGCGGCTTCACCGGCGTAACGCTCGGGAGGCCAGCTATCCGTGTCGCCGAACTGGGGAAAGAACTCGAATTTCCAGCTCGGCGGGGAGAAGCGCCCAATATGCGCAAAACCGCCGAAGGGCAGCCGCGTCACCGCCTTCAGCTTGGCGAGAGCGCGCTCGATGTCGGAGGGCGGAGCGCAGTTGACCAGTACAGCCTGCGCACCCAGCTTCTCAACTTCGGCGACAGCTCGCGCCAGCGGCTCACGGCTTAGCAACTCTCCTTCCGGACCAATGACGAAGCTGATCCAGAGCGGTAACCCGACAGTGCGCGCCGCCTCCGCCACCGCGCACGCTTCCGCGATGGTGTTCATGCTCTCTCCCAGCAGCAGATCGACTTTCTCTTCGGCGAAGACGCGCGCCAGCTCTAGTTGTTCCGGGCACGCTTGCTCGAACTTGGGCGCCAGGTCAGGACGGAAGCAGTGCTCGAGTGGCGCCAGCACGCCTGCGATCGCCGCCCGCTTTTCCCGTCCGGCATCGGCGCGGGCCTGGCGCGCTACCCGCACGCTGGTGCGCAGCAGCTTGGGCGTGAGATCCTCCAGCCCGGGCGCTCCGATGTGGCGCATGTGCTGGCGGTTACGGAAGACGTTGAGGTAGATCCGGGGATTCAGTTGGAAGGTATTGGTGCGGATCACGTCGGCACCAGCAGCCAGGTATTCAGCGTGCAACTGCTGGACGCGTTCGGCGTCGGTGAGTAGTCCGTGCTTGCGCCAGCGGACGCCGCGACGCACCAGTTCCGTCCCCATGGCCCCATCCAGTAAGACAGGCGCATGGCCCTGCAGGCGCGTATACAGGTGCTGATACATGGAGGGCGAGAGTATAAACCTAGTGGCGGGCGCCCGCCCCTTTTTGCGTCTATTTCCACATCGCAAGTGACCGGCGAGACGCCGACGCTGCGATAAGGCCGGGTGTGTGTGAGCAAGACGCTTATTCGTCGTCGCTGGGCGAGCCCATGGCCTGCAGGACCTGGCGGATCTGCTCGGCCTGCTGCTTGTCTTCACGGTTCAGGAGCAGGAACTCGGTGCCGTAGTTGTATCCGTTGCGGTTACGGACTGTGCTGCGTACCCGCAAGGGCTGGCCAGTGTATGGGGGGGTAAACTCGATCTGCACGCGCTGTCCCATTGTCAGTTCGACGCCCGCGAACAGCCCCATGCCACCTTCGTTCAACTCCGTCCCCCGGCCGGTGACAATAACAGTCTTGTCGGGCCTCTGAACCACCACGCGTACAGGCACGTTGATGCGATAGCGCGGCCAGCGCCGCATTGTCGCGTACCCTGGCTGCGGCATTACAACTTCCGTGGCCATCCCTTTCACCTCATTACGATGGTAGTATCGGCTGCTGTGGACGCTCAAATTACTTTAGGACCTGTTACGGACGTGCCAACAAGCACCGCGCGTTCCAAAATTACGCACCGAAGTTACCAACGCATCCACACAAGCACCTGATTTTTGGGCAGCAGAGTTCGTATAATTGCTCTATGACCAGCGTGGAATCACAGATCGCACCAGCCGAGACCAGCAACCAGGAAGACAGCCAGCACGACAATCCGGATCCGGAACGCATGCGCCGCCAGCAGGCGCTGCAACTTTCGCGCAGCCGCGTGCTCCAGCAATTGGGGTTGAGCCAGAATCCGCGGCAT
>Ga0187769_10002126_pt1 | contig 11520 bp, 10 predicted proteins | sample 0116_SJ02_MP02_1_FD_133140 | JGI IMG/M metagenome (GOLD analysis project Ga0187769, IMG submission 133140) | Tropical peat soil microbial communities from peatlands in Department of Meta, Colombia - 0116_SJ02_MP02_10_MG | ecosystem: Environmental > Terrestrial > Soil > Wetlands > Peat | place... | reverse complement strand
GTAAACATAGGCACAGAAGTGCTAGGTGAAGAGGGCCAAACAAGAAACGTCTCCACGATCGAAATCAAAGTCCGCAAGAAGGATTAGACGACGTAAGAATCGTGGTTTGAAACCAAAACCCCCTTTTTCCAAGCTTCTTTTTCTGTTTCTGCTTAGCCATAATGCACGTCGCGTTTTCGCTACGTCTTCGCTCGCTCCCACTCCTTTCTCATCAAGGTAATTTGTTTTGCAGTGTCCATACTGTAGAGGACTCGTTCAGTTGTACAGACACTAGGCAGACTTGATCGTGGCAGATCTAGACCAGGGAACGCACATTTGAAGACAAAAAAAAGACGAAGAAATTTCGGTCAATATCGGTTCTAGGCTGTTTGCCTAGTAGCTTCGGTGTTTCTGGTAGCAGTCTCTACAGTAGACCGGTCTGCCCGCCGTTGGCACAAACGGCACTTCCGTATCCGCGCCGCACTCGGAGCATTTGACTTTCGTCATTTGCCTCGGGGCACCGTAACGTCTATTCTCATAACCCATTTCGTTTTCCACCGTCCCATTTTCTAGTTATACGAAAGATAGTACTTGCCGCGATAATCGGCACGACCTTGACGGTCCTCCCATCATCCACGCAGGTAGGATCTCCAGTATACCGTTTGCGCAAACGGCAAGACCACTATAAAAGGTGACCCAATACCCGCGACTGTGGCCCCAGAAAATTCCCAGAAAACTAGCCCCCAAAAGAATCCCCTTCTCCACTTCAGAAGAATCGAGTTTTCCTGCGAATTATGCGGGCTTGTACCCGTTAGGGAATCTCATAGCACCGGAAAACCAACTGGCTCAAATCCCAGCCGTTCGGGCAAAAAACGGATGAAAATCGGGAAAAGCAAGACATAACATAACATAACATAACATAACATAAATTTGGTGGACCGGGCGGGATTTGAACCCGCGGCCTTCCGGTATTTCTCTCGGTCGATGCGAACCGGACGTTCTTCGGCCTCACGCAATATTCGCAGTTGAGTATACCAGGCTGAACTACCGGCCCCCGGCGTGCTAGAAAACAAACGTACACTTAAACGGTTTAGGTTCCTGACAACTTCATTGGGATTGCGTACGTATGTTGAACGATGTAGGGTAAGGTCGGACATGCTACTCATTGGCGAGCTGCTTTCGCAAGAAGGTGTTCGCCCGTGAGTAGCATAGCCTTTCGTACGGCGAGTTCATTCTATCGCTTTGAAAACAGCGTATCCTGTGATAATCAGCGTCCTACTTCCGTGTAGGTCAATCTCCACCCAGGATTAGGCTAGGCGGACAGTGAGCGCAGACTTCGTTCACTCCGGCTCCGCAGATTGTGCATGGCGTGCAGCCGTTTCCGTAGCAGTCATGGCATTCGGCGCAGCGGCCGGTCGTACCCAAGCAATTCACCTCCGTTTAATGCGGGCCTATGTTTCGCTAGTTCACCAGGTCGGATGTTTTCCTTGGCAGAGGTCTTGGAGAGCGAGCCACCGTTGCTGCACTTCGCTCTTCAAAGCGTTCAACTCCTCTGCATACTCGGGTCTGAATAGGTGATTGAATCGGCCTTGCAATCGTAGGAAATCTTCAAGCGGTGTTTCATGCGGGTTCATGCTAAGTTTGTACTTCCCTCTCTCCACCTCATACAGTGGGAAGTAGCGGCTTTGAACGGCCAGACGCCCCATCTGGATGGTCTGCTCGGTCTTAAATCGCCAACCGAGCGGGCAGGGGGCGATGACATGTAGGAGTGCGGGTCCTTCCACATCGGCGGCCTTCTGAACCTTAGTAATGAAGTCACTCCAGTATGACGGGCAGGCCGTCGCCGCGTAATCAATATGATGCGCCAGAGCAAAGGCGATCAGATCCTTCTTCGGCCCGACTTTTCCGGACGACGCTTTACCCACAGGCGTCGTTGTTGTCCACGCACCTTCCGGGGTTGCACTGGACCGCTGAATTCCCGTGTTCATGTAAGCTTCGTTATCGTAGCAAATGTACGTGAAGTCGTGCCGTCTCTCGAAGGCCCCGGAGAGAGCTTGTAATCCAATATCGAATGTTCCACCGTCCCCGCCCAAGATTATGAGGTCGAAATTCTTCTTTTCCCCATTTGGTCTAGACTTGAGGTAGGTTTCGATGCCACTTGCTATGGCAGGGGCGTTCTCGAACAGGCCGTGAGCCCAGGGTACCTTCCACGCAGTGTACGGGTAGATGGTCGTTGCGACCTCCATGCACCCAGTGGATTGTACGACGTACGTCGGACGCTTCATAGCTTTCAGGGCCATTCTCGCGGTTATGGCTCCTCCGCATCCAGCGCACATCCGATGGCCTGGCCCGTAAAGTTCTTCGACCTGCAGGTCAGCTAGCTTTGGCATTTACTCTCGCACCCCCACAAACTCCATCTCAACATCCATAGGCCTAGTCGCAGCCTCCAATCCTGTTCGGAAGACCTTCTCTATGCTGTCAGGTGAAAGATCGCGGCCGCCCAACCCGGCTACAACGTCCAAGACTTTCGGTTGTTGTCGATGGTTGTACAGGGAGCACACGACGTCGCTAGCCAGCGGGCCGGTGTGCGATCCAAGGCTGAGCGCCCGTTCAAGTACGATCACCACATCTAGATTTTCTAGTAGCCGACCCACCTCTTCATGTGGAAACGGCCTGTAGGCGGCTATCTTCAACGCGCCAACGGGAAGCCCCTTCTTTCGAAGGTTTCTGGCGACCCATCTGATTGTACCCGAAGCGCTTCCGAGGGAAACGATCCCAACCTTCGCGTCTTCAAGCCCAAATGGTATGATTCGAGCGTAGCTTCGGCCTACAACGTTTGCGAATTCCCGGGTGACCTCATCGAAAACCTCGGGTACGTTACGCATCGCCTCTTCCTGCTGTCTCTTGAATTCACTGTAGTAATCCGGTAGAGTCAGAGTTCCGAAAGTGAGGGGTCTCTCCACGTCGAGTTTGAGCGAGGCCTGTCGAGCAGGAAGGAACTTATTTGTAATCTCAGGATCGATTAGTGCGATTGGTTCGACGGAGTGCGTGATAACATAGCCATCCATGCACACGGCGAAGGGCAATGATACACGTTCGTCTTCCGCGATCCTGTAAGCCTGTAGAACCCAATCGTATGCTTCTTGCGCGTTTTCCACATAGAGTTGAATCCAGCCCGAATCCCTTGACCCCATCATGTCGGAGTGGTCACCGTGTATGTTTATTGGGGCGGAAAGGGCTCGATTCGCGACGGCCATAACAATCGGGCATCTTAAACCCGAAGCCAAGTAGAGGACTTCATGCATGAGGGCTAAGCCTTGGCTTGAGGTTGCGGTGAACGCTCTGCCTCCGGCTAAGCATGCGCCGACGCATGCAGACATGGCTGAGTGCTCGGATTCGACGTTTACGAAACTTGCCTTCGTCTCCCCCGTTGCCACTAGGTCGGCCAACCGTTCAACTATGATTGTTTGTGGCGTTATGGGGTAGGCGGATACAAAATCGATGTTCGATTGTATAGCAGCTTTCGCTATTGCCTCGGACCCACTCATGGGTACGAGTTCAATCTTCTTCGTGGTTGACATTCTCAGTGCTCCTCCACCATTGTGATTGCCTTGACCGGACATTCGGTTGCACATATGCCGCAGCCTTTGCAGTAGTCGTAGTCGAATGAGATCTTCTTTGGCCCTCGGAGAATTGCTGGCTCCGGACACCAGATCCAGCAGAAGAGACAATTGGTACATTTGGACTCTTGCAGGACAGGCCGTTGGGTTCGCCAATCACCGGTGTGAAACTCCCTCGCTGACCCTGGAGTTGTAATTATTCCGCCGCGAGTGAGGTGCCTCCAGCCCGGCTTCTCGGCTGTACTCATAGTGCGTGGACCTCCTTGAAACCTGACCGGATCATCTTCGCGTTCGTTTCACCCATCGCTCCGTGGAAACGTTCTTTCACTACGGATTCCAAGGATTCGACGGTAACGAATCCCGATGCACCCGCCAGGGCGCCTAACATGATGGTGCTAACCGTTGGCGTCCCAATCAGTTCGACCGCGATTTTCGAGGCGTCTATCGCATATGGGGTTACTCTAGCCTCGTCGCCGATCTTCTTCACTGCTGCAGAGGTTTTCTCACCCGAATTGACTACCAAGAATCCATTTGAAACGAGGCCTCGGGTGATAGGGACAGTTTCGAGCAAGCTTGGCTCGAACACCGCGACCGCGTTAGGTGTATAGACTTGGCTTCGGATCTCTATGGGTTCCGTATCTATGCGGACAAAAGCAGAGACCGGTGCCCCTAGTCTCTCTGGGCCAAAATCAGGGAAGGCCTGCGAGTACTTACCATCTGAAACCGCCGCTTGGGCAAACAGCCGGCTTGCCGTCAAAATGCCCTGGCCGGCGCGTCCGTGAAGCCTAATTTCCTCCATCGTTCCTTGAACTCCTCATATTTAGGCTGCAACGCAAGGTAAATGCTAATTATACTGCCGCATTGTTTCTATATTCGGAAAATAGAACGCGTGTCTTGAGCCTCGCGCTACGACCAGCCTAGGCTAAGGGCACAAACCCTTAAACAAAGCTGACGGAACACCGAACGAAATGCTAGGGCCTGTAGCTCAGCATGGAAACAATACGTGTTTGTGCAACTGGAGCACACGACTGATAGGGTTTCCTCCGAGATCGTGGGGTCGCCGGTTCGAATCCGGCCAGGCCCACCAATTACCACCGAAAATCCCTTACGCTAAGGAGCCTCTGGAATCACAGGTTCTTTACTGCAACAATAACCGCGCCAACGATATTCTGAATCCCGTCTTTCACGAGATGAAACCCGATTCGGTTATAAGAACTACCAATGACGCTTAGAGGCAAACCGGTGACGGAGTTGAAGTTGGCTTTCCAAGTAGCCATTGCGGTCATTCTCGCCGTCGGGTTAGGTTTGGCTCTGGCCTTGCTCTCGTTCGGTCCATCGCAGCCCTTTCCGTTCTCGCAATGCTCGGATTATCAACCGAACTCGGCACCTGGATCCTGCGGACCACTAGCACCAATCCTGCTGGTGCTCGCAGGATGCTTGCTGCTCATTGCCGTGATGAGCGTATTTCGCGGTAGGTCTAAGAAAAAGTAATAGTCGGACGGTTCCCGCCAACAGCGGGTTAGAACTTTCTTCGGCCCTCCGTGTACCGGCCGGTTAAGTTCCAGGTAGAACGTGCGACCGCGCTGTTCAATATTGATGAACGAAAGCGTTAAGCCTACTTCGCATGCTTAGCAAAGTTCGATTAGAATTGGTTTTGCTTCTTTCGAAGAGTCAAGTAACTCCACTCCTTTCGATGAGGGAGTGCATTGACGCAGTCGAAGGGGCTTTCAGAGAATTTGCACTTGGAACCGCGAAGATGCCTCAAAGGGTCTCTTTACCTATGCCCGAGCAAGCAGGCTGGTTTGCGCTGATGCCCGCATTCCTCGCGCATGCTCAATCATTAACAACAAAAATAGTGACCGTGTACACCCACAATTTGACGAAACACAATCTTCCTAACGTGCTAGCCGTAATAGTACTAAACAATGTAGAGACCGGTCAAGTTGAGGCAGTAATGGATGGGTCTCAGATCACGGCTATGAGAACTGGAGCGGCTTCAGGGGTGGCCACGAAATATCTCGCCAGAGAAAACGCAAGCCGAGTGGGGTTATTCGGAGCAGGAGTCCAAGGCCGTCGGCAGCTTCAAGCAATTAGAGAAGTCAGGAAGATCGATTCCGTGAAGATATATGACACATACAAAGAAATGGCGAAGAACTTAGCCGAGGACGTATCGGCCGAGGGCGATGCCACCGTCTCTGTCGCAGACACTCCAAGTGAAGTAGTTCAAAATGCCGATATCATCCTGACGGCCACAACTTCATCGACCCCGCTCTTCGATGGCAAACTCCTACGCCCAGGAATCCACATCAACGCCATCGGAGCATACACTCCCTCGATGCGCGAATTGGACACCGAGACCGTCTCAGCGTCAAAGATCGTAGTCGACTCCGTCGAAGCAGCCCTTACGGAGGCGGGGGACATCATAATTCCCTTAAACGAGGGCGCGATTAGCCGTCAAAACATCTGGGCGGATCTCGGAGAAATCGTAACAGGCAAGAAACAGGGCCGGACTTCGGAAGGGGAAAAGACACTTTTCAAATCCTTAGGTTTAGGTATTCAAGACGCTGCCGTCGCGAAGTTAGTGTTCAGAAAAGCTCAGAGCTTAGGGGTTGGGACCCAATTTGACCTTGCAAATTGAACGACACCGCATTTCCTTTGACATTCCGATCGTTAGGATAGCAACGCCCTAATCAGCTCCGAGTAAAACGAGGCAGTTAGTTTGACGGATTCAAGTTCGACGAATTCATCTGATTCATGGAGCCTGCCTCCTGAAGGCCCGAACTCCAACGTCGGAACCCTTCCTTGATTAGTAAGAATACACGAATCGCAGGGGCCCTCGTGGAAGCCGAGCTTCGGGTTCTTCCCGAGAACTCTCGATGCAACTTGAACCACCTTTGTGACCGCCTCATGGTTTTCAGCTATTTCGAATGGGTCGCAGAACGGGGTTTCACGAGCGATGAACTGTGCCTCGGCGTCTAAGCCAAGTTCCTTCATCAACCCTCTAAGATCGTTAAGGGCAGCTTCGGAATTGTAGCCGGGCACCAGGCATCTGTCGATTACAATCCTGCATCGGTCTGGCACTAGCATAACCTCCTCCTGCCCTCCTTCAATCTTCAGCACGTTTACGGTCGACTGCCCCATTCGCGGGTGTGTGGGGCTGTGTAGTTTAGGTAGGGCGCTGATAAGAGTCGCTGAGTTAGTTATGGCACTCACTCCGTGTTCCGGCCACATTGAATGCGCCGCTTTACCATGAACCATCACATCGAAAACAGTTCGCCCGCGGTGCGCGTTCACCACGCTTAGATCAGTCGCTTCAGAGACCATGGCAAAATCCAAGCCTTCAGTTAACCCCCCCTGAACCAACGCGTATGAGCCCAGATCGATGGATTCTTCATCTACCACTGCGGCAAGCACTACCTCACCTTTTCGCGGCAATCCCTCCGCCCTGCACTCCGCGACTGCCGACAGCATAGCGGCCAAACCAGATTTCATATCTACCGTTCCCCGACCGTACATTCTTCCGCCCTCTATCTCCGCGCCGAACGGATCATGCTCCCAGCCAGCCCCGGCGGCAACTGTGTCCATATGCCCGTTAAGCATGAAACGCGGACCATCGCGCGAGCCCTTTAGTCGGCTTATCACATTCGGTCGCCCCGGTTTAACATCCATCATCTCTACCGGCAATTGGTTGTCCCTGAGCCATTTCGCAATGAAATCAGCCACTCTACTCTCTTCTCCGCATACACTCGGAATCCTCACAAGGTCAGCAAGAAGGGATATGACATCGTTTGACAAAGACGCACACGTGCGAGGACTTCTTACCGGGAGAAGGATTTAGCTTACGCCCTTCGAAAAAGAGAGCTGTTTAGAGGTTTATCAGTTCGCAGAGAGAGTAACTCCCTATGCTCGACCACATTTCATTCATCGGCGGGGGCGTCATGGCTGAGGCCATGTTACAAGGGCTATTGTCAAGGAAACTGGTCAACCCTTCGGAGGTGACCGTAAGTGAACCCCGAAAGGAACGCCGCGAAGAGATGAAAGCGAAGTACCAAATTCTCATCACAGAACGAAACATCAGCGCCGTGGAGGCGTCAAGAATTATAGTTTTATGCGTAAAACCTCAAGACGTCGACAATCTCCTGGGTGAACTCAAAGGCCACCTGAAGCCGGGCCAGTTGATCATCTCAATCGTCGCCGGGACGAGATTAGCGACGTTGAGCGAAGGTCTAGCACACGAAGCGATCGTGCGCGTTATGCCGAATACACCCGCGCAGTACGGAGAAGGAATGAGTGTATGGACGGCTACGCCGGCGGTAACCAAATCACAGCTTGAAGACGCAAAGACGATCTTGGGCGCTTTCGGAAAAGAATTGTTTATGCACGAAGAGAAATTCCTGGACATGGCCACAGCTGTGAGCGGAACTGGACCAACCTACGTCTTCCTTGTGATGGAGGCTATGATCGACGCCGCTGTCCATCTTGGTTTCCCTCGTCATATCGCCTATGAATTGGTTACAGAAACAATACGCGGTTCCATCGTCTACGCCGTGAAATCCGGAAAGCACCCCGCCGAGTTACGCAATCTGGTCACGTCTCCAGGTGGAACGAGCGCCGCGGCGCTTTACCAACTTGAGAAAGGGGGATTACGGACCGTCATCTCAAAGGCGATCTTGGCGGCGTACGAACGAAGCCGCTCACTTGGCGAGCGGCATGTGAGCGTTCATGGGAAGCAGAGGTCGGGGTAATCTGTTTGAAGAGGTCTCACCGGACAAAGTCTATTTAGTCGACTAATTTGGAATCTGGTAGGTCTGATTTTGCAAGTGGCGTCTCGCACACGACCGTTTGGGATAACTCTCCTAGCCGTCCTTCATACCTTACAAGCGATTCTCTTTTTCGTCGGCGGCATAGCCTTGATTGCGCTCGGCACTATGATCAGGCGCGGATTTATCCATCGACTCCTAGGCGGGGTCGCATCTTTGTCCGGAGTAGTCGTAGTGATTATTGGACTGCTGTATTTGGGATTGGCTTGGGGGTTATGGAGTGGTAGGCTATGGGCGTGGGCGATTTCACTTGTGTTGGCCGGCCTTGGAATAATCTTCTCTCTAATCTCTCTTCTTAGAGGACGATTTCTCATATTGATAGTGCTGATACTCGACATCATAATCATCTACTACCTTCTTACACCCCACGTGCGGACTTTCTTTCGGGAATATAATCGCCCTACCCAACCTCAGTCTATGCCTCAACCAGCTCAGTCAACTCCTCCATCGACCACTACCGCTAGGACCTGCCAGAATTGTGGAGCACCGACTCAAGGGAATGAGAATTTCTGCGCACATTGCGGGAAGCCCATCAAATAGGCGACACCTGGACGCCGTTTATGGATCTCGTCGTCCATTTCGGAACCCCTGCAACACGATGCAGACACATCCCATAGAAGAAATCAACGCAGATCAAAGATAGAGACTCCTCTATAGTCGGCCGCTTTCAGAGGGGCAAACATCCGCCGTAAGTAGGTCTCGTCATGGAGACGTACCCAGTCTTGCGCTTTCCAACGCTTTTATGATGTCGTTCTTGGAGATTATCCCAACCAACCGTCTGGGCTTGGGTCTGTCGACGATGACGATTCTGCCCAACCCTGTCTTATACATAAGGTCCAAGACTTCTTGAACCTGCGAATCCTGATAGGCGGGGTGAACGTCTCTGTCGCAGATATCGGAGACCTTAGTCTCGAACCACTTTTCATGAGGCACCGACTTAACTTCCTGTAACGAAAGACGACCGATAAGTCCTTCGCGATCGACAACCGGAAATGTCTTGTATTGATAGACATAGAGGTACTCTTCGACAAAATCGAGTACCGATAGTTCAGCGGGCACTGCTACGACTTGCTTTGTCATTATGTCACTCGCCTTTAGGTGTGCGATTTGAGCGATGTCTATTTCATCGTGCAGCTTTTGCTGGTCGGAGACCGAATACTCGCCCGATACTAAGTAGCTTATGGCGGCGGCGATTAAGCTAGGAATCAGATATGCTGGGCCCGCCGTTGTCTCAGCGACGAAGACCACTGCGGCGAGCGGAGTCTTGTAACCTGCCGCCAAGAATGACGCCATACCTACGGCAACGAAGAGGCTCACGTTTGATGGAAAGAGGAGTTCTCCGAAAAGCCCGCCAACAGACGCACCCATCACGATTTGGGGGATGAAGATACCGCCTACACCCGTGGTGCCTAAAGTAAACGATGTCGCAATCAGTTTCATTATGAAGAGAGTCAGGAGTGCGAGCGGTGATACTCCCGGCGTTAACGATAGGCTTACAATATCATAAGAAAGCCCAAGGGGGTATGGCTTGTGGAACATGACAACACTGAGTACTCCTATGGCGGACACAACACAGGCGCCGAGCAGCCCCTTGTAATAGAGTGGCCCAGGAATAGTCTTCACGAATTTACTTACGCCCTTATAGACTGCTATGAAGCCGAGTGCCGCCGCGCCGATAATCAGACCAAGGACCGCTGAGCCGATCAGGTCCATCGCTGAAGGCCCAAAAGGCAGGAAGCTGGAGAAGGCCATTCTAGGAAATTGAAAGAGCGGTTGCGAGCCGTCAATTGATATCAAGCTCAGGTATGATGTAACGGCCGCAAAGAGAGATGGTATAAGGGCGTTGTGAGCCAAGTCGTCTTTGAACGGCGCCTCCAAAGCGAAAATGATTCCCGTCAAAGGGGCCTTGAATATGGCTCCTATTCCTGCAGCCGCACCGGCAAGCATGAGCGTCCGCCTGTCCTCATCCGTAATTCCCATGCGGCCGAACTTGCTAGAGATCCATGACCCCACCACACCGCCTGCATAAATCGACGGCCCCTCCTGTCCGGCACTTCCCCCAAGGCCTATGGTTGCCGCGGCCGCTAGCATTTTCAGAGGGAATGATCGGATGTCTATCTGGGCATTAGGGTTATTGTAAGCTTCCACAACTTCTTCGGTGCCGGAGTTAATTGGGCTTCGTGATTTGGATAAGAGGAGTGCGCTTAAGAGAAACGCAAAAAGAACGGATGGAAAAATGAGCAGGTAGTTCATTGAGAAATACGTCGAAAAGTTGGACCACAGAGTTAGGTTGGCAACGAAATCGAAGAGAGCGACAATAATCCCGGTAAGCAAACCCAGCACGGTGGAGAGGATAACCCACTTCTTGACGTAGCTCAGAAAAGGCTCATGCGTGCGTAGCGTAGGTTTCGGTAGATACTTCTGTAAGCGTTTCAAGCGGATACCTTTGCTTTGAGTTAGAGGAGATTCCACTTATACATGATGGGTCATCTCGGTAACTTGGAAGGCCCCATTGCACGACGCTATCCAAATCTGTTAAGAGCCAGCGGGACGCATAGACGTTGCGATGTCAAGTTGGCAACTGTACCGGAAATAGCCGAAAAAATCCTAACTGTTTTTCGCGAGAAGACGAAAAGCAAGGGCTCGGCGGAGGTTTCCGCCACCGAGTTATATCATATGTTTCAGGGCGTGTCCCACGATATGATTCAGGCGGCGGTCCGATACTTGTCAGATAGGGATTTCATTGCACCTCACAGTTACAGCTTGACTGCCAAAGGTATGGTAAAACAAGTGCGGCCCGATGAATGGAAGATAGAGTAAGCTCTCAACGACCCGCATGATACGAGGCTTACCTGTTAAGTTCCGTGTCCGCTGGCATGTTTGCCCAACGTAAGCGGGGAACCTCCGGTAAGTTATCGAGTGAAAATGTTAGAGGTGTGGTGTTGGTTCACACCATGCATAGGCCTCGTGGCGTTATAAGACGGTGGATTCCATTTTCAGTTCAACACCTTGAGCGATTGGGGGCAGCGCGCTAAACGCGTCGACCGAAGTCTTCGTGCTTACACGCCTGCTCCATCAAACCCATCTTCTTTGGGAGCCCT
>Ga0187769_10002125_pt1 | contig 11523 bp, 10 predicted proteins | sample 0116_SJ02_MP02_1_FD_133140 | JGI IMG/M metagenome (GOLD analysis project Ga0187769, IMG submission 133140) | Tropical peat soil microbial communities from peatlands in Department of Meta, Colombia - 0116_SJ02_MP02_10_MG | ecosystem: Environmental > Terrestrial > Soil > Wetlands > Peat | place... | reverse complement strand
TCTAGTACGCTCCGTGGGAACACTCGAGTTTCCGGTGGCTGAATGTGGGGAGGGGATGGAATCCGTCGGGGCAGGCAGCCTCTTCGCTGGTCGGGCAGGGATCGCGATCGCGTGGGGCGTGCGCACGCCTCGCTGCGACGCTGTTGGTGGTCTCGCTCCTCGCCAGCTTGGGCGTGCTGGTCGACACCGCCGGCGCCCGCTCCCCCCTGCATATCGACCCGCTGCTGCAGCTGGGGCAGAAGCTCACCGCGAGCGGCGAGTCCTCGACGAATGAATTCGGCAGCATGGTCGCGCTGTCCGCGGATGGCGCGACTGCGCTGATCGAGGGCGCTGAAGCCACATACGTGTTCACGCGCTCGGGTGGGCGCTTCAGCGAGCAGGCGACACTGCCAGCGGGTGTGGGCATGGCGCTCTCCGGCGACGGGCACACGGCGCTGGTGGCAACCAGCGCCGGCACGGAGGTGTTCACGGGCTCGGGCGCGAGTTGGAGTGAGCAGGCGACACTGCCGGCCGGCAGGGGCGTGGCGCTCTCCGAAGATGGCGACACCGCGTTGATCGGCAACCCCGCCGCCAATGAAAAGTCCGGGCAAGCGTGGATCTACACGCGCTCCGGCGCCAGCTGGTCCGAGCAGGCCGAACTGGTCGGCCACGAAGACACCAGCGACAGCGAATTCGGCTACAGCGTCGCGCTCTCAGCCGACGCCGGCACCGCCCTCGTCGGCGGCCCGGCCTACAGCACGCACAGGGAAAGCGCCCCGGCTGGCGCGGCGTGGGTGTTCGCCTACTCCGGCGGCGAATGGGCCCAGCAGGGACCGGCGATCCTGGGGGCCGAGCAGGAGGCCCCCGCGGTCGGCAGGAAGGGCACGTTCGCCACGAGCGTGGCGCTGTCAGCCGAAGGGGATACCGCCCTGATCGGAGGAGACAACGCGTTTTCTGAAGCCCCGTATTTCAACGCCCTCGCGGGGGCGACGTGGGTGTACACACGCACGGGCTCGAGTTGGCCGACGACCGGCGTGGAACTGAGCGGCGAACCGATCTACTCGAACATCGACGCCGGCCGCGGCGAGGAGAGCGTCGCGCTGTCGGCCGACGGTCGCACGGCGTTGATCGGCGGTGATCGGCACGCCGGCCTGGGGGCGGCGTGGCTGTTCACGGAAGGCGGTTCGGGCTGGAGCCAAGGCACAGAACTGCAGGGCGGCAGCGAGACGGCTTTCCAGGGTCTCTTCGGCGCGGGCCTGGCGCTGTCCGCGGACGGCCGCACCGCAGTGATCGGCGACCCGCTCGACAGTGGTCAGGTCGGCGCGGCGTGGCTGCTGACGCCTACCCCGACCGTCACGCACGTGAGCCCCGCCGCCGGAGCGGCCGGCGGCGGCACGCTGGTGAACATCACCGGAGAGAACCTCGCGGGCGCGAGCGAAGTCGACTTCGGCTCCACGAGCGCGACCCACTTCGAAGTCGACTCGGAAACCTCGATCACCGCCGTGGCCCCGGCGGGCGCGGGCACGCTCGACGTGACGGTGACGACACCGGAAGGCACGACTGCGCCCACGCCGGCGGACGACTTCGGCTACTACGCCGAAGTGAGTACCTTCACCACCGGGCTGGGCGGCGGTGTCCTCGGCCAGATGATCGGCGGAGCAGGCGGCGAACTGTGGTTCCTGGAGTCCGGCAGGCAAGACACCGGGCGCATCACACCCGCAGGCGCCATCAGTCAGCTCGAAACGGGCGAAGTGAAACAGATGACGCTTGGCGCCGGCGACTACGTCTACCTGCTGCACACCGGGCGCATCTCACCAGCGGGCGTCTTTCTCAAACCCTTCTGGTGGGTGCCTGACGAAGCGACGTTGAGGTGCACCTCCTACGTATACGACTTTGCGGCGGTCACGCACGGGGCCGGAGGCAGCGTGTCGTACACAGGGTACGAACCTGACTTTGAACGCCCCGAACTCTGCCATGTGGAGGAAACGCCTACAGAAGGCTTTGCAGGATCTGGCCTTCCAGAAACCCACACCAGCGACCGCGTTCCGCGTGTGTTGGCTGGCGGCCCGGGCGATGTTTGGTTCGAATGGTACGGCACGGAAATAGTCCGTCTTGCCGCGACCGCGGCGGGTGATCGTCAGTATCCGCTTGGAAGCGCGATCGCCGGCATGGCCGTGAGCGCCGGCGACGAAGCTTGGTTCACCGAGCCCGAAAGGGACGCGATCGGGCGGCTGACCCCGGCTGGCACGCTCACGCAGTACACCCAGGGGATCGCCGCCGCGCCGGGCGCGATCATCGCCGGGAGCGAAGGCGACATGTGGTTCACCGAGCCCGCCGCCCACGAGATCGCGAGGATCACTCCGGAAGGCGCCATCACGCAGTTCTCGCAAGGAATCGATAGCGCCCCGCAGGGCATCGCGCTGGGGCCCGAAGGCGAAGTGTGGTTCACCGCGGAATCGGGTGAGATCGGGCGCCTGACGTTCAGGCCCCCGCCCACCGTCGAAACACTAGCGGCGTCCTCGATCGGGCAGGAGAGCGCCACGCTTAACGCAAGCGTCGACCCGCAAAGGCGCCGCGGTGTCATACTGCCGCTTCGAATACAGCTCCGCTTACGAATACAGCCAGTCGAAAACGTATCAGTCGAGCGTGCCGTGCGCGTCGCTGTCGGGATCCGGGGACAGCCCTGTGCAGGTGTCAGCCGTCCCGACAGGGCTCATATGGAGGGGCGTTTGTCAAGTGGCAGGGGTGATCGGCCGTCGGGGTGCGGAGGGGTTCACGGGCATGGTGGCGTGGGCGGTTCCCGGGGCGCCACGAGCTGAAGTGCCGGCTTGATCGACCATTCTGGTCAGGCTCATATGCGAGGGCTGGTTACCTCAAGACCCTTGTTCGTCGCCGGGCTCGCAATCTAGGAGCGGGCGCCACCCGGCGGGTGAAACCGGCGGGTTGCCCATAGCCCGTGTTCGCGCGCCCGTTGATGGCGACGTGGCGGCCTTCGTGGTTGCTCGTGGCGCCCCGGCAGCCGCCGGGGCCGTGATGTCGGTTGATCCTCAGTCCAGGGTCGCGGCCTCCCAGCAGAACGCGGCGAGCTCGCGCGCGCACGCGATCGCGACGGTCCCGGTGCGCTTGCCGCGCTTGCCCTGAAGGTGCGTCCAGCGCTCGTGCAGGCGACGCTGGCAGCGCCACGCGATCTGCACGACACGGGGGTCCTGGCCTGCCTGGCGAGCAGCGATGCCCTCGCCGACCGCGGGGCGATGGCGGTAGTGGTGAGCGGCCTCTACCAGCAGCCGTCGGGCGTGCGGCGGCCCGGCCTTGGTGATCTGCCCCTGGGTGCGCTTCTCGTCAGAGGTGTACTCGCTCGGCACCACCCCCAGAAACCCTGAGAGCAGCGCTGGCTTGGCGAACCGGTGAAAGTCACCGACTTCTGCGCACAGCCCGGCGGCGGTGAGCGTGTCGACCCCGCGGAAGCACCGCAGCCGTGCGACCGTCTGCGCGTGGCTGCTCTCGCCGACCGCGACCTCGAGGGCGTTGATCAGCACGCGGCGTCGCTGCACGAGACCCTGGACCGCGCAAAGGTAGTCGAGGAACGTCGCCTCAGAGACGGCGTCCTGGAAGCTCAGTTTCGCCAGCCACCGCTCGTGCGGCTGCGTCCACGCCTTGCTCGGGAACCGGTGTCCCCTGCGCAGCAAGAACTTCGACAGCCGATGGCGGCAGCGCATCAGGTCCTTGCGCGCATCCTCGATGCAGCGCACCAGATCACGGAACTGCTCGTCGGTCTCGCTCGGCACGAACGCGTAAGACAGCTCGCCCGCAGCGAACAACCGCACCAGCCGCTTGGCGTCACGACGGTCGGTCTTCACCCGGTCACCCGGCGCCCGAGGGATCGACCCCGGCGCCACGACCCGCACGTCAAGGCCGCGCTCCTCGGCGACCCTGGCCAGCGCAAACCCCGTCGGCCCCGCCTCATACACCGCGCGCACCGCACAATCGAGATCCTCCAAGAACACCGGCACCACCTTCGCCGGCTCGCCCCGCAACCGCTGCACACGCAGCTCGCCCGTGCCCGGATCGAGCACCGCGGCGACCGTCTGCGCCTGATGAACATCAAGCCCGACAAGAGCCATACTCTCTGACATGGTCGGCACCTCCCATAGCTGGGGTGTCGGCGCCAGGCCAATCCTGACGCCCAGTCCCCGCACATCTATGCGCGGGGTGCCGGCCGATCCTGCCTCACACGCCGAACAGCCGAACCTCCATAGGGTCTAGGCGGTCTCTCCAACGGGACCGACTACATCTACAACACGCACTTCCAGCAGATCGCCACAGTCAACGCCGGCAACGGGTTGAGCGCGGACGGCCACGAGTTCCTGATCACCCCCTGGAACACGGCGCTGATCCTCTCCTACACCACCGCCACCGCCGACCTGACACCGATCGGCGGCCCGGCCGACCAGACGGTCGTCAACGGCGTGGTGCAGGAGATCGACATCGCCACCGGCAGGGTGCTGTTCCAGTGGAACAGCGAGGATCACGTTCCCTTCAGTCAGAGCGAGCAGCCGCTGCCGGCCTCGCCGAGCACGCCGTGGGACTGGTTCCACGTCAACGCCGTCAAGCTCGACACCAACGGCAACCTACTGATCGACGCGCGCAACACGTGGACGACGTACGAGGTGAGCCTGCGGACGGGCGACACCCTCTGGCAGCTCGGCGGCAAGGACTCGAGCTTCAAGCTCCAGGCCGCGCCCGGGCAGTCGCTGGACGACGCCGGCGAGATCTTCGCCTGGCAGCACGACCCGGAGGCGCTCGGGAACGGCATCTACACGTTCTTCGACAACGAGTCCTCCGGCACCCCCGAGTATCCGGTGAGCCGCGCCGTGACCGTACAGCTGAACTTCTGGGACCGCACGGCCACGCTGATCAAGTCGGTCGACCAGCCCGAGGGCCTGGTGGCGCCGTCGCAGGGCAACGCCCAGACCGCAGCTCAGGGCAACCTCGTGGTCGGCTGGGGGGCGCTGCCGTACTTCTCCGAGTTCGGGCCTTCCGGCAACCTGCTGTTCAACGCCGAGTTCCCCGCCGGCGTGAACTCCTACAGGGCATACGCGGAGCCGTTCCCAGGCTTCGCCGGCCCGCCGTTCGGGCCCTAGCAGCACGCACGCCGGGCCGGCCGATGTGCGCCGGCCCGGCGCCGCTGTACCGTTGGTGTGTGTCCGCACGCGCGCGCATCCTGCTGTTCGGTCTGGCCGGCGCGCTGGTGCTCGCGGGCGGTCTGTGTGCCGCGTCGGTCGGCGGCGTCACCGGCGAAGTGCTGACGATCGTGCTGATCTCCGCCGGCCTGGCCGGCGCGCTGCTGCTGGTCTTCCTCGAGATCGGCCTGGAAGAAGAACGCGATCTCGTGCGCGAACAGCAGCGACGACGCGCACGCGAACAGCGCATCCGCGGCCGCGGGCGGCTGCCGCGGCTGCCGCGCCGGCCGCGGCGCCCCAGCTGAGCGCCGCGCAGGCAAGATCTGGGTCTGCTCAGGGTGATCCGCCGCTGAAGCCCGGCAGCGGCCCCGGCCCCGGCTGTTCGAGCTGAGTGCTCTGCTGCTGCCAGCTGACGGTGAAGGCCCCGTTGAGTGTGCTGGTGGTGGACGGCACGGCCGCCGTCACGTGCGTGGGTGCCACGCGCGCCCCCGCGCGCCCGCGCGCACCGCTGGAGGCGGGCTGCTGCAGTTCCAGCGCCGTCGCAGACCAGCTGGGGTCGATGACTGCGCCGGTGTGGCTGCCCACGACGGCGCTCGCGGCCGAGAACGCCACCTGGCCGAAGTTGGTGAGCGGCAGCACCTGACAGGTCTGGTTGTTGACGCACAGCGACGGTGCCTCCACGATCCACTCGGCCGAGGAGGTGTCGAGGTTCGAGGTGTGCCTGGTGGTGGAGAAGCGCGCGCCGGTGCTGAGGTTGCGGATGCGCAGCGTCACGTCATCGCCGATCACCGTCGCCGAGGCAACCAGCTCGTCGCCGGGGTGCACGGCGAGCTCGAGGTTCACGGGTTCGGCGGGCAGCAGCTCATACCAGCTGCTGTACACCGGGCTGCCGGAGCCGGTGCAGTCGGCGTCGGTGCCCACCTGCTCGAGTCCGCGTGCGTTTTCGCTGTAGCCGCCCAGCCCCACCCACACCGCGGAGTCGGCTTCGCTGCCGGGGCTGCACGTCGCGCTCGGCTCGCGCCATGAGCCGGACACGCTGCGGAAGTGCGCGCCGGCGCCTGCGCGGCGCCTGGCGACGTAGCCGGCCCAGTTGGCGCTGACGCTCGCGTGCGTCGCCGCAGCCGCTGAGCTGGCCGGCGCGGGAGGTGCCGCCAGCGCCGCGTTTGCGGTCAGTAAGCCGTAGGTGCAGGCGCCGAGCACGGCGGCACTGCGGGTGAGCTTGCTCAGGTTCATGCCACAGAGCATGCGACCGCAAGCTTAAAGGGCTGTTGGCGATCGCTAAGGGCAGGCTAGGAATGCGGTACGCGGCCGTTGCCGGCGATCAGCGTCTGGCGGCCGCTGTCCGTCCACACCACCTGCTCGCGACCGGGCCCCACGCCGACCATCGCCACCGGTGCGCCGACGTGCTCGGCGATGAAGTCGAGGTATTCGCGGGCGCCGTCGGGCAGGTCGGAGAGGGTGCGGCACTCGCCCAGATCCTCCCTCCAGCCGCGCAGTTCGGTCAACTCGGCGACGGTGTGATGCAACACGGTCTGGTGATAGGGGAAGTCTTCGAACTCCGCCCCGTCGGCGCCGCGGTAGCTGGTGCACACGTGGATGCGGTCGAGACCCGAGAGGACGTCGAGCTTGGTGATCACCAGCGCGGTCAGCGTGTTCAGCCGCGCGGCGTAGCGCAGGGCGACGAGATCCAGCCAGCCCGTGCGGCGCGGGCGCCCGGTGGTCGTGCCGAACTCGCCGCCGCGGGCGCGAATCGTCTCGCCCATCTCGTCGTGCAGCTCGCTCGGGAACGGTCCGGCGCCGACGCGCGTCGTGTACGCCTTGGCGATGCCCCAGATTTCGTCGATCGCCTTCGGCCCGATGCCGCTGCCCACGCAGGCGGCGCCTGCCAGCGGATTCGATGAGGTGACAAACGGATAGGTACCGTGGTCGATGTCGAGCATCGCCCCCTGTGCCCCCTCGAGGATGATCGTCTTGTCCTCGGCCAGCATCTCCCACAGCAGCTTCGAGGTGTCGGCAATGTGCTGCTCGAGGCGGTGGCCGTAGGTGAGGTATTCCTCGGTCATCGTGTGCAGGTCGAGCGACGGGTCCTTCTCGAATGGGCGCAGCGACAGCCGCTTGGGCTCCATCGCGGCGACGATCTTCTTCTTGAGGATCTTCTCGTCGAGCAGGTCCTGCACGCGGATGCCCAGGCGCGCGGCCTTGTCCGCGTAGCAGGGGCCGATGCCGCGGCGGGTGGTGCCGATCTGCAGGCTGCCGAGCTTGGCCTCGCCGGCGGAGTCGAGCAGCAGGTGGTAGGGCATGATCAGGTGCGCGTTGGCCGAGATGCGCAGGCCGCTGACGTCAACGCGGCGCGCGCGCAGCGCATCCAGCTCCTCGATCAGCACCTTCGGGTCGATGACCACGCCGTTGCCGATCATGCAGCGCTTGCCCGCGTACAGGATGCCCGAGGGGATCAGGTGCAGCTTCCACTCCTCCTCGCCGCGCACGATCGTGTGCCCCGCGTTGTTGCCGCCCTGGAAGCGCACGACCGCGTCGCCGTGCTCGGCGAGCAGGTCGGTGATCTTGCCCTTGCCCTCATCGCCCCACTGGGCGCCCACTATCACGATTCCCGGCATGACCAGTGAAGTGTACGGAGGGGCACAGTTCGGCCCGGGAGACTCAGCGCACGCGTGGCCGCCTGCGCCGTCGCTCGACGCTGGTCACTGCTCGCGAGCTGCCGGCTCGACCGTCCCGCTGGCCCGCAGCAGATGCTCGCGCCGGCGATCCTCGTCCACGCGCCGGCGATCCTCGCCGAACAGCGGCAGCGGGTCGCCGCACATCTCGATCAGGCGTGAGACCGTGCGCGCGCCGATCTGCTCGGAGAGCTCATCGGGTTGCAGGTTGGTGGTGATGACGATCGAGCGCTGTTCCTCATAGCGGGTGTTCACGATTGAGTACAGCTGCTCGAGCGCCCAGTCGGTGCGGTTCTCGGCGCCCACGTCATCGATGTGCAGCAGGTCGACGCCGGCGAGGCGGTCAAGGAAACCGACCACGCCGTCCATGTCCTCGATCGACTCACGGATCAAGTTGAGCAGCCGCGGCAGCGAGTAGATCGCGACCGTGCGCCCGGCGTCGAGCGCCGCTTTGGAGATCAGCATCGCCAGCATCGTCTTGCCGGTGCCGATGTCTCCCATGATCCACATCCCCCTGCCCCTGTCGAGGTTCTCCTCGATCTGCGTCGCGAACGCACGCGCCAGCCGCAGCTGCTCCGGGAACATGCCGAGGTCTGACCCCAGCAGGCGCTCGAAGGAGATGTCGCGGTAGCGACGGGGTATGTTCGCCTCCAGGCGGCGCACGCGCCGCCTGGCGATCAGCGTGGCCCTGCAGCGGCAGTCGCGGGCCGTGTTGGTCGTCTCGTCGATCACGAAGCCGCTGCCGTCGCACAGCCCCAGCGGGCAGCGCTCATCGCCGCGTCCGCCCCGTCGTGCCAGCAGCGTCAACGGGTCGGGGGGCTCGTCCGTGAAGCCGGGCGGTCGATCGTCGATCATGCGTAGCGCTCGCTGGCGTAGTTCATGAACTTCGGGTACTCCTTCTGGAAGGTGAGCGTCACTTTGCCGACGGCGCCGTTGCGGTGCTTGGCGATGATCAGGTCGGCCTCGCCGGGGCGCTCGGAGTCCTCGTCGTAGTACTCGTCGCGGTAGATGAACATCACCAGGTCGGAGTCCTGCTCGAGGTTGCCGCTCTCGCGCAGGTCAGATAGCTGTGGGATCTTGGGCGAGCGCTGCTCGACGGCGCGGCTGAGCTGCGAGAGGGCGATCACCGGCACCCCCAGCTCGCGCGCCAGGATCTTCAGCCCGCGCGAGAGCTCGCCGACGGCGGTCACGCGACTGTCGTAGCGACTGTCCGTGCGCATCAGCTGCAGGTAGTCGACGATGATCAGCCCCAGCCCCCCCTCGCACTGGCTGTGCAGCCGCCGCGCCTTGGCGCGGATCTCCAGCATTCCCACGTCGCTGGAGTCGTCCACCCACAGCGGCGCGCTCGACAGGCGCTCGCTGGCCTTGACGATCTTCGGCCAGCGCTGCTCGGCCACACGCCCCTTGCGCAGCTCCTCGCCCTTGATCCTGGCCTGCGAGGCCACGAATCGCTGTGCGAGCTCCGCCTCGGCCATCTCCAGCGAGAACAGCGCCACCGGGCGGCCGTGTTCGACCGCCGCGTTCTCCGCGATGTTGCACACGAGCGCGCTCTTTCCCATCGCCGGCCGCGCGGCGATGATGATCAGATTGCCCGGCTGAAAGCCGCCGGTGATCTCGTCGAGGTCCTTGAAGCCCGACGGCGTGCCGGTGAGCGCGGTCCCTTCCCGCGAGAGCCGGTGCAGCTTGTCGAGCTCGTCGTGCAGCACCTCCTCGATTGCCCGGAAGTCCTGCTGGCGATCGTCGCGCGCGACCTCCAGCATCGCCTTCTCCGCCTGCTCCACCAGCTCGCGCGGGGGCGCCTCGTGGCTGAGCACGCTCTCCTGGATCTCATACGCGCTCTTCAGCAGGCGTCGCAGCAGCGCGTTCTCGCGCACGATCTGCGCGTAACGGCGGGCGTGGCCGGCCGCCGGCACCGCCCCCGTCAGCTCATCCACCGTCGTCGGGCCGCCGATGTCCTCCAGCTTGCCCATCTGGCGCAGGCGGTCGGTGACCGTCAGCACGTCGACCGGCTCGCTCTCGTTGTACAGCGCGAGCATCGCCTCATAGATCGTGCCGTGGCGCTCGCGATAGAAGTCCTCCGGGCGTAGCCCCTCCTCGATCACAAGCGCGTACAGCGAACGGTCCGACAGCAGGATCGCGCCCAGCACCGACTGCTCGGCGTCGAGGTTGTGCGGCGGCGTGATCGCGCCGGGCTCCGGCGTGCTCGCCCGGCCGTTCGTCTGGGATGTGACGCTTATGGCCATAGCCGAGCCGAGTCTAGGTAGCCCTCATCATCCGTCTGGCACATCTCTCCGCTACCTCGGAAGATTTCACGCCCACGAACACATGTTCGCACCACCCCAGGACGGACTTCTGCCAAGCGAAGCACGTGAGGCGACTCGGCCCCCCGCCGCGTCAGCGGCCCGGGGCCGATCGACTCACGTGCGGAGCGCCTATTTCTTGGCCACGACCATGGTCTTGACCGTGGCGGTCACGCCCTCGACCACCTCGACCACGACCATGTAGGTGCCGACGTTCTTGATCGGCTCGGGCATGTGCACGCCCCGTTTGTCGATCCGCAGCCCGCGCGCTTCACGGATCGCCGTGGCGATGTCCTGCGCGGTGACCGACCCGAACAGACGTCCGTCGGCGCCTGCCTGCTGGGGGATCGTGAGCACCGTGCGGTTGAGCAGGTTGACGTTCTCCTGTGCCCGCTCGACCGCCTCGCGGGCCGCCCGCTCGACCGCCGCCTGGCGCTGGCGGACGGTTTCGATCGCTCCCTTGGTCGCCGGCTGGGCCAGCTTGCGTGGGATCAGATAGTTGCGCAGGTAGCCCTTGGAGACGTCCACCACGCTGCCCTGCTCGCCGAGCGTCTCGACATCCTGGAGAAGGATCGCCTCTGGCATCGTCGTCCTCTCAGGTCCGCAGCGTCAGCGTTCGCCGCGGTCGCGATCGCGGTCACGGCCGCGCGGCGAGTCGTCGCGGCCACCCTCGTTGACGTACGGCAGCAGCGCCAGCTCGCGCGCGCGCTTGACGGCGCGGGCGATCTGCACCTGATGGCGCCGGCAGGCGCCGGTGATGCGCCGTGAGCGGATCTTGCCCTTCTCGGAGATGAACTTGCGCAGCGACGCGACGTCCTTGTAGTCGACCTGCTCGACCTTGTCGCGGCAGTGCTGGCACGGCTTGCGCCGAGTGCTGCCGGGACCGCCCTTCTTGTCGCGCCGGCGCACCGGCTTGCCGCGGCTGCTCCTTTTGGCCATCAGCTCATCCTGCCGAGGCTTGAGTGGTCGTCGGGCTTGGCTGCGGTTGAAGGCACTGGCACCTCGCTGGCGTGAATCTACGGTCGATGGCTAGAACGGAATGTCGTCGTCGCCGGCTGCTGCGGCGACCGGTGCGGGCTGGAAATCCCCTTCGTCGACTGGGACGTCGCCACCCCGAGCGGGTCCGTTCCCGGAGAACCCGCCGCCTGCGGCTTCGTCGCGCGAGCCCAGGAACTGCACCGAGTCGGCAATGATATCGATTGCCTGGCGTTTTGTGCCGTCCTGCGCCTCCCACTCGCGCCACTCCAGGCGACCGTCGATCGCCACCGGGCGCCCCTTGGACAGGAAACGCGCGGCGTTCTCGCCCTGCGCGCCCCACACGGTGATGTTGAAGTAGTTGGGCTTGTCCTCCCATTCGCCCGTGCTGGCATTCTTGCGGCGCGTGTTGCACGC
>Ga0187769_10002124_pt1 | contig 11523 bp, 19 predicted proteins | sample 0116_SJ02_MP02_1_FD_133140 | JGI IMG/M metagenome (GOLD analysis project Ga0187769, IMG submission 133140) | Tropical peat soil microbial communities from peatlands in Department of Meta, Colombia - 0116_SJ02_MP02_10_MG | ecosystem: Environmental > Terrestrial > Soil > Wetlands > Peat | place... | reverse complement strand
GGGGGCTCCTGAGGATGTTGTCGCGCCCAAGGAGAAAAATGGCGACGTCGACTTGCGGCCAAGTAAATCGGACCGATAAAGATTTGCCGTTTCACTTGGTTCGATTATCAGATAGCTGCTTCCGCGTCATTCCTTTTTCTGATCGGTCTAAGAGCAAATAAACCACATCAACAAAGTGAAATTGAAACGTCTTAGTCACTGTGCTTTGCTTCAGGTTGAGGGTAGCTGGGACTGCCGCGGCCTGCCTACCTGTGTCGCACCCACCCCAAGCGCGTGAGTACCCTTCCGCGCTTGGGGTTTCTTATTTAGGCAAGCGCCGGCGCTGCACGAGCGCCGGGAAGTTTGCCAGGCCACGCGGATAGCGGCCCGGAGTCCTCGCGGGCTGCCGCTGGATTACCAGTTATAGGATAGGGACGCCGATCACGCGCGAGCTCTGCCGGATAAGACAGCGCGCGACAGGCTCAAGTCTTATCGCGCGCGCTACCCTCTTGCCGCGGCTTGGGAAGTCGCGGCCGAGGACGGCAACCCTCGGTCGCGGCGCTATGATGCGCTTATTCGGGAAATCGCAGTCAAGGCGAAAAGCAACCACAGAATTGCGATGCCATCGCTAGCAGTTGGTGCCATTCAGAATGCACCTGGGCCAGCGCAGCGTGCGTGTATTTGCCGTCCACTGCATACCAATCGACGGCTGCGAAAATACCTAGTGGTATTGCTGCTATCCGCATCATCGGGCTTAGATTGCCCGACCTTCAGTTAAAAAGAAGTGTCAACGCCGCTAGTCTGCCGGCACCGGCCACTTGTCGACCACGCAAGCGCTGCCGGTTTAATAACGCGCGGCGGGGTCAAACTTCATCGCCGCGCTTCGTACCAACTAGTCTGAGCACCCCGATCGCGATCGCCGCAAGGCCGATGCCGACGACCAGGACCGACAGCATGTCTTGGGGAGCATCACGAAGTATGTGAGCCCACAAACCGCTTAACTTGTCGGCCATTTCTCTAAGACCCGGATGCTCTGCCGGATGTAGTAGCGCCCGGCCATGTTGAAGCGAATGCCAGCGTCGAAAATGTCGTGTGCATTGTCGATGCGATTGCCGGCATCAGCTTCGCTTATGCTGTTGTGTTTGGCGCTGCCGCTCTCATAGCCCGATTATGCATTCTTTCTGCACGAACACAGCGAACTTTATCCAAATTTGAGACGAATGTAGAGACGCCCTTTAATCGAGCTGTCATTTAGATTGAGCGACAATCGCTCGACCCGGTTCGCAGTTGGAGTCATTATCATGTCGTCGGCAGCTTTGACGGAAGGCCGAGCAATGCCGCGCCAACGCCTTGGCCGGTTGGCGACCATGGTTGTTGGGGGCGGTGCACCACCTCGCTATTGCCTCGTCACCGACTATTCCGAAGGAGGAGTTCGAGTAAATTCCAATGGGCTGAAGATTCCCGACAAATTTGAGTTGCGCTTTTTAGGCGATGGCCACTTCAAGGACGGAGAGTACCAGGTGATCTGGCGAAATGATCCAACCGTAGGGGCCAAGTATGTTGGTCCGTCGCCGAACACTTGAAACGTTGTCGCTTTGTCTCAGCCCCCGCTAAGTGATTTTGCGCCTTTGCTGTGCTGCTTGCGCGGTTATCAAAGCCTGCCTAACCGGCCGGTCCCTTTAGCTCGACGCCGTTGCCCTCTGGATCATGTAGGTAGATTGATAGGCCCCTACCCTCGGCACCGTAGCGTGAAGCCGGTGCGCCGCAGGCGACTCCTTTGTTGGCAAAGTGCACAGCAATAGCCGCGGCGTCGAACGGCTCAACGCGCAGACACAGGTGATCGAGATTGGCCGCGCCGGTTCTCGACGTGCCGTCAGCTGGACCGGGTTCATCAGCGGGCACGATGTCGATTAACGCGTGGCCGGCGCGAAGCTGTACCAGTTTGTCTTGCCGTTTTTCGAGGCTCAGACCGAGCGCATCGAGGTAGAACCGCTCGAGTCCTGCCGGATCGGTCGCGCGCAGCACGATGTGATCGATCCCAACAATGTGGAAGGGTGCCGTCATGTCGAAACTCCCCTTCAAGATTCTTAGGTTGCCTACATTCCTATGCCCGCTGGCTAAGGGACGATCCTGATCCCAGCGATCTGCTGCGGCCGCTCCCGGACGAGCGATGCGGATGTGGCCGATCTCAACGAGGCTCGCTCTTTAGTCGGGACTAGCAGGTAACCCCTGCGAATTACGAGGCCTCGATCCTAGCCCGATCGAAGCCTCTCTTTATTGCCGCTTCGCGTTAGACCTTGGCCGCTTCTTGCGGTGGCTTAGTGACGACTGGCCCGGTCGCCGGGAGCTGAAGGACCGTGGCCTTCTGATCTTCCTCTAGGAAGGTCAGTAGCACGATCTGGCCGTCCGGAAACTCTAGCGCGTCGTGGTGACTTGCAGGAACGTGGCGATTGATCCGCCGGAAGATTGCGGTCTTGTGGCTGATTACGCTGTTACTCCATGGCCACATGCGCCTGCGCCTGACTTCCTCCGCAAAGGACAATTCCGTACCAGGCAGAACGCAGACGGCGACGTTCCTGTCCTCCGACGCCGCGAACCCTCGGGTCCCCAAATTAAAATCACGGGTGGTTAGCTGATCACCGACTTTCGCGGGTCGTGACTTGACGTGGTGAAGGCTGTAGTCGCACATGTCGCTACCTCCTACTGGCCCAGCCAATATCAAGTTTAGCGCCTTCCTTGGCCCGACGCATCATCGGGGAAATCAACCCTTGACCGAGAAGTTCGCTATGTGGGCGGCCCTTGACAAGTCAGCGACGCAATCCAAAGATTCGCGTCGTACTCTCAGACACGGAGGTTCGTATGCTTCCACCGGGTCTAAGGGCCGCGACAACTGTTGCCGCATGCGTTTTGGCGGCATCATAGCGGCACTTAAAAGAACGGTAGCCGAGAGCAACCCTGCGGGCCGCATCAGTGAGGCAAGGCCCCAACTAGTTGCTCTCGGTTTGCATCATCCGATATCCGTGAACGGACACGCGACTGCATGATTTGAGCCGAACGTATTATATCTGCGCCGAAGGAGAAGGCAGTAATGTCAGAATCCCAAAGTGACCAAGCGCGGCCCTGCCTTCACTGCATGATGCTAGACGTGATCGATGATTTCTTCGCTGAGAATCCTGCTGCGCCAGGCGCATCGGACAAAGTGGATACCGCCGAAGCGGATGAAGTAATTGACGCTGTCGCAAAACTCGTCGCGGAGCTAACTAGCCGTCAAGATGCGGCGATCCGCCAACAACTGATCGAAGAGTTGATGCGTGAAATCACGAACTATGATGACGAATTTCGTCGAGAAGATGCAATGGGGCCGGTCGGCTCCCATTCGCGGCATTGACAAATGTTGACGCCGCCGTCGCCTGCGAACTGCTACAGCCGTTCTCCGCCAAACCGATGCGGATGTGGCCGATATCGGCGGCCGTCAGTAAGCCGGTGAACGATGATCCTTCGATCCTTGAACCAATTAAGTTGACTGCGGCGCGGGTGAACGGCGACCCTCTCTCGCCAATTTCGTGCCGCTCCGTCATTAAGCTGATATTAGCCTTGGTATCTCAGAATATTTCAGGACCACGCTGAGAGCCATCTCGGCGTGACGTGTGAGTATTGTTAGGAGGTCACCAGTGCAGCGTATATTATTGAGCGACGACGAACTTTTGCGAGCCATAGCTGAAAATACAGACGGAATGTCGACGCTGGTTCATGAACAGGTCGAATTGGAGGCGGGCGTTGGTGAGTGGGATGATCCGGAAATCCGAAACACGCTAATGCGGTCCAACGCCCAACAAATCGGTAAGTTGGAACGTCAATATCATGATTTTACTGGAGAGCTTCGCCGCCGCTACCCGTAAGTGGAAAGCCGGCAGATACGGCGTAGCCGAACGAAGGCCCGGAGTTAGCGTTCACGCGACAAGCGGGCTAATCGACGACGTGCAAAAATCCAGGTTCCAAGGCACAACACAGTAGAGATAGTGAGGGCAACAATGACCTGCGCGTCGTGCCGCATCATCGCTCTCCATTCGAAGTTGCCACAAAAAAACCGCTGCGACGAAGTTGATCGCCGCACTTAATTATGCGAGCCAAAATCAACTGAGGTTTAAGTCGGCCATGCGCCGACAACAAGGAGCTTCGGCGGCATTTTGTCTAAGTGTGCTACTTCGGCCACACAGGTAGAAAGTCCAGTTGGGAACGCGATTGACCCGATAAAGCCATCACTCCGCGAGTGAACGGCAGCTAGCATTCAGAATATTCCGGCTTAAACGGATTCGGTGAGTTTCGCTGCGCGACGATCCGTGTAGTTGGCAGAAAAAAACTGCACCGCGTCGTCAGCAAGCTGAATTGAATCGTATAGACCCTTTTGCGCAGTTTCGATTATGCGTCTTGCAAGCAGTTCACGCGTGGCGCGGGCATAACCCGGTCGCGCAAACCGGCTGCCTGATTTTTCAATCCTCTTCCACGCATCATCCAAAGCTGACGCCAGCACCTGGATCGACTCAGGATCGAAAACAGTTGCCGCTTTTTCGAATTTCAAGATTTCCACCATCGCAGACCCCAGGTTTGCGACGTGCCAGAGGAAGGCGCAATAGAGGATCGAAGAGCTAGCTGCACGCAGCCAGCTGTCGCCGGCGCGGAGCTTCGCTACTCGGATAGCTGACCAAGCAGACGCGATATCGGAAGAAAATAGATCAGAATTCCGACGGCTATCGTCATTATCCAGACAAATGCCATTTGCCAGTCCGGCAGCCCGAACCGACCCCCCATAGCACCCCCCTTACACGTCCATTGGGACAGCCCCGAACTGCTGGCTGTCCGTATCCTCCCATTTGCTTCAGTTTGAGTATGATCGGCGTCGAAAATGGCAACCGAGAGGCAAAGAGCTGCCCGAAGTGGGAAAGCTTGTTGACGTTTATCTAGATCGCCGGAAGCGCCAACCTTATTATTTTTGATCCAGCCATTTTAGACTTGTGGCTGTCGAATACTGGATGACCCGATGCGGCCTGGCCCGGCCCGTGTCCAGTGGTTACGCTCCAGCAAGATCGTGTCGAACCAATACTGTCTGTCTTGGTCGTCTGAACAACGCACCTTCAGCCCTTCGACTGCCAACACGATCATTATCGATCCACGGGGAGCTTGCTTAGAACTTCATCGCCCCGGTTGAACGTTTCTATGATTGCCATCGTTGTCAGCCCGACAGATCCTAGTCGGTCCAATACTGCTTAAGCCACAGTAGGACTTCCTTGAGGTAGCTTGTCGCGGTTTGACGCCGTGCCATGTTGGCTCGCCCCAGTTTCCCGTGACCCGCGTCCGTTTTGACCCGCAATCTCTGAATGGCCGGGAAACAAGCAGGACAAAGAAATTGTGAAGCCCGCCGATGGTTACCGGCTTCCTTGAAGGGCGATGTACCGGTTGAGCGAAATTTGGATCTTAGGCGGGTGTCAGTAGCGACGATGATTCGGCGGGGCAGGCGCCAATAACCTTTGCTGAATCTCGGATGAGATATGAGCCATCCATTGATCGGCGCGTTCCGCCCTCTCTCGGTAGTATCTAACGTCCGCTTCTAGGTCCCTGATCCGCCCTTTAGCGTCCTGAAGCTGTTGCGAAAGTCGTTGCGCCACGCCAAGCGCATGTCGGCTATTTTCTTCGGCCATACCGGCGGCTTGCTGAAGCAGGCCCACAATTGTTTGCCCGGCAGTGTCCAGATTATCAGCACTGTTCGCAGGCGCTTCTTTCGCTACCGGGGCAAATGGCACCACAGTTCTTGCTGACGGACTGACCATCGCAACCTCACCACTGTCGAGTATGCGCGTCTTATCCAAAATGAAAGTCGCAGGCGATTCAATGCGACCTGTGGATAAGTAGCTAGCGGGTTAGCGGCGGTCAGAAATCTAAGAGGCAACTGTAAACGGCAAGCGACAATCCACGAATCGCAACGTCTCATGCGATTGGCGAGGAAAATGGCCAGTCCTGCTTGGATTTTTTCAGTGGATCGCGTCCGGAGCTTGCGTCGTCTCTAGCACTTTGACTTCGTGTTGCGGAAACTCATTCTTGAGGACCAACCCTGCTATCAACGCATCCACGAAACGTCGATGCTCCGATTTTGCTTGACCATCCACCTGAACGACAAAGTGTTGGTCAGGTAAAATAAGGGTCGCGATGGTGCTTTTCATGGGACACCCCATCAATACATCCACCAGGTACAGAGGCGAAGGCCTGAAGCCCCGGTAGATGTTCCCAGCGTTCGGAGTCTAAGCCGATTCTTTGCGAGGTTGAAAAATTTGGAACGGCGACGTGAAGAATGTTTACGGTTGTTGCACAAATGCCACGCGAAATTCGCGGGTTAGTGGTGCCATACCAGCCAGCCAGCGAACAAGCCACCGCCGGACAGCACAACGCCGATGGCCATCCAGATCAACGCGACTCGCCACAGCGGCATCGGCATGTCGGCCTTTCGCAACGCCATCTGCTCCTCCTCGCGTCGCAACGCTGCCGCAAAATCAATCGCATGAATTTGCAAGGTGAGCCGATCTGTTTCGTCCTCGCGTCTCATCGTATCCCCGATAACCGAGAAAGCTGCCGAACAATCAAGGCGACGGAACCTTAATCGCTGTCCCGGCCTCCTTGGAATAGGTTTCCACTAGGTCTTTTGCTTGCTCGCCGAAAGCATTGAACTGAGTCTGCATAAAGTCCGTCTGAATTTGAATTACTTCTTGTGCCGTTTTTGCCTGGCTCATTTTCTTGACATACTCCTGCGTGGCGGCGACGTTTTGCTCGGCGTGATTCTTTAGTTTTTCGCCCAACTTTGTTCCGCCTGACGGAAGGGACGAAATCGCCTTCTTGAGAAGGTCGAAGTAAGCATCCACGGCCTCGTGTGCTTGCTTTGCAGCCGCTTTAGTAATTGCACTTACCTCTTCGGAAACTTCTGTGTCCTTTGCCATGGGTGGCTTCCTTGTGTTGGCTGTTCGAAACTTTTCAGGCGTCAAGAAGGGAACCGCTTATCAGACGATGGCAGATTTTCGTGACGGAACGGACATCGGCTGAAGGAACTCTTCGGCATCGCCGAGGTTATGGCTGCGACCCGGAGGTTACCATGAAATGCCTTTGTTGTGGCCGACCCATCGAGGCCCGCAGTGCCTGGAGGAGTAGCAACAGCCGATACTTTTGCAGTGGTTTCTGTGCTGACTCTGATGAGGGTTTCCCCAGCACTTCATCTGAGTCATTGAAGGGCGGCAATTCTCAGGTCACACGCAAAGATGCCGCATGAGGCTAGGATTGGGATTGGTCTTCAACCGTCACCAAGACTTTTGCCAAGCTTAGTCACATCGGAAAGAAAGTAAGAAGTTCCGGCGGGTTGCCTTCAGCGGTGCCTATCAAATGAAGATGCGTTTATTTCTGAATTGGCGGCCTCTTACTACCCTGTCTTGGACAGTACGGTTTTCAACAAGCCAACAAACAATCACGATTAGGCCTTTCTTTTACAAGAACGATCAACTAAAACCTCTCCATTCATCGCATACTGGAGATTTTCGATGGCTAGGAAACGGCGTGCTTGGACCGAGACAGAAGTTCGTGGATTGAAGACAATGGCAAAAACTAAAACCCCCGCGAGAAAGATTGCCAAGAAACTGAAAAGAACCGAAGGCGCAACTCGACAAAAGGCGTTCAGCATCGGGCTGTCACTCGATTCTCGCTAATTTCACTGATATGTTTGCGCTACCGATCCGTTCCGTCTGGATCGGTTATGCACGGTAATCACTAAGCCCCGGCTTCCAGACGCCGGGGCTTTTTGTTTTAGAGCAGCATCTTCTGGGTCCGGTTTATCAGGCGGCAACGTAGGCATCGACCGGCGAATCAGATACGTTAGGGCGATGTCACAGCTGGCGTTGCTCTCCGGTTGCACGCCAGCGGCAGCCGTATCTCCTTGGCCCCGGACTGGCAATCCCCGGGGCCTCTTTTTTGGTTCAATGGATACGTTGGCGCGGCACCGTCTTGCTTCACGGCGCGATAGAAACCGAGCTGAGCTCTAACTGAGACGCAAGTGATCTGCGACCGCTGCGCTAAGCCCGGTTTGATCCGGCCTCGGGCGGTTTTGCCTCGACCCGGCCTGTAAAACGCTTCACGCGCGCATTCCATGCCTCGGTCTGTGACTTTACCAGCTCGCGATAATCCGGAGGGTTGAAGTCGAGCAGCGTGCCGCCGGATTCGAAGTGCTTAATGAATGACTGGCCGATTGCGTAAGTGGCGCCCGCAGATAGCACCGGCATTGAAAGTCCGCCGACAATCGAGCCGAGAATCGGCACCGCCTTGACGGTGCTAACGATACCAATCGTGCTGGTCGACGGCAGCAGCGCCCCGGCGAGCGCCGCGATCAGCGCCTTGCCACGATTTTGGGAAAATGGAACTTCGTACATTTGCGAGAGCCGCCGCAGCATCTGGATCTGAAGGCCGCCGACGGCAGCCACGTCGACGCCAGGCACCGGGATGATACCGGCGACGCCGGACCAAACAGCAAAACGGTCGACTAGCCTCGAAGCCAGTACATCGCGCGGTTCGACAGGGGCCGATGCCGCCGAGCTTGTCTCCCCGGACGGGGTCGAATTTTCTGCCACGGCGGAATCCTTTCTCGCCCCGCCGGCAGAACCCCTCCGACCTGGTGCTCCGGGAACCTTCTCTCGGATTCGCCGCGCGAGGCGGAAAACATTATCACGCATGGTTGCTCACTCAAGGGGTGGGTTTGCGTGAGCGGCTTCCTCGTCTCGCCACATGGCCCGCACTGACTTAAGCCGTGCCCCCATAAGTCAATTCGGAGGGCTAGCGATCAGCCTGAACCATCGCAATCGTAACAGCGGCAGTTTTTGAGTCAAACAAGGCCTGTTCGAAGGTCAAAAGGTCTGACCCGTTTTTTCGACCGGTTTTGACCCGAAGGCGACACCACCCCTTCGATAGACACACGTCGCGTCCAACCATAAACTCACTCAAATTTTCACGTGGATCAGGAGGCCCTACGGCCGAGGCAGGGTCGACCGACAGCTACCGGCAATTCTTGCGGCTGACGTTTGATGAGCAAATTCCTGCTGGAAGTAGCAAAATAATGGGTTTCAAGCAATCTGAGTACGTTCTCGGGCATTCGAATACCGAGCAACTCCGGTTGATTCGTCAGGCTAGGATATTGGCACCCTTTACTGACCGCCTTTTCCGCGATGCCGGAATTGCCTCGGGGATGCGCGTGCTGGACGTTGGTTGCGGGATGGGCGACGTGACAATGCTTGCTGCGCAGCTCGTTGGTCCTGCCGGCAGAGTGGTATCCATTGATCGAGATAAGGCTTCCATTGAAACCGCCCGGCGACGAGTTTCAGCCATTGGTCTGGAAAACGTAAGATTTCTTCAAGCAGACCTTTTGACTTTCGAAGATGCAGAGCCGTTTGATGCAATTGTTAGTCGCCTAGTACTTGAGTTCGTACCGGACACGACTACCGTCATAAAGCAACTAAGCATTTTGCTGCGGCCGGGCGGGATCATGGCTTTTCAAGAGCCGTCGTGGAGAATCTGGCTTGCCTATACGGCGCACTTGCCCCTGCGTAGTGCGGTCACAACGCTCATCCACAAAGCTTTCGTCGCCGGTGGCGTAAACACTGAAATGGAGCTGCCAATCTACCGGGCTTTTCTGGCAGCGGGGCTGTCCTGCTCCGAGATGCGTATCGACCTTCCGTTAGGTGACGGTCTGGAATTTCGGTCTTTGTTGTTTGATCTGCTTGTCGCAGTTTGGGAACGCGCAGAGGCCTTCGGATTGCCGCTTGACGCATTAGGTGATCCCAAGACGCTAGCATCTCGTTTGGACCACGAGTTGGATGTCAACAAATCGTTTGCATCATTTGTTGGGCTCGTTGGCGCCGTTGCACGAAAACGCTAGTAGCGCCCCGAACATGCTGCCGGATGCTATCTTGGGGCCGGAGACATTTGCCAAGGCTCGCGAAAAAATGATCGCCACCCTGAATACCGTCCGCGAATTACTGCACGATCAGGGGCAACGGCCTTGGCGTAACGGACCCCGCATCCGGGTCGGTTGTGCTTGACCTTAACGGCTAATTTGCTGCTGGCCGCGTCGCTACGCCTAACGGGCTCGCCCGCGGATGTAAGGACGCGGCGAGTTGCCTGGCATAAATCTCCTGCCAAGGGGTCTTATCGTCGCTGACGACGTAGCCGCTGCGCGCTCCGCGAAAAACATCGGCATCCTCGACACCGGGCGGCAACACGCCGCCGTCGCGCAGCGCGCGGGCCGCCATCAGCAGGCGACGGCGCGTCCGCGTGATCATTTGATCCGATGGCGCAAGATGCTCAAGGGTGTGATCAACGATTGGCCCCATGCTCTCAGTGATTGCCTGATCCTGGAGGTGAATGCCGTCGATTCCGCTATAGATGACGTTGTTCTGCTGGGCGGCGCGGTCCATCCCCCAGTCGTTGCTGGCGTTTGCGGCGAGCCGCCACCGGCCTAGCCAGTCGGTTGTGTTCGGCAGGAACTTGTTGCCACGCCCTGTGCCGCCGATCGGCGTCCCGTCCTTGAATGCGGGTTGCGCCAACGTCATCGCCGAGGTACCCCGCTTCCACCACAGGAAGACAAACATCGTGTGGCCGTCGTCGAGCGGCACCCAGGCACGCGCATGTATGTGGCTAGCGAACTCGCCGTTGGGCGCCAATGTCCAGAACGGAAAGAGAAAGTTGGCGAAGCGCCAATAAGTAAGGCCGGGTCCGGCCGCCCGGTACCCTGCGTATTGGGTGCCCCAGGGCGTATCGGCAATATGATATTGCGGCGCTCGGATCGTTACGGTGTGGCGGAACGGCTCCCCCTCCGTCAAGTCATCCGGATCAACGTGGCCGCCGTGCAGAAAACCGAAATGTGAGGTGTCGATTTCGCCCTCAAGCGCCTGCAAGTAATTACAGTCGCGCTGGATGAGGACGACATTGATCTCGTCCTCGGGCACGTCCAGGATTTCGAGAGCAGGCAATTGCGGTTCGGCGCGCGACCCCATGTAGACCCAGATGAGTCCTGCACGTTCTGCCGCGCGGTACGCTTTGGCCTTCACCTTATGCTTGAAATCCTGCCCCGGCGGCACGCTTGGCATGTCGATGCAGGTGCCGGCTACATCGTACTTCCAGCCATGATAAACGCATCGGATGCCGCCTTGCTCATTCCGACCCAGGAAGAGCGAGGCGCCGCGGTGCGGGCAACGGTGGTCCATCACGCCGACCTGGCCCGCGCTGTCGCGAAATGCGATCAGCTTCTCGCCGAGCAGCATCAGGCGAACCGGCGCGCCGCCGCGCGCCAGCTCTGACGAAAGCAGCGCAGGAATCCAATACTGCCGCATGAGTTGGCCCATTACAGTCTCAGGGCCGACTTGCGTCAGCTCCGCGCTTTCGATTGCCGTTGTCATCAGTGGCCTCCGCTGAAAGGTCGAAGCCGAAGCAGGCACTGCTCTGCATATCGCCGGCGGGCGGTCCACG
>Ga0187769_10002123_pt1 | contig 11525 bp, 10 predicted proteins | sample 0116_SJ02_MP02_1_FD_133140 | JGI IMG/M metagenome (GOLD analysis project Ga0187769, IMG submission 133140) | Tropical peat soil microbial communities from peatlands in Department of Meta, Colombia - 0116_SJ02_MP02_10_MG | ecosystem: Environmental > Terrestrial > Soil > Wetlands > Peat | place... | reverse complement strand
GAGCGGAATTTTTTTTCTGCGACCATTGGCGCAAGGTTAACATTCGTCGCTGCTACCACACGAACATCGACCCGTTGCGTACGGGTGCTCCCCAGGCGCTCGAACTCCTGTTCTTGCAAGACTCTCAACAGTTTTGGCTGCAATTCCAGAGGTATATCCCCAATCTCATCCAGAAAGAGTGTTCCTTTGTCTGCGAGCTCAAACCGCCCGATCTTTTGGGCGATAGCTCCTGTGAACGCACCCTTTTCGTGGCCAAACAATTCGCTCTCCAGCAGTCCAGAGGGAATGGCAGCACAGTTCACTTTTACAAATGGATAATTCCTGCGCGGGCTGAGGTCGTGAATCGCACGGGCAATTAGCTCTTTGCCGGTGCCGGTTTCTCCCAGAATGAGAACCGGTGAGTCTGCCGGGGCCACGATCTGGATGTTCTCAATGACGGTTTTGAGTCTCAAGTTGCTACCGACAATTCCTCGAAATTCCTCTTCCATGACAGGGTCATCTTGCAGCGAGAGGTTCTGGTCGACGAATTTCTCTGCTGGTCGCGGCTCTTGGCGGTATTCCCGGTGCTCCCTTGCGGGGAAGACGATGGGATTGGTCCTTGCACTGGACAAATTACTATCTGTCAGGCCTTGCCAAGGCGTTTGTAGTGCTGCGCTGCTGAACATTGCGTTTCCCATGTCTCACCTCTGGAATCATGCCCTTTCAGCTTGTCTCTTGTTGGCTCCTGACGGTGATTAAGCCAGAAGTCCAGAAGAGAATCTATTGGACGAAGGTGTCGCCGATACCATTGGATCAATTTGGATCAATGGAGAGGCAGGTTTCGAAAAGGTCCGTGGCGGACCTCCCGTGAAAAACAAATCGCGTTCCTAGATTGATACCAAGGTATCGCCAATACTATCGGTCAATTGATTCGGACACGGTAACGGTCTAGTTAATTTTGTAGTGTTAAAAGAAGCGTTACGACCCCATCAACCCGGCGAATCAGGCTCGGCAACAGGCGCCGAGCTTAGGTACAACTTCGAGCCCCTATCGCACTATGCGCGTCGAAGGCCTTCCCTATGTGAGGAGACGCGCAACGGCTCGCCGCGACAACTCGGCGAGCCGACTTTCTTCGACTGCATAAGGTGCCTTCCAATCTCGGAGCTGATACCAAAGTATCGACGGTACATCCTCGAATCTGCCCCTCTCGAAATCCCCGTTTTGACTCTAATGAACTGGGGGCCGGAGTGAAACGCCCTCCGATCCGCCAGGTGGAACTGGCAAGAGTATTGGGGCTGTCAGGACAGAGGAAATGCCGAAAATCCGTCTATTGATCGCTTCGGAACACTCGATCGTACGGACGGGGCTGGGCAAGCTGCTGAACGGAACCCAAGACTTTGAAGTCATCGCGGAAGTGGATCTGTCCGACGTTGTCAAAGCTGGGTTGGAACTTTCACCCGGACGTTTTTCTCGTTGAGCTAGAGGGATGACCAACTGTGATTAAGATCACTGACAAGAATTGAAGATGCGAGCTGAAATTACGATGAGGGTTGTGGGAAGTCACCCCTGCGTGAGCACGGAACGGAAAGCTCTAGGCCTCTAGTTGGCCGATGAAAAAGAGGTTAGGAATCTGTGATGCCTAAACAGGCGAATATCGCGGTTGTCGACGATGACGAGTCTGTGCGTGAGTCCCTACCGGACCTGCTGAACATGCTGGGCTTCACCGCTCGGACGTTCGCCTCGCCAGAGGAGTTCCTCGAATCCGATTTTTTTTACGAAACGGACTGTCTCATTCTAGACGTCGCCATGAGAGGAATGAGCGGCCCACAGCTGCAGACAGAATTAAAGCGTTTAGGCTCAAAGATTCCAATCATCTTCATCACCGCTCAATCGAACGGGCAGCGCCAGCGCCTGGTCGAGCAGGGTGCAGTGGACTGCCTGTTAAAGCCATTCAGCGACACCGCTCTGCTGGAGGCGCTCAACCGGGCCCTTCACCTGAGTGACGGATGTCCAGAGGCCGATCCAACTCTAGAACGAAATCAAAGCCCGGATGGTGCGGACAACAGATTCTTCGAATAGAAGACAACAACAGCCGCGGCCAAAGTGTGCTGCAAAAGACCCCAGATAGTGCTCTGCGTCTTCCCAAACCGAAACCCATCCTTCGCTAGCAAGTGACCGGAGACAAATTCTTTAAGAGCCTGCGTGCTATTTGCGACTAACGTTGCCATCGACTTTCGCCGCAACGGCTTGGGACCTGAGCGCTCGCCGCATCAACTGTCTGAGCTTCTTGCGTGCGCGTGCCGATTGCGCCTTCACCGTTCCGAGTGGAACGCCCAGAATTCGCGCTGCTTCGCGGATTGACAAACCATCGATATCACGGAGCTGAAACGTTTTGCGCAAAGTCGGTGTAAGCTGACTTTGAAAATGAGTTAAGCGCCTGCTGAGCTCGCCATTCCGGCACTCGTCCTCCGGACTGGGCCTTCGATCCGTTAATTGCCGCAGAGCGTAGTGTTCCTCTGCTTCTCCGGTTGGCTCATCGAGAGAAACATGGACGTGGCGCAGCCGCCTGCGCAGCTGCATTCGGGCGGAGTTGTGCACAATGGCTCCAAGCCAGGTAGACATCTTTGATTGCCCCCTGAATTGGTCCAGGTGCATATAAGCCGCAAGAAGAGCATCTTGCACGGCATCTTCTGCGTCGGCTGCATTTCCCAGAAGCCGGTAGGCTCCTCTGTAAAGAGACGGCAGGCCGCTGGACAAAATGTGCCCAAACCCCTCAGTCGCGACCTGACTAGTTGGAATTTCAGCGAACTCACCAGCCTCGACGACTGCGCTTGTGCTCTGCATGTGTGAGTCCTCCTGTCACGAAGACAAGGCACGCGTTGTTCCAATCGCTCGACGTATGAATGCCCAGCATTTTGAGCGTTATGAGTCCATGACTCCCGAGTGGTCTCACCAGCCTGGAGCCAGAAGACCGTCGATATCGACAGAGTACCGTCAGTCGGATCGTTATTGTCGCGCGACCAAATCCGCCAGGCCTTCCAAGCGGCTGGCTATTCACCCGAGGATGTAGGCCGGTTCACCGACGTGGTCGAAACGAGGATCGACGAGCTCAAGAGTCTTTGATCAATTCTGGACTAAGCCTTGCTGCCGCTCAATATAAACTCAACCTATGAAGATAGCCTTGGGAAAAAGCCTCGGTGGCTTCTCGCTACACGTTCGCGATCGCTCGCGTCGCAGGTTGCGAAATGCTTGAACCAATTTCGTCATGCCCCAACCCTTCGATGAAGCCTTGGACTAATTCCCGATCGCTTCTTTCGTCGATCCGTATTGACTGACGGGCGAGGGAAACCGCAAGAACTGCCGCAGATGCCTTCAGCTCATGCCGGGCCTGTTGCGCCGCCCTGTCGATTTCGAATTTTGCAGATTCCCTGATGTGGCGAACATCCTCGGTCGTTCCTAGGCTCAAAATCTGTTCCTCGTTCTTCATTTGAGCCTCGGCGTGAGCTCGTATGGCCGCTATCTGGAAATCGAGCTGCGCCCACCGCCGCTCTACTTCCGCCAGCCGTTTCCGGGCGTCATCACTGAGGTGCTGTGCCTCGTCTATTGCTCGGCGGATCGATCTAGAGTGTGCTTCGAATGCGGCGGTCAGCAACGGCCAGCCCTTCCAGAACATCAACGCCACCATCAGAAAAAAATTGAAGCCCCAGCACAATCGGAAGGTCGTCTCCGGCGACAAACCGGCCATGTGGGCCAATCGACGCACAGAGGAAGAGAGTTTCAACTCGGCGTACTCGTCTTGAGAGGAATCCCCGGTTGAACTGGGGGAGAGAGTCGTATGTGCAGCCGGTCTTTCTTTGGAATCCCGCGAATCTGCCCTCTGCGCATTGGCCGAAATGCTGATCGCATGGAACATCGCCAACATGACGACGAGCCGGAATTTGGCCCCAGCGTGAGCAAACAATAGCGAAGTCAATGTCTGACTCTCTCTCAGATTTCTCGAAACTCCCTTCATTAATCCTGTTTCGCGCGACCAGCGCAAAAACATTAGCAGCCAAAGCGCCAAAATATCGCGAGAAGGTCAGCCTGTTTTCATCTGCTTGCTTCAGGAGCGTTTAGCCTCGAGACGGCTGAATGGAGGAGTGGTAAAAGGCCGCCTTTAAAGACACAGATCTGGCAGCAAGAGGCAGAAATTCGGATCTGGAGACTAAACCGTCCAGTCGATGGAGGGGTACCTGCGAAAAAACCGTCCCCCATTCGCTCTCCAGATCATCTCTGATTGTGAGGTTCCGACAATCTGTGCGTCATGCGCAAAGTCAGGGATGCGGCCAGAGAATTCCACGTAGAGGATTCCCATGCTTGGTAAATGTGCCAATCCCGTGTGCCTCGCTTCTTTTCGAAAGCTAGGGAGCGGCAAACTGTTTGCGTCCGAATCATTGATAACCGCCAAGTCTGGCGAGATCACCTCGAACCCAGGCAGCGCTAAAACGGGCCAGGCCCCGATCTTTTTCTGGCTTTGTGAAACATGCAGTTTGACTCTTACGCTCGGGCTCGATGCAGCAGGCCAGTTGACATTGCACGGGATTCGCGACGGCGTCCGGGTTCCGCTTTTCGGTCGCCGGCGGCTCCAAGCAGGGTGATTTCGGTGCGCAGAGGTGATCTGACGATAGAGGTTCTCAGATGGCGCACGTGCTCCCGAACGACACAAGCACACGCCGAGTTCTGTGCATCACAGCTCAAATCAGATCCCCGCGGTAACTGGGTTGAAGGCGGGAGCAACCAATCCTTCAAGCCGCCTGACTAGCGAGCGACAAAGCCTCCTGGCCAACGCCCGGGTTGTCCCAACCGCCAGGCGGCGTTAAGCGTTCTGCCTGTTCGGGGCCCCAGGTATTCGACGCATACGGATAAATCGGCGTGTTCTGCTCGAGAACTGGATCCACGATGCGCCATGCCTCCTCCACGTAGTCTTCCCGTGCGAACAAGGTTGTATCCCCTTCCATCGCCGCTCCCAACACGCGTTCGTAAGCATCCATGTCGCCGGCGCGTGGAGCACGGCTGGCTACCATCTCGCGGGCCTGAAGCGTCATCGCTTCCGCCGAAGCGAGTACCATCATTCCCATCGCAATCGTGGCTTCGGGACTGAGCCTGAGGCGTAGGTGGTTCTCCGTCAGTCGAGAATCCGGAATCAGGCTGGGAGGCTTGCGGAATTTCGCGACAATTTCAGTGCAGGTGACCGGCAAGCACTTGCCGGCGCGAATATAGAAAGGAACGCCCTTCCAGCGCCAGGAGTTTATCTCGAGTTTCAAAGCGGCGAACGTCTCGGTTTGCGAGTCCTTGGCAACGCCTTTTTCCTCGCGGTATCCCCGGAACTGGCCGCGGACGAGGTTATTCTGTTCAATTGGCAAAATTGCCTTCAGCACCTTCACTTTTTCGTCGCGCACTGACTCGCTGTCGTATCGAACAGGCGGTTCCATTGCGAGATTCGATAACACCTGGAACATATGGTTCTGCACCACGTCGCGCACGGTGCCCGTTTGATCGTAGAAAGCTCCTCGCCCTTCCACGCCGAAAGCCTCTGCCATCGTGATTTGCACGCTCTCGATGTAGTTGCGGTTCCAAAACGCCTCCGCAAAAGTGTTGGCGAAACGAAAAACCAACATGTTGTTTACCGGCTGCTTTCCCAGGTAATGGTCGATACGGAATATGTCGGCTTCGTCAAATTTCCCAAGCAGGACTTTGTTCAACTCTCTCGCCGAGGCCAAATCGTGCCCGAAGGGTTTTTCGACAATCACCCGAGCGCCCTTGGAGCAGTTCGATTTCACAAGTTGCTCCACAACGGTTTCGAACAGGGCTGGTGGAATTGCCAGGTAATAGGCGGGACGCTGGGCATCTTTAAGCTCTCGGCGAAGGGCTGCGAATGTGCCTGGATCCTGGTAATCGCCGTCCACGTAACGCAGCAGGCTCGTCAGCTTTTCGAAAGCTGCTGGATCGACTCCGCCATGTTCCTCGAGGCTATCGTGTGCCCGTTTCCGAAGCTGGTCGAGATTCCAGCCGGCTTTGGCCACACCGATTACGGGCACGTCCAGGTGCCCCCGCTTCACCATAGCTTGCAGAGCCGGGAAGATCTTCTTATAAGCAAGATCGCCTGTAGCACCGAAGAATACGAGTGCGTCCGAGTGAAGAGCAGTCATGTTGAATCCTCTCTAAGCGGCTTCCGATTTCTCTGCCGGTTTCTCCAAATGTCCGCCGAACTCATATCGCATCGCGGACAAAAGCTGGTTGATGAATTCCGCTTCCCCGCGCGGGCTGAAGCGCTCATACAGCGCGGTAGTAAGGACCGGAACCGGAACGGCCTCGTCGATTGCAGCTTTGATGGTCCAGCGGCCTTCGCCAGAGTCAGACACTCGTCCTGTGAACTTCGCAAGATGGGGATCCTGAAATAGAGCCGTCGCGGTCAAATCCAGCAGCCACGACGCAATCACACTGCCGCGGCGCCACACCTCCGTTATCTCTCGGAGGTTCAGGTCGTACTGGTAATGCTCAGGGTCGCGTAAGGGCGTCGTCTCAGCATCAACCTTGGCCTGACGCTTCCCGACATCGGCGGAGCGCAGCACCGCCAACCCCTCGGCGTAAGCCGCCATAATTCCGTACTCGATGCCGTTGTGTACCATCTTGACGAAGTGGCCGGCCCCATTTGGACCGCAGTGGAGATAACCATTTTCCGCGGTGCCATCTCCATTCTCGCGGCCGGGCGTGCGACTGATGTCGCCGCGGCCCGGTGCCAGCGTCGAAAAGATTGGGTCCAAGTGCTCGACCACATCCTTTTCGCCGCCAATCATCATGCAGTAGCCCCGCTCAAGGCCCCAGACTCCACCGCTGGTGCCAACGTCCACATAATGGATTCCCCTGGGTGCGAGCTCCTTTGCGCGGCGGATGTCGTCGATGTAGTAAGAATTTCCGCCGTCAATGACGATGTCGCCTGTTTCGAGATGAGGGAGTAAGGTGGCAATCGTTGTATCCACGACCGCTGCCGGAACCATCAGCCACACTGCGCGCGGCTTCGCGAGTTTTTTCGCCAGGTCTGCAAGCGATCCAGCTCCGACTGCGTCCTCTTTCGCCAGTTCGTTCACCGTCTCGGGCGAGGTGTCGAATACAATGCACTCATGTCCTTTCTTGATTAACCGCCGCACCATGTTGGCGCCCATTCTTCCCAGCCCTACCATTCCAATTTGCATAAGCGCTCCTACTTGAGAATGTGACTGCTCACGCAACGCTTTCGACCGCTCCGGCGCTGATCGCGTCACCATGGAACAGTTTCAAGCGCGAACTGACAACCTGCTTCACTGAATCCACCACCGGCCGCAGAATCCTGTAGGGCACAACTTCGTTCAAGTCCCGTGACAGACTTTCTTCCAACGATCGCCTCCATGCAACCCGCAATTCGGTATTGATATGGATGATATTGATTCCCGCAGCGATTGCCCTGCGAAAGTGTTCATCATCGGTCCCTGACCCGCCATGTAGAGTCAGAAACACTCCCGCCGCTTGTTTGATTTGCGCAATTCTTTCGATATCCAGGTGCTTCCTGGCTTTTCCCAGCACCATGCTCTTGAGCATGCCGTGCATGTTGCCAACCGCCGGAGCGAGGACGTCAATTCCGGTTGCCTCGACGAATTGTCGCGCTTCCTCAGGTGTGCTGAGGGTTCTGTCGCCCTGAGCGGTTTCGTGGATTTCGGAGCCTGTGCCAATGTTGCCTATTTCCCCTTCCGCGAGGATTGCGGGGTTGACGGCCTTGATCGCTTGCACCGCTTCTTTGGTGCGGGCCACATTCTCCTCGAACGGTAACGCGGAAAAATCAATCACCACGGCATCGAACCCGGCCTTTGCCGCCTCAATGGCCTTCGCTAGTGAGTGGGTATGGTCCGCGTTGAGAAAGATTGGGAGATCGGATTCCTCGCGTTGGCTTTTCACCAAAGCGGCAAGCTGACGCGCGCCAAAAAACTCCCGCTCTCCTTCGGAAGCGCCGATGAGCACCGGAAGTTTAGTCTCAGCTGCGGCTGCAACCACAGCCTTCAACAAGGTCTGGTCAGCGACATTGAAATGGCCGAGGGCCGCGCCTTCCTTTTCCAACCGCGTCAAAACGTCGCGTAGCGTTTCTTTGCTTGTGTTCCTGAGCTTTCCAATCGCCGTCATTGCTGCTCCTTGAGCTTGCGGTACCGTCGGATTAAGGTGTTGGTCGAGCTATCGTGTTTCAGCACTGGCTCGGCCGGGTTCTCGAGTTCCGGAATGATGCGCTGCGCCAGCACTTTGCCCAGCTCCACTCCCCACTGATCGAACGAATCAATGTCCCACAGGACGCCTTGGGTAAAGACCGAGTGTTCGTAAAACGCTACAAGTTTGCCCAGCGTTTCGGGCGTGAGCTGTTCGGCCAGGATCGTGTTGGACGGCCGATTCCCCTCGAACACTCGGTGCGGCACAAGCCAATCTGGCGTTCCCTCTGCTTTTACTTGCTCTGGCGTTTTGCCGAACGCGAGTGCCTCAGTCTGTGCGAAAACGTTAGCCAGCAGCAGGTCGTGATGCCGTCCCAACGGATTTAGCGGCTTCGCAAATGCAATGAAGTCACTCGGAATAAGTCGCGTTCCCTGATGGATCAACTGGTAAAACGAGTGTTGCCCGTTCGTTCCCGGCTCGCCCCAGTAGATGGGGCCGGTATCGTGGGTGACGGCTTTCCCATCAAGCGTGACGTGCTTGCCGTTGCTCTCCATGGTCAGTTGCTGCAGATATGCCGGAAAGCGTTTCAAATACTGCTCGTAGGGCAGGACCGCCACTGTCTGGGCGCCGAAAAAATCGTTGTACCAGACGGCTAACAGGCCCATCAGCACCGGAAGATTGGCCTCGAAGGGCGCCGTGCGGAAATGCTCATCCATCTGGTGAAAACCACTGAGCATGGCGCGGAAGTTTTCCGGGCCGATCGCCACCATCGTCGAAAGCCCGATCGCAGAATCCATCGAATAGCGGCCGCCCACCCAGTCCCAAAACCCGAACATATTGGCCGTATCGATCCCGAACTTCGCAACTTCTCCAGCGTTTGTCGATACGGCAACAAAATGCTTTGCAACTGAGCTTTCGTCGCTGCCCAATCCCGCCAGCGACCAGGAGCGAGCGGTGTGCGCGTTTGTCATCGTTTCGAGCGTAGTGAAGGTTTTTGAAGAGATGATGAACAGCGTCTCCGTCGGATCGAGATCCCGCACCGCCTCAGCGAAATCTGTTCCATCGACATTGGAAACGAAGCGGAAGGTCATGGCGCGCTCCGAGTAATGCTTGAGCGCTTCGTAGGCCATCACCGGCCCCAAGTCCGATCCGCCAATGCCGATATTGATGATGTTACGAATGCGCTTTCCGGTGTGGCCTTTCCAGGCACCACTTCTTATCCGCCCGGAGAAATCAGCCATTTTGTCGAGGACAGAATGAACTTCAGGGACGACGTTCTTCCCGTCGACAAGAATCGTGGCATCCCTTGGTGCGCGCAGAGCTACGTGCAGTACCGCACGCTTTTCAGTGACATTGATCTTTTCTCCGTTAAACATGGCGTCGATTCGCCCGCGCAAACCGGCCTCTTCGGCGAGCTGTACGAGAAGTTTGAGGGTCTCATCGGTAACTCGGTTCTTGGAGTAATCGAGGTAAAGACCGACCGCCTCAACCGCCATGCGCTTGCCACGCTCGGGATCCTCAGCAAATAGCTGACGCAGATTCAGCTTTGCCAGACGTTTATAGTGTGAAACGAGCGCACTCCATGCAGTACGCTTGGGTGCGGGTGGTTTTGTAAGAGGTTGAACGCGTGCTGCCATGGCTCATGCTCCTTTTTCCCAGACTGGTTTCTCTTTCTAACTGGCTTTCAACGTGACGCTCTTGCCGAGCGAGACACACTTCGAAGAGATCACCGCCAGTAAGTCATTCCACGACTTTACAAACGATTCCGTTCCTTCATTTTGTAGCTGATCTGCCAACGCATCGATATCGATGCCTTCCCGGGCAAACTGACCAAGCACTTCTTCGGAGTTCCCGCCGTCGGCGGGTAAGAATTCGTCTAATTCATTGTGAGTAGCCAGGGCCTTCAATGTGGCTTCGGGCATGGTGTTCACGGTAAAGGGCGCAGCCAGCGCCTTCACATAGAGAATGTCGGAGGCTGCGGGATCTTTAGTTCCGGTGCTGGCCCACAACAAACGCTGGGGGCGGGCACCCTGGTTGTAAGCACGCAACCAACGGGGAGAGCTGAGAATGCCACTGTAAGCTTTGTAGATGCGTTTGCCGATTGCGATGCCAAGCTGATTGCGCAATCTCTCCGGCACCTTGTGGGCAACAGCTACATCCCAGCGGCTGACAAAGACCGATGCCACAGAAGAGACGTCGGGATCGAGACCGGCTGCGATGCGCCGTTCAATGCCCCGGAGGACGGCGTCAGCCGAAGCCAAATATTGTTCGCGAGAAAACAAGAGCGTAATGTTGACCGGCACGCCTGCGAATATCGCCTCCTCAATCGCGGGAAGACCTTGCTTCGTGCCCGGAATCTTGATGAATAAGTTGTCGGGTCCTCGCTCAGACAGATCTTTCGCGGCAGCCAGAGTACGAGCTGTGTCATGAGCCAAAAGTGGGGACACTTCGAGCGATACCCAGCCGTCAGTGCCTTTGGTTTTTCTGTGAGTGGGCTGAAACAGCTCTGCAGCGCGGGCGGAAACGTGCCCGGGAAGCCAATGTCGGATCAGGAAATTACCGATGTAGTTGCATGGTTGGCGTCGCACCGGGTCGAGAGCCCCGGTCAACCGTATTCCGTCGCGAATAACGCGCAACATTAGGAGCAGAAGAATGGCCACCCAACCTGCACTCGTCCCGCCGAACAATGCACCACCGAACAATACAACGCCCGATGGCACAATTTCTCGACGCGGCTTCTTCATGAAATTGGGAATTCTGTTCAACTGTCTTGCTGCGGGCGTTCTGGCCGTACCGATTGTGGGATTTCTTTTGTCCTCGATCACTCGCGGTCGCGCGAACGGCTATCTTTCCTGGGTGCCACTTGGGAAGGTCAGTGAATTTCCTGAAGGCGAAACGCGGCTGGCTACGTTTCAGAATCCCTACGTCATGCCAACCGATGGCAAGACGGCGGACACAGCCTGCTGGGTACGTCGCATCGCGGGAGAACAATTCCAGATCTTTGCCGTCAACTGCGCCCACTTGGGCTGCCCGGTCCGCTGGTTTCCGCAATCGGGTCTGTTCATGTGTCCGTGCCATGGCGGAGCGTATTACCGGGATGGCTCGCGCGCTTCCGGTCCGCCGGAGCGCGGTCTATTTGAATATCCCTACAAAATTGAGAACGGCGTGATCACCATCCAGGCTGGCGAACTACCCACGCCGGGAGCCGCCATCGCCGAGCTCACCGGAGAGAAACCGCCATGCGCATGATGATCAAAGGAATTGGCGAGTGGTTTGACCGTCGCTTGCAGCTTGCCGCGCTGGTGCGCGAAATGGCCGAGCATCGCATACCGCGAAAT
>Ga0187769_10002122_pt1 | contig 11532 bp, 11 predicted proteins | sample 0116_SJ02_MP02_1_FD_133140 | JGI IMG/M metagenome (GOLD analysis project Ga0187769, IMG submission 133140) | Tropical peat soil microbial communities from peatlands in Department of Meta, Colombia - 0116_SJ02_MP02_10_MG | ecosystem: Environmental > Terrestrial > Soil > Wetlands > Peat | place... | reverse complement strand
GTTCGCTCCGGCCCAGCGCTGAAGCCGGCAAGGCCCAGCCAGGCGACGTCGCAGCTTGAGCGAGTCCTCGCCCGACCACCCATTCAATGATCGCGAGAGATCGTCGGGGCGGCGGGAACGCTTACCTCGTCCTCGTCGCGGGAGGCCTCGGGCGAGCTTACCTCCGAGCACCACCGACGGACCAGGTCGGGCCGCACGATGGCCAAACCTCCGAGACCGAGGCTCGGGAGGTCGTCGAGGAGATCGCGGACTCCGTCGACCCGCGCGAGCCCGACCAGTGCCTTCGTGCGGCGCCGTCGTGAGGCTCCCGGATCCGTCCAGCTGAGATACATTTCGTTGCGAGCCCGCACTCTCCCGACCGGCTGGGTCCAAAGCGCCGGGCGCCGGCGGCGGACCATCTCGAGGATCAGTTCCGCGTCATGGGCGCCCGGCCCTGCCTGGCGCAACGCCCGGCCCCACTCTCGGCGTCGGGGGCCGCCCGCTTGGGGCGAACGATTGCCCCCGTGAATTCGGTACAGGGTGAACGGCCGCGGGTCCAGCACGACCCCGAAGGTCGACACCAGCGCTGCGTAGAACAGGAAGGTGGAATAGCCGCCCCGTAGGCGTTTGAGTTCCGGTCGGAACTGTTGAACCAGCTCGCGACGCACGGCGATGGAACTGTGGTTGAACGAGACGCCCGCGCGCCACATCGCCTCGATCGGTCCGGGAGCCTTCGACGCGTCGTCGATGCGCCGAAAGGGACGGCTCGGTTTGTCGGGGTTCGACACCTCCGTCCGTTGAACCTCGCCGAATCTCCGGACTGCATTTCGATAGTACCCGCAACCGGGCTCCTCACGGAACACTTGGTCCACGGCGGCGAGCTTACCGCCTACGAACAGGTCGTCGTCGTCGAGGAAGGCCAGGACTGGTGCCCGGGCATGCTCGGCCGCTTCCGAGACCCATCCTCCGAGATTGGCCACGGTCGGCTCCAAGGATAGTATGCCGGAATCCCGTAGGAACCCATCCAACGAACTGTCGACGAAGTCCTTGACGACCACGACCTCGACCGGGAGCGCTTCCGTCAACTGGAAGCGCACCGATTCCAACGCGCTCCGAAGGAACTCCTTGCGTCGGTGCGCGGTGACCACCACCGTGATCCGCGGGCTGTGCGAGGGGCCGGACATGAGGGTCCTGGTGTCGGAAGGAAATCACCTCGCTCGCGCTCGCCCCAACGTTTCCGGTCGCATGAATCCGCCGGCCGTCGTGGGTCGGTCTCGGCCGCCGAGCTCACGCCCGGCGGGAGCAAGGCGAGACCTCCGGAGACGCCGGCGGCGCGTCCCCATTCTAGGCCGTCGAGCGGCGCGCTTCCAGTCCCCGCCGGATCTGCGCCAGCTGATGGAGGAGAATGCGGATGAAATCCCTCGGGGCGACGACCGCGACCAGGATCAGTTGCGACGCGACCCGCGTTGTCGCGTTCAGCCAGTAATCGAGGGAGTTTCCCTGAGGAGGGGACACGTAGCCGCCCCAAAACCACACCCACGTGAGCACGCCGAAGAGAGCGACGAGGAATGCTACTCCCGGCCAGTTTCGTCGGCTCGCCCAGGGGAGCAGCGTCAGGACGATCAGCATCCCCGCGACGGTTCCCGCAACCCCGCCGGCCGACCCCCAATAGAGCTGGATTGCTGCCACCGGCCATCCGCCCTGGCCGTGGGGCGACAGGCGGGTAAGAAGAACCCAGACCTGTTCGTAGACGTTGATCATCCCGACGGAGGCGATGTTGGCCACGGCGATACCGATGAGCGCCGCCGTGGCTCGACCTCGGTTGCGCCGTTCCTGCCGGTAGATGAACCAGGCGCAGCCAAGACCGGATAGCCCGACTCCGATGTAGGTGAACGGATACACCGTGTTCGAGTACCCCGCCACGTCGAAGAGGAGATTCCCGGCGGTGTCGGAGGACGGATGAAAGAGCGCGATCACCGCGGCATAATCAAACCACGCGATGAACGCCGTTAGCGTCACCAACCAGAGAGCCAGGATGAGCGAGGAACCCTGGGGTCTCATCTTCCCGCGGCACCTATCGCCGGTAGGAGATTCCGAGGCACGTCTGCTCTCTTCGACCCCGGGATTGTGAGACGCTCTCGAGCTCCCGATCGCCTTCGAGCCGACGCCCCTGAACCTCGGAACGGCAGGAACTGAGGGGGACGGCAATCCCGGCTTGGATGGACGAAGGGCCGGACGCATCGGGGTCGGCTTGGAGGCTGGGCGCGCGCGGGAACGGGAGAGCGGCGCGCTGGACCGATCGAGGTCGGAGGGGAGGGTCGAAGAAAGTTCGGCTCGGGTGTTCCTTCGATGCGGTCCTCCACGACGCTCATTCCGGGGCGACCTCGAGCTGGTCTAGGAACACCTGCACGTTCGTCCCGAGCACCTCGGCTTCGACCGCGAACCGGAGAGTGGGGCCGGGGAGCACGACATGGAACGTTACCGTTGTCCAGCCGGGGGTCGAGAGCGCGCCGAACGTTAGGTTCTCGCTGAACGGTCGAGGCTGTGCGAACGCCGTCACCCCGAGAGAGAGGACGGGTTCGAGCCCGGACGGGGGGGATGCGCCCGGGACGGCCGAGGCGCTCAGGAGAAGCGTGACCGAGTAGTTGCCGCCCGGAAGGTTCGCCCGGGGCCCGTCAATGAACGCTCCGGGGACCCCCGGGATGCTGGCCGCTACTTCCCCCGCGGCGGAGCCGGGGACGGTTGTGAGGTAGCCGGCAGACTGGTTCAGGACCGTGGAACCGGTGTCGATGATCGGAACGGGTGGAGAGCTTCCGTAGATCGTCACCGGACCTTCGTATCCGCGCTCGAACAGGAGGATCGGACCCGCGCTCGAGCTCCAGACCACGCCCCGTGCCCCGAAGGCAGCATTCGAGTATAGCTCGGCCGCGAGCCATGCCGGCACCGCCACCGTCGCGTCTGACGCCAGCAGCACGTACTGGGGCAAATCCGTACCATTGAACGGGAGCGCGAGGAGGTCGTTCTGGGTCCAGAAGAACGAATAGGCGTTCTCGTCGTTCGCCACGAGGGGAAAGAGGTTGTCGCTCGCGACGACGCTCGCCCCGACGGGGATCAGTCCGACAAGTTCTTCCGCGTCCGCGAAGCCCGTGGAGGACGTGTAGGATATCCGGTACGCCGAGCCCAGCCCATTGTTCTGCATCAGCGGATTGGCCGGGGAGAGCGCGACGTTCACGGTGAGAAGAATCACGAGAGCCGCGATGATGGTTCGCGACCAACTCCGGGGGACCGGCACGGGGCCGTGGATGCCCTCGATGGAGGACCCGGTGCGTGCGGTCCCGAGGGCTCCCGAGGCTGCGTGCCGGAGGATCGCGACCGCACGTGGAAGGCCGTAGGCGAACGCCACGAGGAGCGACGCGGCGGCGATGAACCCGTACTGGAAGCCGAGCTCCACGTAGTTCAGATTGGAACTCAGCATCGTGAACCCAAACCACGGCACGCTGAGCACGAGCGCCCGAGGCATCAGGAGCGGAACGAACCCGAGCAGGGCGAGGACCAGGATCCAGTACGTGAGCTTCGAGTAGAACCCTGTTCCGAGGTTCTGCAGCGAGAGCCCGAGCGAGGACGGAGTTCCTCCGATGACGTAGCCGGTCGGTGGGGCGGCGAGGGTCGAGGTTCCGAGGGTCGCTGCCAGGGCGTCGACGCGGAGGAAGAGGAGGAGGAAGTAGGCGAACAGCGATCCTCCGAGCAGGGCGACCGAGGCCCGGACACGAGGCGAGGCGAATGCTTCCCGAAGCCCACGAAGTCCGAGCCACCAGCGGCGCCCGACTCCGCCGTTCGCGGCCCAGCGTTGCCACGTTTGTTGGGACGGAAGGAGGAAGAACACCCCGACAAAGAACAACAGCACGGGGGCGAGCTCGATCGTCGCGGCCGCAACGGTCGCGACCGCCGCGCCGAGGAGGTACCTCTCCCGTTCCCACAGGAGGATGACCAGGAACAGTTCGAGGGGTAGGAACGCCTCAGGATGGAAGTCGTAGAGATTCGAGGAGAGGGTCGGGGTCCATGCGAGATACATGACGGCAGGGACGAGCGCGAGGCGGGAAGAGTGCGTGAGGTCCCGGCTCAGAAAGTAGAGCGGAATCGCGGCCGTCGCGACGACGAAGGATTGGACGGCGAACAACGTGGTCTCGTAGGGAAACAGCGCGTAGAGGGGAGCGAGCAGGTAGAACAGGAACACGGTGTGCACCTGGAGCAGCGACCGGTACCCTCCGGTCTCGAGGTCGGCCGCTTCGTAGAAGGGGCGCCCGTGAGCCGTCGACCAGAGCGCCTGTTGGTACAGACCCTGGTCCCAAGTGGAGGTCTGGAACTCTATCGCCCGTAACCACGAAAGTGCGAACGAGACCGCAAAGTACGCGACGACCGCGACGACGAGCCAACGGCTCGGTGAGACGCCCCGGAGCCAGGCGATCGGACCGCCGGTCCTGGAGGCCTGAGCGGGGGGGTCCCGGTCGTCGATCATTCGGACACCGTGGGACGGTCCGTCCGCCGTCGGAAGGTCAGAAGGAAATGGTCGCCCAGCGCACGGAACGGCCACTTCCGCCCCACCGCCCGGTCGAGGCGACTAAGTTCACTCCACCGGCGGCCGAACCGTTCGGCGTACTCCACCAGGTCCGACGGAGGGAGGAGCACCGGGACCGCTTCCAGCCGCTCCGCCCGGAACCACGGCTCGAACCGATGGCGGAATTCTCTCGGGGAGTAGGCGTACACATCGACACAAAACCGCGATGTGCCCACCCGAATCGGGGAACGAACCCGACCGAACGCCCGCGACCATTGTCCGGTGAGCCCATAACCCATGATCTCGAAGACGCACCATCGGTTGTAGACGCCGGCGACGAACGGGGAGCTCGGTCCGAGAAGGTCGAACAGAGCCGGTGCGACGCCATCGAGATTCTCCTCGCAGTTCATCGCTCCGTAGGTTGAGTACGCTCCGTCGAACGCTCCGAGCATCCCGTCCCGGGAGATTCGGCCGAGCTCCGAAGCGGGGAGGCGGGCGGTACGCAGCGACTCGGAGAGACCGGCCGCACGCGCCTTGCTTCGGACCACTTCGAGCATTCGGTCGGAGATGTCCACACAGAGAATCTCGTGACCGTCCTCGAGCAGAGGCAGCGTCTCCATCCCCGACCCGCACCCGATCTCGAGCAAGCGATGGGCGGACGTGAACGCCCGGCGGAGCTCGGCGAGCGACCGGTCCCGCAGGAGACGGTTCACGCGGTTGCCCGTGATGTGGCGGTCGTACTCCTCGGCGACATTGTCAAACTCGGCGGCGAGCCACCGGTGGTAGAGGGCCGCGGGGTCACTGGGGCCGTTCGAGATCCCTGGGGCGATCCTCAGCACTCGGGCGGGATTCGCGTACCAGCGATCGAACCGACGGTCTCCGTACTTTGACCGGAAGAGCCCCACGACGCGTTGCTTTTCGGACGGGTCCGTGACCAGTGCGGCGGCCCCCTCGACAACGCGGCCCTCGACGTGCAGACGCGCGGTCCCGTCCCTCAGCACATCGGTCGGCCAGCGCGCCGAGCGCTCGCGCGCGATGAGAAAGACGGTGTCGCGCTCGGTCACGAATCCGAGCGGCAGCCGTTCCGTGGGGCGGAGGAGCTCGAGGTGGGTCGGTGCCGGCGTGGCGGCGGCGTCCGCGGAAGGTCGCGGCACCTCCCCGGGGTCGCTTACGCTCATCATGTGGCCGGACCGCGGGACGAGCCCGCCCCCCTTTCGGGTACTGCTCTGGCCGAGGAGCTACCGTGGTACAGCCCGCGCAGCGTTTCGAATCGACGGGAGTGGAAGGTCAGGCGACGGAATGTCGTCTCGGTCCGGAACGAGCCCTGCTGATCGCTTAGCCGCCGGGCTCCCGCGTTCCGAACGAGGCCGGCCAGATGCAGATACGTGGCCAGTATCGGATAGATGACGAGGTTGAGGAGGCGGACCGAACGAGGAGCGGGCTCGGAGGAGATCGTTCCCGGGGCCTGGCTGCGCGAGTCGTACAGCCGCGGGATCTCCGCCCTCATCCAGGGTCCCGAAGCGATCAGCCCGCGGTAGTACTCGTCTCCGTGAAGTACCTGGACGCTCAGGGCTTCGCGGGCGAACATCAGGTCGCTTCGTCGCGCGAACTCGAGAGCCGCGGCGCGGTCCTCGAGGACGTAGTTGAGACACGGGGTAGGCCCCCGGTACGGGGGGTCCCGTCGCCGCGCGACGAACATCGCGAGGTAGGCCCGGGCGAGGAACCACCACAGCGCTCCGGACCGCGTGACGATGAACAGGTCGAGGTCGTCACCGGGGCCTGGCTCGCCGAACGCGACCGACCCTGTGATCCCCGCGCACCGTACGAGCTCTCGACCGAACGAGAGAGGACCGTTCCAGAGGGAATCCGCGAACTGTCGATACTGATGAGCACGCCGCGCGCGGTCCCCGTTCGGTGTCACGGTCGCGGTCGGTGCAAACGCCCGGGCGCCGGCCAACCGCGCGAGCGACGGATGCTCCTCGAGCCACCGGCCGAGCGTGCCAACGGTCTCCGGCCCGCCCGCCGGGAGAAGTTCCTGGAGGTGTCCCAACGGGACTCCGGTCCCGAACTGTCCGGCAACGCGGAGAAGAACTGCGATCCGACGTTCCGCGTCCGTGGCGGTCGATGGCCGCTCCGACCCGTTGGCCGCGGACGCTCCGGGGGCCGAGGTCGTCTCGGGGGGGAATGACCGGATTCGCTCCCAGCGCACGTGATCCTTTCGGGGTGGAAGCCGGTCCCACGCCGCCAAAAGGTGCGCCACGAGCTCCCAGGTAGCGAGCCGGGCGAAGTGTTCGAACCCGTCCTCTCGGGCGAGCATCCGGCGAAGGAGTCGTACGGTCTCCGCCGGTTCTTCGACGAGACGACGGGGTATCGTCGCCGGCGCCGCTCCCAGCACCGAGCTGACCTGGGCGTTGCCGACGTGGATCCGACGCCGCTGGCGAAGGTGGTCCCGTACGTTGGACGGCACCTGGATCGAAACGCGCGCATCGGGGGCGTACCACAGGCCCCCCGCGTGCTGCGAGAGCCAGACCGCGAAATACGAACCGTCGTTGATGATTCCGTCGGGAACCGGTGGGACGCTCGGCAGGCTGACGAGCAGGAGCTCATCGGAGAGGTGCGCGCCGTTCCCGCGAGCTAGGAGGTCCACATGGAATTCGTGGTGGAGATCCCACATCCACTCGAACGTCGGGGCCCATCGGCCGGGGGTCGGGCTCGGCACCACGGGTCGGGCCATGATCGCGAACGGCGGCCTTTTGCCGACGGCGGTCCCGACGAGACGGCCCACCGCTCCGGGTTCGGCCCGAGCGTCCGAGTTCAGGAGAACGAGGGCGTCGCCGGAGGCACGACGGAAGACTTCGCGCAGGGCGCGAGCCTTTCCCGTTCGTTCCGCCTCGACGACCACTCGGACCCGGGGCTCCTCGTCGGCGAGGGAGCGGGCGACCTCGACGGTCCGGTCGGTGCATCCGCTCGCCACGACCCATATTTCCTTCCACCGGACCCCCTCGGGGAGCTCTTGGCCCACCAAGGACTGGACGGCGGAACGAAGGTGATGCTCTTCGTTGTGGGCGACCACACCGGCGGCGAGGTCCACGGAACCCGGGAAAGTGGGAGACCCGCGCTCGGGCCAGGCACCCGACAAACTCCGCCCCCCACCTCATTCCTGCACAGTTCAGGTAGCAGGGGGAGCGGGGGGTGAGCCCCCGCCGGACCGCGCACGACGGCGCGCCCGACTCCAGACCACGACGACCGCCGCGATGACGACAATCCCGACTCCGGCCCCGATCCCGACGACCTCGAGGGTGGTGGGAGAGGAACTGCTCCCGGGCGACGGCAGCGAGCTAGCGACCGTCATGACGCCGGTCATCGTCGGAAAGTGAATCAGGCACACGAACTCGTAGGTTCCCAGCGCGGCCGGTGCCGTGAACGTCTCGGGGAACTGCGCCCCGGCTGTCGATCCAAGCGAGATGTTCACGATCGCGGGATGAGCGTTGAAGAAAGCAGCGACCTGGGCCGCGTCGTCGCTGGCCGGGATCGTCACGTTCGTGGCCGAGGAGAGGGTGAAGGTGTGATCGAAGTCGGCCATCTGGGTGACGAGGAGATGGACGGAGGCTCCGGGCACGACCGTGAACGAATCGGGTACGAAGCTTAGCGAGGTGGTCGCGCTGATGTTAACGAACTCGGTGGCCGCGACGGTAGGGGCGGGCGCCGCCGCAGCCACCGGGAGGCTAACCACCAGGCCGGCCGCGAGCACGGCGACCGCGAGGGCGAGACGACTTCCCCAAACGAGGAACGGGAACGGCGTCCGGTGGCCCGGTCGCTCGGTCATCTCCAAGCGACCCCCCGGAGGATCGGCAGGGGCGGCCACTGGGCGAGATAGGGAGCCTCGTCCCGTGTCGCGTCCCGGCACGAGCTGTGGTGCTGGACGAGACGGGCCGCCATCGCCGGCACCGACTCTCCAAAGGGGAGCGCGATCCGGTCGCCGCACGCGAGCTCGATTGTCCACTCCGCGACCGGTCGCTCTCGGGTCTCTTCGGGGGTCATGGTTCGTTCTCCTCTGCATACGTGAGGTCAGACGGGCGCCGACGAAGTCGGTGGACGCCCGCGGCTACGAGGAGCGCGACGAGCGCGGCGGTCCCACCGACGGCGACGAAATCGACCGTGGGGATCCCAACAATCGATTTCGGGAAGAGCACTTGGACGCTCGCCGAGTAGCTCACCGTCGAGAACTCTCCGGCAGTGTCCCCGAGGGCCACGGAGACGAGCGCGCCCGACGAATTGCCCGCGACCGAGGCCGTGGCCGAAATGTTCACCGGAGTCGTCGAGCCCGGATTCGCCACTGCCATCGTCGACCCGGCCAGCTGCTCGAAAGGTTCGCCCGCCGGGTTGGAAACGCTGGACAGGAGCGATCCTGCCGAGGTGCCGAGCACGAGGTGTTCCTCGCCCGTGAAGGACGGCCACGCGGCCAGGGTCACCACAAGGTGGTCCTGCACGGCGTGCCAGGGCCAGTCCGATACGAGAAGGTCGACCGCGACCGTATCGGTCGATACCGATGGAGAGCTCGCATAGACGGGAAGAACGAAGTCGACGCGCGCATCTACGGACCCAAGGACCTGGGCCGGGACCGAAGGGCTCATCACCGGCGCCGCGACGGTGTAGCCGAGGTCGTACGCATCGTCGGTCGAGAAGTTCGCCGCAGTCCATGTCGCGGACGACAGGTTCGCGCTGGCCGCCACGACTCCCGTAGGCTCGACCTCCGAGATCGACCCTATCGTCGCCGAAAGGCCGGTTCCCATCCGGTCTAGTGCCGAAACCGCGACCGTGGGCACGGAGGCGGCGAACTCGCAAAGCACGATGCCGTTCGACCAGGATTGCGGGGGGTCGCTCCACGTCGTCGCGGTCGGAACGGCGGATGCGAGGGGAGCAAGGAGAAGGAGGAAGGTTCCCACGAGGAAGACCCCGAAACGACCGAACCTCTGGGAGGTCGGTCGACTGAGGGGTCCGATCCGCCGGTCCGAGGACGTGGTCATCGATTGCGGAAGGGGGCGAAGGGGGTCACCCGCTTTTTGGTCCAAGAACGGAATCGGTTGGTCCAAAGGCGCGAGACTAGGGCCGGAACAGTTCGGACCAGGTCTCGAGGAGGCGCTCGACCCACTGGTCGGCGAGCCCCTCCCGGTAGGTAACCAGGAGACGCATCACTCGGTCCCGGTCGATCACCTCGAAGGTGCGCCACCGAGCCCGCCGGCCCATCCGGATTACTCCCGTTTCCACGAGGCGCCGCAAGTGGACCGAAAGACGTCCTTCGCTGAGTCCGGTGCGCTCCTCCATCTCCGGAACGGTCGATGGGCCGGCGTCGAGCAGGACCACGAGAAGGCGTCGTGCCGAGGTCGACCGGGTGAGTCCGAGCAACCGTCGGTCGGCGAGCGGAACCTCCGCGACGAAGTAGTGGTCCTGAAAGCCGCTCGGCTCCCGGTGGATCAACCCGGCACTGGTCAGTCGTTCGAGGTGATACGTCGTCTCGCCCCAACCGGTCTCGGCCGCCCGCTGAACCTCTCGCCCGCCGATTCCCGGGGCCTTCCGCACCGCTTCGTAGATTCGGCGTCGCGTGGCGAGGGCTAGCGGGTCCTCGTCCATCGCTCAGACATGTCGGGGCCACAGCGTGGTCGCGAGGAGCAACAGGACGACGAGGAGGGTGAGGGTCACTATCGGAAGGCTCGGGACCGCCCACGATGGGGGCCCGAGCGGGAGCTCCCCCCAGGTCCACAACCCGCCAATCAGCGCCAATCCCGCGCTCGCCGCGGCCAGGACCAAGAACCGTCCGTCCCGGGCTCGGAAGTACGCCCCGATCGGGACTCCGGCATTGACACAGGAGATCCCCGCGACCAGCACCGCCGCGAACAGCTCGAAGAGGCCCACGACCGAGGAGACACCGGTCGACGGTTTAAGGCATTGGTTCAAACGCGGAAGCCTCGGGGAGGCCTGAGGCTCCCGGACCAGGTACTCGTAGTCGGGGCCACGCTAGGATCGCCACGAAAGGGTCCGGGCGGTCGAATCAACCATGCGCCCCGGCGTGTCTATCTTATGGGAGCCGTTCCGGCTCCCCGAGGCCAATGCGCGAGAGGCTCGCCTTACTCCGAAGATGAGAGATCAACGGGTCTCCACGCTCACGCGGTTGCGACAGCTGATCGCTGCCGTCCCCCGCGGCAAGGTGGTCACGTATGGTCAGGTGGCGGCTGCCGGGGGATTCCCGGGCGCGGCGCGCCTTACGGTGTGGGCGCTGCAACGCGGAGAGGACCTGCCCTGGCATCGGGTAGTGGGGGCCGGCGGCCGGATCGCGCTGCCGGGCGAAGAAGGTCAAGAACAGCGCCTCCGACTGACGCTGGAGGGCGTGACGTTTCGAGGGGGTCGAGTCCGCATGGACCTGCACAACTGGACCCCCGGTACGCGACGAAAGCGTGGAAACCGGAGCGCGACGGCAGACCCCATCCACAAAGGGCCGCGGTAAGATTGGTGTCGACCGAAGACGCTGATCTCGACCTTGTGGCTCCACACCCGGGACCGCGGCTCCCGGACCGGACTGCACCTACCCAGGTACGGGAGGTCGAACGACCAGTACGGCAACACGGGCATGATGCAACACGGCGTCCGAAACGCTCCCGAGAAGGAGTCGAGAAGTGGCGGATTGCCCTCGGGAGCCCATCACCACGAGATCGGCGTGTTCGCTTTCCGAAAGGTGGAGGATCGCCTCGGCAGGGTGGTCTTGGAGAAGCTCTCCCCGGACGTCCGCCACGCCGCGGTCCCTCGCCAGTTCAACCGCTTCGCGCAGCACCCGGTCGAGCGCTTCCTTCTCCTCCTCTCCGGGCGGTTCCATCGGCATGGCAAGCCCGGTGGACCACAGGACGGGTGGCTGGTAGACCGTAAGTATCGTCAGACGGGCCGCCGACGAGCGGGCCATATCGATGGCCCGGTCCAGAGCCATACGGGCCTGTGAGGAGCCGTCG
>Ga0187769_10002121_pt1 | contig 11532 bp, 10 predicted proteins | sample 0116_SJ02_MP02_1_FD_133140 | JGI IMG/M metagenome (GOLD analysis project Ga0187769, IMG submission 133140) | Tropical peat soil microbial communities from peatlands in Department of Meta, Colombia - 0116_SJ02_MP02_10_MG | ecosystem: Environmental > Terrestrial > Soil > Wetlands > Peat | place... | reverse complement strand
TGTGCGCCTGAATTTCAACGTCGTCACCGATCCGTGTGATCCCAGCCTGTCGCATCTTGTACCAGCGGCCGTTGGCTTCGCGCGCGAAGCCGAAACCGTCACTCCCGACCACGACCCCGTTTTGCAGCAGTACGCGATGGCCGAGGCAGCAGTTCTCGCGGACGCACGCATGCGAGTGAGCAAAAAAGTTGTCGCCGATACGCGCACCCCGATAAATCGACACAAAACTATGCAGAATGGCATGGCTGCCGATCTTGACGTCGTCGGCGATGTAGCAATACGGGCCGATGTGCGCGCCCACGCCAATCTCGGCAGAGTCCGCGATCAAAGCCGTGGGATGGACGCTCGGGGCATAATGCGGCGCAGTATGAAACAGCTCGATTGCGCGGGCGAAATCAAGATAGGGATTCACGGAGCGAAGAGCCGCCATGGGCGGCCGTGTCTCGTCCTTAGTGACGAGGATCGCTGAGGCGCGCGTCCGCTCCAGCATCGGGGCGTATTTGCGGTTGGCAAGGAAGGTCAACTCGCCCGACTGCGCCTCTTCGATTCCTGCGACGCCGGTGATTTCCAAATCCGCATCGCCCTCCACGGTGCAACCTAGTCTTTCCGCGATTTCGATCAGTTTCATGGTGAGCTCCCCAGATTCCCGAAGGCAAGAGTGGAAAGTTAGCAGTTGAAACTTGAAAGTTCAAAGAAAACAGTCGGAATCGATAGGATGCGTGCGAACGAGCATCTGGCGGTGAGCTACTTGCCAAGAAGCTGGCGGGCAATGACGATACGCTGAATTTCGCTGGTGCCCTCTCCGATGGTGCAGAGCTTGACATCGCGGTAAAACTTTTCGACAGGGTAATCCTTCGTAAAACCGTAGCCGCCGTGAATTTGCACCGCTTCGTTGGCGACGCGCACGGCGACCTCTCCTGCATACAGCTTCGCCATGCTGGACTCTCGCGTGATACGCGCATCTGGACCTGAGGCGATGGCGCGATCGGCGAGCCATGCCGCACGATACGTGAGCAGGCGCGCCGCCTCGATTTGTGTGGCCATATCGGCCAGCTTGAATTGAATGGCCTGAAACTCGGAAATGGGCCTCCCGAACTGTTTGCGCTGTTTCGCATATCGGACAGAACATTCGTACGCGCCCTGCGCCATGCCGAGACCCAGCGCCGCGATCGAGATCCGACCGCCATCGAGAATCTGCAAGCTATTGACGAAGCCTTCTCCCTCCTCACCGAGAAGATTTTCGGCGGGTAAGCGGCAATCGGTGAAGACTACCTCGCTTGTGTCACTGGCACGCAGGCCGAGCTTGTTTTCTTTTTTGCCCGGCCGAAAGCCGGGAGTTCCCTTCTCGACGATGAAGGCGGAGATGCCATGATGCTTTTTGGACGCCGTGGTGACGGCCATGGCTACGCAAACATCGGCATGATGGCCGTTTGTTGTAAACGTTTTCGCGCCGCTGAGAACCCAACAGCCATCCTTTTTTGAGGCAACCGTGCGTGTCCCGCCCGCGTCCGAGCCAGCTTCTGGCTCGGTCAGCGACCAGCAGCCGAGCTTTTTCCCCTGCGCCAGCGGCACTACGTATCGCTGCCTTTGCCCTTCACTTCCAAACTTGTAGATATGATTCGTACACAACGAATTGTGTGCGGCAACGATAATGCCGATGGATCCGTCTACGCGGGAGAGCTCTTCGATAATGATCGCGTATTCGACGTAGCCCATCCCCGCGCCGCCGTATTTCTCGGGGAAAATCGCACCGAGGAAGCCCATCGCGGCCAGTTTAGGGATGATCTCGGCGGGGAATTGCGAGGCTTCATCCCACTTCATTACGTGGGGAGCGATTTCCCCCTCGGCAAATTCGCGCACGGTGTGGCGGAGCTGCTGCTGTTCGTCAGTGAGCGAAAACTCCATCCTGTCCGCCTTGGGTCTCAACACTTCAATCGTTGCGATCGAGACCGCCGCTGCGTTTCCATAGTACAGCGACCTACCTTATGCCTTCAGAAACGAAGTCGGCCACCGTGTCTTACAAACACCTCCTGACATCGAAAGGCGACACGATTCGTTGGAGGGTCTCCATTGGTCGCGCTTGGCTTTGAGAACCTCACGGCTTGGCCAGCGCGGACGAATCGCTTCACAGGCCCCCTCTGAAGACCACCACGGGCGAGTTTTCTTAGTGTTTCCTTCAGCCTCTGTCCGCTACATGGTAAGAGAAGCTACGCCGGCGCGATGTCCTACAGCGCGCAGGACAAGGTCGGCGAGTGCGCGGATCAGCAATGGCGAATCGTTGAGCGCCGGCATCATGTGAAAGTCGCGGACACCGAGCGATTCGGCGTGTTCACGCGTTTCAATATTGATCTCGTGTAGCGTCTCGATGTGCTCGGTAAGAAACGAAATAGGAATGACCAGCATACGCTTGACTCGGTCGCGCGCGAGATTTTCGACCGTGGCGGAGAGTGAAGGCTGCAGCCACTTCTGCGGCCCGACCTTGCTCTGAAAGCAAAGCGTGTGGGGGTTGGGCCAGGCGCCCATTTCGCAGATCAGCTGCACCGCCGCCGCAATGTGCTGGGGATATGGGTCGCCCTTTTCGACGAGCGCCTTCGGCAGGCCGTGGGCACTAAAGACAAGGTGAACCTCGTGGGGCCTTGCGAGCTGGCGCAGAATGGCGTTCACGCGCTCCACGATTCCCGAGACGTAATCGGGATGGTCGAAGAAATGACTCACCACGTGAACGGGTACCTTCGGTTTATAAAGACGGTTCCATTCCTTCAGACTGCTGCCCGTCGTCGCTGAGGAATAGTGCGGATAGAGCGGCAGAAGGACCAGCTCGTCATAGGGGGCGCTTTCCAGCGAAGCAATGGCCGCCTGCGTGTCCGGGTGCCAATAGCGCATGGCCACAATGGTGCGCACCGGAAGGTGCCGCCGCAAGGCGAGCTCGAGGGCCCTCGCCTGCTGCTCCGTGAGGCGGCGAATCGGCGACCCTCCTCCGATTTCGGCGTACCGTCGACTGACCTTCTTCGACCGGGTCGTCGAAATCAGCTTGGCCAGAGGCTTTCGCGCCAGGAACGATCCGGGAAAATTGATGATGTCGGGATCCCGAAAGAGATTGTAAAGAAACGGCTCGACGGCGGCGAGGCTGTCTGGGCCGCCCAATTGGAAGAGAACTACGGCGATTTTCTTTTTGTCGTCTGCCATGGCGTCCCCCACCGCATATTAAGATGCCACAAGAGAACGACGCGTGCAAAAGAGATGGCACTGGCCCAGTGGAAAACGGGCGTGGCGATCGCGAGACAGATCCGAGCACCGGCGACATCGGTGCGGCTGCACACGATCAGCGGATCGACGTTTTCGGCGTTGCCCGCGCGAATCGTGCTTCGGGACACTTGTTGACGCACCCCGTGAATCTGTCTACAGTCATATTGTGACGGTTCTTAAGGTTCAAGTCGGCCAAGTTTGGAAGAAGGACGACAGCGACGACACCTTTCTGATCACAAAGATTTACAGCGAAGCGCTGAACACGTTCGCCGTCCTGCGCAAGACCGGATCAGAGGAAGAGCCTCCCATCCGTATCAAGATCTCTAAGTCGGGTGCAAACGCTAACCTTCCGGGCTTTACCTACACGCAAGAATCCGACGAGTTTTAGTCGATCCGCGCACACGCGGACGACAAAAGCAGGCGGCGGCTCGGCCGTGTTGGTAGCGGAGTCCGGCCAGCCTTGCTAAAATGCCTGAGGGGTAGAATCTCACGCATGGCTCTTCGCACGCTCTACGAAAAAATTTGGGCTGCTCATGTTGTCCACGAAGAGCCGGGTCAACCGTCGCTGATTTATATCGATCGTCACCTCGTTCACGAGGGGACGTCGCCTCAGGCCTTTTCCGGTCTTAAGGTCGCGGGCCGTAGGGTCCGCCGCCCTGAGCTGACCTTCGCCGTGATGGACCACTCGGTCTCGACGAAGAACCGCCTACTGCCAGTGGCCGATCCTGATGCCGCCGCCCAATTTGATGCCCTCGCGCGTAATTGCCAGGAGCATGGCATCAATTTGTTCGACATGCACAGCCGCAATCAGGGCATCGTGCACGTCATCGGCCCTGAACTCGGGATTACTCTGCCCGGTACCACCATTGTTTGTGGAGATAGTCACACGTCCACGCATGGCGCGCTCGGCGCGCTAGCGTTCGGCATCGGCACCAGCGAAGTGGAGCACGTGCTGGCCACGCAATGCCTCTCCCAGTTCAAATCGAAGACACTGAAAATCGACGTGTCGGGCAAGCGCCCGCGCGGGGTCACGGCCAAGGACATCATCCTTGCCATCATAGGAAAAATAGGCATTGGGGGAGGCAATGGCTACGTCGCGGAGTACACCGGAGAAGCTGTTCGCAACCTCTCGATGGAAGGGCGCATGACGATGTGCAATATGTCGATCGAGGCAGGAGCGCGAGCCGGCATGGTTGCACCCGATGAGACCACCTTCGCCTACGTCGAGGGGAGGCCATTTGCGCCCCAGGGAAGGGATTTCCAGATCGCCGTCGATTCTTGGAGGTCGCTTGCAACCGATCCCGGCGCGAAGTATGACAGGACCGTGGTTCTCCAGGCCGAGGACCTCGCTCCGATGGTCACCTGGGGCACGAACCCCGGAATGGTTACAAAAGTGACGGACCGCGTCCCCGATCCCTCGTCGTTTTCCGACCCGGTCGACCGCAAGGCCGCAGAAAATGCTTTGGCCTACATGGCTCTTCGGCCCGGCACGCCTATCGAGGATATTCCGCTCGACCGCGTGTTCATCGGCTCCTGCACGAATTCGCGTCTGGAAGATCTGCGCGCTGCAGCTCGTGTTGTCGCCGGACGGCAAGTCTCGAAGTCCCTGAAGCAGGCCCTCGTCGTACCCGGATCGCGGGTCGTCAAAGCGCAGGCCGAAAAAGAGGGCCTCGACCGAGTTTTCCGCGATGCCGGTTTCGAATGGCGCGACGCCGGCTGCAGCATGTGCATTGGCATGAACGACGATATCCTTTTGAGCGGAGAGCGTTCTGCCAGTACATCGAATCGCAATTTTGAAGGCCGCCAGGGCAAGGGTGGCCGGACGCATCTCGTCAGCCCGGCGATGGCCGCAGCCGCCGCAATCGAAGGCCACTTTGTCGATATTCGCACCTGGTCGAGCGTGGACGGAACCGAATAGCCATGCAGCCATTCACAAAACACACGGGCGTCGTTGCACCGCTCGATCGGGTCAACGTCGACACCGATCAAATGGTGCCGAAGCAATTCTTGAAGCTCCTTACTCGTGAAGGATACGGCCGGATTCTGTTCTACGATTGGCGCTATCTGCCCGGCGAGCAGCCAAACCCTGATTTCGTGTTGAATCGCCCGCGCTACCAGGGCGCGAGCGTCCTTCTCGCGCGCGCGAACTTCGGCTGCGGATCCAGCCGTGAGCACGCCCCTTGGGCCATTCGCGATTATGGATTTCGCGCGATTCTCGCCCCGAGCTACGCGGACATCTTCTACAACAATTGCTTCAAGAACGGCATCCTGCCAGTTACCCTGTCGGACAATCATATAGATGAACTGTTCCGGCGCGTCGAGACGAACGAAGGCTACCGCCTCACGGTTGATCTCGAACAGCAAATCGTCACCGACGGCCAGGACCTCCGGGATTCGTTCACCGTCGACCCATTCCGCCGCGAGTGCCTGCTGAAGGGCCTTGACGACATCGGTCTCACCCTCGTCCACGAATCTGAAATCGCCGCCTTCGAGAAGAAGAATCTTCGCGTGCCTTCCCTCCACTCCTCCCTTGACGTGAAATACCACCACGAATAAACGCGCGATTCTGACTGAAAGAAACTCGCCTTGACCCGAGGCGGACCTCCTCGGCTTCCGGCACTGCTGGCAAGTTAACGATCCGACAAGGGCTGCCCTTCGCAGCTTGATTCCCCGGCGAGCCAGGTCGAAGATGGGTCTGAGGTTGCCCGAGTGCCCAGATTCCTGATCTATCATCCCGGCGAGGACGCCCGAGTCTTTGAGCTCATCGGAGATCGTCCCATCTCTATTGGGCGAGCCAAATCGAGCATCCTGATCCTCGACAATTCCAGCATTTCGCGGCTGCATGCCATCGTTCGCTCGACCCCAGAGGGCCAGTGGCAAATTATTGATCGCGCCAGCGTCAACGGCGTGAAGGTCAACGGCGTGGCGACGAAGGAAGCTACGCTGAAACCCAACGATGAAATCCTTCTGGGTGAATACCGTCTACGCTTCTTCGAGGACTCCTCCGCGCGCAACATGGTTACGTACGGCACCGCCGAGCTCCCTCCGCGCGTTGCAAGAGTGATCGCCGAGCCCGCTTACTCGGCAAGCTTCATGGCGGTTCAGCCGCTGGGAGGCGCTGCGCCCGCCGATTCGACACGCCCGGCAACTTCCGAAAGCCGTCTCCAAGCGCTCGAGCGCGAGAATCGTCTCCTGACCCTTCTTTACCGCGTCAATCGAGCGTTGGGCGAGCTCCATACCGTCGGAGATGTGACGCGGCGTATCCTCGATCTGGTTCTCGAAATGGAAGGCGCCGAGCGCGGCTTCGTAATGCTGCTCGACAAGGATTCCATGGGACGCGGCGACTTCAGCAAGGGTGGCTACGGCTTCGAGCCCGCGTTGATACGCCATCGCCCAGGCGCCAGTGCACCGCACGTGCACGGCGCACCCCAGCTCACCATCTCGCAAAGCATTATTCGACAAGTCATGCACGGGGGGTTGCCGCTGCTGGTTTCCGACCCGCAGGCCGACCCACGCCTTGCGGCGAGCAAGAGTATCGTCGCCGCGGGAATTCAATCGGCCATGTGCGCACCGCTCGGCATGAAAGAACGCCGCTTCGGACTGCTCTACGTCGATAATCTCTCACGCCGCGGGATGTTCACCGTGGACGATCTCAACGTCTTCGCTGTGATTGCCGCTCAGGCCGGCCTCGCCGTCGATCGTGTACGCCTTCAAGGCGAGGCAGCGGAGAAGGCTCCGGTCACGGCGCATTAGCGCACAAGCTTTCGGCACGAGAAATCATTCATGACCTGGGCATCCCCGATACTACTGCTTTGATGACACCGTTCAGCGCCATCTGACAGTTCGTGCACCAATTCGCTTGAGAGGGCAGGCATACGACGCGGCCATCCCCTTTCAAGAACGGATTGGGGTGGCAATGAACCAGCGGTTGCCGAATGGATCGGTGACGCCCGCGTTCCGCTCGCCGTACGGCTGGTTGGCAGGCGGCTGAATTGAATGGGCACCCGCCCGCAATGCCTGCTCATAGGTTGCGTCCGCGTCCGTTACATAGAGATGCAGCGTCGACGGCATTGGCTGATAGATTCCATGCGCGTCGCCCATGCCGATCATCGAATCGCCAATGCGGACCTGGGCGTGATGAATGACGCCATCGGGCGATTGTGCACGGTAAAGTTCTTCGGCACCGAACGCGCTCTTTAGGAATTCGATGAGCACGGCACCTCGCAGCGGATGCAGATAAGGAGTCACGCTGCGCAGACCTTCAAATACCGTGTTGCCCGGTTTCGGCGTGCAGATGTACCAGTGATTTCCGGACTGATCTTTCACTGAACCGTCGCGCGAACCGTAGTCCTGGTCCGAAGGTGCGTGGATCGCGGTCGCGCCGGCTTCGAGAGCGCGATGATAGGTGGCGTCCACATCCGGGACTCGAAGCCAAATGGCGCTGGGCATGGCGGGAAATTGCGGGTTCGCTTCGGCCAGTTCAATCATCGAGTCGCCGATTTTGACTTCGGCGTGCATGATGACGTCTGCAGTGCCCGGACGCCTGACCCGGAGGCGCTCCTCGGCCCCAAAGGCTCGTTTTGCAAACTCGATCCATGGTTCCGCCCCGGAGATGATCAAATACGGTGTGATGCTGTGAAAATCCTCCCGAAATGGCGCACCTTCCCCCGCTTGCTTGTCCCGCGGTGTCGTGGGGATCTGCTGTCTCGCTGCTGTCACCATTGCTACCCTCCTTTCCAAATCAGCTTTGAGGCGTGCTCTGAAATCCAGACGCGGAAGGCTTTTCAGGTCCCTGATCACTTCGATGACCGGCGCAAAGGCCGGATCGAACGGGCGCGAGGCACCGTCAGGGGAGGGCGGAGCGTCGGGTGGGCCGAGGAGAGCGGCTACGACCTTATCCAGTTGCTCGCTCGAATTTTGCTTAGCCATGTGCTTTTCTCGTTCGCCGGCCGGGCTTCTCGTCCAACTGTTCGCGAAGGCTCCGGATCGCTCGAAACTGAAGCTGCTTGATCGCGCCGGAGGTGCGTTTCATCTGTTGGGCGATTTCGCGGATGCTTCTTTCCTCCGCGAAGCGCATTTCGATCACCCGACGTTGCTCCGGCGGCAGGGTTCTCACTAGGCGGTAGAGCCGCGCCCGCCTCTCAACCTCTTCCAAATCGAAGTGCGCTTGTCGGTCGGCCGCATTGTCAGCTGCCGGGCTTCTCTGCTCCCGCGATCTAAGCTGCCAGCGATCGGTAATCGCGTTTGCGGCGATGCGGTACAGCCATGCTCGGAACGGGACGCCGCGCCACTCGAATTTGGCGAGGTTCGCGAGGGCTTGCTGAAAGACTTCGGCAGTCAAATCCTCACTGTCCGCGCGACCGCGCACGCGGCGGGCCACATACGCATAGACGTGCTCGAAGTGGGCTTCGTAAAGTTCGGCGAAGCGGCGTGGATCCTTTTGTGCCGCTTCGACGAGAAGCTTTTCGTCCGCCTCTTTCGGTGGGGCCTTCAACAAGTTCTCCGAACAGTGCGTTGTCTATAGCATGAACCGATCAGCGGCAGAAAGGTTACGAACCACGCCCCAGTAAATCGGTCGCGCCACCTGCCTCCCCAACCCCATCCTGAACAGCGTCGGCGCCCGCCCCATGAGCGCTAAAGGCGCGCTTCGAATTGGCGCGCAAGGGCTCGGGAAGCTCGATTGCACCAGGCCGCGGCGAGAGCCGCCCGGAGACTCGATTTCTTGATGGACTTCAAACGAACCGAGGTCGCGCCCTTGCGTCCCCAGCCGCCTTTGACAGGCTCAAAAACGGCGGGCTCGGCGCCTACAAATTCCTCCTGCTGTTCCGGCGTCAGCTTAACCATTCCCCACGCGGCGTCTGGGTACCCCATCGTTGCGAAAATCTTGCCGCAAACGCGAAAATCTGGGTGATTCATGTGCGCGCTTTCCGACGTTGCCGGAAAGCTGAGGGCAATGCGCCGAAAATCCTTCTGCGTCATAGAGCCTCTTCTCTTGCCAACTAGATTAACGCCTGAGGGAGAAAGAGGTTACGCCGAACTTTCGCGAAAAGAACAGAAGCGCGCTACCCGAGGATGTCAGTCTGTGGGCCGAGAGATAGGGGCAAGGGAGTCGGATGCTGCAGAGGCGCCGCCTTTGAGTTCCGCGAGGAGGATCCCGGCAAAGATGAGCGCGGCGCCTGTCAGGGCGCGCGCCCCGAGATGCTCGCGCGCAAGAATGAGTGATGTCAGTGCGGCAAACACAGGCTCCAGGCTAACCAGGATGGCGGCATGGGAGGGCGAGGCATACTGCTGCGCCCAGGTCTGCAAGGAGAAGCCGAGAACGGTCGCGCCAAGGGCCGTGAGCAAAATGGCGAAGACCAGATAGCCGGTCCAAGCGACCCGGGGGTGTTCCCAGCCGGCTGCCTTGGCAATCAGCAGAAGCGCACCGGAGAGAATGGCGGTCGTCAACACTTGAAGGAAGCTGAGGGCGGCAACGGAATGACGGCCGACGTGGCGCCCAATGAAGATCATGTGCAATGCGAACATAATCGCGCAAACGAACACGATCGGATCTCCTGGATCGAGCGCGCCGAATCCTTGGGCCGAAACGGTTAGGAAATACAGGCCGGCAAATGCGGCCGCCGCTCCGAACCATACCCAGATGGCAATCCGGCGGCGTCCGAACAGCGCAAGCAGAATCGGCACAAAGACAACGAACGTCCCTGTTATGAAGGCGGCTTTCGATGGAGTTGTATATTTCAGGCCCGCAATCTGAAAGACGTAGCCTCCAAACATGAACAGTCCGATCTGCGCGCCCGCCGAAGCGGCGGGCAGCGTGAGCTTTTGCAGTGCCCGCCAATAAATGGCGGCCATGACGATGGCGGCAAGCCCAAAGCGCAGCGCGAGGTAAGCAATGACAGAGATGTCTGCAAGCGCGTCCTTTATGACGACGAACGTGGTGCCCCAAATGAGGGCGCAGAAGCCCAAGGCAAGGTCGGCCAGCAAACGTTTCGTCGGCATGAGTTAGGGAAGTGTAAGCGTCGCCAGGGGGCACGACAAGCCATAGCAGACGATGCTTGATAGGAGGGAAAGGGAGCTCTAACGTTCTACACCGGCGAGGGAGACCACGGTCAAGAACAGACGTTTGAGGCCGAGCTCCCGGCCGGCGGGATCGTACCATTCCCCGGTGGTGTGCGAGCCGCCGCCCTTCCCTCCACCGCCGATTGCCACCGCCGGAATTCCCAAGGAAAGTGGAAGGTTTGCATCTGTGGAACTCTTTTCCAGGCGTGAGACATTGCCGAGGTAGCGGTCCACACTGCGAATGGTGGCCACGAGAGGTGAATCATCCGGGAGTTTGCCTGCTGGGCGCGTGCCGAGCACATGGAAATTCAACTCGAGAGCATCAGCTGTCGCCCCCGTTTGGGAGACTTCTTCGTTCACGCCCGCTTGCATCGCGTCGCGGAGACGAGACTCCAGGCGCGTCAACTCGCGCTCGTCCTCAGAACGAAGATCGACTTTCACAGCCGCCTGCGAAGGAATCGAATTCACCGATGTCCCGCCGTTGATAAGCCCAAAGTTGTAGGTGCTACGTGGATCGACTGGAATCGAAACCGAAGAAAAGCGGACGATGCCCCGAGAGATTGCCGTGATCGGATTCGCGGCGCCAAAGTCCGACCAACTGTGACCGCCGGGACCGGTGATGTCGATTTCGATGCGGCGCGAAGCGATCGCTTGGGTAGTAATGTGGTCCGAAGAGGGACCGTCCACTGCAATCACGGCCGCCAGTCGTGAGCCGTAGGCGTCCACGAGGGATCGAATGCCTCGCAGATTTCCCTCTCCCTCTTCGCCAACATCCCCCGCAAGAGCGATGGTTTTCTCGGTGCGAATGCCGGACTCGGCGAGCGCGCGCGCAAGGCCGACGAGTGCCGCCAGTCCGGCGCCGTTGTCGGAAATGCCAGGCGCGAGCAGCCGAGTACTGTCGCGCCGCACGTGAACGTCTGTATTCGCCGGAAACACTGTATCGAGATGCGCGGCGATCAGGATCACACTCTTCGCATCGGAGGAGCCTTTCCGATCGGCAAAGGCGCGCTCGGCAACTACGTTGCCGGTTTTGTCGATACGAGCCTGCAGCTGGCTCGTTGAGAAAAGCTCCTTTAAGGCAGCGGCGCGGCGGGCTTCCCCGAACTCCGGTGCAGGGACTTCAGTGAGACGAATCTGCTGCTCGGTGACCCAGGCCGTGTTCTCATCGATCCAAGCTAGACCGCGCGCACAGCGCGGATCATCCGCCACTTGCGTGACGGGCTCTTG
>Ga0187769_10002120_pt1 | contig 11536 bp, 11 predicted proteins | sample 0116_SJ02_MP02_1_FD_133140 | JGI IMG/M metagenome (GOLD analysis project Ga0187769, IMG submission 133140) | Tropical peat soil microbial communities from peatlands in Department of Meta, Colombia - 0116_SJ02_MP02_10_MG | ecosystem: Environmental > Terrestrial > Soil > Wetlands > Peat | place... | reverse complement strand
GTTTCGGTGCCGCGTGACGGATGACGGACTGCGCCGCTAGCGGTCGCGGGAGCCCATGCCGTTTTCGCTCCGCCGTATGATGCTCCGCCCGGCGGCACGCGGGGGGGTGATTCGAGCAAGGGTTGGGTCGAGTGCCCAGCGGATTGCCGCCCGGGAGAAAAAAGATGAAACGAGTCGTCGTCTCTGGCTGTGGTGCGGTCGGCGGCGAAGTCGCCTCGCTTTTTGCTGTCGGGGCGACGATGTGCTCGTTGCACGACGCTCGGCGCCCGCCTCCTTGCCCCGGGGATGCGCGTTATTTCATGCGTGCGACCCGCGCTTGCGCGAGCCGCTCGCACAGGCGTGCGCCGGGCGGCAAATCGCCGTGGGTCCCGCCGGTTTTGCCTATGTCTCGAGCAGGTGGAAGCGCGCCTGGCATTTGCAGACAACGGCGACATGCTCGGTCCGCGAAGCGAGCCGCTGACTGAGGACTTGCCCTTGACCGATTATGGCCGCAAGCCGCGCGTGCGGGCCCAAATTACGCGCTTGTGGCAACAGGCCCGTGCCGCCGGTGCCGTCCAAGCGGTCGCGGTGCGTGCCTGCGACTTTTGCGGGCCGGACGCGGCCAATTCCGTGCTATCGGAATACGGGGTTGCGCGTCGGCTTGCGGGTCGAGCGTCATTGGTTCCGTACCCAGCCAACTTTCCGCTTGACTTCACTTACGTTCCCCATGTTGCCCGCGCCATTGTCACCCTGGCCGAGGCGCCCGATGACGCGTGCGGTCAGGCTCGGAATGTCCCCATCGCGCCCACGCGCACCTTGCGGGAGCCGCGGGGCTTGGCTGCCAAGATTGCGGGCGTACCGATGCGCCTGCAGACGATTCCTGACCGGCTTGCGCCGCTTGTCGGGATCTTCGCGCCCGCGGTGCGCGAGTTGCGTGAGATGCGTTTTCAGACCGATCGTCGGTACCGCGTCGATGCTACAGAATGCGGGCTCCGATTCGGGCCCCGCTTCACGGGCTTTGCGGTGGGACCGGCTGCTACCGTCGACTTTTACCGCCGCTCGCGATCCGAGAGCTAGTTTGGGCAGAGCCTTGTTGCGGACGGGCTGATGCCCATGCGTGCAGGCGCGGTAGGATGCATTGGGGAGAAACGCATGGCTGCACAAGCACAGGATGCAAGATTTACGTTGTTTTTTATCGGAGCAGTGGTCGTCGCTGTCTGCGCAATTGTCGGCTGGACCATTCGTGAAGTTCGCGCGGGCGACCGCTACGTGTCCGTCAAAGGTGTGGCGGAGCGGGAAGTACGGGCGAACTTGTGCGTGTGGCCAATCAAGGTGCGGGTCGCCAAGGACAACCTGGAGGAGGCGCGTCAGGCGGCCGATCAGGGTCGAAGACAAGTTCTGGCATTTCTGGAGTCCAATGCAATACCCCCCACGGACGTGGCCAGTCAGCGCATCCGGGTGACCGACCGGCAGGCCAACGAGTTTGTTCGGGAGCAGGGGACTTTACGCTACATCGTGGAGTACACGATCCTGGTTCGGTCCCAGGAAGTCGAAAAGCTAGAGAAAGTGAGCCAAATGACGGACAAACTGGTCGCGGCTGGCGTTATGCTCTCCTCACAGGGCGTATGGGATGCGAACAGCCCTCAATTCGTTTACACCCAGCTCAACACCATTAAGCCGGAGATGATGGCCCAGGCGACTCGAGCGGCATACGAAGTGGCGGCGCAGTTTGCGCAGGACAGCGGCAGCACGCTCGGTGAGATTCGAAGGGCCAGCCAGGGTGTCTTCTCGGTTGTGAATCGCGATCAGGTTGGCGGGCCCGAAGTCGGTTCGGGTGAGGGGGCGCTCGCGTCGGCTTCCGACCCGGTGAAGAAGGTGCGGGTTGTCGTAAGTGTGGACTATGTATTGCACTAGGGCTATGCGAGGAAAGCCGTACAGGGCTGCCGACGCGCCAACGCTGCGCGGCGCCGCCCGAGGCCAGTCGTGGGCGAATTGCGCAAGGCATACCGAGTCGGCTGCGAACCATGGCGCCGCTTCGGACAGGAGTGCAAGGCGATGACCTGGTGGGCCTGGATTCTTGGCGGCGCGATCATGCTGGGCGCGGAGCTCGCTTTTGTGGATGCCCAGTTCTATCTGGTTTTCATCGGGGCGGCGGCAATCATCGTCGGAGCGGGTGTTGCGGCGGTATCCGATGTTCCGACCTCGGCCCAGTGGATCGCGTTCTCGGTTCTTGCGATCGTCTCGATGGTGACATTTCGCAGGCGCATTTACGTCCGGTTGCGCGGTCGCACACCGCAGGTCTCGAACAGCCCGGTCGGCGGCGCTCTGGTCTTGCCCCGCGCACTGGCGCCCGGCGAGAGTTGCCAGGTCGAACATGCCGGCACCTTCTGGACCGTGCAAAACGAGGGTCGTTCGCCGCTGGCTGCCGGGGTGCGGGTGCGAATCGCGCGCGTGGAAGGATTGACCCTGTTGGTTCGAGCCGAGGCCTAGCGGCAACGAAAGGGAAAGGCAAAATGATCAGTTCCGTTGTATTCGTCGCGCTGGCGGTGGTGGTGGTTCTTGTCGTGGCGCGGTCCTCGGCGGTCGTGCCGCAACAAAGTGCGTTTGTCATCGAAAACCTGGGTAGATACAGCCGCACGTTGCAGGCCGGTTTTCACATTCTGGTCCCGTTCGTGGAGCGAATCGCGTACCGCCACAACCTCAAGGAGCAGGCGGTAGATGTCGCCGAGCAGGTCTGCATCACCAAGGACAACGTGCAGGTTGCGGTCGACGCGGTGCTCTATATGCAGGTGCTTGACCCGCACATGGCCTCTTACGGGGTCACAAACTACTCTTTTGCGATCGGGCAACTTGCGCAGACCACACTGCGCAGCGAAATCGGCAAGATCGAACTGGATCGAACATTCGAGGCGCGGGCCACAATCAATGCAAACGTCGTAGCCGAACTCGACAAAGCGTGCACATCGTGGGGCGTGAAAGTGATGCGCTATGAAATCAAGAACATCATGCCGCCCAAGGACGTGCTCTCCGCGATGGAAAAGCAGATGCGCGCGGAGCGCGAGAAGCGCGCCGTCGTCCTGGGCTCCGAGGGCGAACGGGACGCGAAAATCAATCAGGCCGAAGGCGACAAGCAGCGTGTCATCAAGGCCTCGGAAGCGGTCAAACTGCAGAAAATCAACGAGGCTGAAGGGCAGGCGGCCGCCATTTTGGCGGTTGCCCGGGCGACCGCAGAGGGCTTGCGTACCGTTGGGGAGGCGCTCAGCGGCAGGGGTGGACCCGAGGCGATGCAACTGCGCATCGGCGAGGAATATGTGCGTCAGTTCGGCAATCTTGCGAAGGACAGCACGACTCTTGTAATTCCGTCGAACCTGAGCGATCTCGCTTCGGTCGTCGCGATGGCCACGAGCATCGTCCGCGGCCAGGGCGGGAAGGGCGGCGCCCCGGCGTTGGGTGTGCAGGCGTCAAGAAATGAAGGTCAGACCGCGGATTCCTGAGATCTTTTCGCGCGATCGGTACGGCCAGCCGAACCCGCGTACTCCTTCAAACGCGCCGTGCGCGGAACCCGCCCGCGCGACGGCTTGCACACCTTGGCCGAGGCCCGGACCACGGAGCTCGAGTGCCGACGGGCCCAGCGGTTGCACCCGTTCCCGCCCGCGCGACGTTTTGCTGCTGCACGTGGATTGGCGAAGGAAACGCGCATGACGTCGATATCCGCCGATTCGCCCGAGCGCCCCTTGTACGATACCGCGGCCCTGCAACAGGAGGACTCGGCCCACTATCTGCATCCCTTCACCGACCACAAGGCGCTGGCGGCGCAGGGCGCGCGGGTGATCGTGCGCGGGCAGGGCATTTATATCTGGGATTCGGAGGGCAAGCGCATCCTCGATGCCATGTCGGGGCTTTGGTGCGTCAACGTCGGATACGGGCGCAAGGAGCTCGCCGACGCGGCCTACCGACAAATGATCGAGCTGCCCTTTTACAACAGCTTTTTCAACACCGCGAATGTGCCGGCGATCAGGCTTGCCAGCGCCTTGGCGCAGTTGGCGCCGCCAAACTTTGCGCATGTCTTTTATGCCGACTCGGGGTCCGAGGGCAATGACACGGTGGTGCGCATGGTTCGGCGCTACTGGGATGTCGAGGGCCAGCCCCAACGCAAGGTGATTATCAGCCGACACAATGCGTACCACGGCAGCACGCTCGCGGCCGCGTCGCTGGGCGGGATGAAAGGCATGCACGCGCAGGGCGATTTACCCATTCCCAACATCGTGCACATCGAGCAGCCGTACCACTTTGCCAATGGTCGCGGGATTCCGGCCGACGAGTACGGCATCCTCGCCGCGCGGCGGCTGGAGGAGCGCATTCTCGAACTGGGTCCGGAGCGCGTCGCGGCCTTTATTGGCGAGCCGGTGCAAGGAGCCGGCGGCGTGATCATTCCGCCAAGGACGTACTGGCCCGAGATACAGCGGATCTGTGACCGATACGGAATCTTGCTCGTCAGCGACGAGGTGATCTGCGGATTCGGCCGTCTGGGCCATTGGTTCGGTGCGCAGTTCATGGGGGTGCGGCCAGACTTGATGACCTTTGCCAAGGGTGTCACCTCAGGCTACGTACCGCTGGGTGGAGTCCTTGTCGGCGGGCGCGTGGCGCGAGCGCTCATCGACAAAGGCGGCGAACTGCACCACGGCTTTACCTACAGCGGCCATCCCGTGGCCTGTGCGGTGGCGCTGGAAAACCTGGCAATCTTGCAGCGCGAGCAACTCCTCGCGACCGTGCGCGAACAGACGGGGCCGTATTTGCGCGAACGCTTCGAGGCGCTTGTCGAGCACCCCCTGGTCGGCGCGGCCGAAACCTGCGGTCTGCTTGCAGGACTCGTGCTCGTCAGGCGCAAGAGTCCGCTGGAATCCTTCGCCGAGGAACTTTCCGTCGGCATGCTTTGTCGCGGCTACATGTTCCGCAACGGGATCATCATGCGTGCGGTCGGTGACCGAATGATCATCGCCCCGCCACTGATCATTACGCGCGCACAGATCGACGAAATGATTGATCTGATTCGCGCGTGCCTGGACCAGACTCTGGACGAGGTCAGGGCGCGCGGCTGGCTCTGAAAATGTGAGACCTATCCGCCGAGCAAATCGCGCAGGCGGTACCAGGCCATTGCCGCGACGAGGGCGGGTGTGCGCAATGCGCGACCGCCCGGAAAGATGCGGTGTGGCATGCGGGCAAAAACGTCAAAGCGTGCCGTGGTGCCGCAGATTGCCTCTGCGGCAAGCTTGCCGGCAAGCCCGCTGAGCGCCAGACCATGACCGGAGAAGCCCTGAAGGTAGTAAATGTTGGGTTCGAGGCGCCCGAAGTCTGGTGCCCGGTTCATCGTGATGTCGACAAAGCCGCCCCAGGAGTACTCGATGGGGACATCGCGCAGCTGGGGGAATACGCCCAGCATGCGCCGGCGCATCGCTTCGGCCAGATGACGGGGTACGACTGTCGAATAACTCACCCGGCCGCCAAAGAGCAGGCGGTGGTCCGCGGATAGACGAAAGTAATCGAGCACGAACTGTGTGTCGCTCACGCAGGCGCGGCTCGGAATCAGCGCTTGCGCGCGCGCGGCGTCGAGCCTTGCACTGGCGGCGATGAATGTGCCCACTGGCATGATGCGCCTGCTCAGCTCCGGAACGAGGTCTTCGAGATAGACGTTGCCGGCAAGCAGTACGTGGCGGCAGCGCAACGCGCCGCCGGCTGTGTGCACAACGGGCACCGCGCCTCTTTCGAGGCGCAACGCCCGCGTACCCTCGTGCACCCGCGCGCCGAGTGCGACGGCGCCTCGCGCCAGTGCCTGTGTATAGCGCAACGGGTGCAGATGGCCGCCGCGTGGGTCAAAAGCGAGCGCCTCGTATCGCGTCGTATCCACCCACTGGCGCACCTGGGGCCGGTCGACGAGCTGCATGGCCCCATAGCCATACTCGCGTTCGAGTTCTTCCGCCCACGCGTGCAGCTGGCGCGCTCTGCGCCTGCCAATGGCCGCGGCGATGAACCCGTCTTGCCATTCGCATTCAATGGCAAATTCGCGGCGCCGTTCGCCGATGAGCGAAACGGCCTCGACCGTCATCTCCCAAACGGCGCGTGCCGCCTCTCGGCCAAGCCGCTCCCGCACGACCGACATGTCGCAGGCCAGACCGCACAGGACCTGGCCGCCGTTGCGACCGGATGCGCCCCATCCGATGGACATGGCCTCTAGCAAAACTACGTCCAGACCGGCGCGCCGCAGTTCGATGGCTGCCGACAGTCCTGCTAACCCGCCTCCAACGATGCAAACATCGCATGAAGCGTCGCCCCGCAAGGGCTCGGAGTGAAGCTGCGGCGCTGCGGTGGCCGCGTAATACGAATTGCGGGTGAGTTGGTCTTCGCTGGCGAGCATGGTTGCCGGCTCGATATGTTCCGAGGGCCATTCTTGAGGCCCTTGGCAATCGTGTCCAGAGGGGCACCCTATGGGATCTGCGCGGGTGCACTTGGCCGCTGGGGGCGCAACCCGGTTGGGTGGGAAAGTGGTACTGTTAGCAGTGCTGGGCCCCGATTTGACCGGAAAACGGGGCTGGGCCGTGGCTACTTACGATCCCGCTTGCGGGCGTGAGCAACGGCTTTGGACCGCTACTTTTGACGCCGGAAAGAGCTTTTACCGTGACCGCCGCCAGTGGGCCGAGCACGCCGCCCTTTGTGATGATTCCTTGTGACAACCGTGTCATCGGCGGTCACCTCTACTACGCCCTGGGACGAAAATACGCCGACGCCGTGCGGCTGGCGTCCGACTGTCTGCCGTTGATCGTGCCCTGCGGCGGTGCGAGCGAGTTTCTTCCGTATCTGGAGCTGTCCGACGGGATCTTGCTCACCGGGTCGCCGGCCAACGTCCATCCGTCGCATTTTGGACAGGACGTCCGCGATCCGGCGCTGCCGCTCGATGAGGAGCGCGACTCGGTGACCTTGCCGCTCGTGCATCTGGCCGTCGCGCACGGCATCCCGCTGCTGGCAATTTGCCGCGGTCTACAGGAGATCAACGTGGCCATGGGCGGATCCCTGCACCAGGCGATCCACGAAGTGCCGGGGAAAACCGATCATCGCGAAAGCACGAGCTCGGATCTGGACGAGCAATACGGCCCTGCGCACGAGGTCGACATCACCCCGGGCAGCGGCCTCGAGCAGATCGTCGGAGGCCGATGCGTCACGGTCAATTCGCTGCACGGCCAGGGTATCGATGTGCTGGCGCCCGGCCTGGTCGCCGAAGCGGTGGCGCCCGACCATATCATCGAGGCGGTACGCGTGGCCGCGCATCCGGGGTTTTCTCTTGGCGTACAGTGGCACCCCGAGTGGAAGGTTCTCGAAAACCCAGTGTCCGTGCGCATATTCCGCGCTTTCGGTGACGCCTGTCGCGCCTACCAGACGGGACGCGGCCGCGCCGATCGGGCCCCCACGCTGCCGCGCGCGGCGTAGACATGACACGCACTGTCGCCAACGACTCGCCGTGCCCGGCCCGTTGCGGTCGCATCGCAGCGTACCGCGGCGGTCCGCAAGGCCTGCGGGGGCGCTTGGCGAAGCGCTGGGCCGAACCTCTTTCTGACCGATGCGCGACATGGCTTGCCAGCGTCGCACCTGACTATGGCAATACGTGACAATTTTTCCCACGCGGATCTCGAACGCTGGTTCGACGCCAACCACGTCGACGAAGTCGAATGTCTCGTTCCCGACCTCACAGGAGTGGCCCGCGGCAAGATTTTGCCGCGCACGCGCTTTACGCAGGACCGGGGTATGCGCCTGGCCGAGTCCGTGCTGGGCATGACCGTGACGGGCGAAGCGCCCGATTCTCCGGAGTACTCCGCGATTATTTCGGACAACGATTTCGACATGGAGTTGTTGGCCGACCCCACGACTGCGTGTCTGGTGCCCTGGGTGCCGGAGCCGGGGCGCACGGCGCAGATCATTCACGACTGCTACTTCGCCGATGGTCGTCCGGTGGACTTTGCGCCACGTTCGGTCCTGCGCCACGTGCGCCAGCTGTACTTCGAAAGGGGCCTGGCACCGGTGGTTGCCCCGGAGCTGGAGTTTTACCTCATTGCCCAGAACACGGATCCGGACATTCCGCTGGCTTCGCCCGTGGGACGCAGCGGACGGGCCGAGACCAGCCGCCAGCACTACAGCATTGACGCCGTCAACGAGTTCGATCCCCTATTCGAGGACATCTACAAATGGTGCGAGATGATGGGGCTGGAGGTGGACACCCTCATCCACGAGATGGGTGCCGGTCAGATGGAGGTCAATTTTCTCCATGGCGATCCGCTGGATCTGGCCGATCGGGTCTTTTACTTCAAGCGCACCTTGCGCGAGGCGGCACTGCGCCATCACATGTACGCGACGTTCATGGCCAAGCCTATGTCCAACGAGCCCGGCAGCGCCATGCACATCCACCAAAGCGTGGTGGACCGCGAAACGGGGCGCAACATTTTTTCCAATGCTGACGGCTCGTCGACAGAACTCTTCGGTTACTACATCGGCGGACTGCAGAAATATCTGCCGGCGGCAATGGCGTTTTTCGCTCCCTACGTGAACTCGTACCGGCGCCTCATGCGCAGCAGTGGGGCGCCCATCAACGTGCGCTGGGGACGGGATAATCGCACGGTGGGGATCCGCGTGCCACGCTCCAACGCCGAGGCGCGTCGCGTGGAAAACCGCGTCATCGGAGCCGATGCCAATCCCTACGTCGCAACCGCCGCCACCTTGGCTTGCGGGTATCTGGGAATTACGCAGCGAATCGAGCCTACGGCCGAATCGGGTGGCAGTGCGTACCACAGCCAGCGGGAGCTGCCTCGCAGTCTGTCCGACGCCTTGCAGTGCCTGGCGGCCTCTCCCGAACTCGCGGCCGTGTTGGGCGAGCGCTTCGTTACCGTGTACCGCCTGGTCAAAGAACTCGAATACGATGAATTCATGAAGGTGATCAGCTCCTGGGAACGGGAACACCTTTTACTGCATGTGTAGTGTAATTGCGGCTTTGCGCAAGAAGCGAGGCAAGCAAATGGGGATGAGGCATCGGTCATGGAAGCCGACCACGTCGGCATGCGCGTCGCGCAAGCCCTCTGGCGTGGGCGGGACGCTGCGTCGGAGACTGGGCGCGGTTTTATTAGCCTGCAGCAGCCAACTCGTGGCGTTGGCGGCGGCCGCCGATGATTCCAAGGTGCTCAACGTCTACAACTGGTCGGACTACATTGGCGAGACGACGATCCGCGATTTCGAGAAGGAAACCGGCATCAAGGTCAACTACGACACCTTTGACTCCAACGAGGCGCTGTATGCCAAGTTGCGCGCGGGCCACACCGGCTACGATATCGTGGTGCCGTCCTCGCACTGGGCCAAGCGCCAGATCGCGGGCCACCTCCTGCTCAAGCTCGACAAGAGCAAGATTACGACGTACGGAAACCTGGATCCCTGGCTTATGGGCGAATTGGCGGTATCGGCCAACGACCCCGGAAACAATTACGTCGTGCCCTGGCTGTGGGGAATTTCGACGGTAGGGATCAATGTCGAGAAGGTCAAGGCGGCGCTGGGCTCCCTGCCCATGCCCGAGAACGCCTGGGACCTTATCTTCAAGCCCGAGTACGCAAGTCGCCTGAAATCATGCGGCCTTTCGCTGCTCGACTCGGGCGACGAGGTGTTTCCGGCGGCCCTGCACTACATAGGGCGGCCGGGCTACAGTCACGACCGCGCCGATTACGAGGCCGCCGCCCAAATGCTGCGGGCGATGCGTCCCTACGTGACGTTGTTCTCCTCCTCCGGCTACATCAACAGTCTGGCTGATGGGTCCTTGTGCGCGGTATTCGGATGGAGCGGCGACATCGCGATCGCAGGGCAACGTGCCAGGGAGGCGCGCAACGGACAGAAAATCGTCGCATTGGTCCCGAAAGGCGGCGCCTACATGTTCTTCGACACCATGGCCATTCCGGTTGATGCGCCGCACGTCGAAAATGCCTACCAGTGGATCAGTTACATCTATCGCCCGCAAGTTCAGGCCGGAATCGTTGACAAGGTGTTGCACGCCAGTCCGGTGCGGGCCAGCGACAAGCTGCTAAGCGCCGACGCTCGCAACGCCAGCGCACTGTTTCTGACGCGCGAGGAACTCGGCCGGCTCTCGCCGCCGGAAGCGCTGCCCGACGATATCTTGCGCGTGCGGACCCGCCTGTTTACCGCGTTCAAGACCGGTCAATGAACGCCCCCGCAAGTGCGAGGGCGGCACCAGCAGTGTCGCAGGCCGACAAGCCCGGGGTCGACGACGCGCAGTTTTTGCGCGTCGAGCGACTCACCAAGCGTTTTGGCGAAGTCGCCGCGGTCGACGACGTCTCGATTTCGATTGCTAAGGGCGAGATTTTTGCTTTGCTGGGGTCCTCCGGTTGCGGCAAATCGACCCTCCTGCGCATGCTTGCCGGATTTGAGGCGCCCACCACGGGGTCCATCTACCTCGAGGGCCGGGAGATTTCGGGACTGCGCCCTTTCGAGCGCCCGATCAACATGATGTTTCAGTCCTATGCGCTTTTTCCTCACCTGAGCGTTTGGGAAAACGTTGCCTTCGGACTCAAGCGCCACCGCCAGCCGCGCGATCGCATTGCTGCGCAGGTGGAGCGCATGCTTGCACTGGTTCAACTCAAGGCTTTCGCGCAACGCAAACCCCATCAACTTTCGGGCGGGCAGCAGCAGCGCGTTGCGCTGGCGCGCAGCCTGGCGCTGGAGCCTCGGCTGTTGCTCCTCGACGAGCCACTCGGAGCACTCGATCGCAAACTTCGCGCGCAGACGCAATTCGAACTGCACAGCATCATCAAGAACGTCGGGGTGACCTGCGTGCTTGTGACCCATGACCAGGAAGAGGCCATGACGATGGCCGACCGCATTGCGGTCATGAGCACCGGTCGCCTGGTGCAGGTAGGCGCTCCGCGCGAGATCTACGAGACGCCGACGTCTCGCTTTGTTGCCGATTTCATCGGCACCGTCAATCTTTTCGACGGACTGCTGGTCGAAGACGAAGTCGACCATTGCGTGATCCAATCGGCTGCGGGGCGCTTTTACATCGGCCACGGCATCACGGGCGTCAAGGGCCAACGGGTTACCGTCGCCTTGCGGCCCGAGAAGATTGAGATCGGCACGCAGCCACCCCCGCGCACGGACGCCAATTGCCTGCAAGGTCGCGTGGTGGAGAGCGCGTACTTTGGGGCCACGTCGCTATATCGGGTGGTGCTCGGCGATGGTGCGCGCCTGCAGGTCACGGTGCCCAACGCGCAGCGCCATGGCGAGGCGATTTCGGTGGGTGCGCAGGTCTACGCCTGGTGCAGCCCCGATTCGCTGGTCGTTCTTGTCAACTAGACCGGCCGGAGCCTCTCGGTGAGCGAAGTGACGTCCATTGCAAGCGACCCGATGGTGGGGACGGACGAGGCACGCGGTCGGGCGCGCCGGTGGTTTGCCCCCAAGTGGGGGCGCAAGACAGTCATCGGAATTCCGTACGTCTTCTTGCTGCTGTTTTTTTCCCTCCCGT
>Ga0187769_10002119_pt1 | contig 11539 bp, 11 predicted proteins | sample 0116_SJ02_MP02_1_FD_133140 | JGI IMG/M metagenome (GOLD analysis project Ga0187769, IMG submission 133140) | Tropical peat soil microbial communities from peatlands in Department of Meta, Colombia - 0116_SJ02_MP02_10_MG | ecosystem: Environmental > Terrestrial > Soil > Wetlands > Peat | place... | reverse complement strand
TAAATCCGCTGCTGTTATCTAGGTCCTGACGTGATCGCGGATAGCTTCGACCAGACCGGCCCCGTCGTGCAAACTGCCTACTACAGGCTAGAATTGCAGGCGTTATATCCCAATTCGGCGGGACGTAGGCGTCCGGAATTGGGTCTAACTGTTCTCCTGGCCAAGAAGGTGCTATGAAGCAGCTCTGTGATGACCTACGCCAATTCGCCATTCAGGTGCACCAGCTCGGGTTTTCCCTCAGCGGCGGCATGGGGGAGCACGAATGCCTAGATCTCAGTGAACGCATGCTTACCGCGGTTAGGCAGGCTGAGGCCAGAATGGCCGGCGCTAAATCCACCCCGCTCGTCGACCCGGCTGAGACTAGGTGTTGACGTGCCACCCGTGGGGGTGAAGGTCACCGTCCACTTCGTCTCGACCCGCGTGCACACGTAGGTACCGGCGTGCCCGGTGGCCGCACGGCGAGCGGCCCGGCTCGCGGAGCTGTCTAGTTAATCCCTGAGTGGAAATACCGCAAACTTGGAACCAGATCGCCGCGTCGTAATGATTGATCGGGCCGCCCCTGCTTTGCTCGGGGGCGGCCCGTCGCTGTTTAGTGCCGCGGCAGCCACTCGCAACCTCGAAATGCGTTCGAACAGAGTACCGCGGTGCGGAACTAGAGTACCGACGTTCCTGAAAACGAGTACCGACATTTATAGAAATCTACTTGAATCGTACAAAAACGATGTCATGCTCGAGAGGCGTTTTAGGCTATCGGTTTGCTCACGGTGTCCCCGCCTGGATACCGGGTGCGGGCACGCTGCCCCAACCGACAGCAGCCGTTCCGGTCGGTCTGTCGCGTTAGGAGAGGCACATGTTGCCCGTGACCACTGCTGGGCGCCCCACCACGACGACCGAATGGCCAAGTCAAGTGGCAACGCGCACTGAGAAAACGACTACTTCTGCCCCGCAGCACGCGAAGCGATCGTCACCGCGTAGTGCGCCTTCCGATCCACCGGCTGACCAACCATTGAGCGCACCACTCGACGGCGGTTCCACCGTTGCTCTCTGCGCCGTGTGCATTGAAGCCGGCCGCGCAACCGAAGCCACCCACCAAACGAGGGACGGGCTGTGCGGCTGCGACCAGCACATCCAACAACTTGAACAAGGCGGCCGCGCCGCGGTTCGCCGACAACGAAACACACCCGACCCGTGTATGACCAACCAGCGATTGCGGTAAAGCATTGGGTTTGAAGTCCGCGACTGAGTAGTTGATCGGGCCGCCCCCGTTCTGCTCGGGGGAATGATGCCAGCGCATGCCGATCCTGCGGGCTCGTACCAGCGATTCACAGGAGCCTCACGGGTTCGTACCAGCGATTCCACAAGAGTTCATGTTTGGCTGACGCTCCGGGGGGTATTGCACGTAAGTCGAACGAGGGCGGGCTGTGTCATGCAGAATTACACGCCGGGCTGGCGCAACAAGGGCGACATTGCTGACGCAATTCGGGGTGCCCGTCTAGTGATAGTCGACGCCCACGAAATGCGTCGGACATCGATCGAGTGCCGCCACCGAGCCACCGTGTTGTGCGACGAAGCGACAAGCCTGCGCGCGGAAAGCTTGCGCGCAGCATCCGAGGCTGGCGACCCGCTGGCTGTTGAAGAATCCTCGACGAACAGCTCCGCGCATGCAGCGTGACATCGAAACCATCGACTCCGAGCTGCGATTGGTGGCGGCTCTTCGCCGTACGGCACGGGAACGGGGCGGCCCGCTGCCGCCGATGGACGTGGCGGATGTGCTGCTGGATGAACGCCAGGCGCTGACCGATTGGCCGTGGCGCGTGTCATCGTTAACGAATAGCAGCCATTATCAACGCATTTAGCGGTGCCGCCCGGTTTAGAACCATCGCTACGATGACCATCCAAGATTTCTCCAGAATTTGCTTAGCTCAAAGAAGCACCCGAAGGGTCGCCCAGCTGGGCGCCGGCGCAGGGATTGCGACCTACCCCCCCTCCTCCGGCCTTTTCAGTTGGGGCGCAACGGATTTAGCGCTGGATGTGCGGGCGTCCCGTGGCGTAGGAATACAGCTGTTCTAGCTGATCGGCATCGAGCACGATATGGCTAGAGCCGCAGCTAAGAATGCAGCCGCCGTCATCGTGGTGGCGCGCTACATGGACCGGGATCGCGTACCGCCGCTCTGAAAGCGTGGTGGACGCGGTCACAGGAAATCGGCATGCCGGGCCTGGTGCCGCATGAGTTACGTCACACGTGCGCGTCCCTGGCGATAGCGGCCGGCGCCGACATTCTGGCCGTACAGTGGCTCCTAGGCCACGAAACGGCTTCAATGACGCTCGATCAGTACGGTCACCTGTTCTCGGACGGCCTGACCAACGTGGCGAAAGCGCTCGACACGGCGGCCGGGGCGGCGGCATTCGAGTGAACTGCGGTACGACTGCGGTATCTGACTGGGTGACTTGGGGTGGCGAACCCCTATCCTGACTGGTAGGCATATGTGCCCTCGGTGGGATTCGAACCCACACTGGACGGGTTTTGAGTCCGTTTCCTCTGCCAGTTGGGATACGAGGGCGTTCTTGGTTGAGAGCGCCCCCCAACCTTAGAGCAGCCTCCCACCATAGAGGATCGGTTAGGTCGTCCGTTCTGACCGCCCCGAGGTTCCTGGTCGCAGCCGCCCACGACACAATGTCCGTCATGACCGGCCCCACGACTGACACCAACGCCGCACCAGCGCGCCGGGTCCTGATCGCCGAAGACGAAGCGCTCATCCGGATGGACCTGGCCGAGATGCTGCGAGATGAGGGTTACGACATCGTCGGAGAGGCCGGCGACGGCCAGGAGGCCGTCGAACTGGCCGAGCAGCACAAACCCGACCTGGTGATCATGGATGTGAAGATGCCGCGCCGCGACGGGATCGACGCCGCGTCGGAGATCGCCAGCAAACGCATCGCGCCGATCGTGGTGCTGACCGCGTTCAGCCAACGCGACCTGGTCGAACGGGCACGCGACGCCGGGGCGATGGCCTACCTGGTGAAGCCTTTCACCATCAGCGACCTGATCCCGGCCATTGAACTGGCCGTCAGCCGGTTCAGCGAAATCACTGAGCTGGAGCGCGAAGTGGCGACGTTGTCGGACCGGCTGGAGACCCGCAAGGTCGTCGAGCGCGCCAAAGGCCTGCTGCAGGCCAAGCAGGGCATGACCGAGCCGGAGGCGTTCAAATGGATTCAGCGTGCGGCCATGGACCGGCGGACCACCATGAAGCGGGTGGCTGAAGTCGTCCTGGAAACCCTCGACACCCCCAAGGACGCCGAATAACTCGCCGCGAGCAGACGCAAAAGCCCCCGAAAACGCGCAGTGTCGGGGGCTTTTGCTGGGGTACCTCCCGCTTGCGGGGGACTGCTCGGCGTGGATTAGCGCGCCACGATCACCGACGAGCCATGGCCGAACAGGCCCTGATTGGCGGTGACGCCGACGGTCGCGTTCTCCACCTGACGGCCGGTGGCCTGCCCGCGCAGTTGCCAGGTCAGCTCGCAGACCTGGGCGATCGCCTGGGCGGGGATAGCCTCCCCGAAGCACGCCAGCCCACCGGACGGGTTGACCGGGACCTTGCCGCCGATGGTGGTCGCACCGCTGCGCAACAGCACCTCGGCTTCACCCTTGGCGCATAGCCCCAGGTGCTCGTACCAGTCGAGTTCCAGCGCGGTGGACAGGTCATAAACCTCGGCCAGGCTCACGTCTTCCGGCCCGATGCCCGCCTCGGCATAGGCCGCGTCGAGAATCTGATCCTTGAACACCCGGTCCGGCGCGGGCACCGCGGCCGTGGAATCCGTTGCGATATCCGGCAATTCGGGTAGATGTTGCGGGTAGCGCGGGGTCACCGTGCTGACCGCACGCACCGAAGGAACGCCGTCGAGCGAGCCGAGGTGCTTTCGGGCGAACTCCACGCTGGCCACGATGAGCGCCGCCGCGCCGTCGGAGGTGGCACAGATGTCGAGTTGCCGCAACGGGTCGGCCACCACCGGGCTGGCCAGCACGTCGTCGACGGAGGATTCCTTGCGGTAGCGGGCATGAGGGTTCTGCAGGCCATGCCGGGAGTTCTTGACCTTCACCTGTGCGAAGTCCTCGGATGTCGCGCCGTAGAGGTCCATCCGGCGCCGCGCCAGCAGCGCGAAGTACACCGGGTTCATCGCACCGATCAGGTGGAACCGCTGCCAGTCGGGATCGTTCTTGCGTTCCCCGCCGACCGGCGCGAACGCCCCCTTCGGGGTGGTGTCGGCGCCGATCACCAGCGCCACGTCGCAGAAGCCGGCGAGAATCTGCGCGCGGGCGCTCTGCAGCGCCTGCGAACCGCTGGCGCAGGCGGCATAACTGGAGCTGACCGGGACGCCGTTCCAGCCGAGTTTCTGCGCGAACGTCGACCCGGCGATGAAGCCGGGATACCCGTTGCGGATGGTGTCCGCCCCGGCGACCAACTGGATCTGGCGCCAGTCCAGGCCGGCCTCGGCCAGCGCGGAGCGCGCGGCGACCACGCCGTATTCGGTGAAGTCCCTGCCCCATTTGCCCCACGGATGCATTCCGGCGCCGAGGATGTAGAGCGGTTCTGGCGTACTCACGATGCGATCCTCCACGCGTACACGATGCGCTCCACCCCGTCGTCGTCGGTGAACAGCGGCATGGTGGTCAGCTCCATCTCGATGCCCACCTTCAAGTCGGCGGCCAGCGTGCCCTCGACCACCTTGCCCAACACGATCAGCCCCTCGTCGGCCAACTGCACCGCGGCGATGGCAAACGGCTCAAAGGGATCCGGAGCGGGGTAGGGCGGCGGCGGGGGATAACGGTTCTCGGTGTAGCTCCACAGCTTCCCGCGCCGCGATAGCGGCGCTTGCTCGAGCTGGTCTCCGTCGCAGCCGGGGTTGGGGCAATTGTTGGCCCGCGGCGGGAAGACGTAGGTGCCGCATTGCGGACATTTGGCGCCGATCAGATGCGGTATACCGGCTCCTTCAGCTGCGGTGGAGACGGCGAACCAGCCGTCGATTGCCGGTTCTTGACGGGTAGCTCCTGGCATTCGGCCAGCGTACCGACAACGTGGACAAAACTGAAACGTGTTGCAGTTTTGTCGCGGCGGGCGCAGCCGCTACTCGAGGTCAGACCCAGTGCCTAGAGTTAGGGCCGTGAGCCCAGCGAGGACCGCAAGCAAGAAGACGGAAGCTGCCCAGGCCGCTGACGACAAGCCGACGTTGATGCTGCTGGACGGCAATTCGCTGGCGTTCCGGGCCTTCTACGCGCTGCCCGCCGAGAATTTCAAGACGCAGGGCGGGCTGACTACCAACGCGGTGTACGGGTTCACCGCCATGCTGATCAACCTGTTGCGCGACGAATCGCCCACCCATGTGGCCGCGGCGTTCGACGTGTCGCGGCAGACCTTTCGCTCCGACCGCTACCCGGAGTACAAGGCAAACCGGTCGTCCACTCCGGATGAGTTCCACGGCCAGATCGACGTCACCAAGGAAGTCCTTGCGGCACTGGGCATTACGGTACTGGCCGAGCCTGGTTTCGAAGCCGACGACTTGATCGCGACACTGGCGACCCAGGCCGAAAAGGAGGGCTACCGGGTCCTGGTGGTCAGCGGTGACCGCGATTCCTTACAGCTGGTCACCGACGACGTGACGGTGCTCTATCCCCGCAAAGGTGTCAGCGAGCTGACTCGCTTCACCCCGGAGGCTGTAGTCGAGAAGTACGGGCTGACCCCCGAGCAATACCCCGACTTCGCTGCGCTGCGCGGCGATCCGAGCGACAACTTGCCCGGTATTCCGGGGGTGGGCGAGAAGACTGCGTCGAAATGGATCAGCGAATACGGCTCGCTGCAGGCGCTGGTCGACAACGCCGACTCGGTGCGCGGCAAGGTGGGTGACGCGCTGCGGGCTCATCTGGCCAGCGTGGTGCTCAACCGAGAGCTCACCGACCTAGTCCGTGACGTGCCGTTGGCGCAGACGCCGGACACGCTGCGGATCCAGCCCTGGGATCGCGACCAGATTCACCAGTTGTTCGACCAGCTGGAATTCCGGGTGCTGCGGGACCGGCTGTTCGACACGCTGACTGCCGTCGAACCAGAGGTCGACGAGGGATTCGACCTGCGTGGCGGACTGCTGGAGCCCGGCACGGTCGGGCGGTGGCTGGCCGAGCACGTCGCCGACGGGCGCCGATCGGGGCTTGCGGTGGTGGGGACGCATCTGCCCTATGACGGCGACGCGACCGCGCTAGCCATCGCCGCAGCCGACGGCGACGGCGGCTACATCGAGACCACGACGCTGACACCCGATGACGATTCCGCGCTGGCGGCGTGGCTCGCCGACCCCGAGAAGCCGAAAGCACTGCACGAGGCCAAGTTGGCCATTCACGACCTCGCCGGGCGCCGCTGGACGCTTAACGGGGTCAGCTCCGATACCGCGCTGGCCGCCTATCTGGTCCGCCCGGGACAGCGCAGCTTCACCCTCGACGACCTGTCGCTGCGCTACTTGCGCCGCGAGCTACGCGCGGAAACGTCTGAACAGCGGCAGCTTTCACTGCTCGACGACACCGACGGGGTCGATGACCAAGCCGTGCAGACCGCGGTGCTGCGTGCCCGCGCGGTGGTGGACCTCGCTGACGCGCTGGACGTAGAACTGGCCCGCATCGACTCCACTTCACTGCTGGCCGAGATGGAACTGCCGGTGCAACAGGTGCTGGCCGGTATGGAGGCCGCGGGTATCGCCGTCGATCTGGACCAATTGACTGAGCTGCAAAGCCAATTCGGCGACCAGATCCGCGATGCCGCGGAGGCGGCGTACGCGGTGATCGGCAAGCAGATAAACCTCGGCTCGCCAAAACAGTTGCAGGTAGTGCTGTTTGACGAACTGGAGATGCCGAAGACCAAGCGGACGAAGACCGGGTACACCACCGACGCGGATGCGCTGCAGTCGCTGTTCGACAAGACCGGGCATCCGTTCCTTCAGCACCTGCTCGCGCACCGCGACGTGACCCGGCTGAAGGTGACCGTCGACGGGTTGTTGAACTCGGTGGCCGGCGACGGCCGGATCCACACCACGTTCAACCAGACGATCGCGGCGACCGGCAGGCTGTCCTCCACCGAGCCCAATCTGCAAAACATTCCGATCCGCACCGACGCCGGCCGGCAGATCCGCAACGCGTTCGTGGTCGGCGGTGGCTACGCGGAGTTGATGACGGCCGACTACAGCCAGATCGAGATGCGAATCATGGCGCATCTGTCCGGTGACGCCGGCCTGATCGAGGCGTTCAACACGGGCGAGGATCTGCATTCGTTCGTCGCGTCCCGGGCTTTCGGGGTGCCGATCGAGGAGGTGACCGGCGAGCTGCGGCGCCGGGTCAAGGCGATGTCGTACGGGTTGGCCTACGGGTTGAGCGCCTATGGGTTGGCGCAGCAGCTGAAGATCTCCACCGAAGAGGCCAAAGTCCAGATGGACCAGTACTTCGCCCGGTTCGGCGGGGTGCGGGACTACCTGCTGGACGTCGTCGAACAGGCCCGCAAGGACGGCTACACCTCGACGGTGCTAGGCCGCCGCCGTTATCTGCCCGAGCTGGACAGCAGCAATCGTCAGGTGCGCGAGGCCGCCGAGCGGGCGGCGCTCAACGCGCCGATCCAGGGCAGCGCGGCCGACATCATCAAGGTGGCCATGATCGAGGTCGACAAGGCGCTGAAAGCGGCCGGACTGGCGTCGCGGATGCTGCTGCAGGTCCACGACGAACTGTTGTTCGAAGTGGCCGACGGTGAGCGAGAGCGCCTTGAGGCGTTGGTGCGCCAGAAAATGGGCAGCGCATACCCGCTTGACGTGCCGCTGGAGGTCTCGGTGGGCTATGGCCGCAGCTGGGACACCGCGGCCCATTAAACCCGATTCCGTCTTGGGTGAACCCGCTGCAGGAATCTCGATGATTTTTTCCCGGTGATTTGACGGTCGGCCTAGATGGGGCGAGTTTGGCCAGCGTGTGCGCAGTCGAGTAACCTCGACGAGGTAGTCCGGCGACTATGCAGAGCGCGCAGCGCGATGCGGAGGAGCCGGGCAATCGAACACAGACCGCTTTATCCCTACGACCCCAACCTGTCCGGAGCAACCCAACAATATGCCGAGTCCCGCCGTCACCTCGCCGCAAGTAGCCGTCAACGACATTGGCTCGAGCGAGGACTTTCTCGCCGCCATCGACAAAACAATCAAATACTTCAACGATGGCGACATCGTCGAAGGGACAATCGTCAAGGTTGACCGGGACGAGGTCCTGCTCGACATCGGCTACAAGACCGAGGGGGTCATCCCCTCCCGCGAACTGTCCATCAAGCACGACGTCGACCCCAACGAGGTCGTTTCCGTGGGCGATGAGGTCGAAGCCCTGGTCCTTACCAAGGAGGACAAAGAAGGCCGCCTGATCCTGTCCAAGAAGCGCGCCCAGTACGAGCGCGCCTGGGGCACTATCGAGGCCCTGAAGGAGAAGGACGAGGCCGTCAAAGGCACCGTCATCGAGGTCGTCAAGGGTGGCCTGATCCTCGACATCGGATTGCGCGGCTTCCTGCCCGCATCGCTGGTCGAGATGCGACGCGTTCGCGATCTGCAGCCCTACATCGGCAAGGAGATCGAAGCCAAGATCATCGAGCTGGACAAGAACCGCAACAACGTGGTGCTGTCCCGCCGCGCCTGGCTCGAGCAGACCCAGTCCGAGGTCCGCAGCGAGTTCCTCAACCAACTGCAGAAGGGCGCCATCCGTAAGGGTGTGGTGTCCTCGATCGTCAACTTCGGTGCGTTCGTCGATCTCGGCGGGGTCGACGGTCTGGTGCACGTCTCCGAGCTGTCTTGGAAGCACATCGACCACCCGTCAGAGGTGGTTCAGGTCGGCGATGAGGTCACCGTCGAGGTGCTTGATGTCGACATGGACCGCGAGCGGGTTTCGTTGTCGCTCAAGGCGACTCAGGAAGACCCGTGGCGGCACTTCGCCCGCACCCATGCCATCGGTCAGATCGTGCCGGGCAAGGTCACCAAGCTGGTGCCGTTCGGCGCGTTCGTCCGCGTCGAGGAGGGCATCGAGGGCTTGGTGCACATCTCCGAGTTGGCCGAGCGTCACGTCGAGGTACCGGACCAGGTGGTTGCCGTCGGCGACGACGCGATGGTCAAGGTCATCGACATCGACCTGGAGCGTCGCCGGATCTCGCTGTCGCTCAAGCAGGCCAACGAGGACTACACCGAGGAGTTCGACCCGGCCAAGTACGGCATGGCCGACAGCTACGACGAGCAGGGCAACTACATTTTCCCCGAGGGCTTCGACCCCGAAACCAACGAATGGCTAGCGGGTTTCGACACGCAGCGCACCGAATGGGAAGCCCGCTACGCCGAGGCCGAGCGACGGCACAAGATGCACACCGCGCAGATGGAAAAGTTCGCCGCAGCCGACGCCGCCGCTGCCGAGCGCCCGCAGGCCAACGGCTCGTCGGGCGAGGAGGAGCAGAGCGGCGGCTCGCTGGCCAGCGATGCGCAACTCGCCGCCCTGCGGGAGAAGCTCGCCGGTAGCGCCTAGCTAGCTAGGGATGCTTCGGATCGGGCTGACCGGCGGCATCGGCGCCGGTAAGTCGGCGGTTTCGGCCACCTTTTCGGGGTGCGGTGGGGTCGTCGTCGACGGCGACGTGATCGCCCGCGAGGTGGTCGAGCCGGGCACCGAGGGGTTGGCCGCACTCGTCGACGCGTTCGGTGACGACATTCTGCTGCCCGACGGCGCGCTGAATCGTCCGGCATTGGCTGCCAAGGCATTCAGCAGCGACGAGAGCCGCGCGACGCTCAACGGGATCGTTCATCCGTTGGTTGGTAAGCGTCGCGCCGAGCTGATCGCCGGCGTCCCGGAGGATTCGGTTGTGGTGGAAGACATTCCACTGCTGGTGGAGTCCGGGATGGCCCCGCTGTTCCCGCTGGTCGTCGTGGTCTACGCCGACGCGGAACTGCGGGTGACGCGACTTGTCGAACAACGCGGTATGGCCGAGGACGACGCCCGCGCACGCATCGCGGCGCAGGCTGACGACGATCAGCGCCGGGCCGTCGCCGATGTCTGGCTGGACAATTCGAGTACTCGAGAGGCGCTGACCGAGCGTGCTCGCGAGGTGTGGAATCACCGCATCATGCCGTTCGCCGCCAACCTCAGCGCCCGACACGTCGTTCGCCCACCCGCCCGGCTGGTGCCTGCCGATCCGACCTGGCCCGACCAGGCTGCGCGCATCGTCGCCCGTCTCAAGGTCGCCTGTGGGGCAAAGGCGTTGCGCGTCGACCACATCGGTTCCACCGCGGTTCCCGGGCTGGACGCAAAGGACGCCATCGATATTCAGGTCACCGTCGAATCACTCACTGTTGCAGACAAACTCGCTGAGCCATTGCTTGCCGTCGGCTACCCGCGCGTCGAACACATCGCCGCCGACAACGCCAAGCCCGACGCGCGAAGCACCGTCAAGCGCTACGACCACAGTGACGATCCGGGCTTGTGGCAGAAGCGGTTTCATGGATCAGCTGATCCCGGTCGGCCGACGAATGTGCATCTGCGTGTCGATGGCTGGCCCGATCAACAGTTCGCGCTGCTGTTCGTCGACTGGCTGAAAGCCAATCCCAACGTCCGCGACGAGTACCTGGCCGTCAAACGCAACGCCGACCAGGCCGCGGCGCCGGACGGAGACATCGAGCGTTATCTCGCCGTCAAGGAGCCATGGTTTCTCGAGGCGTACCGCCGCGCGTGGGACTGGGCCGACAGATCGCGCTGGCGGCCGTAGACCTACGGATTAGTCAGCGGCGCACCGCAGGGCAGCACGCCATTCATCGGATCGGTCCTACCTGCGGCCGGCTGGACGAAATGATCGACTCGCGTGGCGACGTTGTCGTCCACGTCGATTTCGCAGTGCACGTTCGCCGCATACGGCCACCGGATCGACACTTGCATGCCGGCTTGATTAGGATCGGCCAGCACCGCGTTGGCCTGGAATGCGTTGCCGGGCATCGAGCTCAACGGCGCGGTGTTCGTTTGATTGGTGTTGGTCACGAAGGTGGCTTGGCTGCCGGGGGCCACTCCGTCGATCCGGGCAATGTAGGTGATGTTGTGCAGGTCGGCCCGCGCGGCCGCGGGAGTCAACTGCGAGCTGATCGCAGCGCCGGCCAAAGCGGCGATTGCGACCCATCTCTGCATGGTGGAGCTCATGGCTGCAGAGATTACGCGACGCGTTTAGGGCGGGCACTTCGTTGCCGGCAACCGTTCGACCGCCGACTTGACCACTCGCAAGCCCTATGTCGCAGCACAGGCGGCCGTCGCCTGTGCCGCGCATCACAAAATGACGTTTGCGGCGAAGCCATTCGGGCTAATCAGACACATGTCAGAGAGGAGTCTGTGATGCCCACCTGGGAATGGATCTGCATCGCGGCCGTCGGCGTCGTGGTGGTCGTCGCGGCGATTGTCGCAATAAGCATGGTCAGCTTTCGCATCAAAACGAAGCGGCTGAAACAGCACTACGGCAGTGAGTAC
>Ga0187769_10002118_pt1 | contig 11540 bp, 12 predicted proteins | sample 0116_SJ02_MP02_1_FD_133140 | JGI IMG/M metagenome (GOLD analysis project Ga0187769, IMG submission 133140) | Tropical peat soil microbial communities from peatlands in Department of Meta, Colombia - 0116_SJ02_MP02_10_MG | ecosystem: Environmental > Terrestrial > Soil > Wetlands > Peat | place... | reverse complement strand
TCCGCCGGCTGGGTTTCGATGACCGCATGCTGGCGAGGATGGAATACTACACGCAGCTCCCGCACGGCATTTTCTTGGTGACGGGGCCGACGGGCAGCGGTAAATCCACGACTCTCTATTCGGCGCTCAAGCGCATCAACATCCCCGACAAGAAAATCATCACCATCGAAGACCCCGTCGAATACCAGATGGACGGCATCAACCAGATCCACGTGAATCCGGCCATCGGCTTGACGTTCGCCGCGGGCCTCCGCCACATTGTGCGCCAGGACCCCGACGTGATCATGGTGGGGGAAATCCGCGACCGCGAGACCGCTGACATCGCCATCCGCGCCGCTCTGACCGGCCACTTCGTGTTCTCCACGCTGCACACCAACGACGCGCCCAGCGCCATTACGCGCCTCACCGACATGCAGGTGGAGAACTACCTGATCACGTCTTCGGTCGTCGCCGTGCTCGCGCAGCGCCTGGTGCGCGTAATTTGCCGCCAATGCAAAGTCTCCGCGGGCAGAGCGATCACGCCGGATGGAGAGAACATCGAGACCTTCCGCGGCGCGGGGTGCGACGTCTGTTCCGGCTCCGGTTTTCAGGGCCGCATGGGCATTTTCGAGCTGATGGAGCTGAATGACGACATCCGCAAGCTCGTCATGAGCAATGCGGACGCTTCCGATATCACGCTGGCGGCGCGCCGCAACGGCATGCGCAACCTGCGCGAAGACGGCTGGCTGAAGGTGCGCGACGGCGTCACGACCTCGGACGAAGTGATGCGCGTCACCCAGGAGTTCTAATGGCGACGTTCTTCTTTCGCGCGGTCGCGAACGACGGGAAGCTGCGCACCGGCAGTCTGACCGCGGAGAATGATAAAACCGTGGCGCGCGAGCTGCGTAAGCAGGGACTTACTCCAATCTACGTCGGCATCGAGCAGAAGAAATCCTTCGATCTGAAACTGCCCGCTTTCGCCCGCGGCCACAGGCGCGACGTCCTGTTTTTCACGCAGGAGCTTTCCACCTTGCTCAACGCGGGTATTCCGGTGGACCGCGCGCTCAGCATTACGGGTGAACTCACGGAAGGATCGAAGTTCCGTTTCATTGTTCTCGACGTTTTGCGCGTGCTCAAGGGCGGCAAGTCGCTGGCCGACAGCCTGGCCACCCATCCCGAGTATTTCTCGGATCTCTACGTCAACATGGTCCGCGCGGGAGAGGCTAGCGGCAGCCTGGCATCGGTGTTCGAGCGCCTCGCGGAGTTTGAGAAATCACGGGACGAGCTGCGCAACTACATCATCTCCTCGATGATCTACCCCGCGCTTCTGGCGACGGTGGGCCTCGCTTCGATCGTCGTGCTGCTGACGTTCGTCGTTCCCAAGTTCGCTTCGGTATTCGAGGAATCGCACATGAAGATTCCCGTCCCCACGCTGATCATGCTGCAAGTGAGCAAGGTCGTGACGGCGTACTGGTGGATAGCGGCGTCCGTGCTTCTGGCCGCGGCGGTGAGTTTCCAGCTGTATACACGCACCACGCCGGGCCGGCTCTGGTGGGATACGATACGGTTGAAGGTACCACTGTTGGGTATCGCGCTCCGCAAGGCTGAGACGGCGCGATTTGCGCGCTCCATGGCGACGCTGGTGGCCAATAGCGTGCCTCTGGTGCAGTCGATCGGCATCTCCGGAGCGATCTTGAACAACCGGATGATCGCCGGCGCACTGGGAGAAGTGGCGCAGGGAGTGAAGCGCGGCGAGGGCATCGCGGCGCCGGTCCGAAAAGCCGGTGTTTTCCCTCCGCTGGCGGCGCATCTGTTAACGGTGGGCGAGGAAACCGGAAGGCTCGATCAAATGTTCGCGCGCATGGCCGAGATTTATGAAACCGACACCCGCGCGGCCATCAAGCGCTTCACGACCATCTTCGAGCCCATGGTCATCCTGGTGATGGGCGTCATGGTGGGCGCCCTGATTCTCAGCATACTGCTCGCGATCACGAGCATAAATGATGTGGCGGTGTGACATGAAGGAACGCAGAAATAGAAGCCAGGCCGGTATCACGCTGATCGAGATGCTGGTGGTGGTGACGATCATTGCGCTGTTCGCGGCACTGGTGGTGCCGGCTATGTTCCGGCAAGGCGACAAAGCCCGTGTCGTGGCCGCCAGGGAGCAGATCCAGAACTTCATGACGGCATTGGGCGCTTACAAGCTGGATACGGGCGTGCTCCCGTCCACCGAGGAGGGCCTGCAAGCGCTGCGTGTGAAACCGGCCAATCTCGATTCGTGGCAGGGACCTTATCTGCCTAAGGACATCCCGCTCGATCCCTGGGGTCACGCTTACGTGTACAAGTATCCCGGCGATCACGGCGATGAGCCGGAGATCATCTCCTATGGCGCCGACGGCCAGCCCGGCGGCGACGGGTTCAACGCTGACATCGTGAGCTGGAAAGACAAATAGGATTCGCGCCCGCGAGACTTGGGTAGTTTGGCTATGAACGATTACAGGCGTGGTGTCACTCTCGTCGAGATGCTGATCGTGGTTACGATCATCGGCTTAATCGCCGCCGTCTCGTTTCCTGCCTTGTCTTCGGGACTCGAGAGCCTTCGTCTGATCTCCGCGTCCGACTCGCTGGTCAGCTTCTTGAATGCCGGTTTGAACCGCGCCGAGCGCCGGCAGGAAGCGGTGGAGGTGGCCATCTCCACCAAAGACAATACCGTAACGCTGACCTCGGCTTCGCTTGCGCGCCGGCTCGATATGCCGACTGGCGTCACCATCCAGCAGGTCTGGCCCAAGCTGCCTGTGGAGACGGACGCGCCGCGTCTGTTCCTGCTTTTGCCGGGCGGCACGGTTCCACGCATCGGAATCGAGATTGCAAACCGCAAGGGCGTGCACCGCATCGTGCGCGTGAATCCTATGACCGGCGTGCCGGAGATCGAACGGATCGCTGCGGGTCGGGAGGCCGGACAATGAAGGAGCGTGGCTTCACGCTGCTCGAAGTCCTGGTGGCCACGCTGATCATGGGTCTTGCCGTAGCCGGATTGCTCTCCAGCATCTCCACCTCCTTGCGCAATGCCGCCCGTGTCACCGACTATGATCGCGTGGCGTTGGTGGCGCACGCCCAAATGGATGCGTTGCTGCTCAACCGCCGGCTGCCGTGGCTGTCGGTAATGGAGGGTAGCTTCGATCCGGCGCTCATCGGCGGGCGGGAAGCCGGTTGGCGTGCGCGCGTCACGCCGTTTGAAAAGGGGGTGGTCCCCGGGGTCGGTATGGCGGTGCTGGAGCGCATCGAACTCGAAGTCTGGTGGATGAACGGCGCGGACCGACGCACCTTCACCCTCGATGCTTTTCGCAGAAAGATTTTGCGGCCGGACGACATCGCGGCCCTGGGACAACCGCAGCTATGAAACGCTCTCGTGCCGGCGTGACGCTGATCGAGGTCTTGATCGCGGTCTCGCTGGTGAGCTTCCTGAGCCTGGGCATCATGTTCGCGCTGCGAATCGGCTTGAGCGCTCTCGAGAAAGCCAACCACAAGCTGATGGATGACCGCCGCATCGCCGGCGCCCAGCGTATCCTCCAGGCGCAATTGGCCGGCTTCATGCCCGTGGTGGCGCTGTTTGCACCATCGCCCGACGCGCCGGGCCAGAAGATCCCCTTCTTCGAAGGGCGCGCTCAATCCATGCGATTTGTCTCCAGTTATTCCCTGGGCGAGGCCGCGCGCGGGATGCCGCAGATCCTCGAATTCCAGGTGATTCCCGGCGACCAGGACGTTGGCGTGCGGTTGGTGGTGAACGAGAACTTGTATACCGGGCCGCGTTCCGCCGGCCGATTCTCTCTCGGCCCCGGTACGGACCCGCAACTGGGAGTGCTCACCCAACTCTTCCTCCCGATCTCCGTGGGCCCGCAGTCATTCGTGTTGGCGGACCGCCTGGCGTATTGCCGTTTTTCCTACCTCGGGATCCCGCCTGGGGCGCCCTTGGAAAAGTGGCAACTCGCCTGGATTCCCCTGGACAAATGGCCGCTGGGTATCCGCATCGAGATGGCTTCTCTCGACACTAATCCAGGAGACCTCAAGCCGCTTACCGTCACCGCGCCCGTGCACGTGGATCGTTTCCCGATTTATGACTATCTGGAAGAAGAGCAGCAATAGCCGGTCGCGGCGTCGCGGTGGAGCCTTGCTGGCGGTCCTCTGGCTCTCGGCGGCTCTTTCGGCCATCGCGTTTTCGCTCGCCAACACCGTGCGCGGCGAGGTCGAGCGCACTTCCACCGATGTCGATGGCCTGCGAAGCTACTACCTGGCGCGGGCGGGCGTTGATCGCGCCATCCTCTACATGCAGTGGGGAGACGCTGCGCCACCCAGTGCCCCTTTCAAGTACAAGCGCGGCACCCCGCTGCTGCCGTTTACGTTTCCCAGCGGCCAGGCGCTGGTGGAAGTGATTCCGGAAACGGCCAAACTGAATATCAACAGTGCGCCGCCGCTGGAACTGTTTCGCCTGCTCCTGGCGCTTGGCGCCGATCCCGCCCGGACAGAGCAGCTTGTCGCCGCCATCGTGGATTGGCGCAGCCCCGCCGGTATCACCCAGTTCGACGCCTTTTATCAGTCCCTGACTCCGTCTTTTCGCTCGCGCCATGCGTCTTTTGAAGAGACTGAAGAATTGTTACTGTTGCGCGGTATGACGCGGGAACTGTATTACGGGGGCTACGATCACGACAGCAATGGCCGGCTGGTGCCGCACGCCGGTCTGCGGGATTGTGTCTTGGTGTTTGGCTCCGGCGGCGCTCTCGACGTCAACACCGTGGAGCCTGCTGTTCTGGTGACCATCGGATTTCCGCCGGACGCCGCGGCGGCTATTGTCGCCCGCCGGCGCTTGCAGCCCTTCAAGGCGCCCGGGGAAGTGGCGGACCTCGTGGGTGGCAGCCCCGCCCTGGGACGCTTGCGTGTAGGCGGCAACGTGATCTTCACGCTCCGCTCCACGGCCCGCATCCTGTTGCCGAACGGCCAGCTCTCGGATATGCGCCGCACCGTCGCCGCCACCGTGATCTTCCGGCCCGACGAGGACATCAAGCTCCAGACTCTCCGCTGGTATGACAATGCCTGGATCCCCTAGCCGCACGAACCTGAAGAAATTCGTCGCCTTCGGTTCGGGCATCGGCATCGAGATCAGTGGAAAGGATCTCGAGATCACCGCGGTGCGCGTGCGGCCCAATGGGATTGGTGTGCTGGGCGCTCAAACCATTCGCGATTTCGCCCAGCGCCCGGCGGCCGAATGGGGCAAGGAATACGCGCGGTTTCTCGAAGACGCCGGCGTCGCACACCTGGCGGCGACCGTGCTGCTGCCCCGGCGCGAGATCATCGTCCGCCAGATCGCTCTTCCCGGCGTCGAGGCGCGTGACCTGGCCGCGGCCATTGCTCTCCAGATCGACACGCTGCATCCCTATGGCGAGGAGGAAGTCGTCTACGGTTGGTCGCGCACGGGAGCCGGCGGTGTATTGATCGGCATTCTGCGCCAGGCCACTCTCGATCACTACCGGTCGTTATTCGCTGAAGCCGGAATCGCGGTCGCGTCTTTCACATTTTCGGCCGCGGCCGTTTACGCGGCCCATCGCAGTCCGGTGGCACAGCTCGAAACTCCCGATGCGGGCTTCGTCGCTCTGCACACGAGCGGCGGCGGTGTGCTGGAAGTCTACGGCGAAAGCGCGGCGCGGCCGGTCTTCTCTGCGGAGTTCGATCTGCCCGCCGACCGCGCAGTCGCTCTGGCGATATCCGAACTGCGCCTGGAACCTGGTCAGGAGGCGATCCCGCTGGATCGCGCTCTTCCCGCGCCGCGTGTGAATCCGGTCAGCAACGATCTTACGCGGCGCGCGCTGCCGTACGCCGCCGCGCTTGCCGGCGCCTTGCCGTGGCTGGTTCCCTCCGCCAATTTCCTTCCGGTCGAGCAGCGCCGCTCCAACTCGCGTGCCATGTACATTCCCACCTTCGTGCTGGGTGCGCTGCTCCTGCTCGTCTTGGGCGCGCTTGTGGCGCACGCCTCCTGGGAGGACCGCCAGTATCTCAAGGATCTGGAGCAGCAGATCGCCAACGTCGAGCCGCGGGCCAAGCGCGCCCTGGCGCTCGACCGCGAACTGATCCGCACGCAGAACCGGGTGCGCCTATTGGACGAATTCCGCTCCCGCACCAAACAGGATCTGGAAGCTTTGAACGCCTTGACCACGCTGCTGGCGCCGCCCGTCTGGACCAGCAGGGTCTATCTGACGCCGCAGGTTGCCGACATTACCGGCGAAGCTGACCAGGCCGCGCCTCTGCTCAAAACACTGGACGCATCTCCCTACTTCCAAGGTTCGGCGTTCGTCGGCTCGATCGCGAAATCTACCGCCACCGGCCCGGAACAGTTTCAAATCCACACGGCGCGGAGGCCGCGGCCATGACTCTCTCGAAGCGGGATCGCCGCGCCCTTGCACTCCTCGGTGTCGGTTTGCTCACCGTGATAGTCCTGCGCTTTGGCGTGTACCGGGATAGCGCCGCAGCGGGCGTGGTTGAGTCCCACGATTCTATTCCGCTCGCCGAAAAGCGGCTGGCGCGCCTGTGGCAGGCCGAGGTCTCCGGTCCCGCGAAGCGGGCCCTGCTGAATCGCCTTTCCGCGGAACTCACCCAGCGTGAGAAAGGTGTGATTCAGGCACCCACCGCGCAGCAGGCGCAGGCGCACCTGCTCGAGACCATTCGCCGTGTGGGTAAGGGCGAGGGCATAGAGGTCCGCGGCGGCGACTTCCCCGAACTCCGTCCGCTGGGCGAAGACTACGGCGAGGCCGCGGTCTCGGTGAATTTCCAATGCCGCATCGAGGAACTCGTGAACTTCCTGGCGGCCTTGACCAAGGAAGCTGAACTGGTGGCTACCGACGAAGTCCTCGTGTCCACGGGCGACCCAAGAGCCAAAACCGTGAGCGTGCGGCTCACGCTGGCCGGCGTGGTTCCACGAAATCTGGTGCCGGTAAAGAAGGGACTGGCGGCATTTTGAAACGGAGACTGCTGCTCTTGAATCTCGCGCTGCTATTGGCCGTCGCGACCGGGGCGTGGCGACTGCGTGAAGACTGGCTCGCGGCCCGCGCCCGGCAGCAGGGGCTATGGCACCAGCAAGTCAAGCCGCTGCCGCCGCCGCCGGTGATTTTCAGCAAGCCCGCGGATCCCGTGATGCCGGCCAGTTACCTCGATATCGCGCAGAAGATGCTGTTCTCGAAGGATCGCAATCCGACCGTGGTGGTCGAGGTGAAAGAGGCGCCTCCCAAGCCCATGCCGCCGCTCCCCTTGCTGTATGGCGTCATGAACCTTCCTAATGGAACCACTGCGGTGATGAGCGAAAGGGCCGGCACACGGCACATGGGCATTCGGCCCGGCGAGAAAGTAGGCGAATTCACGCTGCTGGCAGTCAGCCGCGACGACATCACCTTGGAATGGGACGGCAAGCAGTTGGTCAAGAAAATCGATGAGCTCATCGATCGCGCCGGCCCACCCCAACCCCAGTCGGAGGGCAGCACACCGCGCAGTGCCCCACCCGTCGCACAGCCGTCCACTCAACTCGCCGCCCAGCCCCCGGCAAGACCGGAGCCGGGCACGGAGATGAACAATCGGATGCGCGCGTGCCAGCCCGGCGACTCTTCCCCGCCGGGCACACAGTCGGGCGGGTTCCGCAAGGTCGTGACCCCTACCCCCTTCGGAGACCAATGCCGGTGGGAACCGTTGTGACAAACTTTTTTAGCCGCGCCGCAGCTTCCCAGAGCGGTGCGCAGGAGAAAAGATGAAATCGACAATTTTCGTTCTATTGCTGGTTGGTCTCGCCTCATTCGCGGCGGCCGCCGATCAGAAATCCGACAAAAAGAAGCCGACTACGAAGGCGCAGGAGATTACCATCCCGGCCGATGCCGTGGAAATCGCGCCGTACACCTACCGCTCCACCGACGCCAAGGGAAAGGTGTGGATCTATCGCCAAACGCCCTTCGGCATATCGCGTACCGAAGATAAACCCGTTTCCTCGGACGACCTCAAAAAGGCCCAGGATTCCAAAGACCAGTTAATCCAGTCCACCACCGCCGTGGAAGATGGCGACTCCATCCGCTTTATCCGGAACTCGCCTTTTGGGCGCACCGAATGGCAGAAAAAGAAAACTAACTTGAATGAAATCGAGCAGGCGGTCTGGAGCCGTGAGTTGGCCAAGCGCGGCGCCTCCGAAAGCGCCTCCAAGGACTAGCAATGACGAAAGTCGGTTACCTCCGGGCAGCGGGCGCTCTAACGGCGGCGGCCGCACTTCTCTGGGCGCAGAATCCGCCGGTCGCCGCGCCTCCAGCCCCTGCGCCAAGTGCGCAGGCCGCGCCCGGCCAGACAGCTCCCGCGCCCCCCAGACCTGCCGCTGCTCCCACCACGGGCGCCTTGAACCTCAATTCCGCTTCCCTGATCGAAGTCGTCGACATTCTCGCCAGGGACCTCAAGATCAACTACATTCTCGATCCGCGTGTGAATGGAAAGGTCACCGTCAACACTTACGGGGAGCTCAAGGCCACCGACATCCGGCAGATGCTCGAAACCATCCTGCGCATCAACGGCGCCGCCATGGTACAGGTCGGTGACATCTATCGTATCGTGCCGCTCAGCTCTGTCCCGCAGCTTCCCATCGAGCCGCGTGTGAATGCCAAAGATCTCCCCGAGGACGAGCAGACGGTCCTCAACCTGGTGTTTCTGAAATACGCAACGGCTCCCGAGTTGTCCAAGCTGCTCGAGCCCTTCCTGGGCGAAAGCGGCAAGCTCATGACTTACGATCCGGCCAACCTGCTCCTCATTCTCGACAACAGCCGCAACATGCGGCGCACCATGGAGCTGATTGCGTTATTTGACAGCGATACTCTCGCCGGCCAGCGCGTCCGCTTGTTTGATGTGACCAACGGAAGGCCGTCCGATATCAGCAAGGAACTGGAGACCATATTCAAGGCTTTCGCACTCTCCGAAAAGAATGCGTCGATCAAGTTCATGCCCATCGACCGGATCAACACCATCATTGCTGTGGCGCCTAATCCGGGCATTTTTGCCGAAGTCGAGAAATGGCTGGAGAAGCTCGATATCCCCGTGAAGGTCACCGCCGGATCCATCGACAACTATGTCCTTCGCATTAAGTACCAGCGTGCGCAGATCGTCGCCATGGCAATTATGCAGCTCTACGGCGCTGTTCCGGGTTACGGCGGCGGGTACGGGGCCGGCTACGGCGGCTTTGGCATGAGTCCTTTTGGGATGATGGGCGGATACGGAGCCGGCGCAGGAGGGCTGGGCATGGGCGCATACGGCGCAGGCGCGTCCGGCATGGGCGGAGCCTATCCGGGCGCATATGGCGCTGGCTATGGAACCTCCCCGGCAGCCGTCGGCGCAGGGGCGGGCGCTCTGCCCGGACAAGGCGTCACCCCCGGCACGTCCACGCCGGGCCTCATCCCCGGCGCCGGTGACCAGACCGGCTCTTACCTCGGCGCGGGAATGGGTGGACTCAACCTCCCCGCTCACCCGCGGATCATCCCCAACCCGCTGGACAACACCTTGCTCATCCAGGCCACCCCGCAAGAGTGGGAGCAGATCAAGAATCTCGTCCAGCAGATCGACGTCCCGCCGCGCCAGGTGCTCATCGACGCCAAGGTGTACGAGGTCGACCTCACCGGCGACCTCTCCGCCGGTGTGGAAGCCTACGTCCAGAAGCGTGGCCCGTCCAGTGACCGCGCCTGGACCGGCAACAGCAACTTCAACTTCTCGCCCGGATTAAACTTGAGCGCCGGCCTGTTGGTGGGGCAAGCCCGCGAATTGCTGTCTTTCCTGCAAGCAACGGAAACCACCACGCACGCCAAGGTCGTCTCCGCGCCCAGCATCATCGCTACAGACAGCATTGAAGCCAGCATCAACGTCGGCGAGTCCGTTCCCGCCCTGTCATCGCAGGTGGCGAGCAACGTCCAGGTCGGCGGCACAACCGCATTCGCCAACAACATCTCCAACGTCGATACCGGAGTCAAGTTGAACATCACAGCTCGTATCAATCCCAGCGGCGTCGTGACCATGATCATCGATCAGAACGTGAGCGCGCCCGTTCCCCCGCCCACCGGCGTGAACGTCATTGCCAGCACTCCTTCCTTCTCCGAGCGGAACGTCAAAACGCAGGTGACGGTTCAGGATGGAGATACCATCTCCATCGGCGGCATCATCCAGGAATCCGACGCGACAACCTCCAACGGGATTCCTTTCCTGCACCGAATCCCTGTCATAGGTACGGTTTTCGGCAACAAGTCGAGGACTACCTCCCGCACGGAATTAATCGTCTTCCTGACGCCGCATGTCATTTACGATACCAACCAGATTGCTGAAGCTACCGACGAATTGAAGTCGAGGCTGAAGCGTGTAGGCAGAATGATGAAAGACGAGTAGGCGTCGAGGCATGCCAGGCCTCCTGCCCCAAACGCGCACGACTCACCAGCGATGAAGTAGCTCGCATATCCTCGCGTGCTGGCCCTCGGCTGCCCATCCCTCGGGAGTCGAAGCGAACTTGGTATCCCGGATAGTCAGATCGGCGCCCGCCTGCAGCAGCATCTCGGCGATGTCGCGAAGATCGTGTTCGGCGGCCCAATGGAGCGGTGTCTTGAGGTGCTCGCCGGTGGCTCGCGCAAGACGCGCATCCCCGCTCAGGAGACGCTTGACCCTCGCTACGTCTCCGCTCCTGACGGCTTGGAGAATCGCATCTGCGCCACCCATTGCTCTTGACGCGTAGGGGCGAGGCATGCCTCGCCCTCTCCCGCTAAACCATTACTTCTTCCGTCTCTTCGCTGGCCGTGAAGTACGCGCAGTCCGGATGATGAAACACCAGCGCGCTCACGCTCGCCTCGGGTTCCATCATCATGCCCTCGGTTAGCCGCACGCCGATCTCTTCGGGCGCGAGCAATTTCCAGATGCCCTGCTGGTCATCCAGATTCGGACACGCCGGGTACCCGAAGCTGTAACGCTTTCCGCGATAGCGCGATGTGAAACGCTCCTGCATGGTCATCGCCGGCGGATCGGGAAAGCCCCAGTCTTCGCGAATGCGCCGGTGCAGCCACTCGGCACAGCCCTCGGCGGTCTCGATGGCCAGCGCCTGCAACGCGTGCGCCTTGAAGTACAAACCCGCTTGTTTCAATTCCTCGCTGTGCTCGCGGATGCCCGCCCCTGCCGTGACCACGAAAACCGCCAGGTGATCGCGTGCGCCATCGGCGGGATCGAGGATGTAATCGCTCAGGCAAAGGCCCTCGTCGCGCCGCTGCCGGCCGAAACGGAACGTATGCATCGGGCTGGCGCTGCCTGGAGCAAACAACTGAATGGCGTTGCCCGCCCGTTCGGCCTCGAAGAACTGCCACACCGCCTTCGCTTTCATGAAGCGCGCGGCCTCCTGCTTCAGATCCTCCACCATGTGGTAGAGTTCCAGCGCCTTCGTGTTGTGCTCCGCCAGGTGCTTCTCGAAATTCCCCTTGTAACCGAGATGCCGCCCGTAGAGCATGTGCGGGTTGATGTAACTCCAGATTTCG
>Ga0187769_10002116_pt1 | contig 11546 bp, 7 predicted proteins | sample 0116_SJ02_MP02_1_FD_133140 | JGI IMG/M metagenome (GOLD analysis project Ga0187769, IMG submission 133140) | Tropical peat soil microbial communities from peatlands in Department of Meta, Colombia - 0116_SJ02_MP02_10_MG | ecosystem: Environmental > Terrestrial > Soil > Wetlands > Peat | place... | reverse complement strand
CAAACAGGGCATGTTTCGCATTTTTTTTATAGGCGTGCCCTATGTCGGTTAGGACATCTCCCCAAAGCGCTCCTGAAAGAGCGCAGTGATTTCACGCATTGCTCCGGCCTCTCCCGGACCCTCCGCTTCCAAGCGCACGACCGTTCCGACTGATGCCGACAGCAACATCACCGCAAGTATGTTGCGGGCACTCGCGCGACGTCCCTTGGCAACAATCCAAAACTCGCACGGAAAGCGAGAAGCCGTCTGAACGATTTTTGCGCATGCCCGTGCATGCAGACCAAGCTTGTTGCTAATTGAGACTTCCTGAATCTGCATACACTTCACCTTCCGTCTAGAGCGCTCACTTAATGCCACGCGGCGCCACATCCCCCCTCACGGGCCGATAGGGCACGCGCGCTCAAACCTAAAGACTCGCAAACCCATTACCTTGCCGATATCGACAAAGAGCAGCTAAACGCCGCACGAAATCTTCACGGTGTTAAAAGTTCACGTCCGTCACACCACTAGATGTCTGATGTGCGCAAAGCCTCCCCGACTAGGGCAGCTATACCTCGGCCAGCCAAGTTCAAAAGCCCTTCCCCCTGGGCGACGCACCGGCGCATGCACTACAGTTGCGGGTTCAGTCTGTCTTACAAGTATTAACCGATGCTGAATCGCCCAATTGCTCGAGGTACCAAAATTGCGTAACCCACCAGCGCGCCGATCCCTCATTCATCAGACAACGCGACAAGCCGCCGCGAGGTTGGGCTGGAGTACATGAGCTCCGAAGATCTTACCCATTGATGTCGAGCGATTTTTTGGGTCGGTAAAACCTACTGGTCTTTTGCCGCGTCTTCGCCGCATCCGCCGTTCGGTGTGCAAACGAACTGCCCAAAAAGTACAGCCACAACGGCCCCTCTTGTTATTCGCGCCCAAAAATCCGAGCGCCCGAGCCCGCCGTCTTCGCGTGCCGTCCGATTTGCAAAGCCATGGCAGGGCAAGCTACGACCGACGTGCTCAAAATTCCTGTCGCTCGCAACGCCACCTCCATTTAAGTTACGATGCAGCGCATCGCGATAACGCTGCCTAAGATGGAGAAAAACCCGAATGTCCCCATTGTTTTCCACGGACGACCTTCCGCGGGAGCTGCTCGCATGCGGCTTTGCGCAATCGGACCTGCGCAATTTTTCTGACGCACTTTCCGCAATTACGTCCGCCGCGAGCGCGGATTCGCTCGAAAGCGAATCCGCGCGCATTGGCCGCTTTTGTCAATCCGCCCGCAGTTTGCTCGACCGTCTTCCGCCTAGATCACAACGGGCGCCAAATGAAAAGCTCGCTGGCGAGTGGATCGTTCGCGCGATGGCTGACGCCTGCTGGCGCTTCTTCGGCGCCCGACGTAAGCAGATTTACGATCGTTTGACGGAATCTCGGCGAAAGGCTCTACGCGTTGAGGACCTTGCGTCCGAGGGCGCTGCGCTTTTGCCTGGCCTTCTTCCGGACTCCGAGGAACTTGGGCGCGACCGTCAGCGCATGCTCAAGGACAAAGACGGGATCGAGCTGCATCAGGCACTGTTTTTTTCGCAGCTGCTCAACGATCCGGAAATCGGCTTACATCTTTGTACGTCAATGCTTCAGCCAAAACAAGAATCCACTGAGCATTTGGAGGAATTTGAGCGCCACGGTGCAGTCGACCTGGGCCCTGTACGGATCGAAGCAAAGGGCGAGGTCGGGTATCTATATTTTCGCCATCTTCGCTATCTAAATGCGGAAGACGATGAAACGCTCACAGCCCAAGAGATTGCGTGCGACCTGATCCTTTTGCACCCCAAACTTCGATTAGGCGTGCTGCGTGGCGACGTCCTCGATCATCCTCGTTATCGCGGTCGGCGCATTTTTTCTGCCGGACTGAATTTGACACGGCTGTATCACGGCAAGCTTAGCTATTTGTTTTATTTGACCCGTGATCTTGGTCTCGTAAACAAGTTTTATCGCGGCATCATTCCCTTAGGTGCCCCACAGGGTTCGGCAAATCCTTCGCTCGATCTGGAGCAGACTCGCGAAAAACCGTGGATTGCCGTCGTCGAGGGTTTCGCCATTGGCGGGGGCTGCCAGTTATTGCTTGTGATGGACTATGTGATTGCGGAGAATGGGGCATATTGCAGTCTACCAGCGCGCAAGGAGGGCATTATTCCTGGTGCCGCAAATTTGCGCCTACCGCGCTGCATGGGAGAGCGCATGGCGAGGGAAGCGATCATGTTTGACCGCACGTTCTATGTTGACGCGCCTGAGACGCGAGCGCTGGTCAACGAAGTACGGCCGCGCGAGCAAATCGACAGCGCACTGGAAGATTGCATTCGAAACGCAGTCGGCTCGGGTATCGTCAGCGCGGCGGGCAACCGCAAGGCGCTGCGAGTACAAGGAGAACCACTAGACACCTTTCGCGCATACATGGCGCTGTATGCTCGCGAGCAAGGCTGGTGCCATCGAAGCGAGCAACTGATCGATAACCTGGAACGCTACTGGCGGGCTGCCGACCGACAACTTTGATAGTCCTCTGCAGCGTTCCCCCAAAGTTCATAGCACCCTACTCGTGGACAAGGGCACCCTTGAGAAAGGACCAGCCTGTCATGTCGTGTAAGAAAAAGATGCTCCGGCACAGAAACTTTTGCCAGAGACTTTTTCGCGGTACACCCGAGGAAGGGTTTGCGCGAGCTACTCGTCGCTGAGTTCTCCGATCCGCTCGAGCGTCGTTGTCCATTTTTACCTTAAACGATTATTGGACGTCTTTTTGCTTTGGCCTCCTCGCAGTGCGGTCTGGGCGTTGTGCCTACAAGGGATTTGTTAGGTAAGCCTTTACCCTACACGCTCGCCTTGGACTACTTGAAGTCGCTCATCGTACTTTCTAAACGAACACGCCGCGCTGCTCTTAAGCATCTTTTTGCTTCAAAACGCAGCGACCTTTCCTTATGCCTCAGGATTTGATCAAAATAACCCTCATGAGTTTTAAAAACTATCAACGCTCAACGTCTTATATATTGATCATCAGGGAATGCGGTATCGTTAGACTCAAGCGCGCCCCGCGCGGAGCAGGAACGTCTAAAAATGCGAACAAACAGCAAGGCTGCTGAGGACACTAACGTCGCCACCCGAAGCTTGGGGTGGCGTGAGCTGTACGTGAAAGAAGACTGGTGGGCTATTTGGCTCGGCGTCGGAATCGTGCTAGTCGCCTGGATTTTTTTTGCAAACGGTTCGACCATAAAGTGGATCGCGATCACTCCTAAGAAATGGTCATCCCTTGATCAACTCGGGGCGGATTTTGCGGCGCATATCGACCAGTACCTGGCGCAGTTCTTTTTTTGGTTGAGCATTTTCGGCATCAGTACGCGGGCCATGGGTCATAAGCTGGGGCACTTTATTCCGGCGTTCGTTTTTGTCTACCTCGCATCAATGGCCGTCATCATGATCGGCGCATGGCAGGAGGCCTCATACTACAACCTTGAACCTCCTCTTGTGGCCCTAGCGCTTGGTCTGATTATTTCCAATCTAATCGGACTGCCGAGGTGGATGGATGCCGGGTTTCGAGTCGAGTACTACATTAAGACGGGAATTGTGCTTCTGGGAGCGACTCTGCCATTTACGTTGATCATCTGGGCGGGCCCCGTAGCGATCACCCAGGCCTCGGTCGTTTCGATTGTCACTTTCTTGGTCATCTACTTCACGGGCAAGCGGCTTGGTCTGGACCGACGCTTGTGCGCAACGCTTGGCGCTGGAGGTGCGGTTTGCGGTGTTTCCGCATCGATCGCAATTGCGGGCGCTGTCGGAGCCAAGAAGGAGCATGCGCCGATCGCAATCACCATGGTTATATTTTGGGCAATCGTAATGATCTTCGCCCTTCCCATTGTATGCCGGACGTTAAGTTCCCCCGCAGGTGTTGCGGGTGCCTGGATCGGGACGTCCGAATTTGCCGACGCTGCGGGCCTGGCCGCTGCGCAGGCTTATGGGAATTATGTTGGGGATGTAACAGGGATCGCGGGAAAACCGGACGACGCCGTTTGGGCTTTCACATTGATGAAAGTCGTCGGCCGCGATATCTGGATCGGCATCTGGGCTTTCGTCATGGCCGTAATAGCAACCACGCGCTGGGAGATCTCGTCAGGCAATAAACCCAACGCAGCGGAGATTTGGTGGCGTTTCCCCAAATTTGTGATTGGTTTCGCGCTCGCGTCACTCTTGCTAACAGCAATATCAGCCCAATACTCGTTCGCTGATTTCAATAAAACGGTCACACCCAAATTGATCGGACCCATAAAGGATCTGCGCACTTGGGCCTTTATTTTTTGTTTTTTCAGCATTGGTCTTACTACGCGCTTTCGCGAACTCGCCCGCACTGGATCTAAACCCTTTTGGGCCTTTACGGCTGGTGTTATTGTGAATGTCGTACTTGGATTTGTACTTTCGACGCTTGTCTTTGGCTCTTACTGGGCAGCACTCTCGCGACCCTGACCCAAGAAAGCATTTTGCCGCCTTCGATGAACCCCTGTGTGAAAAAGCCAAAAGGCATGAACGTCCAGAACTCGATAGGACGTTGTCAGACCTGCAGCCACTTTCGGAATGACCCTGCTTACCTGGAGCGGTCCATTCCCGGATGGAATGCCTTGGGTTCCGCATACGGTGCGGCCCGCGCCTACGATGGAATTTGCGGATTGCACCAACTGTATTTGTCGCCTTGGCGATCATGCAAGTTTCACACACTGCAAAGCGCGCTTTAGCGGGCCATCAGCGCTCCTTGACTTCTTACCCCTTGTTCGTACCGGGACCGGTTGGTACTGCACAGTTGGCGCGTGGCGGACATTCCAAACGGATACTTGTCGCCGGAAATCTCCCACCCCGGAAGCGATCGCCTTCGCCCGAGACAGCGCCGCACAACTTCGCACTCCCTCTGCTGCTTTCTCGCCTCCCTCCAAAGCCAACGGGCTCGCGCATTACCCATTTACCATCGCACTTTGTAGCACCAAATCACCGATCGTCAGCTCTCGGCTTCGACTTGTTTCGTTTCACTAGCGAAAGCTAGAACCGAATGAGGGCGCGAAATTGATTCAAAGTTCGATGCGAGCTCCGAGCTCAACGATGCGATTCGGCGGCATTCGAAAGAATTCGGTCGCATCCGACGCGTTGTGATATATCCACACAAATACCCGTCGGATAATCCGATTCATTTTTGGCCGCTTCGCCAAACGCACAGAGTCGCGTGACATGAAAAATGTCGTGTTCATCATGTCAAAACCCTGACCCTCTAGTACGCACTGAGAAAGCGCGGCGGGTATATCTGGGTGCTCCATAAAGCCGTACCGAAGCACGACACGGTAGAAATTCGGGCCCAACGTCTCAACCGCGAACCGATTGCCTGCCGCAATCCGCGGAACCTGTTCCGTTTCTATATGGACGATGACGTTGCGCTCGTGAAGAACCTTATAGTGCTTCAAACTATGAAGCATCGCGCGCGGAACCACATCGGCCCGCCGGGAAAGATAAACCGCTGTGCCCGGCACCCGTGTCACACCGATCATCGACTCGATAAAATCGCCCATCGGCAGCGAGTTGATTTCCAGCTCATGCAGTAAGGTGCCTCGTCCGCTGTGCCAGGCGCTCATGAGCAGAAAAATCAAGGCGGCCGCTACCAGCGGCACCCAACCGCCCTCGAGCACTTTGGTCAGGTTCGCGCACACAAATGCGCCGTCAACGACCACTAGTGACCCGGCAACCGCCAACGACGTTCCCAGACGCCAGTGCCACTGTTCGCGCATCATTCGGAATAGCAAAAATGTCGTCAGCAGCATCGTTGTAGCCACTGCGATCCCAAAGGCTGCAGCCAGGTTGTCTGATGAACCAAACCCCACGGTCAACCCTAGCGTAAAGGTCATTAGCAGCCAATTGATAGGTCCGACGTAAATCTGACCGTAGCCAACCGCCGACGTCTGGGTGATTTCCAGGCGCGGGCACAGACCCAGCTGAATCGCCTGGCGTGTCATAGAAAACACCCCACTAATGATCGACTGGCTCGCGATTATCGTCGCAACCGTTGCCAAGACGACCATCGGTAGACGCAGCCAGTCCGGTCCAAGCAGAAAGAACGGGTTGGCTTCTGCGGGCACCTGACCCTCGACGACCAAGGCAGTTTGCCCTGCGTAATTTAGGAGCAACGACGGCAACACTAAGCTATACCAGCCAACTCGGATCGGCCGCGGTCCGAAGTGTCCCATGTCCGCGTACAACGCTTCGGCGCCGGTTGCACTCAAAAAAACCGCTCCGAGAACGGTGAATCCTCCAAAGCCGTGTGTCGTCAGGTAGTGCACTCCGTATGCAGGATCAAGTGCCAGAACAACCGACGGATGCCCAATGATGGCTATCAACCCGAGAATCCCGATGACCCCAAACCATAGAGCCATCACCGGTCCGAAGACTCGCCCAATTACAGCGGTGCCCTTGTGTTGCAATATGAAAAGACCCAGCAAAATGATGACGGACAGCGGCAAAACGTATGGAGCTACGGCCGGGGCCGGCAGTTTTAATCCTTCCAGCGCACTGAGCACGGAAATCGCCGGCGTAATTGCACCGTCACCGTAGAGTAACGCGGCACCAAGTATTCCCAGGGCAATGATTGCGGGACGATCCCTGCCTTTCCCCTGAGGGTCCTTCATCCCAAGGCGTGCCATCAAAGCCAGAATGCCACCTTCACCCTGGTTATCCGCACGCATAACAAGCGCAACATACTTAATCGACGTCGTGATGATCAAAGTCCAGACGATCAGTGACAAAAGCCCGAGGGCAACATCCGGGGCGGTGCTGCCAGCCCATTCATACGCCGTTTTCAACGTATAAAGCGGACTTGTGCCGATGTCGCCGTAGACCACGCCAAGTGCACCCACGACGAGTGCGCTCAGCGCGCCACTGACATGCGGTGCCTGGCCGACTATGTGCTGATCAATCGCGGCGGTTTGCTGAGCGTTGTGCGACCGGTCGGTGTTGGTGTTTGTTGAGGAAGTCACTGGACCAAGCTCCATAAAGGCATTCTTGTTAACCCATCATGCGCGGCGGGCACCTTGCAATTGAATTTGCATCATTTTATCCGCAACGCAATTGCCCTCTTTCCGCGCTGCGATCCAGGATCGAGCCGATCCTCGATGCCCCGATCGTCCCGACTTGTTACCGACTGCCTTCTGGAGTATCTCTTTTGCGCGAGTCAGCCAATTTCCGGAATCAGCACCGCAAGCTCACGAGCGCCAGCGCCAAGCGACCCCGGCGAGACGCACCATAAGAAAGGAAGGCAACCCCTGTTCGAGGTTATATTGCTTACTTTAATTGCACGTCGGCTTGAGCGCACCGATGCGAATGCGGGACGCGGTCGGAACTAGACGAAAAGGGCGAGCGCGTCGCCTTTTCGTTTTCGAGAGGATTTCTATCGAAGGCGAAGACCGATTGGGTCAGCCGCCGTTTCACCAAGGCAGATCAGTTGAGGTCGCCCGAAACAACCTCTTCCTCGCCTTGACCATTCCACGTTTTCTTGGCCTTTGCTGGCGTAATTGCGAGCAACGCACCAATGACTCTTAGGCGCGCCATCTCGACATTCGAAGTAGTCACGGAAAGGTTGTAAGCGTCCGCACGTAGCGATTCCCCAATGCAAGAAAGAGCCGGGCAGACGCGGGCCATCACCAATTCCATACAACTCAGTACAGCTCGGGAACGATCATATCCTCAGGTATCGGGTGGCGGATATAGTCGGCGCTTCGTTCACGCTGCGGCAGTTCAATGGCAGGATGTTCAATCTCGCGATAATCGAACAGGCTAAGCAGATGGTGGATACAGTTTAGGCGGGCTGATTTTTTTTCCACCCCCTGCACCTGCCACCATGGTGCCTCGAGAATGTGTGTTCGCTCAAACATCGCTTCTTTGGCTTTTGTATAGGCCTCCCAGCGTCGGCGAGACTCCAGGTCCATGGGACTGAGCTTCCACTGCTTCAGCGGATCGTGTATTCGACTCAAAAAGCGCAAATGCTGCTCTTCATCCGTAATCGAAAACCAGTATTTGATTAACCGGATACCCGAGCGTACCAACATTCGTTCGAACTCTGGCACCGAACGAAAGAATTCCTCGACATCCTCCTCGGAACAAAAACCCATTACGCGCTCAACTCCCGCGCGGTTGTACCAGCTACGGTCAAACAACACGATTTCCCCTGCCGCGGGCAGATGCGGAACGTACCGCTGAAAGTACCACTGGGTTCGCTCTCGGTCGTTGGGCGCGGGTAACGCCACAACGCGGCATATGCGCGGGTTAAGTCGCTGCGTTATGCGCTTGATCGCCCCACCCTTGCCGGCCGCATCGCGGCCCTCAAACACGATAACGACTTTCCTTCCGGTGGCCACGACCCAATCTTGCAACTTGACTAGTTCGGCCTGCAGCTTAAACAACTCTCGGAAATACCGCGTGCGGCGCACTCGCGCCTCGTCTGCATTTTCGGGCTCGGGTTGCGCAAGCACGTCCTCGGACGTGCGATCCTCGATCTCGAGTTCTAGTTCTTCGTCATAGTCGTCGATAAGCTCTTGCTTTATTTGACGAAGTACATCGCCTGGCTCTCGCGCCATGAACATCGCCTCTCATCAGAACACCTGGACAAACATCCAGTACAGCGAACCAGAGAGAACGATAGCAGCTGGCAGCGTCAAAACCCAAGCCATGAACAGGTTGCGTACGGTGCCCCACTGTAGCCCCGAGCGGTTGGCGGCCATAGTTCCGGCAACACCAGAGGACAACACATGGGTCGTCGAGACTGGAAGCCCGAAGGTGTCGGCCGCACCAATCGTCGCCATCGCGACAAGTTCGGCCGAGGCACCCTGCCCGTACGTTAGGTGCGACTTTCCAATTCTCTCGCCCACGGTTACTACAATGCGCTTCCAACCGACCATCGTCCCCAGGCCCAGGGCGATCGCCACCGCAATCTTGACCCATAACGGGATGAACTTTGTGGCCGAGTCAATGAGCCTTTTAAAAGCATTCAAGTTGGCCTTGGTCTCTTCGTCAAAGTGAACCGCCTTGTTCGCAAGCAAAAAGCGGATCGTCTCGGACGTCAAGTACATGTCATTTCGGACGTTTGCTACTGCGGCAAACGGCACATCACCCAAAGAAACGTGCTCTTTGACCTGCTCCCCAATGCTGCCAGTAACGGCCGCCAAGGCAGGCAACACCTGCGCCGTGACGATCCGGCTACGCACAAAGTTTGATAAAGTGGCGCGAGGGTCGGCTGGCGCGCCATCTGGCGCTACTCGCTGCAACGATGCCTGCGTCACATTTGCCACAGCAACGAACTGCGTCACCTGATCCACCGGCATCGAACGGTTCAACGCATATGCCATCGGCACTGTGCCCACGAGTATTAACATAATGAGACCCATGCCCTTCTGGCCATCATTCGAGCCGTGGGCAAATGACACACCGGTGCATGTCAGAACAAGAAGTCCACGGACCCACCAGGGTGGAGGTTTTTTCCCCTTCGGTTCGGCGTAGAGCTCGTTGTTTTTCACCACTCTTCGCAAAGCAAGCAGCAGAAGTGCGGCAAGGAAAAACCCAATCAAAGGCGATAAGAGCAGTGAATATCCAACCTTCACCAATTGAGCCCAGTCAACGCCACTTGTCCCGTCCCGTCCGTGCAATAAGGAATTGGTAATACCCACTCCGATAATCGATCCAATCAGAGTGTGCGAGGAAGAAGCCGGCAGACCGAGCCACCAGGTGCCCAGGTTCCAAAGGATGGCCGCAATCAACAACGCAAACACCATCGCGAAACCTGCGCTCGACCCGACCTGCAAAATCAGTTCGACCGGAAGAAGTGAGATGATGCCAAACGCCACTGCTCCGCTAGAAACCAGCACCCCAAGGAAATTAAACGTTCCGGACCACATCACGGCAAAGTGCGGAGGAAGCGAATGGGTGTAGATCACCGTCGCCACCGCATTTGCGGTGTCGTGAAAGCCATTGACAAATTCAAAACCCAATGCGATGACTAGCGCCACTGCCAGTAAGAAAAAAGGCAGCCACGTTTTCACAGCTGGCGCGCTCTCGCTCACATCGCTAAACAAGCTGTAGCCTGTAAACAGAGCACCACTGGCCAATAATCCGCCCAACGCAAGCCAAAAAAAGGAGTTGTTGCGCTGTTCATCAAGGTCAGGCCGCGCCGCGACGGCCGTGGCAACAGGGATGGGACTCGGCCCAGCACTGCTCATGGTTGTCCCCAGTTTTTTGACAGAACTGTCATCTTCTTCTGCATAGATGACGTTCTCGTGACAAGGACTTGACTTCCCGAGGGCGGCGTAGACGTTGAGCATCGGCGGCTCCCGCCACCCCTTTTTGCATACTTTGCACGGCTGCCGATAAAAACCACGTGCGCTGCCTCCGCAAGTTCGTCGAGGGTCTGACCGATATGTACGTCCAAATTCAGCCGGATTCGCGCACCAGTGCTAGAGAAAAAACCCGCAATCTCAACACAAGTCATCCGCAGGGCGATTCGCAGTGCGCCACTTCACGCTACATTGCTTTCGAGTCGGATTTTGAAATTTCGGCAATATCAATGGGTTGCCGCACCGCGTGGAAGATCCTGAGTTGCGCAATGGCCAAAATTGTGTCCGCATGACGCCCGAGGGAGCTTCGCCCCCGCAACCAAGTGTGCTTGGATTTCGGTACCAGTGGCAAATTTAGTAATTGCGGCTCCGCATGCTAAGGCGGGCAAACTACTTTGATCCGGACGCAATCTCCGCGTGCAGATGCCATTTGAAGCAGCCAACGCAAGGATTGGTCCGGCGCAAAAGCCCAGATGTCGTCGTTCCTATTGCAGGCGAAAAGGATAGGGTTCGCAAGACCAATAATTGACGCACAAAATAATCACTTGAAGCCGCCTACAATTTCGATGCGATAAAAAGAGTCCTGCTGCACATTGACCGGGCAACTACGAAATTTCCTCGTGCAGCCCGATTAGGGACGCGCTAGCAGGCGACGCTTTAACTCCAAGCCCACGCCCTTGTTTACGAATTGAGGTGCCGCCACCGCCTCAGGATCGATTTCACCGACACGGTACAGTCCAGCGCCAACCATACTTTCGTAAAAATGTCGTATTCGTGCCGGGTCCATCGCGCCAACTCCTGCCCGCAGCGCTTCGCCAGAATCAACGATCCCGTAACGCTTCATCAGTGCTACAGAAGCATCGATTTCGGCGGCGGTAATTTCGGGATTGTCGCGAATCATCATCGAATCGGCGGCCCGACGATCACCGTACAGGTACGTGTACCAGCCCAGAATCGAGGCGTCGACGAACCGTTGCACAAGATCCGGGCGCTGTCGGATCATCTCCGTGCGCGCTTCAATCAATGTCGAATACGTGTCGAAGCCGTGGTCCGCAAGCAGATGAACGACGGGGTCAAAGCGCCCCTGCTGTCGCACATAGATTGGTTCCGCAATCGAATAACCTTGCTGAACAGCTTGGGGATTGGCCAGGAAAGGCCCCAGATTAAAGTTAT
>Ga0187769_10002115_pt1 | contig 11547 bp, 12 predicted proteins | sample 0116_SJ02_MP02_1_FD_133140 | JGI IMG/M metagenome (GOLD analysis project Ga0187769, IMG submission 133140) | Tropical peat soil microbial communities from peatlands in Department of Meta, Colombia - 0116_SJ02_MP02_10_MG | ecosystem: Environmental > Terrestrial > Soil > Wetlands > Peat | place... | reverse complement strand
TCTGATATTCTTAGCAACTACGTAGTGGATTAGAAGGGGAGATAGTAAACATATATTCTCTCAACAATCAATTGACATTGAACAACGGTCATAATGGGGGCTGGCCTGTACGTTTCATTTGACGATGTTGTCTTATGTGGCAAAACGCCAACCTCATCAGACAACACCTCGCGCGGCATCCCAATTGCAAATGTTAATATTCAAAGTGTGAATCCTGGCGGAAAAAAGTGGAGTGGCGTCGGTACTGTGAGCACAATTGACGCTGGCTCAGGTAACCCAATACCAATGGACACCATAGGAATGTTCATGAATGAAACTAACTAGAGAAGCAGCAGGAATTTATACTTACCGCAACATACGATGGCGATAGTTAAAATGCCCTCCTATTAGCAACTCCGCTTCGTTAACTGTAGCTAATGTGGTCATCTCGTAAAATGTTTTTATAAAGAAACTCTAAGAAGCCAGTTTTCTGTCTAAAAATAATGGGTTATTCATCAACGGCAAAATAAGTCCCGGCTGGCTCCCAAATTCTACAATAAGAAAGTTTGATATCGATAGTTTGATTAATTAGATGACTTTTGAAGGTCGTTTCCCTTTACGATGAATCTGTTCTCACCACACGGCGTTTTATTATATTATATAAATGGAATAATAATGTCAGCTCCATTCAGAGCATATCGGAGCCTTTAATTATCACGGTATTTCGTCCTTAGTATCGGGTTTAGTGCCTGCACACAATTAACTATGTTCGGGCATGCGGAGCTCTTCAGCAATCTTCTTTTGCTCACCATTCTACCGAATATCTTCAAAACAATCTCTATTACCACGGATGGAGGATGAGTAGCAAAGGACCGGTACTTATCAAAGAGATTGAAGTTATTGCGGTTGTAATTAGAATCGTAAGAGCAGGAATACTAAGAGTTAACTCAAAAAACCCATTCGTTTCACCTCCCTATGTGGTGAAGCATACTAATGTGCTTGCCCTATCAAAAATTTATGTGCGCTTTTTTATAATTATGATAATTCCCAGACCTCACGTAGATTTCAGGCATATTCGGGAAATGGATTTACTTAATGCGCCCGCTCAACGCCTGATACGCCATGAGTAAGAGTATACCGACAATTTGATTGCTCCCCTGGATAACATTGCTACGCTGTTCAGCAAATTTCCGAGCGGCATCCAATTCAAAGTGGCTTGAAATGCAATAGGTGAGATTTTTCACGCTTCACTCGCTTGCACATACGCTATGATAATTACAATTCAAAGATGATGCTACTAGAGATGCACAATCAAATTAAGTTTAACAATTACTTAATAAGGTTAGCACTCTAAAGATAAACGTGATTATGTTGGCTATCTTTGCTACAGCATAGGAAAAGGAATACTATGATGCATGACGAAATTGAAGCATTGAAAAGGGACATTGAATTCCGGAGCAATGAGATAAAAAGAATAGCTGAAATTGACTGGGAATTGCCGGAGCTTAGAGATATTGCTCGTGGTCTTGATGGTATAATCTTGAATATAGAAAATCTGGTACAAATTATAGAGATAATCAGTCAAGAGGTTATAAATTTAGATCGGAGAGTTATAACATTAGAAAATCAGCTGGGCTCAAAGTAAAATAGGAGTGAGAATCGATCGAGTCTCACAGACACAGCCATTGCTGCCACCATGGTGGGGCGGTTTGAGAACCATCAACAAAAGGATCTGTTGCGAACCAGTATCCTCCCTCTTACGGGGAACGTCAACGTGACCAGAAAATTGAGGTTTTTTAGAGCTTATTTGCTTAAAAGACTTGGAATAGTCCTATTTAAGTGCTAGCGCACGGCAGAGGTCAGCCATTTGGATCGGCCCAATTTAATCTGCAATTTTAGTGTATACGTGGCATAGGAAGGTGATTAAAGGTGATGTTCAGCCGTGAACTTAACGCTTATTTGCCATTACGCAGTGGCAGCTACGCCAACTCACCATAGAGCTTCAATTATTACGATCTTATTGTTATTTTTCCACTTTTTCGCTGAGATAAGTTTATTTTAGGCGTTCAGTAGTCGACATATTCGACTCATGCTAAACCACCAAGGAAGAGGTCTGAAAAGTTCAGACTGCTAGATGTTCGTCGTATTAAACTATCAGTTCCAGTGGTAAAAAAATACCCATAAGAAGAGAATCGGTTAAATTAATGTAGTGTCGAAACTATTCAGGTACGGATATATAGTATAATAAAGAAAAAGCAAAGCGACTTTGCAGTACGTTTGTGTTTAGAAAAACGTATAAAAAGGAGGTGAAAAGAAATGTTGCTATTCTTGCTGTTAGGAGCAATAGCCGTGGCAGCGTGTGGCCTCGTTGGCACAGCGATCTGCCCGTTGCTTGCACCGTTGATTGCCGTACTTACCTTGGCGTAGCGACAGTTCAGCGACATTTACGGAAAAAGAGTAATGCCGCTGGAGCTACCAAACATGGTGGCGAGTCGTGCAGCTTCCCGAGCGGCAATTTATTTTACTATTGTCTATATTTTAATATGTTCGATTTGTTCCTAATATTCTTCCAGTGGAACTTTTTTTTCCGGTGGAAACTGAGAGATAAAACGTAAAAAATGATAGTTTTACGCTCTCTCGATTCTGTTTACAAGCTTAGGATCGTTTTTGTTGATACCAGGAGATTTTGTACAGCGACTACCTTCTTCTTTGTTTTGGCGCAATAAAGAGACTTGATCTTGTTCGTCGTTTCTGGGCATGGCTAGCAATATTGAACCTTAAGGAGTGTTGTTTTAGTAATCTGTAATCTAAGTAGAAGCATTCGGTAGATAATCGAGAAGCTAATAAGAAGAAGCTAGATCATAAGCCCTTGATATAAATATGGCGGCGTTGCTAGGGGGCTAACAGTAATGATGTCGTATGTCCTTTGTAACATGATTTCGCTCTTAACCTAAGGATAATAATAGCTCCAATTGTAGCAATATGGAGTCCCCTTTTGTCCAGAAACACAAAATTTTTAGGATATCCACTGCTAGATGCGTTTGGTCACTTCAAAATGAAGGGAGTAAGACCGACTGACTTATGTTTTTTTTAGCAACATCGTCAACGATAAAACCCGATTTGTGTATTAACGACAAACTTCCTTAAAAATTAAAGTAAAAAAAGAGAGAGAAGTACAAATTTGCCAGCCACTGCTCAAAGTCGCACTTTATCTTAATAAGTTGCAACTTTCATAATGTCGGGTCTTGTGTGAGGTTTTTATGTAACTCTGTAATTACGCTAGTGTAAGTACCGAAATCAACGGTGATATCAATGGGAATAACGCACAGCCTACCAGGCCGAGTGCTGTGTCAGCAATTGTAGCTAACAGCAAGAGTATTATCATTTCTCTCACCTCTTTCACTGTTTATGTATCACGCTAACGTAAGTACGGCAATCAACGGTGCAAGCAACGGGCAGATCGCTGTGCCTACGAGGCCACACGCTGCCACGGCTATTGCTCCTAACAGCAAGAATAGCAACATTTCTTTTCACCTCCTTTGCCACCTATTGTTTCTGAGCGGCGATTCATTTTACTACGGTTTATATTTTAATATGTTCGATTTGTTCCTAATATTCTTCCAGTGGAACTTTTTTTTCCGGTGGAAACTGAGCATAGGCATAAAATGCAGCATATGCTGATTGAAAATAAAATAAAAAAAAGAGAAATAAGAATTTAATGTATCGGCAGCCGCTCAAAGTTGCACAACTTTATCTGAATAAGTTGAAAACTTTTATTATGTCGGGTCTTGCACGAGGCTGTTACATAACTCCGTTGTTACGCCAACGTAAGCACGGCAATCAACGGTGCAAGCAACGGGCAGATCGCTGTGCCTACGAGGCCAACCGCTGCCACGGCTATTGCTCCTAACAGCAAGAATAGCAACATCTGTTTCCACCTCCTTCATTTTTATGTTTCACGCTAGCGTAAGCACGGCAATCAACGGTGCAATCAACGGGCAGATCGCTGTGCCTACGAGGCCAACCGCTGCGACAGCTATTGCTCCCAACAGTAAAAATAACAACATCTGTTTCCACCTCCTCTATTATCTTTTTAGACTTTATACAAAAAGGTTTCGGTCGTATTTATAATTTACTCATTTAGGCTATGTGCGTTTCGGGTTGATAAAATACTTTTCATTAGCACCTTTTTTGTAAAAATTAAAAAAAATTTTTTGACTTCATTGCAATAGTTAATTAAGTATTCCAAAAGTCCTCATCTGTGCTTTTTACGCACCAAAATATCACTCTGACAATCTTGCGCAATAAAGCAAAATTGGCACAACGTTCTAATCGCTCCGTGTATTTAAAATGTTGCGTTCTCATCTCTCTCTCTAACAATCTTGCTGAAAATAACTTTAATCGCAAATAGAATACTAGGCTGTCACCAGTTAAAAACGTCTGCGTTTTTGTGAAGAGCCACAAACAGAGGGGAAACTCAGAGCACCCCCTATCTTTTTTGTGTCTCATCTTGTGAAACGGGTGTCTGAGAATTAATGTTGATCACAGCACCTCTTTGTATTACTATACTTCTAACGTAGTAAAACCAGTCTTTCTTTTTTAGTGCCGCTACTTAACTATCCCAATTTGGCAATCCAATATACGATTCGTCTAATTTCATCCATGGTAAAGGAAAATTGCGACTTATGCATGTGAGCGAATACGAAGAGAAATGACGTGAAACATTGCACACCGTATATACCTGTTTTCCTAAGATTAAAATAGAAGGGGAAAGTTCGTTGTTTAAAATCTCAACGAATGCGAGTTTGGAAAATGAAATCCTACAGTGTTACACTAAAGGCCGTGTGTCTTGTTAGCTTTAGTAAACCGAAAAATATCTTAACAAGTCTTATACGCAGCGCGTTTTATAAAAAAGTGAGGAAAAGTGATTACTTCTCTAAAGAAACTCTGTGATACTAGTCATTGCTATTTTGCGTCGATTAAAATTAATATTCTTAACTATTACTCCTCATATGCTTTCAAAGTTAGCGAGACATTTTCCCTACAGTAAGAACGTTATTATCACTTTTCGGCTATCAATTCACTTTGTTTATTAATTTTAGAATTTCAATATCGCCAATGGAACGGAGGAATTTGGTGACAGCCGCACCCACATCCTACTGGAACTAACGGTACAACTAACGGCAACAGGCATGGCAATAAAGGCGCTGCAAGAACAGTGCTATAAACTCCAAGTACAAGACCTACATAACCACATACCAAAGCCGCTGGAGCGAGCGCAACAGCAGATGCTACAGATAGTGGCACGCCTAAACAAGCAATTGATAGGCCCACAATAAGGGTTGAAGGATCAACATTTGAAATAACGCTTGGGTCCACTTATGTTCACCTCCTTTTCTAATTTTAATGTCAGTATCGCTATCTTTTTGTTTCAAGCGCACTGATGCCAGCAGTTCTCTTTGACGATGCTAGTATTTAAAATTTTTTCAACCATTTCAACAACGAGAATGAGACTTTGAAGTAAGTATCAACAAGATGAGTGTTCTCTCTCTTCTCTAATCGACTTTGGTTGTTGGACGGTATATACAGTAGAAAGAGTGGTTATATTACTAGCTTATTGAAAGTTGTTTATAGCAGGGGTCATCTGTGAAGAGCAAGACTTGTATTTCCTCGTGGATTCAAGAACCTAACATATGCTAAATATATTCGATATAATTACTGCTGAAACTGTCGATACGTTATAAAGGAGTAGATCCTTAGACTACTCTCTAAATGGAGGTATGAGTCTCTTGTCACTTGAGTACAGAAATGTTTATTGACTTAAAAGCATGAAAACATGGGGATTTAAAATATGTGCTCAGGCGGAGGTCCATTTATAACTATGGAAACAAGCTGGTTCAAGAACTACCACTGCAAAAACTGTGGAAAAAAGTTCAAGGTAATCGGTAAGAATCCGATATGCCCGTCTTGTCAATCGGTAAATCACGAGGAAGTTATAGATTAAAGTGATATAGACAGTTACTACAGTACTGAAGTAACGTTTAATTATAGCGAAATAATGTAGGTTAGCTTTTTAAATTCGGGGCAAGCAAGAAAAGTTCTCAAGGAATTTTTGGTTAAAGAACTTCAAACATGAATCCTGATTCGATCTATGAAGTTCTTTTTAAAAATGCATTTTGCGTGGAAGTATTAACAAGGACTATTCTAATAACTTGATCTTCAAACTTTTTTTGTAAAATCGCTCGCTTTAAATATTGACTCAAATTTGTAGCCGTTAGACGTAATATTCTCCTGCGCACCGCTTTCACGATCGAGAACTGCTATCACTTTCGTAACTATGCAATTCATCTCTTCCACTATCTTGATCCCGGTGAGTGTTGATTTGCCGCTCGTTGTAACATCATCAACAAACGCCACTGTATCTCCCTTTTTTATGCATCCATCAACTCTTTGCATTCTTCCGTAACTTTTTTCAGCTTTTCGCACAAAAAATGCTCGAATTGCTCCCGATTGAACTGCGACCGCGGTGGCAATAGGGATTGCACCACTTTCTATGCCGCCAACCGCGTCAATGTTACCCAGTTTTTCAATTACTAAATCAGCTGTAAGTGACGCTCCCCGCGGGTGCATCGTGACGCGTCTCAAATCAAAATAGTAGTCACTAACTTGCCCTCCCGACAGTCGATAGGGCCCGTTTGAAAAGTAGCCATATTTTAATATTAAGTCCTTTAATTCTTCATATTTGTTTTTCAAAACTATCACTTTACATATCGTCTAACATCGATAATAAACTCGTTATATGTGATATCACTTTCTTCAGTTATTTGAGTATGTACGCGTATCATTTCTTGCACATCATTACAACTGTTTGTTTCTATATGTCTGAAATAAGAAATAGCTTTAAACTTAGAAAGATTTAATTATTAAGCTAAATAAGTCCAATCTAAAGGCAAATAAATGTCTGAGCATGTTAAGCACCCATTGATAGTCCCTGGTTCTGTCGAATCTCGAACCTATCAACTTACACTTGCTGAATCGGCTTTAAAGGATTCGTCAATGATCGTGCTTCCCACTGGGCTGGGGAAAACAATAGTGGCGTTACTGGTCATAGCTAATCGCCTCGAAAGGGGGGGGCGGGTGTTATTTTTAGCTCCCACAAAACCGCTTGTAGAACAACATACAGAATTTTTAAGATCGCATTTACGAGCTGAAACGATCATATTTACAGGGGAGATTCCGCCTCATAAGAGGTCTGAGCTATGGACGAACGCAGCGCAAGTAGTGGTTTCAACGCCGCAAGTTATTGAAAACGATTTGGCTGAAGAGAAAATTGACCTCTCTCAAGTAGCGCTTGTGATCTTTGATGAAGCTCATAGGGCAGTTGGCAACTATTCGTACGTCTATATCGCTAATAAGTATGTGGATCAAGCCAAAGATCCACTGATACTTGGCTTAACGGCATCTCCTGGAGGAACAATCGAGAAGATACAACGAGTAAGCGATGGTCTACATATTAATAATATTGAAATTAGGACGGAAACTGATCCTGACGTTCTTCCTTATATCTATGAGAAGTACGTTGAATGGTACAAGTTCTCATTGCCTCCTGAAATGGACTTTATAAGACAAAGTTTAAATTCAGCGCTTTCAAGCCGGTTAAGAGAGCTCAAAATAATGGGAATCATAAGTAAAGAGTGGGTTTCGACATCTGAATTGTTAAGGTTACGTACTGAAGTTAGTGGCAGCAAGAACTATAGGGCTATGTCCGTCATCGCTGAAGTCATAAAATTGAGGCACGCAATTGGGATGATCGAAACACAAGGTGTCGTCACCACTAACAAGTATTTTGAGCGGTTAAAAAAAGAAGCCAAAGCTAAAGGAGGAAGCAAAGCTGCGAAGAGACTTGTTTCCGATCCACACGTGAAAAGGGCAATGGATAGAGCAAAAACGCTAAAAGAGATGCATCCGAAGTTGTTGGCTGTAGAAAACGTGGTTCACAACTTGTTCATGACTAAGCCAGATTCGAGAATTATAGTTTTTACAAACTATAGGGACACAGCAGAACTGGTGAAGAATGCCCTTTTGCACATTGATGGGGTCAGACCAGTTAAGTTCGTGGGTCAAGCTCAGAAAGATGGAGTTAAAGGGCTCTCGCAAAAGCAACAGGTTCAGTTAATTTCTGAATTTATAGAAGGTAAATACAATGTCCTCGTTGCCACAAGCGTAGCTGAAGAAGGTTTAGATATACCATCTACTGATATGGTTTTATTTTATGAGCCCATCCCGTCTGAGATTAGAAGCATTCAAAGAGAAGGCAGAACAGGAAGGCGTCGGTCAGGCAAAGTCGTTGTATTAATTACGAAGGGTACGAGGGATGAAGCATACTATTGGTCAAGTAACAGAAAAAGGAAGATTATGCGCGCCGAAATGAAAAGAATGAGTGACCAAGCATCAGATTCACGTAGCGAGCCTTCTTTTCGCATCGACTCTGAACCTCATACTTTAGAAAATACCCCGATAAATGTTCAATCAGTGAACTTTAATCAAACGTCGGATAATGCCGTAATTGAGACTCAATGTAGCTATCATTGGGAAGAAGAGGCAATGAATTCAATTCAAATCACACATAATGCCCCTCACGTTCATGCAGTTGAGTTGACGGCACCTCCGCAAAAGTGCCAAAAGACTTTGTTAGATTTTGGAAAAGGCGTCACGGATACAGTGGGTATAACAGTGGATATCCCCAGGCTAAGATCTGGTGTTATAAATGAGACAATTAATGTAGGAGCAAGGTTTAAGGTTAGCCCCTCACTTATTGCTGATTGCGCGTTCAGAGACAAAAATGTCATCGAAAGGAAAACAGCAGAAGATTCTCTAAGCACATTAACGGATTGTGATCTTTTCAAGAGAGAGCAAAGTGGAAAGAAGAGAAGGCTCGTTTTATGTGGGAAAAAGTCAGCAAAAATGTTAAAGGAACAGCAAGAATACCTCATTTCTTCGATACCTTCAATAGGCCTAATTGCTGCTGGAGCTTTGTTAAAACACTTTGGATCAGTTGAAGCGGTAATTAACGCTCCTGAAGAACAATTACTGAAAGTGAGAGGAATTGGAAAAATTACGGCACAAAAAATTAGAGAAATTATAAGCGCAAAATATACTCCTGATTCGCTTAAAGAATAAGTATTTTTATTTTATTACTCGAACTGTTTTGTAGAGCAAGTTTTATAATTGTTAAATTAACATACCCTTTTTAAATCAGACTATTTCATTAAGAGGACTCGGAGCATACATCTTTATGGACAACGAAGATAAGCTTAAAGCTGAAGAGTCATTGGAAAGACGAGCGGAGGATGACGAAAGAGAAGTAACTGCGGAGACTTCAGAGGAAGAATCAAGCGAAGAATCAGAAAGGTCCGAGGAAACAGCGGAGATATGTCCCTTATATCCGAGTGACAGAGATCCGTTTCTTCTCAGTCTATTGTATTTTGAAGATGTTGTGGAAACGTTGGAAAAAATTGAAGAACTAAATTCAGTGTCTAACATTGAAACAGAAAGAGCATTTGAAGCTTTAAAAATTGGAAATTATCTGGTTGCGGAGGAACATCTCACACGAGCATTAGAACTAAATGAAAAAAACCAGAACGCATTGATTTATAAAGCGATAATGCATTTGAAACTTAACAATGATGGAGACGCATCAAGTTATTGTGATCTAGCGAGAAGGAATAGTCCGGACAATCCGAACTCCTGGATTTGTACATCAGCAGTTTTTATAAAACAGCAAGAATATAGCGAAGCGCTAAAAAATCTCGATAAAGCTTTGGAATTGAGCCCTAAGAATGTGGCATTACTCATAAATAAGGCGTCATGCCTAATTAGGCTCGGATACTTTGATGAAGCGATAAGGGTAACATATCGTGCGCAAAAAATAAGCCGCTCGAATGTGCATGCGTGGATCAATAAAGGTATCGCATATGCGTACACCTTCAGGGTAAAGGATGCAATTAATTGTTTTAACGAAGCCTTGATACTCGATCCGAGTAGTGTTGCTGCACAACACGGAAAAGAGGAGATGCTCAGGAGACTAACTCAGTGAACTGAAATTAATTTCATTTTTATTTAATGTATATTTTGTTTTTTTAATGTCAGCAATCGGCTACAATACAATTAGGAAGACTATCAATGGCTATTACTCGTAATTATTTAAGAATAATTAAATGGACTATAAGTGTTGTCTCTCTGTTATGCATGCAAATTTGATTTAAAGGGTGATCGACTCTCCGATCGGTATTACGATAATGGTGTGTCCTGCTTTTTCTGCAAGTTGCTTAAATTTGTACGGGTCCGCCTTTATTTGGTCGAACGTGTTAAAATGCATGGGAATTGCGGATTTCGGTTTTATTATGTCAAGTGCTCTAACTGCATCGTTCATATCCATCGTAAAGAATCCGCCAATTGGAATGAATAGTACGTCGATATTGGTTAATCTTTGAACCCCACCGAGGTAGGTGTCTCCTAGATGCGCAAATCTGACACCGCCAAGTTCGAATATATAGCCTGCCGGATATTTGCTTTGGTGATGACTGACGCCAATCATCGTAATATTAACGCCATTTATTAATTTGTTGTCATTCAATTCCATGGTCATCATCTCTTTGTACTTTCCTTGTAAAGTTGGTGGCGCCACAACAATCGCCTTAAATCTACTCGCATCTGTGTGATCGAAATGCTCATGCGTTATCAGGATGATATCCGGTTTGCCTTCATATTGCGGGGCTAAAGGATTCTCTTTGGTGAAAAATGGGTCAATAAGTACGGTGTGACGTTGATCTTTTACTTCAAAACATGCGTGACTGAGATAAGTAACCTTAACTGCTAAGTCTTCTTTCATGAAAATTACGTCGAATGTCTTGAATATAAGACTTTTGCGATAAAAACGCAATATAATAGTTAAATTCAAATGAATAGGCGTTATCTTATTAGTAGTGTTCTTAGGTTTTCATAAAAGCCGAGTTTACACTTCTGCAGTTAGTCTAAACTGAAAATACTCTAAATTTTCATATTAGCAGCTAGCCCTTGCTGATTTCAGCAGATAAGTCATAATACTCCATTGATTTTTGTATCAAACTTTGTAAATAGCTCGTTTGAATTCATCTTTAATATTTCAAAGGGATCTTTGCAGGCAATATCTTTTAATTTATACTTGATCGAGCGAGCGCCATACCCTATTTCGATGCCATCTGTTCCGCACACGCTTAGTCTTGTATTGCCCGGCGTGCCACGAATAATTCCGATGAGGCAATCTGCTACATGAGGGTTTATATTGCTTGGAATCGTCACGCTTACATTTTTAATATTACAATTAAGCGTTTTCATAGCATCAAACACTATTTTTACTCCAACTGCAATTTCCGGGCATCTCTCACCATGATAGTTATGTGCTTCACGCAGGAATTCTATGAGAACGTCTCTCTCCTCCATGTTGGCTGGTATAAGAGAGGAGTGCACATCTCGAGCCCAGAAAATTACGTCCCAGACTGCAGAGTATGGTTTTATGTCGATAACAGG
>Ga0187769_10002114_pt1 | contig 11549 bp, 9 predicted proteins | sample 0116_SJ02_MP02_1_FD_133140 | JGI IMG/M metagenome (GOLD analysis project Ga0187769, IMG submission 133140) | Tropical peat soil microbial communities from peatlands in Department of Meta, Colombia - 0116_SJ02_MP02_10_MG | ecosystem: Environmental > Terrestrial > Soil > Wetlands > Peat | place... | reverse complement strand
GCAATTTCAGGCCATTGCGCCATACGCGGTAGGCATTGTCAAATTGCTTGAAGGTCCGCAACTGCCGGGTATGATACGAAACGTCAAACATCAGGATTTGAAGATTGGAATGCCCCTCCAAACAGACTTCGAGAGCGGAGTCTTGAAGGAATGGCCGCGTTGGCCGCGTTATTTCTTTACACCCGCGGATTAACCAGATGCACTAGCTAGGATTCGATATTCCTATTGGAATGAACCAGGCCTTAGAATATTAATATGGGAATATCGCCTGAGCGACCTAAATTCATGAGGTTGCGCAACTGGTGGAGGCACACCTAACAGGGGCATACCCTAGATCAGAGAAGCTCGTGGCCGCTACGAGGGCTGCCACGCGCGGTAACCTCCCCCAACACGAAGTCGACAAATTTCTTGAAGAGGATGCAAGATCCCTTGCCATTCTGGAAGAACAGGCGTCGTTAAGTTCGATCGTTGACGGCCAATTGAATTGGCAGGACCTCTTCAGGCCATTTAGCGAAATCTTCAGCGGAATCCAAGCGACCACGCTAACGCGTTGGTTCGATAACAACACCTTCTACCGTAAACCGCAAGTAACTGAAAAGGTGGAATTTAGAGGGGATTCTCTTCAGCGGTACTTTCGAGCGGACCTTTTGCCCAAAGACCGCATAAAGAAGGCGATTCTGCCAGGCCCGCTGACTTTTGCGTTGATGTCAGAGAACAAGGCATACACCACTCTAGCCGACCTTGTAGACGACATCGCCAAGTCTCTCAAGACTACTGTTAAGACGCTGCAGAGATCGGGTTACGACCAGTTCCAATTCAATGAACCCGCCATCTCTGCGTCAAACAGAACCAAGTCTGAATTGGACGCAGCTAAGCAAGCTTACGAAACATGCGCAAATGGGAAAGGTATGCTCCAAACATATTTTGGCGACGCGAGCAGGGTGATCGATACGCTTCTGGACTTCTCAGTTGAGGCGATTGGCATAGACTTCTACGCGACACCGTTTGAGCCGTTAGTGGGGCATGATTTTAACAAGATCCTCGGCTGTGGCTGCGTTGACGGAAGGAATTCGCTGCTCGAATCGCCCGACCAGCTGAAAGCTATCGTCCTGAATGCTTCGGACCGTCTGCAGCCACGCGGCATATACGTACTGCCGAACTGTGATCTAGATTTTCTGCCCACCACTGTCGCCGAGAAGAAGGTGAAGGTGCTAAGCGAAACGCGGAGGTTGCTAACACATGACGACTAAGTTATTCCCGGTTCAAGAAATCGGAAGCCTTCCGAAGGCACCTTGGTTATTGAAGTACCTCCGGGGCGAGGAGATAGATTCGCGGGAATTGGACGAACTAGCGAAATGGTCGAAAATCTCAGGATTCGAGAGCCAATCACAAGTTCGGTCGATACTTTCATCCCCGAAAACCACAGGTGGCGAGGGACGTCTTCGTGAACTGGCGTCGATCTTTGCGATCCGTTTTCTTGAGTCATCAGGGTTGGACGTCGTATACGATGGTGAACAGAATAGAATCGAAATGTATGAACATGCTGTCCGGAACTCGGACGGTTTCAGGTTTTATGGCAATGTAAGATCTTTCGACAATCGATATTACAGAAAAGCGGCCGCTGTGGATAAGGTGAGGTTTCGCGAGGCTTATCACCTAAACGAATTCAGGCTGGTCAAGGCACACGCTAAACGCCGCATAAAAGTGCCTATAACTGGACCGTACACAATTGCGGAATGGTCGTTCAACGAGTACTACCAACAAGCTCGGAGGAGAGACTTTGACGATTTGCAGAAGCTGAAATTCGAGGCAAAACGTGACTTTGTTTTGGATGTAGCCAATGAAATCATAGCGCCTAACCTGAAGGCCCTAGTCAATGCTGGCGCGGAATGGATCCAAGTAGACGAACCGGCGCTCACCACTAAACCTGACGAGGTCCCATTCTTCGTTGAAGCATTCAACAAATGTACAGAAGGCATCCGATGCAAGCTAAGCCTTCACGTCTGCTTCAGTAACTATAGACCACTCTACCCGCACATCTTGGACCTGAAGAACTGCAGCCAACTCGCGCTTGAGTTCGCTAATCGTGCGGACGAGCAAGGTGGCGCATATGAACAGCTCAAACTGCTTACCGAATTTGACGACGAAAGAGAAGTCGGTTTGGGGGTGGCTGATGTGCATGTTGATGCGGTGGAAAGCCCCGAGTTGGTGAGAGATAGAATCGAATACGCCTCGAAGATTCTCGGTAATCCTGAGAGAATCTATGTGAATCCTGACTGTGGATTGCGTACGAGATCTTGGAAGGTTGCTTATGAGAAACTATCCAATATCTCCAAGGGCGCTGAACTCGCTCGAAACGCTCTCTCATAGAGCTAGACCAGGACCGAAAAATGCGAATCACGGAAATAATGAAAAACCGCACCCCAGCATTTTCTCTTGAATTCTTCCCTCCAAAGTCCGACGAAGATGTCAAGGAACTGTTTCAAACGCTTCATGACATAAAACCCTTGAACCCAAGCTTCGTTTCTGTGACTTATGGAGCCGGTGGAGGTACGAAAGATAGAACGGTACAGATAGTCCGAGAAGCGAAATCAAAAATCGGGCTGGAAAGCGCCGCTCACCTCACCTGCGTAGGCCACTCCAGGTCAGAAATCAAACAGATTCTTGACGAGCTGATCCGTTCAGGTATCGATAACGTCGTGGCGCTACGAGGAGACCCGCCGAGAGGAGAGGCGCGATTTATTCCGCATCCGAACGGTTTTCGTTACGCCAGTGAACTTACGGCATACATCCGGAAATCGTATCCGTTATGCATAGCGGTGGCGGGTTATCCTGAGGGGCATATAGAGGCGGCCGATAAAGCAACAGACTGGGCGAACCTCGAGGAGAAGGTGAAGGCGGGAGCAGATCTCATTATTACTCAATTATTTTTCGACAATAAGGATTTCTTTAGCTTCGAGAAGCATATGCGTGAGAGAGGCATTTCCATCCCGATAATCCCAGGAATTATGCCGATTACGAATTTTCAACAGATCCTACGTTTCACAAGAATCTGCGGTGCCACTATCCCGTCGAGTGTGGAGGCTGATCTTGAAGCAATTCAACATGAGCCCGAATTGGTTCAACGGTATGGAATTGAATATGCGACGAAGCAATGCGAGGGTCTCTTAGCTCATGGAGTGCATGGAATCCACTTCTATACTCTCAACAAATCGAGGGCTACACGGGAGATAATCCGTCGCTTGGAAAAGTGACCAGATCCGACTCTTGTTAGACGATTCTAATTGCTGTGCTAGCCTTGTTATTCGATCGAAATGAGGAGCGAATCCTTCTTTACGGTTTCGCCCTCACGAACGAATATCCTCTTGATTATTCCGCTATTAGGAGAAGTGATCTCATTTTGCATCTTCATCGCCTCTAGGATGAGAAGTGCCGCGCCTTCCTTGACCTCTTCTCCTTCCTTCACCAAAACGCTTGTTATGCGTCCTGGCATTAGAGCTCGTATCCGGTCGCAAGCCGCCTTCGCTCGCGTTTCGGCAGGCGCTGCGTACCCCCCTATGCCGAGGGTCTGCACGATTGCTGGAAAGGGCATGCTCGCAAGCCAGATATCGACTCGATCGTTAGGCCTATTCATTGCCTTAGCGTGGGTGCTTTCGGCATCAGTCCGTACGATCCACGAGGTTAGGTTACCCTTTGCGGTGACCTCCGCGTCATAGGTGACGCCGTTCAACGTCGCTTGAAATCGTTCTTTCCCAACTTGTTCTAATGAAACAGTATATGACCCACCGTTGACTTGGATCCTGAAAGACCTCAAATTACAGCCCCGTCCTTTATCATCGAGACACTGATCGAGTCCTGGCGGCGGTTCTCCACCTAGACTCTTTTTGGGTCTCTTCGGTTCGCCACGCTCCGGGGCTCCGAGTCTTTTCAACTGCTGCTACCACGGCTGCTAGCTTCTCATACCTTTCAATCCTCGAGTTGAGTCGTGGTATGAAGCTGTTTAGAAATGTCGTGTCAAAGTCACCTTTCACGAAATTTGGATCATGCATTAGTTCCACGTGCAGTGGTACAGTCGTCGGAACTCCGATAATCTCTGTTTCTTCAAGTGCGACTCTCATTCGGCGGATAGCTTCATCCCTCGTCATTCCTCGCGCCGCGAGCTTCGCAATTAAAGAGTCGTAGTACTCAGATATTGTGCAGCCGGAAAATAGCGCAGAGTCAATGCGTACCCCTGGGCCTGTTGGAGGATGATAATAGATGACTGTCCCAGGGGTTGGTATGAATCCCTCGCGCGAATCTTCCGCGTTTATTCGGCAGTTGATTGCCCACCCAACTACGTCAACCTCGTTTTGAGAAATGTCCAACGAGTCGCCTGCTGCCACGTTCAGCTGCTCCTCTACGATATCAACGCGGGTAGTCAACTCTGTAACCAAATGTTCGACTTGTAGACGTTTGTTTACCTCTAAGAAGTAGAAATCACCGCTGCTCTCGACTAGAAATTCGACAGTCCCGGCATTTGTGTAACCTGACACTCCAAGCCCGCGTATAGCGGCATCAGTCAGCTTCGCCCGCAAGCTTGGATCAAGGGCAACGGATGGGGCCTCCTCGACTAGTTTCTGATGTCTCCTTTGAATGCTGCACTCGCGCTCACCGAGGGTGATTATTTTCCCATGGGTGTCCGCGATAGCTTGAATCTCAATATGGCGCGGTTGAGTAAGTTGCCTTTCGATGTAGATGTCTCCTCGACCGAAGGCGGAGCTGGCTTCTAAGCGGGTTATGCGGGAGAACTTCCTGACCTCATTTGAGTCTCTTGCGATCCGCATTCCGCGTCCTCCTCCACCGTACACGGCCTTTATGATCACTGGAAAACCGATCTTTTCGGCCAATTCCACCGCCTCGTCCTCGTCTGCCAATGTGCCGTCGGATCCTGGAATCACGGGTACACCGCATTCCTTCATCACCTGTCGAGCTTGGAGTTTATTACCAAGTTTGGCGAGCGTGCGACTTGAAGGACCAACGAACATTAGGCCATTCTCTTCGCATGCCTGAACAAAACCCGGATCTTCAGACAGAAAACCGTATCCTGGGTGTATCGCATCGCAACTGGTCTTGACCGCTCCCTGCATAAGCTTAGGTATGTTCAGGTAGGTTTCCGTTGGCGCCGAACCATTTAGAGGATACTTCTCATCCGCGTATCGTATCGGTAAGGATTCGCCGTCCGCCTCAGAGTAGGCAAGAACAGTGCGCACATCGAGCCTTCGGCACGTCCTGATGATTCTTAGCGCGATCTCGCCTCTGTTGGCGATGAACAGCTTCATCTTCATTCTATGTTAAGGCCTCAGGGCGAATTACGAAGCGGACCACGCCGACGCTAAGCATTTCACAACGGCACATTTCCGTGCTTTTTCGACGGGTGCATCTCGCGTTTATCGAGACATGCTCGAAGAGCATAGACGAGGCGAGGACGGGTTTCCTGAGGCTCGATGACGTCATCAATGTAGCCTCGGCCAGCAGCAACGTACGGATTAGCGAATTTTCGCGTGTAATCCTGAGCAAACTTCTTCACTTTCTCCGGCTCGGAACCGCCGGCAAGTTCGGCGCGGTGAATTATCTTGATGGCACCTTCCGGACCCATTACGGCGATTTCAGCCGTCGGCCAGGCGAAGTTGAAATCGGACCGAATATGCTTGCTTCCGAGAACATCGTAAGCGCCTCCGTAGGCCTTTCGAATTATGACCGTCAGTTTGGGTACTGTTGCCTCACAATACGCGTACAAGAGCTTCGCGCCGTTCTTGATGATCCCCGAATGTTCTTGGTCAACGCCTGGCAGGAAACCAGGCACGTCAACAAAGGTCAGGATCGGAATGTTGAAGCAGTCGCAGAATCGAATGAATCGCGCGGCCTTCACAGACGAGCTGTTGTCGAGAGCACCGGCGTAATGTTTTGGTTGATTCGCGACTACTCCAACGCTGTGTCCGTCAAGGCGCCCTAGACCAATAATGATGTTTGGCGCCCATTGTGCATGTACTTCCAGAAAGCTACCAGCGTCTAGAACTCGCTGAATAATCTCTTTCATATCATACGCGCGGTCTGGATCAGAAGGGACGATCGACGCAAGTTCTTTGTCCATTCTGTTGAAGTCGTCACCACTTCTTACAACCGGCGGATCCTCAAGGTTGTTCTGCGGTAGGTACGAGAGTATCGCTTTGATGAGCTGGATGGCCGTTGGTTCGTCTGAGGCAAAGAAATGGGCAAGGCCAGATACTTGGCTGTGGACTCGTGCACCGCCTAACGTCTCAAAATTCACATCTTCCTCGAGTACGGACTTAACGACGTCAGGCCCGGTTATGAACATATAACTCGTCTTGTCGACCATGATTATGAAATCCGTTAAAGCCGGCGAGTAGACTGCTCCTCCGGCGCATGGACCCATTACAGCAGAAATTTGGGGCACGACGCCGCTGGCAAGAACGTTCCTGTAGAATATCTCTGCGAACCCGCCGAGACTAACCACGCCTTCTTGGATACGGGCTCCTCCTGAGTCGTTGAGTCCAATAAGAGGCGTCCCGGTCTTAGTGGCCAGATCCATTACCTTGCAGACTTTCATTGCAAATGTCTCTCCGAGCGATCCTCCAAAGACGGTGAAATCATGGGCGAAGACGAAGACGGGTCGGCCGTCAATCGTTCCGTGACCGGTTACGACGCCGTCGCCCAGAATCTTACGCTCCTCTACGTCTATGTTCTCTGAGACTGCAAACCTATCGACCTCAACGAAACTTCCTGGGTCCAGGAGTAAACCTAGTCTTTCGCGCGCTGTGAGTTTTCCTTTCTTGTGCTGCTCTTCGATGCGGTCTAGCCCTCCGCCGAGCAAAGCCTTTCTGGTCAGCTCATGAAGTTTCTCAGAGTTTTCGCTTCCTGCTGCATTCAAATTGTCAACCAAACTCCAAATGGAAGAACCTAGCCTGATAAGTCATCACTTATTAGCCTGTGGCAAAACCTGAATACGCGCCTGCTTAGTCGCTTTCGTAATCAACAGAAATCACTGTATTGGTCTCAATCTCTTCGAACCCGTTTCCGGTCCTGATTCTCACTTTGGCAAGGCTCTGATAATCCTCAAACTGACCAATTATATCACGATCCGCGGTCTTGACCATTACTTGCTTTCCTCGCGACCAATCTAGGCCCTTAAGAGTTTCGATAAGCGCGGTCTCTCCTATCGTCTTGACTGAATCATACATGCCTTCCACTTCGGACAAAACGGAAACGATGAGTTGTTCCCTATTGATCGGGCTGCCAACGAGCTCTAGTAGGGACGTAGAGGAATCTCTGATTGATTCAATCTGACGAGTCTGGAAATTCGCGTTTATGCCCAATCCAAGTGCGGCGTAGCTTAGCTGATTTCCTCTGGATTTCGACTCAACTAGTACTCCAGCTATTTTTCGGTTACCCACCACCACGTCGTTAGGCCATCTGACGCCGGCCTTTACCCGAAGGTTCAGAGCAAGCACCTTGGCAGTGGCCAGGACGCCGATTACCGGGAGAGAATCGACGACACGATCGAATCCTTGGGACCTGACGAGAATGCTCAACCAGACCCCCCCTCTTGGCGAATACCAGGTTCTACCCCGCCGTCCGCGCCCAGCGTGCTGGGTCTCTGCGATTACCACCGCGCCGTGTGGAGCCCCGTCTATCGCGCTTCTCTCAATAACATCGTTTGTCGAAGTACAATCGTCAAGGACAACGAGTGAGCTACCGATCCAATGATCTTTCATTCCCGTCGCGATACTGGCCTTGTCAAGCGGTTTCGGAGCCAAATGCACGAAGTCGCCTCCAAACACCCGTCCAGCACGAGCGATGGGATGCAATTGCAGCCCTCGCCGCTCTCACGCTAAACTTCGAGGGCAAACCCATGTCATATTGTCACACTTCTGAATACTAGGGAGAAGAAATAAACTCAAAGCTTAATGCTACTCAACGTACCAACCCAGACGAATTAAAATGTCGAAATCGAGTCGCACACCCACGGGTATCTCCGGACTTGATGAAATGTTGGGAGGCGGTTTTCCTCAAGAACGGGTTCTGTTAATTCTCGGAGAGCCTGGTGCGGGCAAGACCATCCTCTGTTCTCAATTCCTCATAAATGGCATCAATAAGTTTGGAGAGAATGGCCTTCTAGTCAGCATGGAAGAAAGTTGGATGCACTACGAATGGGAAATGAAGCAATTCGGCTGGGACTTCGGTACTGCAAAGCAGAAGGGTGAGTTCGGGTTTGTTGATGCTTCTCCAATCCGAGCGATTCCAGGGGAGGTGAAAATTGGGAAGTTGACAATTGGGCGTCAAGATTTCTCGCTTCTCAGCCTGCTTGAACTAATTCGGAACAACGCCAAATCAATCAACGCCAAACGTATCGTCGTCGACCCGATTTCGCTTCTGATCTTTCAATACCCCGATGAGATACAGCGCAGAAGGGCCGTACTCGACCTTGTTGAGGCTGTAAGCGAGACTGGCGCTACATGCCTGTTTTCCTCTGAACTACGCCGGGTGGGCCTGAAGGGCCGCACGTTGCAAACGGAGGAGTACCTCGTTCACGGGGTGGTCTTGATGCAGACGATTGCTGCTGGGAGGACAATGGAGCGCACTATCCAAGTTGAGAAGATGCGAGGTACGCAAATCGACCGGCAACCGAGGCCGTACCGGATAACGGAGAAAGGCATCGAGGTATATCCAAGGGAAAGCGTGATCTAGGTACCGGCAAAAAGCACAACGGACAGTTGACGACGAAAGCTTACTTTCGTTTTCTCGTTCGTGAGCTACTGCGGCCTGACGTGCTGGGCTTGTCGGACTTGTCAGACGGCGTTTCAGGCGCCTGTTCGCTGGGCGTAGCAGGTGGTTCGGGTTCCAGTGGAGCGGGAGGAGGAGTTGTCAGCATAGTCCAACCAATCCAACCAGAGATTACAAGAACCAGCAAAACGAAGAGTAAGACGGGTATTCCAACAGCTAACTCGTGCCAATATGGCGATAAGCCGATGACTTCACCGAAGAAGGCCACGAGGTAAACGATTGCCACTAGGACAGAAATCAGAAAGATCACAAAGCCGTAGCTTTGGTCCTTGCTCATTCGATTTCACAATTCCGTTTGTGAGCTACCCTGCCGAACAGCATATAAGCTCTTCGCAGATCCTTCTTCGAAGATGTGTTTTTGTCAACCTGTCGGGAGAGTAGATTTTGTTCGGTCAATCGCCTACATGTGGCATCGTTGACGAATGTCGTTTTGTGCGCGCAAGATCTCCGATAGGACCCCGTTAGACCAGTTGCTTGTATCCTGGTCTTTGACTCATCAATAGAGGTAGCTTCAACGGCATTCGAGAGTAGCCCGCCGTCAATCCAGATATCTCTTCAACAAGTTCAGGAAGAGTGGTGTTGTATTGCTTGCCATCACTCCGCCGTCGAATTGCAATTGTTTTACTTTTAACCTCGCGCTTGCCTAGCACCGCCACGTAAGGTATCCAATTTAGTTCGGCTTCGCGTACTCGTTTGTCAACGCTTTCATCTCTGTCGTCAATATCTACTCTAACGGCATCTTGCCCGAGCAGTGTAGCTATTTTTTTGGCAAAATCTGTGAAATCTGGCCTCAGCGGTACGAGTCTCACTTGAGTCGGAGATAACCACAATGGCAGGCTGGGCTTCTCACGTCGTCCCTCCACTCTCGAACACTGATCAAAGACTGTGAAGAGGAACCGTTCCACGGACCCAATGATAGCCGTGTGTATAATTGGCGGATACTCTTTTTCACTCTTGTCATTCACGTATGTGATTCCAAACCGTTTTGCATTGCCAATATCAATTTGAAAAGTGGCTATTTCTCGTGGTCTTTCCAATTCGTCGATGATATTGTATTCGATGTTCAGTACCCAGTAGTAGATCCCTTCCGGGACGAAATTCAGGAGGACTGGTTTCGCTTCTCTTTTCACGAGTTTCATTACGTAGTCTTTGTTAGCGTTGAGAAAACTTTCAGTTATGTTGTAAATTGAAACGTAATCTCGCCCTAGTTTCCCAATCTCTTCGTAGATCTTGTTGTGAAGCCTAAGTGTGACATCCATGGCCTCCTGCAGGTTCCTGCAGTAGATGTGACAGTCGGGCATGTGGAGTTTTCTGAGGCGGAATAATAGAAGAAGTTCTCCGCTCTGCTCAAGGCGGTAAGAGTCTGCGACTTCGAAGGTTCCAAAGGGAAGCTGCTTGTAACTCAGCGACCAGTTTCTTACGGCTGAGAACTGTTGGTGGCATGCGGCATACCGCATCACGAGACTCTTGTTCTCTGCCTCAAGCCTGTATAGTCGAGAGCCGAATAGGTCCGCATGTTCCTTCACTGCGGGGATCGAGAGGTCGAACATGTTGGTCCCTTTGACCTGCAGGATCGGTAGGGCCACCGAGTTGACTACATCCCAAGCATATTGACTGACGAGGTCGAACATCATCACGCCCTCGGGACCGTAGCGCATATGCCCGTGGTCCGAGAAATCCTCCCATTCTATTCCGAATTTCTTGCAGTATTCGAGGTATCGCGGCTGTCCGCCGGGTAACCCCTTCTTTAATGCTTCCTTCTCGACGAGAACCTTGAATTCATCCTGACCTGGCCTAAATGCGAATTCGGTAGGTTCGTAAATCTGTCCGTCTAAGTCCAATACCTTATAGTAGCTCCTTACCGGAGGCGGTTCAGCCTTCGCGCTTTCCGGCCTAATTGTTCTTGATAGTTCAGAGAGGGGATGACCGAGGCAGCTGAGTCTAAAACTCTTGTAATATCCTAATGGGCTAATATGGGTTAGGAAGCCCATCTGGCTCAGGTCCTCCTGGCAACCCCGAAGAAGAGAGTTAGCGAATCTAGGAGGCGCCAAACTGCTCGATAGATGTGCGTACGGATAGAGAAGCACTTGTGCCGCTTTGACTGATTGCGCGACCTGTGAAATTGATTGACAGGCCCTCGTTTGAACGTCCGCTGGGTTCGTTTCGTCTTCTTTTTCAACCGTACAAAATGCTACTAGGACATTCTGGAATTTACCCGATTTGTTTTCGCCGAGCGGTTCCGGATCCTTTATCGCTTCTTCTCGCACCTCGTACTCGAAGGTGTCACAGTGTAGAAGTAGCTGTCTCATTTTATGTCACAACTTCTTAGCATCGGATTTTTGCTGATTAATCTCCATTGCCATTTATGCCGAGAATCGCCACTTGTCTAGTTGCCGGTCCTTGCGTGTCGCTTTCTTGAATTCCCGGTAATGAGGCTTGCAGAGGTACGCTCTACGTGCGTTGCCTATATTGAGCCCACTGTTTGCCACTTTCTCTGGGGAGATAGATCGAATTGCTGCTGCACCGCAGCCCACTACGCTGCATTGTTGCCCTTTCGCGACTTTGCCCATCGAAACCGCGTTTAGAGGGTTACGTCTGCTTGAAAAAGTTCGTTTCGGTTTCTAGCGTAGTTCGATTTTGGCGTTTCTACGCCGCCGTAGGGTCGCGGCTACGGCCGCGAGGACAATTACCAAGGTGAAGAGTGGCGT
>Ga0187769_10002113_pt1 | contig 11553 bp, 13 predicted proteins | sample 0116_SJ02_MP02_1_FD_133140 | JGI IMG/M metagenome (GOLD analysis project Ga0187769, IMG submission 133140) | Tropical peat soil microbial communities from peatlands in Department of Meta, Colombia - 0116_SJ02_MP02_10_MG | ecosystem: Environmental > Terrestrial > Soil > Wetlands > Peat | place... | reverse complement strand
CACGCGCGGGCGGCTGCGCTGTCGGCCGCCGACCCAGGGCCGGGCGACGCGCCCACGTCGGCGTCGCGGATCGTCCCGCACATCCGAGCCGCCCTGGCCGACCTCTAGCCAGCCGCTAGCCGCACCACCAAAGCCGAAAGGATTGCCGTGTCCAACAGCCACCCATCCATGCCTGCGCACTCGATCGCCCCCGCCTACACCGGCCGGATGTTCACCGCGCCCGTGCCCGCACTGCGGCTGCCGGAGGAATCGATGGATCCCGATGCCGCGTACCGCTTCATCCACGACGAGCTGATGCTCGACGGCAGTTCGCGGCTGAACCTGGCCACCTTCGTCACCACCTGGATGGATCCCCAGGCCGGCCGGCTGATGGCCGAGACGTTCGACAAGAACATGATCGACAAGGACGAATACCCGGCTACCGCGGCCATCGAGCAGCGTTGCGTGTGCATGGTGGCCGACCTGTTCCATGCCGATCATCTGCGCGACGACGATCCGTCCAGCGCCTGTGGCGTGTCGACGATCGGGTCCAGCGAGGCGGTCATGCTCGGAGGGCTGGCGCTCAAATGGCGATGGCGCGAGAAGGTCGGGAAAGACTGGAAGGGCCGCACACCCAACCTGGTGCTGGGCTCCAACGTCCAGGTGGTCTGGGAGAAATTCTGTCGCTACTTCGACGTCGAGCCCCGCTACCTGCCGATGGAGGAAGGTCGCTACGTCATCACTCCCGAGCAGGTCGTCGACGCCGTCGACGAGAACACCATCGGTGTGGTGGGGATCTTGGGCACTACCTACACCGGTGAACTCGAGCCGATCGCCGAGATCTGCGCGGCGCTGGACAAACTCGCCGCCGGCGGGGGCGTCGACGTTCCAGTGCACGTGGACGCCGCCAGCGGCGGCTTCGTGGTGCCGTTTTTGCACCCAGAACTCAAATGGGATTTCCGGCTGCCCCGGGTGGTGTCGATCAACGTCAGCGGCCACAAGTACGGGCTGACCTACCCCGGCATCGGGTTCGTGGTGTGGCGCAGCGATAAGTACCTGCCCGAGGATCTGGTCTTCCGGGTCAACTACCTGGGTGGCGACATGCCCACGTTCACCCTCAACTTCTCCCGTCCGGGCAACCAGGTGGTCGGCCAGTACTACAACTTCCTTCGGTTGGGCCGCGAGGGCTATACGCAGGTCATGCGGACGTTGTCGCAGACCGCCCGCTGGTTGGCGGAGCAACTGCGGGTCGGGGAGCACTGTCAGCTGATTTCGGACGGGTCTGCGATCCCCGTCGTCGCGTTCCGGCTGGCCGGCGGCCTGGGCTACACCGAGTTCGACGTCTCGCACGAGCTGCGGGGCTTCGGGTGGCAGGTGCCCGCCTACACCATGCCCGACAATGCCACCGATATCTCCGTGCTGCGCGTCGTGGTGCGGGAGGGACTTTCGCTTGACCTGGCCCGGGCGTTGCACGACGACGCCCGCACCGCCCTGGCCAGCCTGGACAAGCTCAAGCCCAGCGGTCACTACAAAGCCGGGCACTTCGCGCACTAGCCGGTGGCCGCCTGCAGCCCGCGGCGCCTTGTCACACCCGCCACACCGGCCACTGCCGGCAACCATGTGTCTGTCGCCACAGCGATTGCTGTGACCCATGCGGCAGAAGTGACAAGCGATGTGGTCTTGGCGCAGTTCGCACTAACGGTTCTGGGAGAATGGCTGCAGCGAACTGACTACAGCTAAGTAGGAGCACGAACTTCGTTGGCCGTTACGCCGATATCCCTGGCGCCGGGCGTCCTCGCTGAGGCCGTGGTCGACCTGGGTGCTGTTGAGCACAACGTGCGGGTGCTGCGCGAGCACGCCGGCGGTGCGCAGGTGATGGCTGTTGTCAAGGCCGACGGCTATGGTCACGGCGCCACCCAGGTCGCGCGAACCGCGTTGGCCGCCGGTGCGGCCGAACTCGGTGTTGCCACCATCGACGAGGCGCTGGCGCTACGCGCCGACGGCATCACCGCGCCGGTGCTGGCTTGGCTGCATCCGCCCGGGATCGACTTCGGGCCCGCGCTGCTGGCCGACGTGCAGATCGCGGTGTCCTCAGTGCGTCAGCTCGAGAAGCTGTTGGACGCGGCCCGTCGCACCGGTCGCACGGCCACCGTGACCGTCAAAGTGGATACCGGGCTGAACCGCAACGGCGTCGCACTGGGGCACTATCCGGCCATGCTGACCGCATTGCGCCAAGCTGCCGCCGAGGATGCCGTTCGGCTGCGGGGGCTGATGTCGCACATGGTTTACGCCGACGAGCCGGATAACCCGATCAATAATGTTCAGGCTCAACGATTTACCGAGATAGTAGCGCAGACACGCAACCAGGGAGTGCACTTCGAGGTGGCGCACCTGTCGAATTCGTCGTCCACGATGTCACGTCCCGACCTGGCCTTTGACATGGTCCGGCCGGGTATCGCGGTGTACGGTCTGAGCCCCGTGCCCAGCCTCGGCGACATGGGTCTGATACCGGCGATGACAGTAAAATGCGCTGTTGCACTGGTGAAGTCGGTTCGAGCCGGCGAGGGCGTGTCGTATGGGCACACCTGGATCGCCGAGCGTGACACCACCGTCGCGCTGATGCCGATCGGCTATGCGGACGGCGTCTTCCGGGCGCTGGGTGGTCGGCTGGATGTGCTGATCAACGGCAGGCGGCGTCCCGGCGTCGGGCGGATCTGCATGGACCAGTTTGTGGTCGACCTTGGTCCGGGACACGTCGACGTCGCCGAAGGCGACGAGGCGATCCTGTTCGGACCGGGTGTGCGGGGTGAGCCGACCGCGCAGGAGTGGGCCGATCTGCTGGGCACCATCCACTATGAAGTGGTGACCAGTCCACGGGGACGTATCACCCGCGCCTACCGCGAGGCCGGAAGCCGTTGAGCGGTGCGAATAATGACGGCTCCCATGCCGACCGGGTGGGGCTGGCGCGGTGGCTGGCAGGTGCCGCGGGCCTAGGCGCGTTGGGCACCATCGCCGGGGTCACCGCCGCCCGTTCGATGACGCGGCGTGCGGCAATGGAAGACCCGTATGCCAACGAGAATTTCGAGACGCTCGACGGCGACCGCAGCTATGTGGTGACAACGCCCGACGGAGTGCCGCTGGCGGTGCGCGAGGTCGGGCCCGCCGACGCGCCACTGACCGTGGTGTTCGCGCACGGATTCTGCCTTCGTATGGGCGCCTATCACTTTCAGCGCATGCGGCTGTCCGACGAGTGGGGTCCGCAGGTCCGAATGATCTTCTACGACCAACGCGGCCACGGCCGATCCGGCGACGCGCTGCCGGAAACCTACACGGTGACACAGCTGGGCAAAGACTTGGAGACGGTGCTGCAGGTGATCGCGCCGCGCGGCCCGATCGTGGTGGTCGGCCATTCGATGGGCGGGATGACGGTGTTGTCGCACGCCCGGCAGTACCCCCACCACTACGGCAACCGCATTGTCGGAGCCGCCTTGATTTCGTCTGCGGCCGAAGGGGTGGCCCAGTCACCGCTCGGCGAGATTCTCAATAACCCGGCGCTAGAGGCTGCTCGGTTCGCCGCGCGGTCGGCGCCAAAGCTTGTTCATCGCGGCCGCAATGCGACCCGCTCGCTGATCGGGCCGATACTGCGTGCAGCGTCCTACGCCGACGTGAATGTCAGCCCGAGCATCGTGGCGTTCTCCGAGAAGATGATGCTCGGCACCCCGATCCCGACCATGATGGAGTTCCTGCGCGCGTTAGAAGTACACGACGAAACGGCGGGACTGGCTGCGCTGGCGACGATTCCGACACTCGTTGCCTGCGGCGACCACGACTTGGTCACCCCCGCCGACTGCTCGAAGAAAATGGTCCACGCGCTGCCGGACTCCGAGTTGGTCATCGTGGCCAGGTCGGGTCATTTGGTGTTGCTGTCCAAGCCGGGTCCGATCAACGACGGGTTGGTGCGGCTGGTCAAGCGGGCTGCCCCGAGCAGATTCGCAGCGCTGAGTCAGCGATGGCGCGATCGGATCCGGCGCCGTGGCTGACGGTAAGTCCGGCATGGCGACGCTGCCGCGTGTCGAAGACACCGTCGCGCTCGGGTCACGTCTCGGTGGCCAGCTGCGCGCCGGCGACGTCGTCGTGCTCTCCGGTCCGCTCGGTGCAGGAAAAACTGTGCTGGCCAAGGGGATTGCTGCGGCGATGGATGTCGACGGGCCCATCACCTCGCCGACGTTCGTGCTGGCGCGGGTGCATCCGGCACGACGGACCGGCGCCCCGGCGATGATCCATGTCGACGTCTACCGATTGCTGGAGCACACCGGCGCCGATCTGCTCGACGAGCTCGAATCGTTGGATCTCGACACCGAACTCGACGATGCCGTGGTCGTGGTGGAGTGGGGCGAAGGCCTTGCCGAACGGCTGTCCGATCGGCACCTGGACGTCCGCCTCGAGCGCATCAGCAACTCTGACGCGCGGACCGCGACCTGGCAGTGGAGCTGCTCGTGAGCCGCCTGGTGTTGGCCATCGACACCGCAACTCCCGCCGTGACCGCGGGCGTCGTGGCCGATGGCTCAGATGGGCAGGTTCTGGCTCAGCGGGTCACCGTCGACGCCCGCGCACACGCCGAACGGATCACCCCGAATGTGTTGGCCGCCTTGGCCGATGCAGGGGTGCGGATGGCCGACCTGGGCGCCGTGGTGGTGGGGTGCGGCCCGGGTCCGTTCACCGGACTGCGGGTCGGTATGGCGACCGCCGCGGCCTACGGGCACGCACTTGGCGTTCCGGTGCACGGGGTCTGCAGCCTCGATGCCATCGGCGGGCAGACCACTGGAGAGACGCTGGTGGTCACCGACGCCCGGCGGCGCGAGGTGTACTGGGCTCGCTATCGCGACGGCGTCCGAATCGACGGTCCGGCGGTCAACGCACCGGCCGATGTCGACCCGGGTGCTGCGCGGGCGGTTGCCGGCTCGCCCGAGCATGCTGCGCTGTTCGGGCTGCCGCTCTGCGAACCGTCGTACCCGACACCGGCCGGCCTCATAGCCGCGGTGACGGAATGGTCCGACAACCCGGCGCCGCTGGTGCCGTTGTATCTACGTCGGCCGGACGCCAAGACGCTCGCCGAGCGGGAAGCTGCGTCGCAATGACGGCCTGCAGCGAGCCCGTCACGGTCGGCGCGTTGACGGAGGCCGACGCCGAACGCTGCGCGCAGCTGGAGGCCGTGCTGTTTCCCGGTGACGACCCGTGGCCGACGGCAGCGTTCGTCCGCGAGCTTGCCGCCGAGCACAATCACTACGTGGCCGCCCGCACCGCCGATGCACTGATCGGCTACGGCGGCATCTCGCGGTTGGGCCGCACGCCGCCGTTCGAATATGAGGTGCACACCATCGGTGTCGACCCGGCTTACCAAGGCCGCGGCGTCGGCCGCCGGCTGCTGGACGAAATGCTGGACTTCGCTGCGGGCGCCGTCGTCCACCTGGAGGTCCGCACCGACAACGCACCGGCGATCGCGCTGTACCGCAGTGTGGGCTTCACCCGAGTCGGCCTGCGCCGGCGGTATTACCGGGTCAGCGGCGCCGACGCCTACACCATGCGCCGGGAGGTGCTGTCATGACCGTAGTCTTGGCCATCGAAACCTCGTGCGACGAAACGGGAGTCGGCATCGCCCGGCTCGATGCTGACGGCACCGTGACGTTGTTGGCCGACGAGGTGGCGTCCAGCGTTGACGAGCACGTCCGGTTCGGCGGCGTGGTCCCGGAGATCGCTTCGCGGGCACACCTGGAGGCGCTCGGTCCGGCCATGTGCCGCGCGCTGGCAAGCGCGAGTGTGCAAAAACCGGACATCGTCGCGGCCACCATCGGGCCGGGGCTGGCGGGCGCGCTGCTGGTGGGAGTGGCTGCGGCCAAAGCTTATTCGGCCGCCTGGGGGGTGCCGTTCTACGCGGTGAATCACCTGGGCGGCCACTTGGCCGCCGACGTCTACCAGCACGGGCCGCTGCCGGAAAGCGTGGCCTTGCTGGTGTCCGGTGGGCATACCCATCTTTTGCATGTGCGTTCGCTCGGCGAGCCGATCGTCGAACTGGGCAGTACCGTCGACGACGCCGCAGGGGAGGCCTACGACAAGGTGGCTCGCCTGCTGGGGTTGGGCTATCCAGGTGGCAAGCTGCTCGATGACCTGGCGCGTACCGGTGACCGGGACGCGATTGCGTTTCCGCGCGGCATGACCGGACCGGCCGACGCCCTACACGCATTCAGCTTCTCCGGGCTCAAGACCGCGGTGGCGCGATATGTGGAGAGCCATCCGGAGGCGGCGACCGCCGACATCGCCGCCGGATTCCAGGAGGCGGTCGCCGACGTGCTGACCATGAAGGCGGTGCGCGCCGCCACCGGACTGGGCGTGTCCAACCTGCTCATCGCGGGGGGAGTGGCCGCGAACTCGCGGCTGCGTGAGCTCGCCGAAGAGCGTTGTGCCACAGCGGGATTGACGTTGCGGATCCCGCGGCCCCGGCTGTGCACCGACAACGGCGCAATGATCGCCTCCTTCGCCGCTCATCTGGTGGCCGCAGGTGCGCCGCCATCCCCGCTGGAGGTGGCCAGTGACCCGGGTCTACCGGTGGTCAAGGGCCAGCTGCCCTGATCGCTAGTTGCTGGTTTCTCGGGTGACGATGAGCAGGTCGTCGCTGGTTGTCCAAGCTTGGCTGAAGGTGGCCATCGGGATCTGTTCGTTGCGGCCGTTAGGGGTGCCACTGTCGTTGAGGTGGACGATGTTGGTGCCGGTGTCGACTCCGGTGACGACGACGGCGTGGTCGGGTCTGGTTCGATCCCCATTGCCGGGGGGGTAATTCCAGATAGTTTCGGCGTTCAGCGCGGCGATGACCTTGTGGCCGCCGGCGAGGTCCTGCTCCACCGTCCCGATGCTGTTGCCGGTCGTCAGGTCGGATTCGATGCCGTGTTTCTGCAGCAGCAGGACCATGTCTTGGGGCGAGGTGCCGTCAAAGTGGTAGACGTCGCCGCGGTGGGATTCGCTCTTGGTGAAAATCCCGCGCATCTCCATGCCGATTTGCGAGGGTTCTCTGCCGGTGAGCTGGCCGACCACATCGGCGACGGCCATCAGCCCGCAGTCTTGCTGGTGCTGGTAGCGCCAGTAGGGGGCGGCGGCTCCGGGATCGCCGTACATTTGGCCGTCGGCGTGCGCGACTCCAGCCGATCCAACGAAAGCCGCGACGATCAGCGTCGCTGCTCCGACGGTGCGGGTCGCGTTTCGGGTGCCGGTGAACATGGCTCCATTATGAGATCCCAAACCTTGAGGAATTCTTGGGGAACCACCGGCACCGCGTCTGCCTGCGGTTTCGGTTCGGCAGAAGCCAGGTTCTGAGCCGAGATCGGGTGGTGAGCGACTAGTCGGCGGGCTTAGCGAGCGGGAAGCAGCAAGGCGACCTTGAGTGCTAGCACTCGCATGTATAGAGTGCTAGGTGGCAATCGGACGAACCCCTGTGCCGGCACCCGCGACGACGACGCGAGGGCGCGGACGAATGCCGAACACCTGGTAATCCCAAGGTTCGGGGCAACGGCCCCGGGCCCCCTACCAACGAAACCAAAGTGGAGGCTCCAATCGTGGCGAAGGTGAAGATCAAGCCACTCGAGGACAAGATCCTCGTACAGGCCAACGAGGCCGAGACCACGACCGCATCCGGTCTGGTCATTCCCGACACCGCCAAGGAGAAGCCCCAGGAGGGCACCGTCGTCGCCGTCGGCCCCGGCCGGTGGGACGAGGATGGCGCAAAGCGGATCCCGGTCGACGTCTCGGAGGGTGACACCGTCATCTACAGCAAGTACGGCGGCACCGAGATCAAGTACAACGGCGAGGAGTACCTGATCCTGTCGGCCCGCGACGTGCTGGCCGTCGTCAACAAGTAACGCAAAGCGTGTTCCGCCCCGGCAATCCCCACGTCGAGACGTGGGTGATTTGCCGGGGCGGACTGCTTCTTAGACGGGACAAGAAAGACTGATGAGCAAGCAGATTGAGTTCAACGAAACCGCGCGGCGGGCGATGGAAGCCGGCGTGGACAAGCTCGCCGATGCGGTGCGGGTGACGTTGGGGCCGCGCGGTCGGCATGTGGTGCTGGCCAAGGCTTTTGGCGGGCCCGCGGTTACCAACGACGGTGTCACCGTCGCCCGCGAGATCGACTTGGAAGACCCGTTCGAGAACTTGGGCGCCCAGCTGGTCAAGTCGGTGGCCACCAAGACCAACGACGTCGCCGGCGACGGCACCACCACCGCCACCGTGCTGGCGCAGGCGATCATCAAGAACGGGCTGCGGCTCGTCGCTGCCGGTGCCAACCCGATCGAGCTCGGCTCTGGTATCGGCAAGGCCGCCGACGCGGTGTCCGAGGTGCTGCTGGCGTCGGCCACCCCGGTGTCCGGCAAGACCAGTATCGCGCAAGTGGCCACCGTGTCGTCGCGTGACGAGCAGATCGGCGAGCTGGTCGGTGAGGCAATGACCAAAGTCGGCCACGACGGTGTGGTCAGCGTCGAGGAATCGTCCACGCTGAGTACCGAGCTGGAGTTCACCGAGGGCGTCGGCTTCGATAAAGGCTTCGTGTCGGCGTATTTCGTCACCGACTTCGATGCGCAGCAGGCCGTGCTCGATGACCCGCTGATCCTGTTGCACCGCGACAAGATCAGCTCGCTGCCCGACTTTCTGCCGTTGCTGGAGAAGGTGGCCGAGGCCGGTAAGCCGCTACTGGTCATCGCCGAAGACGTCGAAGGCGAGCCGTTGTCGACGCTGGTGGTCAACGCGATCCGCAAGACGCTGAAAGCGGTCGCGGTCAAGGCGCCGTTCTTCGGTGACCGCCGTAAGGCGTTCCTCGAGGACCTGGCCATCGTGACCGGCGGCCAGGTGGTGAACCCCGACGTCGGCCTGACGCTGCGTGAGGTGGGGCTGGAGGTGCTCGGTTCGGCCCGCCGCGTGGTGGTCAGCAAGGACGACACTGTGATCGTCGAAGGCGGTGGCACCGCCGAGGCCATCGCCGACCGCGCCAAGCAGCTGCGCTCCGAGATCGAAAGCACCGACTCCGACTGGGACCGGGAAAAGCTGGAAGAGCGGCTGGCCAAGCTGGCCGGCGGGGTTGCCGTCATCAAGGTCGGGGCCGCCACCGAGACCGCGCTCAAGGAGCGCAAGGAAAGCGTCGAGGACGCGGTTGCCGCGGCGAAGGCAGCCGTGGAGGAGGGCACCGTCCCGGGCGGCGGATCTGCGCTACTGCAGGCCCGCAAGGCGCTCGCCGACCTGCGCGCGTCGCTGTCCGGTGACGAGGCCCATGGCGTCGAGGTGTTCTCCGACGCGCTCAGTGCGCCGACGTACTGGATCGCGGCCAACGCCGGGCAGGACGGCGCGGTGGTGGTCAACAAGGTCGCTGAGCTGCCCGTCGGGCACGGGTTCAACGCGGCGACGTTGAAGTACAGCGACTTGGCCGCCGACGGGGTTATCGACCCGGTCAAGGTCACCAGGTCCGCGGTGCTCAACGCGGCGTCGGTGGCACGCATGGTGCTGACCACCGAAACCGCAATTGTCGAGAAAGTACCACCACCTGACGAGGACGCTGGTCACCACCACGGCCACGCTCATTAGCTGACGTGGGCGGGGGCTGGGTGTTAAGGTTCTGGCCCCTAACCACTGGTACATCGATCGACAACTACTAGAACGTATCCTGGGCTGGGGCCGCTTCCGGTTTCGTGTACTACCGGCTCCCTGGCCCGGCCACGTAGCCCACCGGCGGGACATCCTTGTTGAGTTGCGACTTGACGATCTGGCCGCCGGAGAGAAGCACGCGCCCTAACTGCTCCATGTTCGGCACATCGGGAAGTGATGCCACCGGCACCCAGGTTTCGAAGGTCTCATACGGGCGTAGGCGAGTCGGGAGCGCGCGATCGGGGTTGAGGATGTCCACCCGTGGGTTGGTGTCGAACCAAATGTGGGTGATCTCGATCTCGCGGTTTGGCGAGAGGTTGACCACTTTCATGAAGTAGTGCCACGGAGACTGGGGCACGAAGTACGCCCGATGCACCAGCGCCCTCGCCTCGATCTCTAGCAACGACCCTCCCAGTTGAACGACCTCTTGAGTGACCTCGTTGGCGATTTCCCCCGCTACTGCCTCGGTTACGCGCTGGTCGACGATTTCCCTCACTTGTGCGTCGGTTAGGTGGACTTGGACGTAGAAGATGTTGATGTCTCGATTGGCCAGATACTGCTGGGCGTTGTCACCGGCCTCCTGTCGCTGATCCTTCATTACTACTTCTGATTTCGATCTGATTCATGGATATTGACCGTTGCATCGCGATCAGCCATTAGCTGGGTTGCTGTTGTCTCCGGCGGATTGGATGCGGCTGCCCGTTTGGAAGTTTTGCGACCCCCGCCCGCCGCGCTGCGACTGCTTCACCTCGGTAACTTGCCGCTCAGCGCCGCTGTGCCGCTCCCAAAAGAACTGAATCGCGATCCCCACCAGACCGGCAACACCGAGCGCGATCCATACCCACTGTGGCCAGATATGGACCAGATCCAGGACGCCTATGACCAATGCGACCACACTGATGAGCGCTCCGCCTAAGCGTGCAAGATTTCCGCGCATGCCTCACGCTCCTTTCGATACAGGTACGGGAACGCCTGTTCGACTCAAACCCGACACGCCCGTCCGCGGGGTGAGTATGAGCGGAGTCCGGGCAACTTTGCCCCAACAGCCACATGAGGCTCATTTGCAACAAATGGAAGCCCCGCCCCGGCTGTCAGCAACCTTGCACGGGCCGGGACCGCGTCCACACCACGTCCACATCTTTGGGCGTAGGCCCCGACTTGCGGCGTTCGCGAAGTTTGGGCGTAAGGGTTGCTGTTGAAATCAGAGATGTTGGAAATCTGAGGGTTTAGAGGCCGGGTTAGATCGCTGCGGGATCTAATCGGGTTTGCTATCTGGCAAGAGCCGCGGACTCATAATCCGTTGGTCGCGGGTTCGACTCCCGCCCCCGCCCTACCAACAAAAGCCGTACGTACGTGGTAGGTGGTTTCACTGCCCTGGAAATCATGCAACATCTACTTTCTCCTTTCTCCTTTCTCCTCGAATTGGTAACGATTCGGTCTCATCGACCCTGAACCCGTACACAACCGGGCGGACGCATTACCGACCGGTCGTGATAGCGGGGGCGAGGGTATACCCCCTGGGGGTGCCGACCAAGGCAGACCGGGGATGCTGCGCCCTGGCGAACAGCCCACCCTGCCAGTAGGCCCCCGAGCTACACGATCGAGTACGCAGTGGCAACGATGGGCGTCGGGACACTAACCTTCGCCGACTGGTGATCTGCACAGCCGCGGACCGGATCTAGCGGCGTCCGATGGTCAGATCCATGCGTGGGCGCACCGCTACGCTGGAGCGGGCTATGTCCTCGAGCGGAAGGCAGTCGACCAGTGAGCGCCAAGCATCACGCGTTTGACGATCTTCCTCACCTCTACCCGGCATTGACACGTAGTCAGATCGAGCGGGTGGTGACTCTGCTTGATGAGAGGCCCAGCACCGACAGCGGCGGCATGAGTGTGGCT
>Ga0187769_10002112_pt1 | contig 11566 bp, 8 predicted proteins | sample 0116_SJ02_MP02_1_FD_133140 | JGI IMG/M metagenome (GOLD analysis project Ga0187769, IMG submission 133140) | Tropical peat soil microbial communities from peatlands in Department of Meta, Colombia - 0116_SJ02_MP02_10_MG | ecosystem: Environmental > Terrestrial > Soil > Wetlands > Peat | place... | reverse complement strand
TCGCCCGAGAAAGGCGACATGCCGTAGATGTTGCCTTCCGCGTCCACGGCGACAGGCGAATCCAAGCAGCAGGCGTCCCTCCCTCAGCCACGTAAAGTACAGTCTGCTGGCCGCTCTGAGGATCATGTCGTATTGTCATTTCTTGGGCTGTCATTGATGTGCCCCCCCAACCGCTTTTTACGGCAGAGGGCTTCCATAAGTTCCAGTCTCAGTATCCACTAACTAGGGGATGACTTTGAAGACCGTCCCGACACCGTCCTCGCCACCCTGCTGCATAGTGCCGTAAAAGTTGCCTGCGGAGTCCCGGACAATACCCTGCGGGACGGTTCCCCACTTGCGGTTCACGTTGGAGGGGTAGCTGGCGATAATCGAGAACTCTCGGTTCGTGGTGACTCTGAAGATGAAGCCGAACCCCTCATTTCCACCGTATCCATTGGACCCGTACAGGTTGCCGTTGGAATCGATCACCAGGTGGCTCTGGAAGTAGGGAAACTTGATCGCATTCGTGAAACGGTAGACCACGCTGAACTTCCCCGTGGTGTCGACTTTGAAGATCGTTCCGCAACCGAAGCGTGTGTTGATGCACGGTTTTCCGCCACTTAACGCGATCCCGTAGAGATTACCCTTTGAATCCTGAATGAGCCCCAGAGGCGCACCTCCATCCTCTTTTCCAGTGAACGTGTGCAGGACGGTGAAATTGCCCTTTGGGTCCAACTTATAAATGGTCCCACAGCCCAAGTTGTATCCCTCAATCGAGCTGCAGCTCATGTTGCCCCCGATGATGGCTGTGCCATAAAGGCTGCCATCGCTGTCCACCACGAGACCACCCTCGGGCTGGTTTCCGTCAGAGTTTTTGAAGACATGAATGACGGTGTTCACGCCGGATTGAGTGAGCTTGTAGAGTAGACCACAGCCCAAGCCCTGATAGCCACAGTTTTGTTCGCCCCCATACGGTGACATCCCATACAGAGTGCCATCTTTGCCGATGGCCAGCGGCGAGTCCTGGCAGCATCCATGACCACCGACAGTGTCGAAATCGTAGAGCACCGCATAATTGCCCTTGGTGTCAAGCTTGAACGCAACAGAGTACGCGACGTAACCGTTACCCTGGGTGTTTCCATAAAGGTTGCCCTCGGAATCCTCTACGAGAGCAGCTTTGGGGAAACCTCCCCCAGTGCCAGCCGTGAAGCGGAAGAGCACGGTCTCATTTCCACTGCTGTCTATCTTGTAGATAGTTCCGCAACTCGCCGTACTGCAGTGGTTTCCCCCTTGGTCGCTGGTGCCGTACAGATTACCCCGCGCGTCCTCAATTAGCGCATTGGGGTACGCGCCATCGGGTACGCTGGTGAAGGTGTGGACCAGCGAGTAGGTCCCCTGCGCCCGTGCGGGCAGGCTAGCGATTGCCGTCAACCACAGCAGCGCCACAACCCCAATACAAAAAGCTCTGATGCCGGATCGTTTTGTATGCATCTTAATGGTTATTGTTCCTGTTGTTTTCATGATGTCATTTCTCCTGGGATTTCGGTCGTTTCAGATGCCAAGCTTTCTAATAGTCGAATTGCGTGAGAATGTTGGCGTAAATGGGGAAAGCCAACACCCGGAGGCGCGGCGGAAAATCCGCCGCGCCCGAGTCAACCTTTGGCTAAAACGTAAGGTGAAACACCGACCCGCAGCCTTGAAAGCCCTGGTCGTAACATTCGGGTTCAGCGGATCCCCCGATGGCCGTGCTGCCATAGAAGTCGCCGTCTGAACCCAGGACCAGGCCCATCGCATCGTAGAAGGCTGGGGCCCCGCTCTGGTCTTGTGTGAAGTCGTAGAGATCAGTGATCTTCCCTTTCGTGTCTATTTTGAAAATGCATCCCCCGCCGAAGGCGCAGTTGTTGACCATTTCGATGCCGTACAGGTTGCCTTGGGAGTCTCTCGCCAGATGGCTGGCGTAGAGCGAATTCCGCACCTTGCCATCAGAGCACGGAGGATCCGTGCACGGTCTGAAGGTGAAGAGCACGCTGAATATGCCGCTGGTATCCACTTTGAAAATGGTTCCCAAGCCGTATTCCCAGTTTGTTTTTTTGATGGTATCGCCGCCGCTGTCCGCAATGCCATAGAGGTTGCCAGCCTCGTCGATGATCAGACCGAGCGGATACGATCCATCATGCGGGCCGGTGAAGGTGTGGAGGACGGTAAATTTGCCGCTCGGCTCCAGCTTGTAGATGGTTCCGCATCCTGGTCCGCCGCCCTCCCCCCAGCCAGGATAAAGGCACTTGAGATTGCCGCCCCAGACAGCGGTGCCGTAAATGTTGCCCTTGGCGTCAAGGACCACGCCTCCCTCCGGTTGTATTCCATCGGTTCCTTTGAAAACGTGCAGCACTTTGAACTTGCCTGCGGCGGTTATTTCAAACAATGTTCCACAGCCCAAGCCATTCTGGGCCACACCGCAGTTGGGCTTGCCTCCGTATGGTGACATGCCGTAGAGGTTTCCTTGCGCATCCAGGGCAACTGGCGAATCGAAGCAGCAGGCATTCGCCCCGGCAATGTCGTAGGTGGTCTCCTGGCCATTTGGATCGACCTTGAACACTACGGCCGCGCCGCCAACAACACCGTTCCCTTGCGTTGTGCCGAAGAGGTTACCCTTCTCGTCTCGGACCAACCCTGCATAGGGACCTAATCCATTGTTCCCGCCCTCGAAACGGTAGAGCACAGTCTCGTTGCCCGCGCTGTCGATCTTGTACACCGTCCCGCAAGTGTCAAGTGCGCACGAGGGGATGCCACCAAACTTCGTTGCGCCATAAATATTGCCTTGCGCGTCCCGAATGATGGGCATGGCAAGCGCGCCGTCCGTCCCACCCGCGAACGAATGGAGAATGGTATAGGTCTGTGCCTGCGCCGATGGCGATGCAGCCAAGGTCAGGATCAGTAGTGCGATAGCTGCTGCTGTCTGTGTGTAACGAATTGGCGCGGGAAAAACCGGGTGAGTTTTCATTAAAGAGGGTGAAAAAACTGTCCAAGTTTTCATGGGTTCTCCAGACTTCAAATTCTTCCCACATGCCATTGAACACCCTTGACATCCAATTCGCAAAATCACATGTTTCTCGCATCTGTATCACAGGCTAAGTCATTGATTTAGAAGCGCTTGTTTACGGCTTGGCGGTGGGTTTGACAACGTATTGTTCGCTCCTTGACGTTGCCGTTACACTTAACTTGATTCCTTTGATTTTGTCGTTACAGGGGAATACGTTTCAGACAGGGCGTTCGATATATTCCATTCGGCTTTTTGCTATGTCACTGGTTGGGCCAGGCAATTCGCAAAGGGAGCGGTTGGATAGGAATTCTCCGGGTTCCAATGACTCTAAGTCATCCATTCATTTGCATCTGCGTTTCGGCCTCTATGAATTCAACTCGCAGACCCACGAACTGCGTAAGGGTGGCCTAAGGCTTAAGATTCCGCACCAGTCATTTCAAATTCTGGCCATGCTCCTCGAAAGGCCAGGAGAAGTTGTGTCGCGCGAGGACATGAGGCGGAAGTTGTGGCCGAGCGACGTCTTCGTCAATTTTGAAGCCAGCCTTAATAGTGCGGTGCAAAGGCTGCGAAGCGCGCTGCAGGATACCTCTCTCGAACCGCGCTATATAGAGACCTTGCCGAAGGTGGGCTATCGCTTCATCGCTGCCGTCGAAACACTGACTCCCGTTTTTGAGGAGACGCCGCAAAGTGAAGCGCTACCAAAGAATACGACATTAAAATCCGCTGAGTTGCCCTCGCTCGAAACGACGCCCGACGGGGTGTCGACCGTACCGCCGGTGCAGCGTCATAATCGGACATACTGGGCGGCGTCCATCGCACTCCTGGTTTTGCTCGCCGCATATGTTGGGTACCGGCACAGCCGACATCAGCAGCTACCCGCAGCTCAAGCTCAACCTGTTTTCGCCGTTCCCGCAGCCGCTCCATCAGCGATTCATGCCAGCGTCACCCGTCGGTCGGTTGCGGTAATGGGATTCACAAATGCTTCCGGAGATGCGCGAAACCTATGGTTATCGACCGCCTTTACCGAAATGATTGTGACTGAACTAGCCGCGGGTGGGCAGCTTCGAACGGTGGCAGAGGAAGATGTTGCCCGAGCGAAACACGAACTCTCACTCACCAATAAGGACAGTTATGGCGGCGCTACCTTAACCAAGATTCATAAGGATTTGGGTTGCGATTACGTGGTTGCCGGCTCTTACCTCGCAATTGGGGAAGCAGTTAGTGGTCGGGTCCGGCTCGATGCACGCCTGCAGGACACCGTAACGGGAGATACGGTCGCAAGCCTTGCAGTCGTCGGCTCGCAGTCGGACCTCTTCGATCTGGCGTCTCGCGCCGGCGAACAACTACGGGCAAAACTGGGCGTTGACACTCTGACCCCAACTGAATCGGAGGAGGTTAAGCTGGCTCTGCCGTCTAATCCAACGGCAGCCCGCCTCTATGCTGAGGGGCTCGCCAAATTGCAACTTTATGACAATGTAGCCGCCAGCGATCTCTATCAAAAAGTCATTCGTTTGCAACCTGACTTTGCGCCCGCGTATTCGGCCCTAGCCATGGCTTGGTTTTCCCTGGGGCACGATGCTCAGGCTACGGATGCACTTAGGAAGGCACTCGACCTGGCGCATAATCTGCCGCAGCCAGTGCGGCTGGAAACAGAGGCGCGCTATCGCGAGATGAGTGGAGACTGGACGCAGGCGATCGAAATCTATTCGCACTTAGAGCAGTCGTACCCTGACAATCTTGGCTATGGTTTGGAACTGGCCCGCGCGCAAGACTCGTTGGGCAACAGCGTCGAAGCGGCGGCGACGATCGCCGCTTTGCGAAAGTCATCGCTGCTCGATCGCGAGGACCCAAGAATCGATCTCACCGAAGCGCGAATCGCCTTGCATCTTGGAGACTTCAAACGACAACTAGCGGTGGCTGAGACTGCTGCCGGGAAATCGGAGAGAATAGGGGCGCGGCTGCTGCTTGCACGGGCGGAGCTGTTTGAAGGATACGCCAAGGGTGACCTTGGAGACTTTCGCGGCGCGTTGGATGCCTATGCCGTAGCTAAGAGAACATTCCAAGAGTACGGGAATCTGGACGATTCGGCCATAGCCGTAATGGAAATAGGCAATACTCTGCTCGAACAGGGTGACATCGCGGGCGCCAAGGAAAGTCTCTTGCAAGCCCTCAATATCTTCCGCAAAAACGGCGACCAGACTGGGCTGGCGGTCGGGCTCTCCAATCTTGCAGCAGTGTATGAGGCAGAAGGCGACCTACCAAAAGCAGAAAGCCTTGATCGCGCTTCCCTGGCCATTCAGGTCAAACGAAACGCTAAGGGCAAACACGAACTTATAATGTGCAACGTGGCTATGCTCCTGGAGCACCAGGGAAAGTTCGGCGACGCGAAAGATATGCTGGAGCCGCTTGTGGAGCATCTTCGTAACGTCGGCAAGAAGTCTCTCCTCGCATATGCCATTCGAACCCTGGGTTCAATTGCCGAAGCCCAGGGGGATATGCCCACTGCACTGCGTATGTACCAGGAGGCCGCTTCGCTCTTTAAAGAAATGGGTGACAAGAAGGAATACGCGGGTGCGGAGCGGTCTTTGGGGGAGGCATTCCTCAGGGAAGCAGATTTCTTAAGCTCCAAGCACGCCCTTTCTGAAGCGCTTTCCGTGGACCACGACATCGGCGCCAAAGCCGACGCGGACGTGGACCAAGTTAAACTTGCGGAAGTCTCATTGGCACAAGCAGGATCAGTGGACATGGCCACGCTCCAGTCCGCGATCAATGAGCTACGCCAACAAAAAATAACCAATGATGAAATCGAAGGGGAAATCGTCCTTGCACGCGAGAACATTCAACAGCGTAGGACTGCTGAAGCTGCGAAAATGCTTGGACAAACCGCTGTTCTTTCGGCAAAAAGCTACGATCCGACGGTCCGTTTTGATGTCGCGTTGGCCATCGCTTACCTTCGAGCTGTACAACATCGCTTTAACGACGCAAGGCGCATCATCCGACCGGCGCTCCAGAGCTCCATGGGCATGGGTTGCGTGCGCTGCCAACTGGAAGCGCGACTGCAACTGGGCGAGGTCGAAATCCAAGCTGGAAATGCAGAACGAGGACGGAATCAATTGCATGAGCTCGCGAACGACGCGGGGAGCAGGGGATTCCGCCTGATCGCCGAGCGTGCTGCCGCCGATAGCAGATAACTCCTGCAGATTCACAGACGTACTACTGACGTGACCGGGGAAATTTGCACCAGGTGGAATGAGAGAATGACCTGCCCCCCATTTTTAGTCCAGAGATAATGAGACTTTCTCCGTGTTTTGTTCGCCCCGCAGGTCTAGCGTAGCGGGGATGGGGGTCTGGGGCAAGGGGCCGGCGTTTGAGGCCTCTTGCCCCAGTCCAGCAATGTAGAAGCCTGCCTTCCACGAAGCGGCGAACTCCATCGGCGTCAGGTATCCCAACGCCGAGTGTGGCCGGACGTGGTTGTAGTCCCATTTCCACTCGGCGATCTTGCGCCGCGCGTCTGCCAGATCAAAGAACCAGTTTTCATTCAGGCACTCGTCGCGGAACTTGCCGTTGAAGCTTTCGATGTAGCCGTTCTCCATCGGTCGTCCCGGCGTGATGAAGTGCAGTTGCACTCCGTTCTGGTACGCCCACTGATCTACCACCTGGCTGATGAACTCGGGTCCATTGTCGATCACCATCGCCTCCGGTTTGCGTCCCTGCTGTTTCCGTTCTTCCAGCACACGCACCACCCGCGCTCCCGGCAGTGACGTGTCCGCTTCGATCTCCAGCGCCTCCCGCGTGAAGCCATCCATCAGATTCAACGTACGGAACTTGCGCCCACTGGTGAACGCATCTTGCTCGAAGTCCATGGTCCATAGCTGATCGGGGCGCGTCGGCGGTGGCGGTAGTTGCAGCCGCGATCCCGCCCGTCGGCGTCGGCCCCGCTTCCGACGAAGGCTCAGCTTTTCCTCCAGGTACAGCCGGTACACTCGCTTGTGGTTCGCTTTCCAGCCTTCGCGTCGCAGCAACACCGTCAGACGACGATAGCCGAACCGGCGTCGCTCACCGGCTAACTCACGCAACCGCTCGCGCAATCGTGGATCGTCCTTCTGCCGGCCCCGATAGCGGCATGTCGCCCGATGCATTCCCATCAGCCCGCAGGCGCGTCGCTCCGACACCGCTGCTTCCGAGCGCATCATTGCCACCGCCTGCCTCCGCATCTGCGGGCTCACCACTTTTTTGATAGCACCGCCTGCAAGGCTCGTTTGTCCAGCAGCAGTTCGGCCACGACATGCTTCAGCTGCCGGTTTTCTTCCTCCAGCCCTCGCAACCGCTTCGCCTCGCTTACCTCCATCCCGCCGTACTTGCCCTTCCACCGGTACAGCGTCTGCGATGCGATCCCATGCTTGCGGCAAAGCTCCGGCGTCGGCACACCGGCCTCCGACTCCTTCAGGATGCCAATGATCTGCTCTTCGTTGAATCGACTCTTGCGCACGTCTCCTCCTCTCGGCCCTGGGCGGGCCATTCTAAATGGGAGAAGTCACATTTCGCTTGGACTAATTTCTGGGGGGCAGGTCAAAACGACGGTGCGTCACCGTCACAAAATCGTCTACAGTCTATGACACGAACGAAAAGCGAAAAGCTAGGCTTCCGCTGTGAAACATCTCACTCATGTTGGAAAATCTCAGATGCCTGTCGAAAAGGCGACCAGCCGGCAGCCTGCAAAAGACGACACCGTTAACGCAGTAACACTAATGGCTCGTTACCACTTACTGATCTACTAGAACATTCGAGCCAACCTACTAGGACATTCGAGCGATTGTACTAAAGGGTATGTCGACGTAGTCTGAATTCACGCGATCACAGCAAATTGAGTTGGAGCACTAAGAAGGGCTGTCGAGGCCGAGTTTGTTAGGGGGTAACAATATGAAATCAACCTTAAGCTTCTTGATCACGATATTAGCACTCACAGGAGTGTCCGTTGCCGGCGAATTGCCGGATGCGCCCGGCAGAGAGGCCGTGGTTAACAACTTCATGGTGGAAGCTGCGATTCCCGCCGCCCCACCCAAACCCGCCGAGAACAAAATTGTCAGCCCGAGCTTTGTCAGTCTCGCGGTGATCTCCACGGCCAGCACTTTTGCTGACTCTTACACGACGCTCTTTGCCCGCGAGAACTGGCTCGCTGGCAAAACTAACGTGTGCAATGTGGAGGTGGATTCGCCCTACTTGTACGGCACGCACCCGACTGTAGCTCGCACCTATGCTGTCGCTGCTGCAAAGAGTTCCGCTTCTGTCCTCGCCGCGTATTATTTGCGCAAACGTCACAGCCGATTCTGGAGCATGCCGCTCATTGCAAATTCTGCCCTCAGCCTGCAAGGCGTGACCCAGAACATGATTGCGTGCCACTAATATTCTCCTGGCAAAGCACAGGTGGGAAATGATCAGTGGCCTTGTGCCTGAGCCGTTGATTGTCATTGCTCCACTTGGCGCCGACATCCTAGAGTCCCTATCCTCCCTGCGGATTGACTTCCTGCGATAGATAAAGCAAGACGAAGACCAAATACCGTCGAGCGGATGCGATAGAAAACAATAGGTTTCTAAGTCAAACGCAAGTTTAGGTCTGCCCTAAATTCATACAGACTGTTTGTTTTTCATACATCGCTGCTGAAGCGCTGGCCGCATTACCAAAGTGACTTCGGCGAGTACCACCAGTCGCGGCATCTCTTGTGGGTGAGGGAAAGAGTTTTCAAACGCCTACGCCCTTACCGAGCGCCTTCATCTTGGCCAGAGCTTGGTAGATCGTACCTCGACCCACGCCGAGGATTTCCGCGGCTCTGACTTTGTTCCCGCCCACGGCTTCGAGCACACGCAGTATGTGGCGTCGCTGCAACTCTTCCAAGGGCAACAACGGCTCGTCTGATACCTTTGGGGTGGTAATCGGGTTGCGCAGATTCTCTGGTAGGTCCGCAACGTCGATAAGGTTGGTCTGGGCCATCATACAGGCATTGCCAACCGCATTTTCGAGTTCGCGCACATTGCCCGGCCATGAATAAACAGCCATCGCTGCCTGAGCGCGGCGTGTGAGTCCGGCAATCGGCTTCTGGTACTCCTTCGAAAAGTTCTTGATGAAAAACTTCTCCAACAATGGCAAGTCTTCGCGTCGGTCGGCTAGGCTGGGCAAAGTGATGGATGCCATAGCGATGCGGTAATAAAGATCTTCCCGGAACTGCCGTTCCTTGACCATCTCTTTCAGATCGCGGTGAGTAGCCGCGACCACTCTGACATCGATGTTTTTCGCAATCGGCGAACCCAGCTTTTGCACCTGGTGTGTCTGCAGAACGCGGAGCAACTTGGCCTGTGCTGCCAGAGACAGTTCGCCGATTTCATCAAGGAAAATCGTGCCACGGTGAGCATTTTCAAAAAGTCCCGCCTTGTCCTGGTTGGCTCCAGTAAAAGACCCGCGCACGTAACCAAACAATTCACTTTCCACGAGCGTCTCTACGAGTGCCGAACAGTTGCAAACCACAAAAGGCCCATCTGCGGCAGGGCTCAACTGATGGAGTGCGCTGGCAACCAGTTCTTTTCCTGTTCCGGTAGCCCCTGTAACCAGTACAGTTCGGAAATGGGGGGCCATATTGCGGATCTTTGCAAATACGTCGAGCATCAGCGGGCTGCGGGAAATCATCCCCTCAAATTCATACTCCTGCAACAACTTATGGTCGAGGTGTAGGGTTCGTCTCCGGCGCTCGGCTTCCGCGATCAGGCCTGATATGCGCGACCGAAGTTTTTCGATACTCAGCGGCTTCGTCAAGTAGTCGCAAGCGCCCTTTTGAATGGCTTCAACAGCGGAGTCGCTGCTGTAATGCGCGGTCATCAATATGATTTCGGTTCCGGGGTCCGTTGCGATCATTCGCTCAAGCAGCGTCAACCCGTCCACGTTGGGCATAACGAGATCAAGCAAAACGATCCGGGGACGGAGTTTAAGAAATGCATTGAAACCCGTTTCAGGGTCGTCGGCAACGTGAATTTCGAGTCCGGTGTGGTTCAGAACCTCCTGAATGAGGTCTAGGGTTTGACAGTCGTCGTCGATCGCGAGCAGTCGAAGATTTACTGCGTCGGACATAGACGTCGCTCTTTCCGCTTTCTCGGGAGCGAAGGGTTCAGTATCGGGTTGCCCCGATGCTACATCTACTTGCGAAGACACGCCGAATTCTCCGTTGAGTAAGACTATATCGGGAAACTTGGCACGCACATTTCCAAGAATGACCGCTGGTCGTTACGATGGTCACACCTTCCACAATCTCATCCCTAATGGCATGAGTTCACGTTCGCGGCATTTTGTCGGTCATGGGTGTTCTGAGAACATACACCTGTGCGAGTGCCATACAGGCCGAATACCTGCCTCAACTTGTAACCCTATTTCTTTCTGACACATGGGTGCGGACGATTCTTGGCCTTTCCCTTGCTGGTGTTCTTTGCATGAATAAAGCACTCCGCGCGGAGGGGGCTTTCAAGGGAGAGGATTTTATGCGGATCGTCTTGAGACATAAAGCTGCAACCGAGACCGCAATACGAAACAACGATGCTACGCAGAAGCGTTCCATGGTAACGTCACGCAGCATCGCTGTAGCCTTGCTCATGTCCTGTCTGTGGCCCGTTACTCTCGCCCACGGTGTGGACCTTTCCAGCCAAACGAACATGATTGTAAGTCCGTCTGGTTCGGTCAGTGCGGGAACGGTAGTGACGCTCACTGCAACGGTGACTTATGGTGGTGTCATAGAACCATATGGCGTGGTGAGTTTCTGCGATGTGAATGTCGGATGTGCACAACCAAATCTGCTCGGCAGCGCAAAGTTAAGCAATAGCGGAGTGGCGACTATCAAATTTGTTCCGGGAGTCGGCACTTATGCGATCGAAGCGATCTATTCGGGGACCCAATCGGTTCCGGCCAGCGTGTCCGCGCAGCAAACCTTAACTGTAGTCGGCACCTCATCCTACCTGTCGACCACTGCCATATCGGTAAGTGGAACGCCGGGTAACTACAACATAACGGCGACTGTGTCGGCATTTGGCCGCCCGACGCCGAGTGGCACAGTTTCATTTAGGGATGCGAGCGACGGAAATACGTTAATCGCGTCTGGTTCTCTCAATCCGACAACGGCAAAAGCTTCCTTCAGCGCGCCCTCCGTGCCGCCAACCACTTTTGGAAATGGCAGCGTTTCGGCCGCCACCGGCGATTTCAACAACGACGGTCTGGCAGACCTGGCGGTAGTAAATAGCAGCGATGGAACAGTGAGTATTGCTCTGGGGAGGGGTGACGGCTCATTCGCATCTTCAACCGCGTACGTGGTTGGATCTTCACCGGTCTCGGTTGCAGTCGGCGACTTCAACGGCGACGGATCCCTCGATCTTGCGGTTGCAAACTCGCAAGGCGCTTCGGTCAGTGTGATGCTTGGCAATGGCGATGGAACTTTTCTGCCGCCAGTGACCTATGCGACAGGGAACGTACCGACTTGGGTTGCTGTCAGCGACGTCAACAATGATGGAGTACTC
>Ga0187769_10002111_pt1 | contig 11570 bp, 6 predicted proteins | sample 0116_SJ02_MP02_1_FD_133140 | JGI IMG/M metagenome (GOLD analysis project Ga0187769, IMG submission 133140) | Tropical peat soil microbial communities from peatlands in Department of Meta, Colombia - 0116_SJ02_MP02_10_MG | ecosystem: Environmental > Terrestrial > Soil > Wetlands > Peat | place... | reverse complement strand
TTCTGCACGATCACCGTGGAGTGGCGCTGGATCGCGTTCACGAGCGCGGCGTTCTCCTCGAGGTCGGTCATCGGGAGGCAGACAAGCGCGACGCGCTCGCGGACGGCGGCGGGGTAGGCTCTCCAGGCCTCCTGGCAGTCCGCGAGCACTTGGGCGCCCTCGGGGTCGTCGGCCACCGCGGCTGTTTCGGGGCCGACCAGCGCGAGCTGGGCGTGCGGCACGGCTGGCAGCACGTGACGGACGAAGCCCTCGATGACACCCAGCGGGTCCTTGAGCATGTCCCAGCGCGAGACCTGGGTCACCAGCGGCGCGGCCGGGTCGATCGCGGCCACTCCGAGCATCTGCACGGCACGCTCGACGTGGCCGGTCGAGCCGTTCTCGCGGATGAACGTTGGCGCGTCGCCCGGCGTGCCGGCAATCGCGCCGGCAGCTTTCAGGATCGCGTCGACCTGTCGCGCCGAGAGGTCCTGGTTCTTGGCCGAGAAGGCGTCGATCGATGGCGGTACGATCAGCGTCCTGGCGGGATCGAGGCATTCCCAGACGTGCGCGGCGCGGGAGAAGACGTAGCGGTCCGCCTGCTCCACGAACGGACGCAGAAAATCCCACACCTCGTGTGCCTCGCCGTTGGGCGCGTCGGCGCCGACGTGGCAGCGCCAGATCACGCTGAGTCCGGCGGCGCGCATCGCGGGTATGAGCCCCGCGGTCTGCGGGTCGTGGAGGATGACCACGTCGCCTGGCCGGACCACTGCCTGCAGCTCGAGCGCGTTGGGCTCCAGGGCGGCGCGGTAGGCCTCGCGAGCCGTCCGACCGAGGCCGAGGCCGTCGCCGGGATAGCCGTGGAGCATGTTGTGAATGCGCTTGGTGACCGCGAAGAACTCCTCGATCCCAGGCGGCGGGGTGATCACGGCCCAGCGGACGTCGGCACCCGCGCCGCGTGCGTACGCCACCAGCGAGCGGAGCATCTCGGCGACGCCGCCACCGGCGGCGGTCGTGTTCACGTTCCAGACCGCTCGCGCGTCCAAGCTGGCAACCCCATCGCGCAGGGCACCCTCCACAGAACGCCACACCTCGTCCCCGAGAACTTCGCTGAAGCAGGCGGGATCGCGGGGGGCGATCGACACTATCTGCACGTGCGTCACAACGAGCCTCCGGTGCGTTTGTCTTTACTCATGTAATCGAGTGCCACGAGGACGCCTATGCGAGCCGTCCTGTGGCTGCCCGGTGGCGGTGACGCTACGCGTGCGTGACCTGCCGATGCGCGTCCACGGCAAGGATTTCCGGCAACGCGCACGCGGTCATTGGCCCGGTGTCCAACATTCGCTCGGTGGCGTTCGCCCCGGTTCGAGAAGACCACTAGCGGCCCAGCACGGCCGCCGGTCCGGTGCATTGCACCGGGTTACTGTCCGCCGGCTCGCACAAGAAGGGGTCACGTCATCAAATGCGTCGGAATCCAACGCTTAGTATTTGTCGCCACCCCGGCCGCAATCCCATAGGTTGATCGCGGTAGGGACGGGCCTTCGCTCTGGTTGAGGCTCGGCCCGACCCGCACAGATCCCAGCGTGCAGTGCTAGCCGCGGCGAGCCATTTCTGGACCAGCCGCAGGATCCGCTTATCCGCGATTCGGTGCTCGAGGAACTTCTCCAGCCAGGCTCGATCGAGGCTCCCGAAGAAGTCCCGGATGTCTGCGTCGAGCACCCAGCTCACCTTGCCGCGTTTGATCGCGGTCGCGAGCGCGTCCAGCGCGTCATGCGGGGAGTGTCCGACCGGAATCCATGGGAGAGGCCAAGGAAGTCCGCCTCGCAGATGCTGTTGAGCGCCTCCACGACGGCGCGCTGCAGGATCTTGTCCTCCAGCGCGGCGGGCGGCTCTCCGCCCGCGCTCGGAGGGAGGGTTGCGCGCATCGAACTGGTTCACATCGCTCACGTCCATAACAACCCCACATAACGCCAGAGAGAGGCACTCGGAAAGCCCGTTTGTTCGCGTCATTCACGGTCCCGGCGCAACCTCACATAAACGCCTAGAGCGGCCACGGCGGCCCGGTGGCTGCTTTCGTCACAGAGCGCTCGTCCGAGCGCCTGCGTGCCTGACGACCGAGGCGCCGCCAACGCGATCGCGTGACACCCGGGTGGCGAGAGAGCGAGAGCGATCGTGCGGGAGCGGCAGCCGCACGCTCGAGAATGGGCGGAAGCGAGCGCCGCTGGCCGTGCTGGTTCTCAGTCGGCGAGGTACTCGGACTCGAGGACGATGTCTTTCAACAACGTCTGGTACTCGGCATGTGTGTGGTGCTCGGTTGAGCGCCAGGTCTTGCCCTCCTGCGCCCGCATATGGGCGCGGTAATCGGGCGCACCGGGGAGCTTGACGTTATCGGCGACGACGATCGAACCCTGGTGCAGCCACCCTCGGCGGACGATTCGCTTGAGGTCGGCCAGGTAGACGTCTTTTGCGTGATCGATGAACACGAAGTCCGCCGACCCGCGAGAGAAGCCGTGATCGGACTCGAGGCACTCGATCGTCGCGCCGTCCCGGAGGGTCCCGACGAGCGCTGTGACGCGGTCACCAACCCCCGCGTGCTCCAAGATGCGGCGTGCGATCTTTGCGTTTGCGGCGTTGAACTCGACTGAAACGAGCCGCCCGTCCTCGGGCATAGCGCGTGCGATCCTAAGCGCGCTGTAGCCGCAATAGGTGCCAAGCTCAAGGGCTCGCAGGGGCGTGGCCCTGCGGACAGCGGCGTCGAGGATCTCTCCCTTCTCATCGCCGACGTTGATCATGAAGCTCCGGCGGTAGCAGAACTCATCAATCACCCGGATCACGTCGTCGACGTCGCCCTTGTGCGCATGTGCCGCTACGTATTCGGCGAGCGCCTGCTCGCGCCCGTCGCCGACCTGCCACTCCTTCGTCAGGCTGCGAGCTAGCATCAAGCGCAGAACCGACCAGCCCAGGAAAGGCAGGCGCTTGCCGCCCGCTTCGATCAGCCGCTGCATCTGGCTGCATTATCCAAGCCCGCACGGGCCCGAGCGGTGGCTCGCAGCCACGTGGAGTAGCCGAGTCGCCGTCAGTCGCGGCCTACGGTCACGCAGGGTTGCGCGCGCCGACAAACTGCGCGAACCCAGAAACCCGCGGCCGCCTGAAGATGACTCACTCGTGAACCCCCAACGGTCTAACGGAGCTAGTGCGGACGAGTGAGGTATCCGATCGCCGAGCTCCACGAGCGTACGCGCTGATGCACAAAGGCCAGCTTGGCGATCACAGCCGGCGCGAGCGTGAACGGGTACAGATCGTCGCGGCCCATGCTGCGGTTGACCGCGTTGAGGGCGTATGTCAGCGGCAGCCACGCCTCGATCACTCCGTTGAAAGGCTGCTCCTCTGTGTCCGCCTGTGGCAGCGCGGCCAGCGATTCGTCGTCGGTCACGGCTGGGCCGGCGACGATCAGCCCGAACTCGGCGGCGGTCTGCAGCGAGTCGCGGATGTGGAGGTAGTGGGCAAAGGTCTCGGCCCAGTCCTCCCATGGATGCGTGGTCGCGTAGGCGCTGACATGGCGCTCGCTCCAGTCCGCGGGCGGCCCGAGCTCGTAGTGGCGCTGGAGGGCCTGCTGGTAATCCTCGCGCTCATCGCCGAACAGCTGGCGCCAGGCTGTCAGCTGACCCGTCTGCTCCACCAGCAGCGGCCAGTAGTAGTGGCCGATCTCATGGCGGAAATGCCCCAGCATCGTGCGGTACGGCTCGCCCAACTCGGCGCGTCGCTGCTCACGTCGGGCGTCGTTTGATTCCGCCAGATCGATCGTGATCACGCCCTGGTCATGGCCGGTCACCACGGGCCCGGTATGACTGCTGAGCAGGTCGAAGCTCAACTCGCCGCCGATCGGAAGCCGCAGGTCGAGGAGCTGGAAGATGAGCCGGCGCTTCGCCATTTCCGCCTTGGCGAAGGCAGCGAGCCCGGCCGTGTCGGCGTCAGCCGGCCGGGTGCGCGTCAGCCCGCAGCTCAGGCAAAACGAGCCCGGGTCATTCGTCGCAAGCAGCCAGTTGCACGCCGCCAGCGTCGAGTTTGCGCACGGGCGCACGCGGTCGTCCCCGTTTGGGTCGAATACGACCAACTCGAGACGCTCGGGCACAAACCCGAGCGCATGGGAGCAGCGCAGGCAGAGGCTGTTCTCGAAGAACACGAGTTGCCCGCAGTTGCCACAGCTAAAAGCTCGCACCGCCCTCTCCCACCCGACCTGGCCGCCTTCTATCCCGCGATCTCGGTTACGTCGACCACAACCTTCAGGCTCTGGGTCTTGCCCTCCGTGTAAATGATGCCGTTCAATGGCGGCACATCGGAGTAGTCGCGCCCGTAGGCGGTGACGACGTAGCGGCCGTCCACGAGCTGATCGTTGGTCGGGTCGACATCGAGCCATCCCGTCTCAGGGACCAGAACGGACAGCCAGGCGTGCGAACCGTCGACGCCGGTCAGCTTGGCGCGGCCGGGCGGCGGATCGGTCTCCAGGTACCCGCTCACATAACGCGCCGGCAGACCGAGCGAGCGAAGGCATGCAATCCCCAGGTGGGCGAAATCCTGGCACACGCCCTGACGTTGCTGGAACACCTCGGCGAGCGGAGTGGTGACCGAGGTCGAGCCCGGCTCGTAAGCGAAGTCGGACCTGATTCGCGAGGCGAGCGACATCACAGCATCGATCAGTGGCCGGCGCGGCGTGAACGACTCGGCCGCGTATGTCTCGTAGGCGTCTGCCGTCTCGACGAGCGGCGAATCGAGCGCATATTGCGCGCTTTCGAACGGGTTCGCGACGCGCCTCGCGCGTACCGCCGCTACCGCCTCCTCCCACGGTGGCCCGCCGGACGACGACACACCGTCGAGCGTCCTGTTGACCTCGACGACGCTCGACGCGGTGACCGTAAGCGCCTGGTGAGACGAGTGGATGGCGAAGTAGCTCACCCGGTTACCGAAATAGTCGCTGCGCTCCCGGCGGTCCTCCGGTACCGGGTCGACCACGACCTGCGCTTCTCGACACTGCTGTTCGGGCAGATTCCGGGGCAGCAGATGAAGCTGCCCGTAGCTCGAGGAGACTTCCCGCTCATAGGTGTAGTCGGTCCGATGCGTGACGCGGTAGGTTGCGCTCACTCACGCCGCCTTTCCGATCGATGGCTCGGCGCCGGCCGGTCCGAGCAGCGAGAATGTCGGCACGACGTGGACGAAGTGCGTGCGGTCGACGGCATCGCCGACGCGTAGCAGCAGATCCAGCAGCGCCGAGACAGTTGCGTCGAGCTCGACGCGCCGGTTATCCTCGAGCGCGCCGGCCAGTACAGACGGATCGGACAACCGCAGCGCGGTGAACGCCTCGAGCACTAGTCGCTGTTCTTCGCGCAACCTCGGCCCGGAGGGCAGCGGGAGCGCGTCGAGGTCCTCCGTCAGACGTTCGAGTTGGTAGGCGAGTGAGCGCGGGTTGCCGAAGTCGAACAGCAGCAGCTCGAGCAACGTCTCGAGCTGCGTGTGCGAGCGATAGCGAAAACGGTAGGTGATGATGCTCTCGGCGGCCGATAGCACGGACTCGAACACGAGGCTGTCGGCGACCGGTCCCCGGGCCTCGGTAATCGTGGCGCGCAGCAGTGAGAGCAGCTGAATGCTGCGCTCGAGTCGGCGGCCGGCATCCATGAACCGCCAGCCGAGGTCGCGGACCATGCTCTCGATCCCAAGCCCACCGAGCGCCAGCAGGCTCCGCATCACCTCCTGGAGCGCGGCCTGGACGTGCGTCTGGATGTCGGCCCCGTCGCCTTCGACCTCCGAGAGCGCGTGCTCCAGCGGCGCCAGGACAAGCCATGTGTCGCGGGAGAGTTGGTCGCGTACCGCATGCGCATTGGCGAGCAGCGCCCGGACATCGTACGCCAGCGTTCCCGGCCGTTGCTTGTCGACGACGAGGTCGAGCAACTCTTCGCCGGGAGACGTCAGTCGCAGCCGCGATCCCTCGCCGAGGAATCCGGGGACGGTTCCCGTGGTCTGCGTCAGCGCGGCCAGCAGAACCTCGACTGAGAGCACGCCGGCCTGGTTGGAGCCGCCCTCGAACTCGTTGCGACGATCCTGCGTGGTGCGCAACAGGCGCGTCAAGGCCTCGGCCCGTTCGGCGTAACGACCCAGCCACCAGAGATCCTCGGCCGCGCGCGATGGAATCGACGACATCGGGTCGATTCCCTCCACCGGCGGCCCCGATTGGAGCCAGAACCCGGTCACTCGCTCTGGCTCAGATGCGATGACCCACGTGTCCTTGGCGATTGCCCCGGCCTGGTTCGAGATCCGGACGACGCCGTCGTACGGGGAGACGCGCGTGAGCCCGCCGGGCATCACCACATACGAGTGCTGGCGCGCGACCGCGAACGCGCGCAGCACGCTCCGACGCGACTCGAGGCCATCCACCGTCAGTGTCGGCGCTGAGGCCATTGCCAGTGCCTCTTGGCCGACCCATTGGCCGGGGTGGCGCTCGATCAGCCGGCGCTGGCGCTCGAGTTCTTCGGCGCTCAGCTCCCAGGCGAACACGGACGCGTGCCCCGCCCTCGCCGCGACCGGGCGTAGGACCAGATGATCGAGGTTCTCGAGCACGTAGCGGCGGGCATCCTCCTCGCCGCACCACCAGGTGGGCACGCTGCCAAGCCGAAGCTCGGTGCCGAGCAGGTGCTCGCTCAGACGGGGCAGAAACGCCATCAGCGCGGGGTTCTCGAGAGCGCTCGCGCCGAGCGGATTGACGACCGACACGCCCCCGGCCCGAGCCACCTCCAACAGACCGGGGACACCGAGCTGCGAATCCGGCTTGAGCTCGAGTGGATCGCAGAACCATCCGTCCACACGACGCAGGATCACGTCAACCGGCTCGAGCTGGCCAACGGAGTGCATCCACACGCGGTCACCTCGCACGGTGAGGTCCCGGCCTTCGACGAGCGTGTATCCGAGTGACGAGGCGAGCACGGCATGCTCGAACGCCGTTTCGCTCAGCGGCCCGGGCGTCAGCACGACGATGCGCGGATCGTCGACCCCGGGCGGGGCGACCTCCTGCAGCGCGACCCGCAACGCGCGGAAGAACGGAGCCAGCCGATGGACCTGCGCATCGCGCATCAGGCTCGGCAGCACGCGCGAGATGACCGTTCGGTTCTCGAGCGCATAGCCGGAGCCCGAGGGTGCCTGCGTGCGGTCTTGGATCACGCGCCAGCGCCCGTCCCGATCACGCCCGAGGTCAGCGGCGTAGTTGAACAGCTGCTGCGTTCCGGGCAACCGGATCTGATCGCAGGAGCGCAGGAACCCCGGGTGTGCGAACACGATTTCGGGAGGGATGAGGCGGCGGCGCAGCAACTCGCGCCGGCCGTAGAGGTCGTCCAGGATCAGATTGAGGAGTTCGGCACGCTCGATCACACCTGTCTCGATCGACTCCCACTCGCGGCTCGAGACAACAACGGGGAGCGGATCAAGGAGCCAAGGCCGCCCCTCGGACTCTCGGTAGGCGTTGTAGATCACCCCGTCCTGGTCCAGCAACCGCGCGGCTTCCTGCTGGCGTCGAAGCAACTCATCCACGCCGAGCGCCGCAAACGCGCTTGCAAATGGAGCCCAGTGGGGGCGGGGAACGCCGGCTCCGTCGACCATCTCGTCGTAACACCCCGGCTGCGGCGTGTACGTCGGCGATGGTGGCGGAACTGTGCTCGTCATGGTGCTCGAGGCTCAGCGCATCGCCGGAAGCCGAAGGTCGAGCGTGCGAGGGTATTCCCCATCGCGGCGGACATCCGGCAGGTCAATCCGGCCGGGGCTGTGGCCGATCTGCTCGAACCGGCTAGCGCGGCGAGACTGAGCCTCGTTGGCGTTTACCGGTAGGCGGTCGTAGGCACGTCCGCCGGGATGAGAAACGTGGTACCTGCACCCCCCGAGCGAGCGGCTGTTCCAGCGATCGACGATGTCGAACGTCAGCGGCGCGTGCACGCCGATCGTCGGATGCAGCGCCGACGGAGGCTTCCAGGCGCGAAAGCGCACGCCACCTACGTAGGTCCCCGGTGTGTCCGTGGGCTGTACCGGAACGGGTCGGCCGTTGCACGTGACCACGTACCGAGGCTCGGTCAGCCCATCGACGCGCACTTGCAGCCGCTCGAGCGAGGAGTCGACGTAGCGGGACGTGGTCGCGGCGATCTCCTCACCGAGCACGTGCCAGGGCTCGATCGCGCCGCGGATCTCGAGCACGACGTCCTCGAGCGCGACGGTTCCCAGCACCGGAAAGCGGAACTCGAGGAACGGTTCGAGCCAGGCGAACTCGAACCTGTAGCCGTGGCGAGCGAGATCCTCGACGACCGACCGAATGTCGGCCTCGACCCACCATGGGAGCATAAACCGGTCGTGGAGCTCCGTGCCCCAGCGCACGAGCGGAGCCACATACGGCTCCTTCCACAAGCGGGCGATCAGAGCTCGCACGAGCAGCGCTTGAACGAGCGCCATCTCCGGATGGGGGGGCATCTCGAACCCGCGCAGCTCGACGATCCCGAGGCGCCCGGACTCCGACTCGGGGCTGAACAGCTTGTCGATGCAGAACTCGGCGCGATGCGTGTTGCCGGTGACGTCGACCAACAGATGGCGGAACAGGCGGTCGACCTGCCACGCGGGGGCCGGACCGGCGGCCGCGAGCCGATCGAGCTCGGCGAATGCGATCTCCAGCTCGTAGAGATTCTCATGACGCGCCTCGTCCACGCGCGGAGCCTGGCTCGTTGGTCCGACAAACCTCCCGGAGAACAGGTATGAGAGCGACGGGTGGTGCTGCCAGAAGGTGAGCAGGCTGCGAAGCAGATCCGGCCGCCTCAGGATCGGGCTGTCCCTCGGGGTCGGACCGCCGAGGGTGATGTGCCCGCCACCACCGGTACCGGTGTGAGTCCCGTCGAGCGCGAACTTCTCCGTCCCGAGGCCGACCTCCCGGGCCTCGCGAACCAAGCGCAGCGTCCGCTCCGTGAGCTCCGGCCACGTCGCGCTCGGGTGAATATTGACCTCGATCACGCCGGGGTCCGGAGCGACCACGAAATGCATGTTGCGTACGTCGGGCGGCGGTGGATAGCCCTCGACCACGACCGCAGTCGCAGTGTCGGCGGCCGCTTTCTGGACGGTGGCGATGAGCTCCGCGGCATGCCCGAAATCGACGACGGGCGGCAGGAACACGTGCACGCGGCCGTCGCGGAGCTCGACGCATAACGCAGTAATCGGCGGGGGCTCGGTGATCTGCGCCTGCGCAGCGGGCGCCGACCCGTCGAGCGCCTCGACCGGCCGGAACAGCGACTGCTCGGGCTCGGCTTGGGGCGGCGTCCAGGTGAGCGAATTCAGCGGCAGGCGCAGCCCGATCGGTGAATCGCCTTCAATCAGGAACACGTGGCCGCGCCGCAGCGACCAGCGGCCAGTGGACCAGCCCGGGTCCCCGGCGGCGCGGTGCAGCGGCATCGCCCAGCCTCGCGGCTCACCGGTCTCGGCATCGAGCGCGGCGATGATCCGCGCGCGTGCCTGCGGTTCGGCAAGCCGCGGATCCGTCGGATCCGGACCGTCGAACGGCGGCGGCGCGTCGCCCGGAAGCCCCGACTCACGCCATAGGCGCGCGACCGGGTCCTCGTAAGCCGGATACACGGCGTCCTCGGGCAGCATCAGCAGACGCGCGATCGCGCGCGCCACCCGCTCAGCGTCGTCCGCGTCCGCGCGTCCCGGTTTCGTCGGATCGGCGAGCAGGCGCGGCTCGCGCCACAGCGGATGGCCGTCGGCGCGCCAATAGACGCCGATCTGCCAACGCGGCAGCGGCTCGCCCGGGTACCACTTGCCCTGTCCATGCTGGATCAACGCGCCGGACGCGAATGCGCTCGCGAGCCGGTCGACGAGCCGCATCGCGAGCGCGTGCTTGGAGCCGCCGATCGCGAGTGTCGTCCACTCCGGTGCGTCCATCTCCGCGGCCGAGACGAATGTCGGCTCACCGCCCATCGTCAGTCTGACATCCACGGCTTCGAGGTCGGCGTCGACTGCGCGGCCGAGCGCGTCGATGCGTTGCCACTGCTCGCGGGTGTAGGGAAGCGTCACGCGCGGGGTCTCGTGAACTCGCCGCACGACGTTGGAGTACTCGAGCGTCGCCCGCGCCGGGTCCGCGGTCCCGTCGATAGGAGCCGCGGCGGATGGCGCCGAGGTGCAGGCGAGAGGTATGTGACCTTCGCCTGCAAGCAGCCCAGAGGTCGGATCGAGCCCGACCCAGCCGGCGCCTGGAATGTACGCCTCGGCCCACGCGTGGAGGTCGGTGAAGTCCTGCACCGGCGGTCCCGGATGCTCGTCGGCTCCGCCGGGAGGCTCGTCCTGTGCAAGCTGGACGAGGTATCCGGACGTGAACCGGGCAGCGATCCCGAGTCGCCTGAGGATCTGGACCAGCAGCCACGCGCTGTCGCGGCAAGATCCGACGGCCCGCTCGAGCGTCTCCTGCGGCGTCTGCACGCCCGGCTCGATCCGCACCGAATACGCCACGTCGGCGAGCACCCGACGGTTGATCTCGACGAGGAAATCGATCACCGAACGCTCGTCGCGATCCACTGCCGCCAGCCACCCGTCGAGCAGCGGTCCCGCGCCGTCTGCGACCAGGTAGGGCGCCAGATCGCGCGTCAGCTCGGGCCCGTACTGGAACGGCCACACGCGTGCCCGCTCGTCGACGAAGAAGTCGAACGGGTTGATCACCGTCATATCGACGACCAGGTCGACCGTGATCGTCAGCTCCGTCGTCGGCCGCGGGAAGACGAACCGCGCTAGATAGTTGCCGAACGGATCCTGCTGCCAGTTGACGAAGTGCTCGGCCGGGGTGACCTCTAGCGCGTAGGACAGGATCGGGGTGCGGCAATGGGGCGCCGGCCGCAGCCGAATCACGTGCGGTCCCAAGTTGACCGGCCGGTCGTAGCAGTAGGCCGTCCGGTGCTCGATGGCGAGTCGGATGCTCACGGTAGGGGAGGAAGCCGGCAGGTGCCGCAAATCCGAGGCGGTGGCTCCCCCGGGCCGCTGATGATACCCAGACGGCCGCCTCACCCAGCGTCCTACGAGCTTCAAGGCGCTCGCACCCGTGTCCCCAATCCGGCCCTATCTCGAGCACTCATCTCATGGCCCCACCGCAATCGCTTTCCCGATTTCGCCGGCGCGCGGCTGCTTCGCCACACGCGCGATGGTTCACGGCGTGGTGGGTCGGACGATCGCGTCGAGGTAGGCCAGAGGCGCGGTGGCGATTTCGCTCCGTTTCCTCTGGCCCCCTCCCGAACCACGGCATGAACCTTTCGGCTCATCGGGCTCTCCAGCGGCCATTCCCGTGAGAGATCACGGTCGGGCATCAAGATCCGCGTCGGCGATCTGCATTACGCATACCTCGCGGCGCCCGAGATGCTCGGTCGCCTGGGCCCCTTCGCCCCGTCGACGGCTCTCCCGTCCTCCTTGGTGGGTCGTTGCTCCCACGACTACTACGGGCCCTCCGTCACCTTGGGGCTCGCGCCCTGCAGGCGATCCCACGTTCGTCTCTGTTGTACGTCCGAGCGTGACGTAGGCGCCCCACGCCCACCGGGCCACGC
>Ga0187769_10002110_pt1 | contig 11570 bp, 12 predicted proteins | sample 0116_SJ02_MP02_1_FD_133140 | JGI IMG/M metagenome (GOLD analysis project Ga0187769, IMG submission 133140) | Tropical peat soil microbial communities from peatlands in Department of Meta, Colombia - 0116_SJ02_MP02_10_MG | ecosystem: Environmental > Terrestrial > Soil > Wetlands > Peat | place... | reverse complement strand
GTAGAGGAGATCGCGCAGGTCGCCGGGCGGGCTGTGGCTGCCTTCCAGCTTGGGGTCGGCGCTGCGATCGACGCCGACGTGCTCGCCCGAGACGGCTTTGCCTTCGAGTGCGCACGAGATCGTGGTGCTGGCGATCTGGTCGAACACGGTGTTGTGGTAGACGTCTCGCGGCAACGCGTTCACGGGGACCGGGTGGAAGCGTCCGTCGTTTGCGAACGCGCCGTCGATGCCGAGCACGCCGAGCTGCCCGTTCTGGACGCGGCCGATCTGCAGACAGATCTCGCCGCGTGTGGTGTGCACGATGCGCATGCCCCACGGCAGCCCGCCTTCTGGGTCGGGGGCGCTGGCGACGATTCCGCTCGCTCCTTTGGGGGCGCTCACCCCGATGCCGGCGTTGGGATTCTGCTGCTCTTCCGGGCGCACCGGCGCGCCCGTGAGGATCACGCCCGTCGCCGCGAGCGCGACCGCGGAGCTGCCTAGCACCGCGAGCATCGCCACCAGAAGCGAGCGGCGTCTGAGGGGGCCAAGAAGCGCACGAAAGACGGGGACGCGCGGGTCTTCGGAGGCGAGCCGCCGCTCAGCCGCCTCACGCAGGGCCTTTTCGAACTCGGGGAAGACGCTCATCTCTGGCCTGCCAGTCGTACTCGTAGCGTGCGCAGCCCCCGGCTTACGCGTTGGCGCACAAGCGCTTCCGAGCACTCAAGCTCGCTGGCGATCTCGCTGTAGCTGCGCTCCTCGATCACACGCGCGCGGACCGCGTCGCGCTGCTCGGCGGGAAGCGCCTCGAGCACGCGCACATCGCAGGAGAGCCGCTCGATGACCTCGCAGGCATGGTCATCAAGCACCAGCGCCGGCAGCCCCAGGCGCGCCCGCGCTTGGGTCTCCACACGACCCCCGCGCAGGCTTGAAGCCAGCACATGGCGAGCGATCCCGAACAGCCACTGGTCGGCGCGCCCACGCGCGGGGTCATAGCTGTCCAGGCCCTCCAACGCACGCGCGAACGTCTCGGCCATCAGGTCAGCAGCCAGATCCTGGCGGCCCACGCAACGCATAAAGAAACCAAGCACCGGCCGCTCAAAACGCCGATAGAACGCCGCAAAGGAGTCAGCGTCCGCATCCAGCCCCTGCAGCTCAGCACCGTCCCAGACGCTCATCCTCATCTATTGTCACCGGCACGCCCTCCTGTGACACGCACCCTAGAGTTTGCGGAATGTCTGGATGACCTGTCCGCGGGCGTTGCGCCAAATCATCGTCGGTTGCCATATCGGACCGCCTCCCGCGCTCCTGGGGACGCGGACGACGACGACGTTGCCGACGGGCGCGGTCGTCACCGTGAATGGCGGCGAAACCTTGGGGCTGTAGCCGCTGGCTCTGCCGGCGGGGTAGCGCAGGGTGACGCTCGCTACACCGTCGGGGACGATCATGGTGATCGTGGCGCTCGTGCTCGACCCGGGAGGCCCGGTCGAGACATCCTCGCCGGCCTTGATGTCAGCGGCGTCCGCCCCGCCTCCACCGCCACCGCCGATCAGTCCACGACCGAGTTCAACGTGGGTGGTCGCCTCCATCAGCCCCACACGACCGGGACGGCACCCGAGCAGCGCCGGATAGACGTAAAACGATTCGCTACCGACCACACGCGCGCGGCGAACGTAGCGAACGAACGCATCCCCGGAGTAGTGGGCAGGTAGGGGAAGCTCGTCCGCCGAGGTCGCTGGACGCCGCAAGACCCCCAGGATCGACAGCAGCGACCGGCCGGGGGCGCCCTGAAGCGCGTGGCCGAAGATTGGCTGGCAGGACGTGCGTGTCTGGCGCTGGCTACCTGTCAGCGGCGTAGCCCTGGGGCGGGCGTGCACGGAACCGGACCGGGGGCCGCCGACCCCTCCTGCAATCCCCCACGCCACGCCGACGATCACCGCGCCGGTCAGGATCGACAGGGCTGTCGCTGCAAGCCGGTGGCGACGCTGTCGATCACGCGCCTCCTCGATCACCCCAGCATCCGGGACGATGCTAGGCGCCGCTTCCAGCGTCTGCGTCACAAAGCCTCCTTGAGCCGAAACATCATTTGCGCTAGTCTGACTAGCACAATGCTCGATGTCAAGCTCGACACCAGCTCCGCCGTCCCTCTGCACGACCAGGCCGCTGCCCAGATCCGTCGCGCGATCGCCGAGGCCGAGGCCAAGCCCGGCGAACGGCTACCCAGCGCACGCCATCTCGCCGCCGTCATGCACGTCAACACCAACACCGTCCTCCGCGCACTGCGAACCCTCCGCGACGAGGGCCTGCTAGAGATGCGCCCAGGCCGCGGCACCCGGGTGAGCGGCACCCCACAACGTAGCGCGTTGCTGGCGAAGGCGATCGAGCTGGTCAAGCTCAGCCGCGAGAGCGGCTATGACCGCAGCGAACTGCTCGCCATAATCGAGCAGCTACCGTAGCTGCTGCTCGACGACGTCTTCCGGCCTTTCCGCTCCAGGCCGGGGAGCACACGGTAGAGATAGTTCTGCTTGATCCCCATCTTCGCGGCGAGCTCCGGGATCGTGATACCGGGCTGGCCCTGCACGAACGAAAGCGTCTGCGCCGCGCGCGCGCCGCTTCCTTTGCGCCGGCCCGCGTGTCATTTGCCAGCTGGGGCAGCAGGTTTGGCGGCGGTTTTCGTGGCCGTTACGGCACGTTTGCTGCCTGAGCCGGGTGGGCGTCCGCGGCGACGGCGAGTGGCGCTCGAGGCCGCGGCTGGTGATGATCCGGAGCCGAGCCCCGCAAGCGCGGCGACGGCCGCCTCGAGGCGACGAAACTCGTCAACGAGCGGCTGGAGCTCTTTCAGTCGCTTTGCGATCTCCTGGCGCTTCTCGTCAAGGAAGTCGTTCATGTTTGGCTCCTCTTCGCTAGAGCGGGCGATTAGCGCCGGCTGTTTGACGATCGCACCTTAACTGGTGCTGCCGGCATCCATCCCGCCAGTCGCAGCGTGTTCTGCAAGAGCGACGCGGTCATAGGCGCGATGTAGGATGCGCACCACGATGGTGGTGGAGATCAAGCTGGTGGAAAGCCGCGCGAGCTGGGCACGTTTTGAGCATCGCAGCAGTAGCGGCCGGGCGGGTGTCGTGCGGTTGGCGGATGCGATACTGCTGTGTCGAGTTGGGTGATCTGCTCAAGTTGCAGCGGCTGGCGCTGATACGCCGGGCGCAGCGACGAGTCGACGCGGCGAATGCTTGCCGTCGGACGTTGCTCTGCGTCCTCGTGCTCGGCGGGTTCTTTGCCGGAGGGGTGATGCATGCATGCGATGCCGCGGCTGCGACCGCCTCGGCCGAAGCCGTCGCGTGGCTTAACGCGCAGCGCGTCGCCAACGGCCTGCCCAGCGGCATCGTCGACGAACCCTCCTGGGACGTGGCATGCGAGCACCACGTGAACTGGCTGCACCTGAACCCCGACCGCGCGACGGCGGAAGAACAACACGACGAGGTCCCTGGGACGCCGGGATACACCACGGACGGCGCGTGGGCGGGCGAACACAGCGTGCTCGACGCGACGTTCTCCGCACTGACGAGCGTCGGCGCGGAGAGGGAACCGGACTACAGCGCCTACCCTTGGGGAGCCCTGGACGGCTGGGAGTGGGCGCCGCTGCATCTCATGCAGTTGCTCAACCCGGCGCTGGACGTGACGGGCTTCTACCCGGGGTGCATGGTCACGCTCGGCGCTGCCAGCCCCGAACCCGCGACGCCCGAGCTGCTCACTTATCCGGGGACTGGCACCTCGTTCATCTACCCGCGCGAGCAGGCATTCGAGATCCCGTTCACGCCCGGTGAATTCGTAGGCATCAGCAAACATGGGTTGCAGCCGCCGCCAGTGACGGGTCCGTACCTCCTCGTGTTCGCGCGCGGCACCGGGCCGGGGAGGATCACGAGTGCGTCGCTCACCGGCCCCACGGGCAGCCAGACGGTTGCGACGGTCGACGACGATACGACGGGCGCGCTCGGCGACGTCGGGGCGTACATGCCGCCCGGCGGTGTCATCATTCCACGCAATCCGCTCACGCCGTACACGGCATACGCCGCGAGCGTGGAGTTCGCGCCGAACACCGGCGCGACCCCGCTCACGCTCACGTGGCGGTTCACCACCGGCCCGCTGCCCAACAACTTTGAATACTTCTACGACATCGAACACCGGGCTCGCGACCGCGCCCTCGTCACGGTGACGCCGACCGTGCTCACCGACGGCGGCCCGACCCCACGCTTCACCCTCACGGGACCACGAGGAGAGGTGGTGAGGTTGCGGCGGAACCCGCACATCGGGCCGAACCCGGTGCTGCAGACCACGATCACCGAGGCGGGCGTGTGGACGGTTTGTGGCACCAGCGGTGGCCGGCCAACAGCGTACGCGCTGGTGAGGCACTGCGAAGCCCGCGACGTGACTCTGCGCTAAACCCGCCATCAGCAGCCGCGTCAAACGGCTACTACAGCGGCAAGACGATCTGCGACTTCACGGCCGGAGGCCATCCCCAGCGTCGACTCCGCCAGCCCGCCGAACCTCCGATGAGCCGCACCAACAGTCAGATCACACGGGCGGTACTCGCCCACTGACAACAACCAGCGGCAACCGTAGCGGGCGATGGCGAGACCCGAACGATCGAAGCACCTCAGTTGCCCGTTGAAACGATGCCTGTCGGCGCTCCGAAGCCAGCTTGGCAGTCGCCTTCGCCCTGCGCAACGACGGTTGCGGAAACGGTTACTTGGTCTACGCCTGAGACATCGAGGCTCACCGAGCGCGCACCTGCCATCCGTTCTCCAAACAACTCATGAGAATCCCCGGTGACCTGCATGTACTCTTCGCAGCCGCTTCCGCTCACGCTGACAATTCCCAGCATGCCACTGAGCATCTGGAAGCGCCCGTCCAAGCTGAATGTGATGGCGTCCGATGTGTCATATCCAGCAGTCCACCATGCGGCCGTGAATGGCGTAGTGCCGATTGTCACGCCGTTTAGCTGACAGCTGTTTGGGGCGGCTTCCGGCCCGCCGCATCTGCGATCATCAGCGATATGGCCCGTAAAAGTCGCGAGTGTTGACCCGTCAAGTAGGTCGACGGTCCTTCCACTATGAGTCACGGGGTGTGGAGGCGTGGCGCCTATCGGGTCGTGCTTGGGGATGTTCGGATCGCTCAGGAGCAGTTTCGCCTCTGCTGCCCAACCCGTCGGGTTTGGGTGATACCAGGTGAAGCGAGACGCGATCGTCGAGTCGGTCAATGGCTCGATGAACCAGCGATCCGGGTTGGAGCTGGTTGCCGATAGTTCATGGCCCTTGAAAAGCGCCTTCGTCTTCACGAACACGAAACTACTCGTGTGGTCGCGAAGATCTAGTTCGGCTACGAGTCGTTGCTGGATCGCGTCGCCTTTGTCCTCGATCCTCCTCAGCCATCCGCCCACGTTGAAGGCATCCGGTGCACCCTTGTCGATCACGTAGCCCGAGTCGCTCTCGAGATACGGGTAGCCCAGGAGCGCAATTACAGCGCGAGAATCCGCGCGTGAGCGTATCCCATTGAGCACACGCCGGAGTCTCCCTTCAATCGTGCCGTCACTTAGTAGCGTATCCGCCTCGCCGAGGAAGGCTTTACACTTCGAAACGTTCACAAAAGCAACGATGAGGCAATTCTGGACGATCCCCGCGAAGCCAACATCGTCACCCCCGATCGTGAGCAGAATCAAGCCGTAGCGCTTGTTGACAGAATCCAGCTGTGGCGCTCGACCACTGGTCGTCGAGAAAAACGAGCTCGTCTTGTCACCACTACACGCTGAGCTTGCGACGTACGATAGCTGATCGTATGGCGGCTGATTCAACGCTTGCGAGTACAGCCCCGCGTAGTTGTTTGGTGATCGCCAACAGCCCTTTGGCCCGGTGTAGTCACCAGCACCGTTCCCAGCTGAGTATGAGTCACCCATCACAAGGATCGGGAAGGTCGAGCCCGGGGCCGCGTCCGCCAGCGCCGGGACCACAAGCCCTGGCGCCCCGAGGACGGCGACCGTCGAGAGCATCGCCAGCACGTTCGAGCGCGTGAGGTTACGTCGCATAGCACTCAACGAGACGAGGGGCCAAAGAAGGTTCAGCATGGCGGGCAGTATCGCATGACCGATCAGGATCGGCTTTGCATCGAGAGCCGCGTAGCGCACGCCGAGCAAGTGCCCTTCTACGGCAGGCCGAAGCACGCGACATGTGGGTCGGAACCCGACGAGGCCGGGCCATGGGTGCTCCGCTCGGCTGACCAGACATTGCGGCTGGTGGGCCGACGCGCGTGCGCGAGGGCTAGATCTTCGGGCCGTTACAGACGGGCAGGCCGAGCGCCGTGTAGAGCCGGCCGCGTTCTTCGACCCCGTCGGTGCCGGAAACCCGATCACGCGGCGGTCTCATACTCATGGATGAGTCCTCCGAGGACGTCACGGCGCCTAACCGATGGAGGATCCTTGCCGACCACGCGAAGGCGCCGTTTCGGCGCCGGTGCCTCCATGTCAAGTGCCCGATGCGGCCGGTGGGCGTTGTAATGGTCGGCGTATTCGCGTAGCGTCGCTTCGAGATGTCGCCTTGAGAGGATGAGCATCCGGTCGAGGCACTCACGGCGGACCGTTCCGACCCAGCGCTCCGCGATGGCGTTCGCATTTGGCGCTTGGACCGGCGTGCGGATCACCTCCATACCCTCGGCCTCGAACACCGCGTCGAACGCGCCGCTGAACTTGGTGTCTCGGTCGTGGATGAGGAATAGCTGCTGCTTCCCGGCATCCTGTGAGCTCATGACCAGGTTGCGTGCTTGTTGCGCCGCCCACGCCCCGTTGGGGTTCGTGGTGACGCCTGCGAGGTACACGCGCCTTGAGGCCAACTCGACGAAGAACAACACGTAGAGCCGTCTCAGCAGCACGGTGTCCACCGTAAAGAAGTCGCAGGCGAGCATGCTCTGAGCGTGAGCGCGTAGGAACGTCGCCCAGCTCACGCCTGCCCGCCGCGGTGCCGGGTCGATACCTGCGTCCTTGAGGATCGCCCATACCGTGGAGGCAGCGACGTCGGTGCCGAGGCGTTGCAGCTCGCCCGCGATACGCCGATAGCCCCAGGTCGGGTTCTCCGAGGCCAGACGGATGACAAGCTCGCGGATCTCCTTGCGCTTGCGCGGCCGGCCTGGGCCAGCGCGATAGGTCCAGCGACGAGCGACCAAGCGCCGATGCCAGCGCAGCAGCGTCTCCGGCCGGACGAAGAACGCGGGCCAACGGTCGCGGGGTAGAACGCATGAGAGCGCCGCCAGCAGTGCGCGATCGGCCGCGTCGAACTCGGGCCTTCTGACCTGGCGACGAAGCACGGCCACCTGGTGGCGTAGGACAAGGATCTCGAGCTCCTTGGCCTCCTGGTTGCGGCAGACCAACACGATCAGCTCCAAGACCCGCCGGAGCGCCAGGTAGATCAGGGCGAAAACGACAGGCTTGGCGCGGTGGGCTAGCACGAGCGGCGAGACCCTACTCCTTCGGCCTCATCGGGCGCTTGATCCAGGCGTGACTGGATATTCGGCACCCACGGGTTTGAATAGTCCAGTTGCCATGCCTCATAGTCCTGGCTTGGTGGGGCTTGAATCACCAGTCCAGAGGCGAAGTCAAGCCGCAATGTAGCGTCGCTTGTTATCCGGCAGCTCGTAACACGTTGAAACCGTACGGCCACCGCAAGTATGCCCAATGTGGGGTCTGACTGCTTTGGCTCATACCGCTTCGCTGGTGCGTCTGGGGCCACACAAGCAGAGAAAGTGGTGGCAAGCGTGACGTGGAGTTTGTCTCGCTCATCGCCGTCCTGAATCACCAGGCCAAACCGGAAATCTAGGAGCACGAGGACGACCTCCGCGTCCTCGAATTCTCCATAGTATCCGCCGTTATCCTTCCGTATGTGCAATTACTCACCCGTCCAGAACTTCGGCAGGTTCTTGAACGGTCCCCGATATCCAGGCTCTATGTGAGTCTCGGCTTCCGACCCGGCTTTGCCCGTTCTGGGGTTGATGTACTGGCCCCCTCCCTCGTCATTAGTGTACCGCATGTACCATCAGGATATCTCTCTGTCGGCTCCATAAATCTCATCGTTTCATGATTGTCTTTGAGGCTTTCCCCTCTTTTCGCAGGACAAAGCCGTGGTCATTTTCAGCGGCGTTGACGTCAAAGTTTGCATTGGGATCAGGCTCCGGAAGCGCGAATTCCGAGATGACCGCCGCAATGGCTTCGATAAGCTCGCCGCCGCGCCACCGGCGGCGCCGAACGTGATCGTCCCTTCGTTGACCGATTTTTTATCGTCATGGCTCCGCCGACTTTTCAGTCCGGCTTCAGCTTGCTCGCCAAGTTAACTGTTCGCATAAGCGTGCACGTGGAGTAGGCTGGGGCGCACGACTTGGAGTAATCAAAGCCTGGGCTTGCTTTCTTGACCGCATCCGTGATCCAGTAAGTTGTACCGTGGTCCTGTGCTACCGCGACCGCAATGCCCGAACTCACGCGTGCCTCTGCGTGTCTATGGCTTGCGGTCGAGTATGAGCCGATTGCGGTGACTGGTTTTTCCGCGCCTTCGCCGCAAACGGAATTGTGCCATATATACAGGACGCTGCCGTCGATGGCATCCGGCGAGCCGCCTTGCTCGCCGTTACATGCACCGCCGAGAATGCTTTCAAAGACGACCTGACTTGGCGCGTCCTGGCTACCGCCACGGAGTGGATCGACGCGGATCTCGGCGTAGGGCTCCCCGAATGGACGTTCGTCGTCTTCCGGCAAGATCCACTGGTAGACCAGCGAGTGTCCATCGAGAGACATTTCGTCCACCCATGCCGAAAGATGCGGAGGAGGATGAATGCAGTATGGGCTTCCAAACGTCGCGTTTAGGGCCGGGCAGCTGCTCGGACCACCACCAACTCGCTCAAGACGTCCTCTCGCGTGATCCCACACGTACAGTGTTGGCACGCGTGACCCGGGCCTGGTGCGGGCAAACGCTATATCACCCATCCATATCGCAGGCGTCGTGTCAGACGCACTGGCTGCATATATGCCTCGCACTAGCCTAGGGGTCCCGTCCGGGAGGGCCAGTTCGTAGACATGGCATCCACTGGCCTTAGCCCAGTCGACGGGTGGTGCTTGGACTCCCGGTTCGGATGGCTTTGCGGGCGGCTCATGCACGCATTTCGAGAACACGACGGCGGGTGTCCCATCCGCCGATGGGCCGGCGTCGGCGTCAAACGGGATCGTGCGTTCTGGTGCATCGAGCGTCGAGATCGACCCATCATGCCACGCCATCAACCGCCACCTGCTCTGGGCATCGAGTTCGCTGAAGATGACGTAGCCATCGTAAGCGGTCAGCCTAAGCGCCGCGTTGGGAAGCTGAGCCACGGGCTCGCCGGTGACCTCCGCGGTGCTCGCCGACGTCCCACAGACCAACGAGCACACAGCAACCGCCAAAATTGTTCTCATGGGTGCCAGTAACCGCCCGGCCCAGCTGGCAGTCGATTGTTACCGAAGCAGCCGTGGAGGGGCACGAACACCCAGTGCACCCCACGATCAGTTCGAGGTTTGCTGTTGCGGACCATAACCCAGAAATCGCCATCTGCCTGCTCATATCCATCCCGGCCGGCAACACCAGCGACGTAGCGCCACAGGAGCACCGTGCCCTGTGGCAGGCTGCTTGCCAGCTTGTTCGTCGGCCCGAAGTGTCTCGAGAAGGGCCGGAAATTCGCGTACACACTGCAAGTCTTCGTCGTGACGACGATACCGGTCCCGTCATCCGTTTCTTTGCTGTTGAACACGGCACCAATTTTGCCGTAGTTGAGGCTCGGGTTAGAGCAACCGGTGTAATTCGTGCCGTCTTTAAACGCGATCCGCGGTGTTTCCAACCAACCACAGCCGTTATAGCTTCCGGAGATGTATCCACCCGTGAATTCAACATGTTGTTCGTTTGCTCCCGACTGCAGAGTGGCGTTCAAGATCGCTCCGCCCGTGCAGTTGCCGGTAGCGACGCCGGAGGCTTCGTTTGAAACCGTGTCGTAGGAGCCGCGGCACCTCCACTGCCCACCCCGTGGGTGACTTGGTATCACATTCGGGACCACGCCGCCGCTGAGCGGCGATTCACTCGATTCAAAGCTCAAGTCATCAGTTCGGTCGACATCACCCGAGAACTGCGGGGCGCCACCGTACGTCCCTTCTTCGAGATATTCAGGCCCGGCCACATAGGTCCCGGGCGGCGGTTCCGCTTCTTCCGTTTCTTCGCGTTCAAATTCTTCACGCGCTTCAACCGATTCTTCTTCCACTCCTTCACTGCCGATGATGACAGCGGTTGGAGCTGAGACATTCGTCACAGATCCCAGCGGGTTCCTCGCCGTAACCACGACACGGATCGACGCGCCCACGTATTCCGTACTCACAGGCAGGGTCTGTTCAGTGGCGCCTTCAATAGTTTCGCATTCTCCGCCCAACACTTCGCCTTCTTCTTCGCCTCCACACTCCTCCCACTGGTAGGTGAAGGTCGCCGGCTGCCCGGTGAAGCCGCCAGGGCTGCGCAGAGCGGGGGCGTATGTTCCTGTCCAGTGCGGATTCGCCGTCAGCGTCTGTCCTTCTTCCGCTTCCCCTTCGATCGCCGGTGGCGCGTGGCTCCACAGTTCCTGTTCTACGACAGCGCCTGCTTCCTGCACCGCTGACAGATCCACTTCCCTGACGAAGAGGAACTTGCCGCCGGTCAGCGTGATCTGCCCGCCGGGCGCCGACCAAGAGCCTGTGGCGCGCTGTTCGCCGAGTCCGCCGCTGGACAGTTCCAGGCGGCCAGCTTGGGCTTCGACGTGTCCGTCGTTGCCGAATGCGACGCCTACGTTGACAGAGCCACCGCTGTCCGCGATGAAGCTACCGAGGTTGACGATGCTGGGCGAGGCGCCGCCTGCGGCGATGATCGAGCAACCCGTGTAGATCGTGCCGCGGTTTTCGATCGCGGCGCTGTCTCTCATGTCGAGTGCCGCGCCGGTGAAGACGGCGGTCGCGCCGGAGCCGACGACTAGCTCTCCTGGGCCGGTGATGGTTGGCCCGCCGTTCACGGTGAGCGTCGCTAGCAGGTCGAGTTGGCCTTCGGTGATCGTGAGTGCGCCGCCGTCGAGCGCGAGGTTCACGCCGAGCCTGACTGTTCCCGCGCCGCCTCCGGCCTGGAAGCTGCCGGTGTTCACGACGTCTGGTGTGGCGCCGCCCGCATTGGCGATCGAGCTCCCGCCGCAGGCGGAGTCGTAGTCATCGAAGGTGCCCATGTTTTCGAGTTGCGCGCCGTTCTGCATCGCGATCGTGCCACCGTCCAAGCTCAGCGTGCCATCGTTCACGAAGCTCCCGCCTTGGAGTGTCAGGCTGGAGCAGCCCGCGCCGATCGTGCCGTTGGCGCCGTCGGCGAGCACGAGCCGCCAGTCACCCGTGAGCGTCGCGCTGCCGCTGGTGGCTAGCGAGCCTGAGACGTCGAGCTGGCCCGAGACGTTCAGTGTGCCGCCGCTCAAGTCGAGGGCAGCGACGGAGAACGTGGAGCTCGGCGCCAGCGCCAGCGAGCCGGCGCTCACGGTGAGGCTCT
>Ga0187769_10002109_pt1 | contig 11573 bp, 11 predicted proteins | sample 0116_SJ02_MP02_1_FD_133140 | JGI IMG/M metagenome (GOLD analysis project Ga0187769, IMG submission 133140) | Tropical peat soil microbial communities from peatlands in Department of Meta, Colombia - 0116_SJ02_MP02_10_MG | ecosystem: Environmental > Terrestrial > Soil > Wetlands > Peat | place... | reverse complement strand
GACGCCCTTCCCCACTGAGGCTGAGGCCGCTCCCTCCTGTCTCGTCCCTACTGATCGACCTGTCGGCCTGGTTACTGCAGCCGGTAACGCTGCAACCTACCCCCTTGTCCACCTTTCCCAAGGATACCGCCCCAGTCTCCCGTGACTGTATATAAAAACCGCCAGGCGAGGGTGCGCGTGCTCGACAGGCTCAGGGCGCGGCTGGAGTCGGACCTTCAGTCCGTCGGGAAATGGTTTGCCCGAATAGAGTCTTCGCCGACCGCATGGACCTTGGTGGGTCTCCTGGTGTCCGTCCTAGCGGCTGTGGCATACTGCACTTCGGGCTTCAGGGGCGAGCTCGTCGGAGGGATTCTAGTGCTTGTGGCGGGGTGGTTTGACATAGTGGATGGTGCCGTTGCCCGCGTGACGGGGAGGACATCGAGGTGGGGAGCCTTCCTCGACTCGACCCTCGATAGGGTCGCCGAGGTGGCCGTTTTCGCAGGCATACTTGTCGGAGGGTACTCGCCCCCTATCCTCGTGCTCCTGGCGCTCTCTTGCAGTCTTCTCGTGAGCTACACGCGAGCAAAGGGGGACGCGCTGGGTGTGGCCCTGTCAGGGGTAGGTATCGGCGAAAGAAGCGAGCGGCTCCTGATACTTGCGATCCTTTCGATAGCAGGGGAGGCGTACTGGGGAGTCCTCCTGGTCCTCATCGTCGCCCTCTACACCTTCCTCGAACGGACGGCGAGAGCGGTGACGTCATTGAAAGGTTCGAACGACACACCCGAGCGGATGTAGCGCTAGACTGAGCGACAAGTGAATGGGTCAGTCATTCCTGGGGTCAGCGCGTTGTGACTCTTATTGTGGAAGGGTAGGCCCTTAACGACTGAATGAGGCTCATCGACGTTCCGGAGGTCGCCCGGGCTACTTCCGGACCGGCCCTTCGGAGTCCCGCTAGGTGCACACCCGGCCCCCGCAGCCTTATGCTGATTGCCCTCGTCAGGTTCATTGATTTCAGGGTGAATAGGCCGAACCCGAACATAGACACGGCGAGGAACCAAACGCCATGTATGAATACGAACCAAGCAAAGATGATGCCCGACACACCTAGGATCATCTCGACTATCGAGTTCCGATCGTTTCTGAGATGCTGGAAGTAACTTGTCTTGGTCATCTCCTTTGCCGAGCCGGACTTGGGTGTCCTGTATAGGAAGAAACCCATTCGGTCAAAGACACCGTAGAAGAAGCCGATGGACCCGAGGACAAGCATGCCTCCCGTAGCATAGCCGAGCATTGGGATCAGAATCACGTTCCTCCAGGTCATCTGTCCCTGGACCTTGAGGGCCCAGGCGCCCGAGGCTAGCGAAACCGCGAAGGGGACCGCCACTATCCCAACGTAGACAGGATTGTTGAATATCGAAGTGGCCGGGGGTATTAGGTTGAATACCACCGCTATGGTAGACAGGAAGGTCACAACTATCCAACTCAGGCTCGAGAATGGGGACATCAGCATCAGCAGAAGCCCAGCCTTCTTCCTCAAAGAGACCCCCTTGGCGGTCATAATCGCAGTCCAGTAATGGGCGATGCATCTCCACCACCCCTGAGAGGTCCTGCCCACCTGCTTCTTCCATGCTTCTAGGGTCGAGGGGTCTTCGCTCATGACCCTCACGTTGCTGAGATAGATCCCCCTCTTCCCCGCGAGGTACATTTTGATCGATATGTCGGTATCGTCCGCTATCCGCTGGTTCGTCCAACCTCCAACCTCCCTGAGGTCCTGCGTCCTGACGAGCGTCTGCCCTCCCTGGGCGGAGAAGGGAGCGTCTACCTGATACGATCCCATCTTCGAGATGGTGTCCCCAATGTCCTGGGAAAGGGCGAAGAGCTTGGTTACCATGTTATAGTCTCTGTTATAGTGCCCGTACCGGTAGGAGACGAATGCCGTCCTGGGATGAGTTTGAATCGTTTCAATCCCTTTGGCAAGGACGTCCGGGGAGACCAGAGAGTCGGCGTCCAGGAGCAGGACGTATTCCCCTTCCACGAGCTTCAGCGCCTTGTTGAGTGCGCCACACTTGAAGAACTCTCTTGACGGCCTCCTGGACACCAGGGTCCGGATTCCAGAATGGTTCAGGTCCTTTACTTTGGCATCGATTATTGAGGTCGTCTGGTCGTTCGAGTCGTCGGCGACGACCACCTGAATCTTGTCCTTTGGGTAGTCTAGGTGTTTGACGGCCTCCAGAGATCTCTCGATCACGAACTTCTCGTTGAAGGTGGCTATGAGGATGGACACTGGAGGGTATCGGCTCAGCTCGGCGTCTTTCTTCCCGAGGTTCCTCGGGTACTTCGTGGAAGCTACCAGGAGAAACACCCAGTAGTACTCGAGGGCCAGGACAGGTATTCCGATTCCTAGCGTAACGATTTCCAGAAGAAGCCAGATTTCTAGCACCACGAATCTAACCCCCTCGATGGGACCCCCCAGAAGCACACCTTGTTATGTATGTTTCCAAGTCAGTCCCGCTTCACACGGGGATGCAAAGCAGCGACGGTCCCAAAGTGCGGGGGGCGCCACCCGTTCTCAGGAGTCCAAACCATACCAAGACACTAATAGTATAGCCGAAACCGCCTCCCGCCGTTTCACGAGGACAAAGGTGAGCGACATTGGCTTCACGAAAGGTCTACTTCGCTGTTTTCGGCTCAGGATTGGGGCACATCACCAGAATCCTTGAGATAGCGAAGCTGCTCCCTCCGGATGAGTTCCAGGTGCGATACTCCTCATCGGGCCAGGGATTTCGCTTCCTTGCGTCAAGAGGATTAGAAGCCTCTTCGGAGAACTGCCCCCCGCTGGACGTCGAATGGGCGAGCGGAGGAGGTTTCTCGTCCAACAGGGTCCTCCCCGGCTTCCCTTTCATGTTCAACAACTTTCTCAAACAGCTGGCCTTCGAACGAAGGGCCATCAGGGACTTCGACCCGACGCTCGTCGTGTCCGACTCTCGGCTATCCGCCCTCCTCGCTGCCTGGTCTATGGGATACCCTGTCGTCACCATGCTCAACCAGTTCAAGATCCTCTTCCCTCCAAGGTTCAGGGGGAAGACGGGCAGGTTCTACGAGCGCGTCGCCGGGGACTTCCTTGGCCTGATGTGGTCGCTCAGCAGGAGAGTGCTCGTGACGGATCTCCCTCCCCCGTACACAATTGGCGAAGAAAACCTGACCAGTTCAGAGGTCTCCAACATCGTCGAGTTCGTGGGGTTCACGGCACCCGATGTGAATATGACGACCGAGAAGACCAGAAGGGCCAAAGAGAGCCTGGGCCTGGACGACAGGCCCCTGATCTTCTGCCAGATAAGCGGCCCCGATGAAACGAAGGCGAAATTCGCGGAGATGCTCCTGAAGTCCGCTGACGTTATGACACAGAATTACAACGTTGTCATATCAATGGGTTACTCTTGGGGCTCCCCGGAACCCAGAAGGCTCTCCAACGGCGGATGGCTCTACGATTGGTGCCCCATCAAGGACGAGCTCTTCGAACTCTCTACGGTGATCGTAGCCAGGGCAGGACACAGCACCATCGGCCAGTGCGTAGACCACGTCAAGCCGGCCGTGCTGGTTCCCATTCACAACCACCCTGAGCAAATAAGCAACGGACAGAAATTTGAGAAGCTTGGCCTGGGGGTCATGATAAGATCAGAGGAATTGACTCCTCAAAACCTGATCGAATCTATCGAGAAGTGTGTTAGAGATCCTGCCTACTGCAGGAGGCTGGAGGCTGTCTGTGAGATCTCCAAGAGGTTCAGGGGGGTCGAGAGATGCGCGGAGATCATTCGTAAGATTGCGTAGGCGTGTCAGGGCGGGTCTGACGGTGTAAGATCCCTCCCCTTCCCAATGAAGGCTTCGAACTCCGAAAGGGAGCCAGGAGTCCCGATCTCGTAGAAGCGCTCCTTAACTTCGAACGCGAGAAGCTCCCTGCGTTTGATCAGCGAACCGTAGAACGCCTCCTCATCGCAGAACTCCCCCTCGGGTATGATGGCCAACGCTTCCTTCTTGAGGACGGTGACACCATAGTTGATCCAATCCATCCCGCGGCCCATGTTACTCTTGTCGTATCTGACGACGGCGCCCCCCCTTACCACAACGTCGCTCTTTCCGAACCGATTGTCGTTTCTATAGACAGACATGATTGCGAGGCGATCGAGGGAAGCGAGGGTCTCCATCATATCGCCGTAGGGGGCTCGGAGGTAGGCGTCTCCGTAGGTGACGAAGAACCGGTTCCCGAGGAGTCCCTCCGCGCGCTTCAGAGCCCCGGCGGGTCCCAGGAGGCGAGGACCGTCGAAGCTGTATCGAATTGTGCACCCGTAGTTGCGCCCGTCTCCGAGGTGCCTCTGGATCCTTTCACCCAGGTACCCAACGCAGAAGACGAAATCGTCTATGCCACTGTGCTTCAGCAAGTCCAATTGATAATCCACGAATGGTCTCCCCCTCACTGGAACGAGTACCTTCGGGAGGGTCTCGGTCAGGGGCCGTAGTCTCGTCCCAAGGCCACCGGCAAGTATCACAGCCTGCATGAGCGTCAATCCCTGCCTCGTCAGATGTTATAGATTACCTTGCTCCCCTCGAAGTCGAATCTGAACTTCATTTCGACAAGCCCCTCCTTAACCAAGGCCGCCCTGACTCCCTGCCTCCCATCTTCGCAGTAGAGCATGAGGAACCCCCCGCCTCCCGCGCCGACCACTTTGCCTCCGAGGGCACCCCTTTCCTTCGCAAGTGCATACCAGTGGTCGATGCCTTTGGTGGTCATGGCATCCGTGACCCCTCTCTTCACCTTCCAGTGCTCGTCGAGGAGCCCTCCGAAGCGCCTGAGGTCTCCTGATTCGAGCGCCTTCATGCTCTCGTACCCGATCGACTTGATGGCGTGCATCTTCTCAACGGCCCCGTCTTCGTTGGAAGACATCTTGTCACGCTGTCCCCCCAGGATGTCGTTTGCGTCCCTCTTGATGCCGGTGTAGAACATCATTATCCCGTGCTCGAGTTCGTCAAGGGTCTCGGGGGAGATCTTCAGCTCCCTAGGGGTGACCCTCCCCTCCCTGTCGACCTCGTAGGAGCGGATGCCGCCGAGGCTCGCCGCATATTCGTCCTGCTTCCCCGAAGGTTCGTGGAGCCGGACCATTGCGATGTGGCAAGCCTCTTCTGCCACCTCCTTTGGCGACCTGGTCACCTTATTGTGGGCATAGAGGGCGTTGAGCAACCCCACGGAGAAGCTCCCGGATGAACCCAGGCCAGTTGCGGCCGGGACGTCGGCCAGCGAAACTATCTCGATTCTGTCCTTGAAGTCCAGGTGCTTCAGTGTCTCCCGTACTATGGGGTGACGCACGGCATCTGAAGATTGCACGATTTCAGTCTGGGAGTAGCTGACCCTTATGCCGGGCTCGAACCTGTCGTTTACGATTATGTGCATGTACCTGTTCACGGCCCCTGACACAAAGAACCCCCCGAACTTCGTGTAGTAGGCCGGCAGGTCGGTCCCCCCGCCCCCGAGGGACAGCCTGAAAGGCGTCCTCGATACGATCAAGTGGGATTTTTCTGCCCCGAAGTTGCCCCGTTGGGCCAGGATATAACCCGTAGGAGGACCCTTCCATAGGGTGGCCACCCAGCCCTCTCCAGAAACCACAAACCTAATAGGCAAACCCCGGACGCGGGGCGTTGCAAATTGGCACGCACCGACGAGTATCTGTCGGAAGTCTCGAAGATAGCCTCCGACCTAGACAGGCGAGACATCGACAGGGCAATCTCCATCCTGTACGACGCCTGGAAGGGGGACAACCAGGTGTTTGTGATTGGAAATGGCGGGAGTTCCTCGACTGCGACCCACTTCGCGTGCGACCTGAACAAATGGGTCTCTGACGAGGCCGAAAGGAAGTTCAGGGCTTTCGCTCTTGTGGACAACATCCCGTTGATGAGCGCCCTTACCAACGACAATGGCTGGGGGGAGGTCTACGCGGAGCAGCTGAGGAACTTCTTCAGGAAGGGTGACGTGCTTGTTGCGATAAGCGTCCATGGCGGATCCGGGAGTGACAAGGCCGGGCCCTGGTCACAGAATCTGCTGAAGGCAGTGAAATACGTGAAGGACAACGGAGGAAGGGTCGTTGGTCTGTCTGGTTTTGACGGAGGGGTACTGAAGAAGGCGGCGGACGCCTGTGTCGTGGTCCCCGCTGAGTCGACGCCACACGTAGAAGGGATGCACCTGGTGTTGACACACCTGATGAGCGAGCAACTCCGAGGCCTGATATCTGCAAAGGGGAAGAAGGCACCCGGAGCATACTAGGCCGAAAGCTTAGCGAGCAGTGCAGGCACGTCCTTCAGCGTATGGACCATGTAGTCAGGAGCGGCATCCCTCTCCTCTATCATCTTGGCGAGGAAGGTGGTCATATGGCCTACAAGAATAGTCTTGCACCCCGCCTTCTTCCCCGCCTCCACGTCGATTAGGCCGTCGCCGACGAAGTACGACCCGGGAAGGTCGATGGACATTTCCTTGGCCGCCTTCAAAAGCAGCCCGGGCTTTGGTTTCCTGCATTCGCACGTAACCCTGAGCTCCTTCACCAACCCGTCGGGACTGTGTAGGCAGTAGTACTCGGCGTCGAGGGAAGTCCCCTTGGACGCGAGTTCTCTTCCGATCTTGGAGCTCATCCTCTTGAGCTCTGCCTGAGTGAACTGGCGCTTGGCGACCCCCGGCTGGTTGGAGATAACTATAATCAGGAAGCCCATGCCTTTCAGTTTCTTCACGGACTCCGCGACGAAGGGGAAGACCCGGAGCTCCTTCGCCGAAACAGGACTGGAGGTGCGCCCCTCCTTCTCGTCGTAGACGAGGTCATTTAGCACACCATCTCTGTCGACGAATATGGCCCTGCGCTTCATCTCGTTCGCGAAGACAGGCGCGGCAAGGACGGGGCCTTAACTCCTTCCCCCTACGGTGGGGCAATCTGGAATCACAGCGCTGGCCCGCAAAAGCTCTCACGGGAGTCCCCAGGGTGGTGGCTCTGGGACCACACAGTGCCGCCCTTCTTCCCGCAACCTTCATATCCTTAGCGCGCCGAATAGGGTGTAGCCGACATTGACGAAGGTATTCTTAGACACCGCAAGCGCGGACGAAATCCGCGAGTTTCTTTCTTGGGGCATAGGCGATGGTGTTACGACAAACCAGAAGATCTTCCTCAGTGAGGGGAATGTGGACTTCAAGAAGCGGGTGCTTGACATATGCGAGATGAGGAAGGACTGGCCCGTCTCCGTGGAGACGACAACAAAGGGGTTCGACGAACTCGTCGGAGAGGCCCGGATGTACTCGAAGTGGCACAAGAACGTCGTCGTGAAGGTGGCAATGGACAAGGACGGGACCGGGCTGAAGGTAGTCAAGCGCCTACACGACGAGGGGATAAGGACCAACATGACGGTCATGGTCACCCAGAACCAGCTCTTCTTAGCGGCCAAGGCGGGAGCAACCTACGTGAGCCTGTTCTTCAACAGGGCCCGGGACGCAGGTCTCGACCCCGTAAAGGCAATCCGCGACATAACCCCCTTCCTCAGGAAGGACGGAGGGGCGGAACTGATAGTCGGGAGCATAAGGAAAGCCGAAGACGTCGAGGAGATAGTCTCCGCGGGGGCGGACATCGCCACCATAACCCCGAAAGTCCTCCGCCAGATGGTCTTCCATCAGAAGACCGAAGAGACGATCAAGGAATTTGACGATGCATGGAAGGAATTCGTCGCCAAGAATAACCTGGTTCTCCCCAGCTTCCAGCGAACCTAGCCGGACCCACCGCGTGCGGCTCCGAGGCTGACAAGCGGGACAAAGAAGTAGGTCGCCGGTCTAGGCAGACCCGCCGGCATACGACACCTTTAATCACCGTTTGAGGCGCGGCCCATTCTATGAGGAGAGCTCTGGTCACAGGAGGCCTCGGCTTCATCGGGAGCCACCTGGTGGGCCGCCTGCTTACAGACGACTGGAATGTTGTCGTCATTGACAGCCTCCTGACCGGCCGGAGGTCGAACCTTCAGCAGCACAGGGGGGACAGGCGGCTCCGTGTGGTGGAAGGGGACATCCGCGATCCGAAGGCCCTCGCCCGAGTCTCGAAGAACTGCGACGCGGTGTTCCACTTTGCGGCCCACGCGCTGATGAGGGTAAGCGCGGGCAACCCCAGTGCTGACCTAGATTACAACCTGATGGGCACGATGAACGTCCTTCGGAGCGTCGCAGACAACGGCGTCCCCGACTTCGTCTTCGCCTCGACCTCTGCCCTTTATGGCGAGGCGGAGGTCACCCCCACCCCCGAGGACTATTCAGGGATTCAGACCTCCTTCTACGGCGCCTCGAAGCTCGCAGGAGAGGCATTCGCATCGGTGTTCGTCCAATTCAGGCCGATGAAGTTCTGGGCATTTAGGTTCGGGACGGTTCTTGGGGAGCGGTGCAGGAGAGGGGCGATCTGGGACTTCGAACACAAACTGATTGAAAACCCAAAGGAGCTGGAGATACTCGGGGACGGGAAGCAGATCAAGGACTATCTTTCGGTAAAGGACTGCGTTGACGGTGTGATGCTCGGATACGAGAAGAGTTCGTCGTCGGTCAACATATTCAATCTCGGTCTGAAGGAGAGGACATCCGTCGACGAGGTAGCTGACATAGTTATCGAGGTAATGGGCCTACAGAGGGTGAAGAGGAAATACACTGGTGGGCCCCGCGGATGGAAGGGAGACAACCCGGTGGTCCAGCTTTCCAGCGAGAGGATACGGAGGCTGGGGTGGAGACCAAAGACTTCCCCGAGAGAGGCAATCCGCACGACCGCAGAATGGACCCTAGAAGAACTAGGGAAGAGGGGCGCCTAGGCACACATGGCAAAGGTCGCTGTCACGGGAGGGGCGGGGTTCCTCGGTAGCCACATCGCGAAGAGTCTCCTCGACGAAGGGCGCGAGGTATCCATCGTAGACGACATGTCGGCCGGAAGCACTCGGAACCTCAGGGACGTCGGGGTGAAGCAGAGAGTCGTGAAGGGGGATCTGAAGGACTACGGATTTGCGAAGCATTCACTGGAGGGGGCGGAGACAGTGTTCCATTTCGCAGCTGAGGTGGGGAGCGTGCAATACCTTCACGGCTCTCAGTCGAGGGAGCTCTCTGCGCTGCTGGCGAACATCACCATAGACGCAAATATCTTCCGCGCATGCGCGGAGAACGGCGTAAGGAACATAATCTATGCATCGAGCGTCTCGGTATACCCGTTCGACAGGCAACTCGGGGGGCACATCAAGTTCGGAGAAGAGGACGCGGAAGCGAAGGTGAACCCCGAAGGGGGGTACGGGTGGTCGAAGTACATAGCCGAGAAGGAGCTCTCTTACCTGTCGGACATGGACGTCGGGGTCGCCCGGATATTCCACGCCTACGGGAAGAACATCTACATCAGGCCTGACAGGAGCCAAGTAATCGCCTCGCTCATGAGGAAGGCAGTGCGTTACCCCAAAGAGGATTTCGTCGTCTGGGGGGACGGCCGCCAGCGACGCTGCTTCGTATACATCGACGATGTAATGGGTGCCCTCCTCGGCTTGCTTCGTTACGTGGAGGCGAAGGGGAGCCTCACTGTCAACATAGGGAGCACAGAAGAGGTTACAGTTCTTGAACTCGCCAACAGGATTATCGCCCTTTCCGGAAAGAAAATCGAGCCCAAGCTGGACCCCACTAAACCGTCGGGGGCTCTCAACAGGATGCCCGACCTTTCCCGCGTGAAAATGACACTAGGCTGGGAGCCGACTACCCCCCTCGCAGATGGCCTTTCGAAGACCTTCGACTGGGTACGGACCAGGCTCTAGGCCGTTTACATATTCAATTCCCCCGGTCCGCAGACGCACCAGGGTGACCGAAGCCTATTTCTACGGAAACCGAAGAGGCTGAAAACCCGAATTGGTAGACAAGCCTGGACGACGCAAGAAGAACAAGTTCCCCTGGGGGAAGATTGCTGCCGTCGTCATCGGAGTTCTGATCGTCGGGGCGATTGGATACTACGTCTACGAAACCTACATCTACACTCCCCCCCCTGTCTATGCGAAGCTCGGGACGAGCCAGGGGTACGTCTACGCAGAGCTCTACCCTGGCTGCGCACCGCAAACCGTGGCAAATTTCGTTAACCTGACGAAGTTGGGATTTTACAACGACCTGGTCTGGCACAGGATAGTGCCCGGCTTCGTGATCCAGACAGGCGACCCTAACACCAAGGGCGCGGTAAACAGCACCCGTTCGACCTGGGGGAAGGGGCAGTCGAGCCAACAGATCCCATTCGAGTGGTGTGGTTGGCTCCACAACTACGCCGGGTACATTGGGATGGCCAGCACCGCCGCCAAGGGTCCCTCGACCTCGCAGTTCTTCATAAATCTCACGAACAGCACGTCCAATATCAGCCTCGACGACAACTACACCGTCTTCGGAAAGGTGATCTGGGGGATGAATGCCGTCTGCGCGCTCGCCAGTCCAACGAAGGACCCGACGTACCCCGCGTCAAACACCGAGTTGTTCTCTCAGCCCATCAACCTGGCTAGTGCCCTGCTGAACAACGTCACGATAATCCAACAGTCACAGGCCCCAGCACCGCAGCCGATTGTAGCGTGTAAGGCCTAGGCCTACCAGCCGCGCCTTTCAGACTTCGCCCTAACCTTGACTACGCCGTAATGAACCGCGCACGACACGCAATAGAAGCGATTGACCGTGGGCGACGCTATGTATGCTCCAGCAGCCCTGAGCTCTCTCGCCAGAGTCGGTTCGACCAGGTTCAGGCGCGTCGTCACCCTCTTCGCCTTGTCTCTGGGGACGCTGGCTCCGCAGTTGCTGCAGTAGACAATGTCGCTACGCCCCTTCCCCCCCTTTGAACGCCCCCGACTCTTTCGCTTCTTGGACAACTGCTCGAAGTGGCGAGATTTCCCTTCCCTATTTAACTTATGTCGATATCATCGGCTCCAGGGTACCCTGTGGGGCGGCGTTCGAGCAGAAGATTTGTATGGCCGCCGTCGCGCCCGGTCGGCATGGCCTCTCACGAGCAGCTTTTCCGGACCACGGTCGTCGGCAGCCAAGTTGGAAGGCCCGGGCAATTCCCACAGACGACGAAAACCGGGAGAAAGCGTTCATAAGACGACCAGGGGGGCGGCGAACGGTTTGAAGGTCCTGGTGGCAGGGTTCATAACGATCGATACCATCCAGCTACCGATGCGCCAGATAACATCGGTGGGAGGACCCCCGGCCTACGCGGGTCTCGTCTGCTCAAGGTTCGGCAATGATGTGATACCCCTGACCAAGGTCGGGAACGACTTCCCGGACGAGCAGGCGGTCTGGCTCGCCCGCAACGGCATCGTGCTGCGTGCGAGTGACAGGAGCGCGACGAGGCCGACGACGCGTTTCAAAATCACCAACTCGTCGGGGACGAGGGCCTTGGTGATGAGTAGCAGGTGCGAGGACCTGAGCGATTCCCAGATTCCCCCCGACACGCGGCTCGACGCGTCCCTTGTCAGCCCCCTCGCGGGAGAAGTCTCTCCGCCTCTGCTCACAGAGCTATCCGCCTGTTCTGACTTCACCTTTCTGG